>Ga0181530_10001089_pt1 | contig 34547 bp, 28 predicted proteins | sample PEATcosm2014_Bin_42_FD_119769 | JGI IMG/M metagenome (GOLD analysis project Ga0181530, IMG submission 119769) | Peatland microbial communities from MTU Mesocosm Facility, Houghton, MI, USA - PEATcosm2014_Bin10_60_metaG | ecosystem: Environmental > Terrestrial > Soil > Wetlands > Peat | place...
AACATTAATCCGTAAATTGCGATCAAAATCATCCGCGCGACGTCTTCGTAGCCGTGTGACGCCCCAAACAGCACCGCCGAGAGCAGCACTCCAGGCAGCATCGAATTCGCAATTGCGGCGAACTGACGCTGCAAATATCCGCGGAAGATGATCTCTTCGCAGAAGCCGGCGGTGGCGCTTACGCAGAACCAGACCGCCAACTCGAGGTTCGTTCCGGGGGTGAGAAACCCGAGCTGCTTGCGCATGCTTTCGATCTCGCCCGCCTGGTCGAGGTGCATCAGCTTGGCGCTCACGCCCAGCACGAACATCGCGCAGCCCCAAAAGGCAGCGGCGTAGACCACATCGAGAAAGAAATCCTCCCTCGTCGGCCAGCGCCCGCCGATCAATTCGCGCAGCCGGATGCGCTTGCGAGTGCCGAGCCAGACGAAGCCGACAAGAATCCATTCCCACGCCATCGTCCAGAGATACTGCGGCAATTTGCCGCCGCCGGCCAGCGGATGCCTGGCGCGCGTGCCGTTCACCGAAGCGAGCAACAGTACTGCAATCAGAATCGCGGTGTGCCACCACGGGGCCAGCAGCCGTCCTTGCGACGGGGAAGAAGTTTGCGCTTCAGGCGTGATTTCTGCGTCTGACAAGGCACTCCATCTTATAATGGCGGTTACTTACTTTTAACTCAGGAGTTATAGGTCATGGCCTTCATGGAAGATGTTGTCATCGTATCGGCGGTGCGAACTGCAATTGGAAAATTCCAGGGCTCGCTATCGGATTTCACCGCGCCGCAATTGGGCGCCATCGTGGTTCGCGAGGCGGTGAAGCGCGCGGGCATTGATCCCAAGACGGTCGACGAGTGCATCATGGGCAACGTCGTCTCCGCCGGACTCGGCCAGAATCCGGCACGTCAGGCGGCGCTCGGCGGCGGACTCTCCGACAGCGTCAGCGCCATGACCATCAACAAAGTTTGCGGTTCGGGGTTGAAAGCCGTCGCTCTCGGTCAGCAGGCGATCCAAACCGGCAACTCGCAGATCGTTGTTGGTGGCGGCATGGAGAGCATGACCAACGCGCCGTATCTCTTGCAGAACGCGCGCAAAGGTTTCCGCCTGGGCGATCAGAAAGTCCTCGACTCCATGGTTCACGACGGTCTGTGGGACGTTTACAACGACTATCACATGGGCAACACCGGCGAGAACGTCGCCGACAAATACAAGATCACGCGTGAGGAGCAGGACCAGTACGCGCTGAACTCGCATCGCAAGGCGCTGAGCGCCATCAACGAGTGCCGCTTCAAAGACCAGATCGTCCCCATTGAGCTGCCGTCGAAGAAGAAGGGCGCGCCGCCAGTGCTGTTCAGCAAGGACGAATCGCCGCGCGAGGACACGACGATCGAAGTATTGCGCGCTCTGAAGGCGGCCTTCAAGAGGGACGGAACCGTCACTGCCGGCAATGCGCCAGGCGTGAACGACGGAGCCGCGGCGCTGGTGGTGATGTCGGCGGCCAAGGCAAAGGAACTTGGATTGAAGCCGATGGCCCGCATTGTCGCGCAGGCCACCAGCGGCATCGCTCCCGAGTGGGTGATGATGGCGCCGGTGGACGCGGTTCGACAGCTCTGGAAAAAAACGAGATGGAAGAACGAGGACGTCGATCTCTACGAACTCAACGAGGCGTTCTCGGTTGCCGCCATTGGCGTCACTCGCGAGCTGGGACTCGACCTCAGCAGAGTCAACGTGAACGGCGGCGCGGTTGCGCTGGGACATCCCATTGGCGCCAGCGGCGCGCGCATTCTCACCACATTGCTCTATGAGATGATTCGCCGCGACGTGCACAGAGGGATCGCAGCCCTCTGCCTGGGCGGCGGCAATGCTGTAGGCTTGGCGGTGGAACGATAAAGAATTCGCTCCTGGAATAGGGTGAGCACCGATCCAAGCCGTGCCCCTTCAAATCGGCGCCGTGTTTTATTTACGAACTCGCGGCACGCCATACTAGCCGGCCAGCACCGCGCCACCATTCACGTTCAAAACTTCACCGGTGATGAAGCCCGCGTGGCTGGTGCAGAGAAACAGGATGGGCGCGGCGATCTCCTCGGGCGTGCCCACACGTCCGGCGGGAATGGTGGCGAAGACCTTCTTGCGGCTTTCAGGATCGCTGAGCGTGCCGGCGGTCATATCGGTTTGGACCCAGCCGGGCGCGACGCAGTTGACGCGGATGCCGTAGGGCGCGAGCTCGGTGGAAAGTCCCTTGGCCATGCTGATCAGCGCGCCTTTGGTGGCGGCGTAGTCGCAGTGGCCGGCTTCGCCGCGCTGGCCGGCAGTAGAGCTAACCAGCACGATGTTCCCGCCGTTTCCTTGCAGCTTCATCCGGGCCACGCAATGTTTGATGAGAGCGAAGCTGCTGTCCAGGTTGGTGGCGACGGTGGTATGCCACTGCTCATCGCTCATCTGATCGATGGCGGTGTCGTCGGCGGGCCAGATGCCATGATTGACAACCAAGGCATCCAGCGCGCCGAAGCGCTCGACGGCGCCTCGCACCAGTGCCTCGGCTCCGGCGGTGCCGGTGAGATCGGCCTGCACCGCATGGCAGCGATCGCCGCCGCATTCCTGCACTAGCCGCTCGGCTTCCGTTTTCGCGCGCAAATAATTGAAAGCAACGCGAGCGCCGGCTCCGACGAATAGCCGCATCGTGGCCGCGCCGATTCCGCGCGAGCCTCCGGTAATGAGAGCGATTTTCCCTTGCAGCGACAACCTGGGTTCAGCGAGCGTCATGTCAAAAAGCTAACACACGGCCTTTTCACTTCGCAGACGCTTGCAGTAAACTGATGTGCTGCCTGCGATCATCACCGTTCGATAACGAAACTTCGCTCCCCGAACGCGCCGCTCGCGACGTAGGAACCAGTTTCTCTCTCACCTGGGAATAGCGAGTGGCGGAACGTGCCGGCGCCCAAGGAGAACAACGGCAATGGAGATTGAAGCGATTCGGCGCTACTGCCTGGAGTTTCCTCATACGACCGAGAACGTGCAATGGGGATGCGACCTGTGCTTTAAGGTGGACGGCAAGCTGTTTCTGGTGGCGCCGCTGGAGCCCGCGCCGGTGCGCCTGTCGTTCAAGTGCAGTGCCGGGAAATTTGCCGAGCTGTGCGAGCGGCCCGGGGTCCGACCCGCGCCCTACATGGCGCGCGCGCAGTGGGTCAGCCTGGAACGGCTCAATGCCCTGCCGGACGCAGAGCTGCGCGAACTGATCGCCGAGGCCTACCAACTGGTGTTTGAGCGGCTGCCCAAAAAACGGCAGCAGGAACTTCAGGGCGGCACGAAACCAGCGGCACAGAAGGAAGGTCCTATCAGCACGATTAGGAAGGACAGTCCTATTGGTAAGACTAAGCAAGCGAATCTTACTGGTAAGAGCCGCGCCAAGAAGGCGGGCCAGCGCGGATGAGGGCGATCTGGGCCCATCGCCTGCTCGTCTGCTGTGCGTTCGGAACCGGCTTTCTCTTGGGCGGTTGCGGAGCAATTGCAGCACAGTCTTCGCCGGCTTCGGGCAAGTCAGACAGCTCAGTGACGCCGAACGTGCTGGCGCGAGAGTTTTTTGCCGCGATTCGTGCGGGCGATACCAGGAAGGTTTTGTCCTATGTGCCGGAACGCGGCGTGGATTTGGGGCCGCAGGCGCAACCTGCCAGCCGCGCGGAAATCGAGCAGCAATTCCTGGCTCATCGCGGACTGTATTGCAGGCTTTTTGATTCCTCCTGCATTGACGCGCCCGTCAATCTGGACAACAGCGCCCGCGCCTGCTCCTATCGCGAGTTGCTCACGCATTCGGAAAAGGTTCGCACCGCCGCCAGCGAGGTGACACGCAACGGAGTGCGGCAGGCAGTGCTGGTGGCGCAGATCAAGAACGATCGCTGCCCCAACGGCAAGCTGATCGATTTCATCTTCAATCTCGAGGCCGATGGCTGGAAGTTGTTCTCGATCCCGTAGCAGGCCGATGAAAAAAGGACCGAGGCTGATGTTCCCGGTCCTGCAGTTTGCGGTCTTCTCGAAGCAGCTCAGTAGGCGCGGTCCAACAGCTCGATCACGTGCTTCACTTCGGCGTTCAGGCCCTTGCGCTTGGTCCCGGCCGAGAGCTGCAGCATGCATCCGACATTCGCGGTCACCACGATTTCCGGTTCCACCATGGCAACGAAGTCCATCTTCTCGTCGAGGATCTTCATCGAGATTTCGTTCTGCACCACGTTGTAGACGCCGGCGCTACCGCAGCAGGTATCGCCGCGGGGCATCTCGACCACCTCAGCGCCAATGGCTTTGAGCAGCACGCGCGGCTGCTTGCGAATGCCCTGAGCATGCGCCAGGTGACACGGATCGGAATAGGTGACGCGAGTCTTAAGTTTGCGCTTGGGCTCGCGCAAGCCTACTTCAGCCAGGTACTCGGTTATATCGCGAACTTTGGCGACGAACTCGCGCGCCCGTTCGGCGTACTTCGCATCGTGCTCCAGCAGCGAGGCATACTCCTTCATGGTCGCGCCGCAACCGGCAGCATTGCTGACGACAGCATCAAAGCCGGGACTGAGCATGGCATCGATGTTCTTGCGGGCCTGCTCTCGCGCCAGATCCAGATATCCGGCATGCGCATGCAACGCGCCACAGCAGCTTTGTTCTTTGGGAATGCAAACTTCAATACCGTTCTTGGTGAGCACGCGGATGGTGGCGCGATTCAACTCCGCAAAGGCGACGCTGCTAACACAGCCGATGAGCAGGGCAACGCGCCCGCGGCGCTCGCCCTCCGCCGGAAACACCTTACCCAGATCGCGGAAGGAGAAGTCGCTCTCAATTCGCGGCGAAAGTTCATCGAGCTCGGCGATCCCGAGCGCCTTCAGCAGACCGGTGGAACGCGCCAGGCTTTGCAGTCCCGAGCGTTGATAGAAGCGGAGCAACTTTGCATTGAATGACAGCTTGCCGAACGAAGGCAGCACGCTCTGGTAGAAGTGCGCGCGAACTTTCCGCTGCAGCCAGGGACGCTGGTAGTTCTGCTCGATCTGTGCGCGGGTGTTTTCCAGCAGGTGTCCGTATTGCACGCCGGAGGGACACGCGGTCTGGCAGTTGAGGCAGCCGAGACAGCGGTCAATGTGGGTGACGAACGAATCGCCCAGCGCCAGCCGGCCCTCGTCCACTTGCAGCATCTGGTAGATGCGGCCGCGCGGCGAATCCATCTCCGTGCCCAGGGCGCGATAGGTGGGACAATTGTCCAGACACAGACCGCAGTGCACGCACTTGGAATACAGGTCCCAACTGGGCTTCTCGCCGGGCGTGAAGTTGGAGACAGGATTTTCGACGATGGGAGTGGCGAAGCTCAGAAGAGGAACCTCCCGCAATTCAAAATGTCCTTCGGGTCCATCGCCCGTTTGATTGCGCGCATACTGTCGAAATGCGTCGGCGTCTTCTCCCAGGCCGCGGCTTGAGTGCGCACTTCGTCCGGGCAGTGCAGGACGGTCGCACTGGCATCGCGTGGCAGCCGGTCGCGGAAGGCGGAAACGGCGGCAACCAGGTTTGCCTTCGAGCCCGTTGCCGGCCAAAGTCCTGCCAGCAGACGGCCAACTCCCACGGTGCCGATAGTTGCCAACGTCAGGCCTCTCGATGCCGCGACCGACTCCAGTTCGTTCAGTACGGGCTGCACATCAGCCAGCGGAAGCGATAGCGAGAGGAGCACCGAATCCGGATAATGCTCAGGCAGCGTGTTGGAGAAATCCTCCATCGCACGCCACACGTCATGCTCATTATGGCCATCGATCTCAAGCGCGATCGCGGCCCCCAGCTCCGTTCGATAGCGACCTAAGACTGCTTCACTTCCAGCGGCGCGAAGATAGACTGACCAGGCTTTTCCGGCTCGTCCCCCGCCGGGCAACAGCGCGCCGGCCTGGGGCGAGACCAGCTCCAGGCATATCGGCGAAAGCGGCGAGCGCAGCACGGCATTGCGATACTGGATCGCCTCGGCCGCGGTAGCAAATCCGGCAACAAAGGTCCTCGTCTGGCGCGGCGCGGGAAACAGTTTGAAGCCGGCGCCGGTGATGATGGCCAGCGTTCCCCAACTGCCGATGAGCAGCTTCATCATGTCGAAGCCGGCGACGTTCTTCACCACGCGGCCGCCGCCCTTGCCCTTGCGGCCATCGCCGGTCACGAACTTTATGCCGATGCAGTAGTCGCGCAGCCCGCCGTAGCCATGGCGCAGCGGTCCGGTCATGCTGGTGGCCAGCAATCCGCCGACCGTGGCACGCTCGGGAAGCGGCGCATCGCCGGCGAACAGCAATCCGTCCGCGCCGACCTTGGACGACAGTTGCGCAATCGTGCAGCCGGCGCCGATGCCGATGGTGAGATCGCCGGGATCGTAATGCTCCACGCCGGTGAGCCGCGAGGTATACAGCAGCACATCGATATGGGAGGGAACGTTGCCCTTTTGCTGTTGAGTGAATCCGCCGGCAGGGACGACGCTCAGCCCTTGCACGTTGGCGAAAGACAAGACGGCCGCAACTTCCTCGGTGGAAGCCGGTTCGACAGCGACAGCCGGAGTCACACCCAGGATCTGCGCGCGTTCCAGCCTGTCCGGATCCTCGATGACATAGCCCGCGCCGCAGATTTCCCGCAGCTCGCGAGTGAAGCGCACAGGCGTGGTCACGGTGCTCACATGCCCTCCCGCGCCAGCACGGCGTTCTGCGACGCACCCATGATTTCGCGGCACATGCGCGGCATGGGCAGCATCTTCTCCGGATTCAAAACTTCATCGCCGTTGAAAGCGTTGCGCAGGCTGATCATCACGTCCAGCTCTTCGTCGGTAAATAAGCGGCGCATCATGTCACGCTTCTCCATGCCAACACCGTGTTCGCCGGTGATGGAGCCGCCGACATCAATGCAGTACTGAAGGATGTCGTAGCTGGCAGCGAGCACGCGCTCGAACTGCTCGGCATTGCGCATATCGAAGAGAATGAGGGGATGGAGATTGCCATCGCCGGCGTGGAAGACATTGCCGATGATCAGGTCGTACTTCTTGCCGACCTCGCCGATGTGCTGGAGCACGCCAGGAATCTTGCTGCGCGGCACCACGCCGTCTTGCGTGTAATACGAGGGGCTGACACGACCCAGCGCCGCGAAAGCCATTTTGCGGCCTTTCCACAGCAGCGCGCGCTCGTCTTCGTTCTTGGCGCGCCGCACTTCGCGCGCCTTCTGGCGCATGCAAACTTCGCTGACCGCGACTGCCTGCTCTTCCACCGCTTCGCGCAGTCCTTCCAATTCGATCAGCAACACCGCGCCGGCATCCAGCGGAAAGCCTGCATGGCAGAAAGCTTCGATGGTGCGCAAAGTCCAGCCGTCAAGCATCTCCAGCGCTGCCGGAGTAATGCCCACGGCGGTGATGGCGGAAACCGTGCGGGCCGCGTCGTCCACCGATTCGAAGACACCCAGCAGTGTCGCCACATGCTCGGCTTTGCGCATCAGTTTCACCGTGATCGCCGTAGTGATGCCAACCGTTCCTTCCGAGCCGACGAAGAATCCCGTCATATCGTAGCCGAAGGATTCGGCAGCCTTGCCGCCGAACTGCACGATCTCGCCGCTAGGCAGCACCACTTCCACTCCCGTCACATGATTAACGGTGACACCGTGCAGCAGGGTGTGCGGCCCGCCGGAATTCTCCGCAACGTTGCCGCCGATGGTGCAAGCTTTCTGGCTGGAAGGATCGGGCGCGAAATACAGTCCCAGATGCGAAACGTGCTCCGAGAGTTGCAGGTTGACAACGCCCGGCTGCACCACGGCGCGCGCGTTCTCCACATCGACTTCAAGGATGCGGTTCATGCGCGAGAAGGCGATAACGAGTCCGCCGGCCTGGGAAATCGCGCCCCCGCTCAACCCGGTACCTGCGCCGCGACCGACCACAGGAATGCGGTTCGCCGAGGCGATGCGCATGATCTCAGAAACTTGCTGGGTGTTTTGCGGAAAGACGACAGCGCCAGGAGTGCTCTTGCGCACGCCCGCGTCGTACTCATACAACATCACGTCTTCAGGACGGTCGAGAACCGCGTCCTGTCCAACAATCTTGCGGAGATCGTCAACGACTCCGTGCAGGTTCATGGAAGCACAAGTCAGTGTAGCACCGCAGATTCGCAGCGCATCCCACATTCGGGGGACTGCGGCGGTGCAGTTCCGAATCGGGAAACCCGCGGTTAGCTCGAGGTCTGGATATAAGCCCGCATCGCGTCCGCCTCGCCCGACTTCTCGTCGAGATGGCAACGCAGCAGGTCGCGCAGCGATAGAAAGCCAACCAGGGTGCGGCCGTCACACACCGGTAAATGGCGCACACCGTGGCTCTGCATCAAGCACATGGCTTCTTCGGAGTTGGAGGTCAGGGGCACCGAATGCACGTCCGTGCTCATGACGTCGGCGATGCGCGTGGTAAGCGGGTCGCGTCCCTCGGTGACCACGCGGCGCATAATGTCGCGCTCGGAGAAGACGCCAACCAGCTTCGTATCGTCCAGCACTGGCACGGCGCCGACGTTGCACTCCACCATGTAATTGGCGGCTTCAAACACCGTCTGGCTGGGCTGCACGTAGTGAATGGTGCGATTACTGATGAGGTCGCGGATGTTCGCCATAGTGCCTCCTGTAGGCGTGGACTGAAGGACGCAACAACATCGCCGCAAAGGGCGAACTCCCTTGTCTACCACCCCGGAAAGTCCAAAGCCGGACTTGTCACGGGCCCCCGCATCTTGGTAATGGGTCAGTCTCGATCTTTCACCCCACTTCGCGCCCAGCGAGCGCGAAGCTGAAGCCAAGATAATCCGTAACCCGGTCGCAGTCGCAAGCAACCCGCAGCAGGGCTGCGTTGGCCAAGGCTTGCTCCGGGAGCGAGGAGCGGAGGCGAGTATATTCCGAACCCGCCAGCCTTGGGAAGCAGAAATAGATGCTGGGGACAATAATGGCCGCCTCAAGTTGCAGTCGGCAACTGACACTTGACGCCGCAACTGGTTGTCACTCCCCCCTATTTGTCCTCTCTAAGCCCTTGAAAATAATCAGAAATGACAAATTTTTCCCGCTAAAATAGTCCAACCATTGGACTTATAGGTAAAATCGTCTTTCTAAACGACTTACGTAACCACCATCCGACACGGAATCAATGCTCACGCTACGCTCAGCGGCACCGGTCTTGGGCGCTGCAGCGCAGCGCTCCCTCCTGGCACTCAAACAAAGGAAGCTGTGGGCGCGCGGCGAAGTGATGCCGGCGGGAATTCAGATTCTGTTGACCGGCAACGAAAGACCCCACCCGAGTGACGCAGGCTCGGATGGGGCCTTAACGGCGTTGTAAACTGACAACTGACAACTGGCAACTGGCAACCGTTTTTACGGCGAGTACTGCCAGATCATGCCATCCGTCTTGTCAGGAACGAAGCCACAGCTTGGGGTAGTGCCGTACAGGTTGCCGTTCGCATCCGAAGTCAGGTTGCCGAAAATCGGTGCCCGACCCGAAACCAGATCTGTCTGGGAAGTTATGTTCACGACTGCGCCGCACAAGTAATATTCCCCACCGCCCTGGACCGCGTAGAGATTTCCTGCCGCGTCCAGGGCCAAGGCTCCGTAGGTGACGAAGTCAGACCCAGAACACACCTGGGCACGGTATTGGGAGATCTGCCCAAATTGCCAGCCGCCGCCGCTACGCACCAGGGCGAAGATCACGGGCCCGACCTCATTCCCCCCGGGATAGCACCGGCTGGGACCCATCGTATTGCAAAGGGCGAAGCCAATGAGACCTCCCATCTCGTTCTGAATCAGGCCACCGGGCGCAAAGCCGTCCTCGTAGCCGCCAGTGAAGGCGTAGATGACGTTTTCCGTCCAACCACCGCCCGAGGGCACGAACTGGAAAACCACTCCGAAACCATACTGTCCCCCAAACGAGGCCGTACCGTACAGATTTCCGTCCTGCCCCATCAGCAAGCTGCTAGGGTGCGCGCCGTCGCTGCCCCCGGTGAAACTATGGAGAATCGTTTCCGTCCAGCCTCCCTGCGCGGGTAAAAGCTCAAACAGCGCGCCATTCCCAGCGGCTCCGCCACAACATGAGATTCCATACAGGTTGCCGGCGGAGTCGTAGGCGGTCACGATGCCTTGCCACGCATCCGTGTTGCCGGTGAATTGGTAGATCGTCGTCTCGTCCCAACTGCACAATGCCGTGGCGCAGGCGGCTGGACCGGGAGTCGCCTCATAAATCAGCCCGCAATTATAGTTCCCGTAAGGTCCGCAGGTTTGGAGATCTGACGCCGCTGAGCCGAAAATAGCTCCTCCTGGTCCAATGATGACGCTGTTAGGGCTGCTTCCCTGGCTGCCTCCCAGAAAGTTGTACAAAGAGGTGAGGAACCAATGGCCGGCTCGTTGTGCGAACTCATACAGCAGGCCCGCGCCATAGCTGCCGCCGTTAGCAAATGTGCCGTAGAGCTTCCCGGCTGTATCGATTGCCAGCCCCGAGGGTCCGGCGTTAGAGCTGAAATCACGTAGGTCATGAAAGCCGGGCTGGGGACTCGGACAAGCATAGTCGTTAGTGGAGGAGGAGGTGGTGGTCGTCGTCGCGTTGCCGAGGATCGTGAACGATTCCGAAGGAATCGTGCCCACCTCACTCTCCGAAGCCGAAGAGGGACAGCCTGGACTCGTGCAGCCGATACCGCTGTTCTCGTCCCAGTAAACCGGTTCGCCCTCGGCGGTGACGGCATTCTGGAGGTTCACCCAGTAGGTGCCCGCAGCCAGGGTCACATTGAAGCTGGTGGCCTCGGTGCAGACGTCGTACGTGTACTGGTTCAAAGAGCAACCGCTCTGGGTGAAGTTCACCGTCTGGTTAAAGTAGCTGGTGCCGCCGTTTATTCCGGAGGTGATGGACAGTTGAGCCGACTCCAGTGTGTCGTTCTCGATCAGCCACGCTCCGAAGGTGGCGCCAGTGACGGTGGCGCCCCCAGCCGGTATCGGAAAGCTGTCGCTCACAACAAAACCGAAATTAATTGTCCAGGCATCGACGGTGCCGTTGATGGGACCGTTGTCGTATATATCGTTGCCTTGCAGCGGGCGGAAATGCCCCTTTGCCGGCGCAAACGCCGAAGATTTGGGCGGGGGCACATGCTTGGCGGCATGGGCTAGGCGCGAGGCAAACTCCGGCATTTTCGCCGCCTGCACCGCCGTGGGTGGAACCGAATTCTGTCCCCAGACGGGAAGCTCAGCCAGCGCCGCCGCCATTAAGATTATCGCCGCGCATGAAATCGTACTGATGATCGAACTCTGAAATCGTCCTCTGGGGTGCATTGGCTTGTCCTCCTTGCCACACGGTTAAGAAAAGTCGACGTAAGAGAAATGGGACGCGGCGTCTTAGCCTTGCAATTCAGGCCTTGCAATTCAGGACACCGTCGAAACGGGGCGCACTCGGACATCCAGGAGAAGGCAGGTCGAGGATTTTTTTCTCGCCGTGTGGGCGCGATCGGAACTCAGTGGGGAAAAAGGCCGACAATCTTCTCCCGAGCAGAATTTCACACTTCTGGTAAATATTTGTCAGTGATCTATAGCGCATTGCGAAGTGATGTCGGCGGAAACTTCCGATCTCTGTGGTCGCGACGAAAAAGCTCACCCTTCGAAAGGCTCAAGGGACAGGCTTCCAGGCAAGAGAAGCTTGGCTGGGACGGTTCAACTTTTTCGCCATTCCGCCGTCGAGGCTTTCACTGCCAGGAAAAAGAATTAGGTTGTTTTCCTAGGCGAACGGGGCCAGAATCGATGGTTGAGACGGAATGGAAATCCTGCTTCCATTCGTGGCCCAGCTCAATAACAGGAATCGCTCCCTGACCTGAATTTTACCCCGGGGTTGTAGCCATGCCTCGCCGCACTTCATACCTCTGTTTTTCCCGGTTTCAGCATTGCTTCAGCCGTGCGCGAAATCTGATTTGTGGCGTCTTCCTTGTCTGCGTGGTGATGTGTCTGCCCGGCAGCATGGCGGCCCAGCAAATGGTTACCATCCCGCAGGTGCCGCTCGCGGTGCAGGATGGCTCCGCCCATTATCTTGGACCTTACGATCCGCAGCAGATGCTGCGCCTGGACATTATCCTCAAGCCCCCGCACATGGAAGAGGAAACGGAGTTCCTGCGCGAGTTGCAGGACCCGCAATCGCCGGAGTTCCGCCAATTCTTGAGCGCCTCGGAGTGGAATGCGCGATTTGCGCCATCTGCTGGCAACGAGCAAGCCGTCGTCACCTGGGCGCAGACCCAGGGGCTGACGATCACCCGGCGCTATCCCAACCGTCTAGTCGTTGCTCTCGAAGCGCCAGTCGCAACCATCCAGAAGGCTTTCGACGTAGCGATTAACTCGTATCGGATCGAAACGGATGCCTACTTCTCCAACGATCACGATCCCGCCATCCCCGCATCGCTCGGGAATATCGTGCTAACGGTGGGCGGCTTAAACAATATAGAGGTGGCGCACACCTTCAACACGAAGGACCAGAAGACCTCATATCCGGTTTACCCTCCCGGGCCGATGTATGCCTTGGGCCCGCACACTATGGGAGATGGCGATCCGAGCAAACTACAAGCCGCAATGGCCCGCAAGAAAGGGGTGAAGCAATACGAAACCAATGGCGCTTACGATCCCTCGGATATCTACAGCTCGTACGCCTATAACTACGTGCCCCTGAATAGTCTCGGCCACTGCTGCAATCCGTTGAACAATCCCGGTAGTTCGCCGCCGCAGTCGTCCATTGCAATCGCCATTTGGGGCTCATTCAACGAAAGTGATTTGGTAGCCTTTGCCCAGCAGTACGGGCTCGCTTATAACGCGCAGCAGATTCTTATCGGTGGCACACCCCAAAACGCAGTAGAGCCGACATTGGATGTGGAGTGGACGACGGCGACTGCGAACAGCTTCGGTGCGGCGGCAAGCACCGCGGCGGTTTACGCCTATGAGGCTACTTCCGGTACCTTCGACAACATAGTGCTCATATTGCAGGCTGTCCTGAATGACAACAATGGCGAGGGTCGCGCCCGAGTACTCAACATGAGCTGGGGCGGCGCTGAGTTCAGTGCCTTCGGCTCAGGCAACATGTCCACCTTGGACCTGATCTTCGATCAGCTTGTCGGCCAGGGCTGGTCGCTGGTCGCGGCGGCCGGCGATAATGGCGCCGCAACCGGATGCATGAATGATACTGTGGTCGGCTTTCCTGCCTCCGATCCCAACGTTACCGCCGTCGGAGGAACATCACTGAGTACGCGTATCGGGTCCTTCAACCACGAGGTTGCGTGGACGGGAGGGCCCGAGCTTTGTAGCACCAATGATGGCGGTACCGGCGGCGGATGTAGCCAGTACTTCGCAGCTCCCGGATATCAAGGCACTACGGCGTGCAGCGGACAGAAACGAAGTGTGCCCGACATCGCACTCAATGCCGATTGGGTGTACGAGCCACAAAATTTCCTTTATGACGGCCAACTGTATCCCACCGGGGGAACGAGTATCGCAGCACCGGAAATGTCCGGCTTCTATGCGCAGGAGAATGCCTATTTACTCTACATACAGAGTCTTGTGGGCGATACCTGTGGTCCCTCGCTGTCAGCTCCCTGCGCTCCGATAGGCGAAGCCAATCCTTACCTCTACAGCGAAGGCCTCTCTCCATCGGCGCCGCACTATCCCTTTTACGACATTACTTCCGGATGCAATAACAACGACATTACGCAGGAGTACCACCTGAGTTACTTCTGCGCTGGTCCCGGCTATGACCGCGTGACCGGGTGGGGCTCAGCCAACATGCTACAGCTTGCCTGGGCGATTAACTGGTTCCTCGCGGGCGACGATGCCGGACCTTCGATCGCAATCTCGGGGCCGCCGGTAAATCACTGGTATAACACCGACCAGACCGTGAGCTGGATCTTAACCGATACCACGAGGAACGGTCATAGGCCCATTGGCGCGGCCGGAGCCAGCCTTAGCTGGGATGCGGACCCCGGCGATCCCTACCGGGAATCCACACCCGGCGCCGGCACCAGCTATTATGGCCCGCAGTATTATGCCGCAAGCGGCTCGGCCGGCGGATTGGCCGGCGCTGGCGTAGGTTGTCATTACGCCTATGTGCGTAGCTGGGACAATGCGGGTAATTCCGCTCTTTCGCGCTATGGTCCGCTATGCTTTGACAATATTCCCCCGGCTACGACCATCACCCCGAGCGGCAACCTACAACAAAACGGCAATTACGATGGTCCGGTGCTGGTCACAATCAGCGCAGTGGATCCCGGTGGCAGCGGCATCGCCAGCATCTCGTATGCGATCAGCGGTAATAACTTTCAGACTTATACCGGACCGTTCTACGCCTATGTGCCCGGCTTCTACATGATTGCGGCTAATAGTGTGGATAATGCTGGAAACCAAAGCCCCTATGTTTATTCTTACTTCGATATCCAGCAAAACCAGCAATTCACCGTTTCTGTCTCCGACACCGGTACGGGCAGCGGCGCCGTCACCAGCAGCGATGGAAGTATCAATTGCGGCAGCACCTGTTCGGCTAGTTATTGGGACGGCCAACCGGTTACCTTGACGGCCACGCCGGCGCAAGGCTCCGTCTTCATCGGCTGGGAGAATTGTGACCTGAGCTTCGGTTTGACCTGCACGCTGACGGTTACCGCGGCCCGCACCGTCACCGCGATTTTCAACATTCCCGTTGCCTTGCAGTTCGTCTCCGTCACCCCCTGCCGGGTTGTGGACACTCGCGGTCCCAACGGCCCGTTTGGTGGTCCGGCGCTGCAAGGAGGCGCCGAACGCGACTTTGCCATACCGAGCGGTCCTTGTGCCGGAATCCCATCGAACGCCGCGGCGTATTCTCTCAACGTGACCGCCGTTCCTCAGGGGAGCTTGGACTATCTCACCACCTGGCCAACCGGACTGACGCAGCCCTTCATCTCTACACTCAATTCCTACGATGGCCGCATCAAGGCGAATGCCGCGATTGTTCCCGCAGGCAACGGCGAGGCCATCAGCGTTTACGCCACCAACACTACTAATCTTCTACTCGACATCGATGGTTATTTTCTGCCCTCCAGCAGTTCAACCTTGGCCTTTTTCCCACTGACGCCGTGCCGTGTCGTCGACACAAGAAATCCCAACGGGCCATTGGGCGGGCCTACGCTGGTGAATCAGCAGTTGCGCGATTTCCCCGTGCTTCAGGCAACCACCTGCTTCCAGCAAGTTCCGCCAGGCGTAACCCCGGTCGCCTACTCCTTCAATTACACGGCGATCCCGCAGAATGGAGCTCCGCTGGGCTATCTGACGACTTGGCCAAGTGGTCAACCGCGGCCCGTGGTTTCCACCTTGAACGCGTCCACCGGAACGGTCACCGCCAATGCCGCGATTGTCGTTGCCGGGCAGAACGGCGATATCGACGTCTATCCCTACGGCAACAACACCGACTTGGTTATCGACATCAACGGCTATTTTGCGCCGGCCTCCTCCGGTTCCCAGCCGCTGTCGTTGTATAGCTTCGCCCCTTGCCGGGTGCTGGACACTCGCCAGACTACCGGCGCTTTTAGCGGCAAGTTAACGGTAGACGTTGTGACTAGTCCGTGCGAAGTGCCCAGCACCGCCCAAGCCTACGTGCTGAACGCGACCGTCGTGCCCACTGGCCCACTCGACTACCTGACCCTATGGCCCGATGGGCAACCGCAACCGTTGGCGTCAACCTTGAACGCGTGGGATGGAGCGGTCACCTCCAATCTGGCGATCGTGCCCACAAACATCAACAATGGCTCCATCGACGCCTGGGCGCAAGGACTCACGCAACTGATCCTGGACATCTCCAGCTATTTCGCGCCCTAGGCTGTCCCGGTCTATTGAAGAGATGAGGTCAAACCAAGGACGAATCGAATGTATTCATCGCAGAAACTGCTTACTCGCCTGTTCGCCATGGTTATTTTCACCTGTTTATCTGTCGCTGCTCAGCGTGTTATCGCGACCGTGCCAGTGGGGCAAGGTCCCTGGGGTATGGCGCTAAACCCGGTCACGCATCAGTTGTATGTTGTAAACCAGAAAGACGCTACTGTCAGCGTCATTGATGAGAATACTTTCGCCACTACAACAGTTCCCATAGGCTATTCGTATGGGCTGGAAACACCGATAAAGGTAAATACGACGACCAACAAGATCTATGTGGTGAACACTTGCGGGAACGATCTTTATTGCGGAAGTAACGGAACGCTAACAATTATCGATGGAGCTACTCTCGCGACTACCACTGTGCAGTTGGGATTCAAGCCCGAAGCCTTGGCCATCAACGAGGTAACCAACAAGATTTTTGTTGTGAATGCCTGCGGCAACGGCGCTTGCTTCAACCAGACTCTCACGATCATCGATGGGACTACCTTGTCGATCACGACTATAGGGACCGGACTTGGCTACTATTACACGCCCCCGGCCGTGGCTGTAAATCCAGTTACCAACAAGGTTTTCGTTGTAAATCCGTGCACAGATCAAAGTTGCTTCGGTGATGGCAACGTGATGGTGATTGACCCGGTTACGCTCTCGAACACATACGTGACGGTAGGAAAATTCCCAAACGCAGTAGCTGTTAACAGCACCACCAACAAAATTTACATTGGGAATGGTAGTGTTGGTGGTCAGTCATCTGTGACAGTAATCGACGGAGTGACTCTATCTACATCTACGGTTCTTCTCGAGGGTCCTGCCGTGAGACTAGCGGTCAACGAGGTAGCGAACAAGATCTATGTCGTTTGCGCGAACCCGATTTATGGGTATGGTCAGCTCGCAGCCATAGACGGAGCAACCCTTGCAACGTACTTCTACCCATTGCCTCTGTATCCAAGTGGCCTGGCAATCAACAGCACGACCAATAAGATCTACATATCCAGTGAGATCAATCCCTATTTTGTCAATGGTTTCTTAACCGTATTCGATGGCTCAAATCTTTCGATGGTGAATATAACGGCTGGGCCCACCCCCCTTGACGTTGCCATCGACGCCACGAATAACAGGATTTATACAGACAACGCATGTGCCTCGCTTTCATATTGCGGAGTTGGGGTTCCTGGAAGCGTTTCGGTAATTGATGGCACTCCCCCGGCACCCTGGCAGTTCATTCCAGTCAGCCCTTGCCGAGTGGTAGATACGCGCAACCCTGACGGGGCGTTTGGCGGGCCACCGATTCAGGGTGGGAACTACCGCGATTTCCCATTACCTCAGGGCGGATGCGAGATTCCTTCAGCCGCTACGGCATACGCCTTGAATGTGACGGTGGTCCCGCATGGCCCACTGGGCTATCTCACCATCTGGCCCACCGGTCAGCCGCAGCCGCTGATCTCTACGATGAACTCGCTGGATGGACGTATCAAAGCCAACGCTGCAATCGTGGCTGGTGGTAGCAATGGAGCAGTCAGCGTCTATGCCAGCAACACCACGGACGTTGTGCTCGACATCAGCGGGTATTTTGTCGCGTTACCGGACAATGACGCACTGGCCTTTTACCCCCTGACGCCTTGTCGTGTTGCCGACACGCGCAATCCAGATGGGCCGCTGGGAGGGCCATTCCTGGGAGGAGGGCAGCAACGCGATTTTCCGATCCTGCAGGCCACTGAGTGTAATATTCCGGATACCGCTGAGGCATATTCTCTGAACTTCACCGTCCTTCCACGGCATGCGCTTAACTATCTGACGGTCTGGCCATCAGGACAACTGCAGCCCACAGTTTCGACTCTGAACGACGGCATCGGGACAATTGTCGCCAACGCGGCGATCATTCCCGCAGGAGCTGACGGTGATATCAGCGTCTACGTAACCGATAACACCAATCTTATCATCGACATCAACGGCTATTTCGCTACTCCCGGAGCAAACGGCCTTTCTCTCTATGCTCCGCCGCCGTGTCGTGTAATCGACACGCGCACGCAGTACCCGGGCGACTTTAGCGGCGCCTACCCCTTAGGCGTGGTAAGCACGGGCTGCAGTGCGCCAACGCTGGCTCAAGCTTTCGTTCTTAACGCGACCGTGGTACCTAGGAGTTCGCTCGAATATTTAACATTGTGGCCGGACCCTCAGCACCAGCCCCTGGTCTCGACCTTGAACGCTGTGGATGGAGCTATTACCTCGAATATGGCGATCGTGCCGAACGGCGACGGTTCGGTGGACGCATTCGCTTCGAGCGCCACTTACCTTATCCTGGATATCTCGGGATACTTTGCGCCATAGGATGCGACAGCGGCGTTGCCGGCCGGCGAATTGCCGCCGGTTTCCAGCCTGAATGATCGTGCGGCTACCGTCATCGCCAACGCGGCCAACAACTCGGTGACGATTCCGCCCACCCGAGCTTGCCGCGTTTTGCCCACAATGTGGTACGATTTTGTGCATCCATCTGGGCCGCCTCAGGCGGTAACTATTCTGGAGGAACACCACTTCATGCTACGCACTACATTGTGGGCACTCGCGCTTGCGTGTGCCATCACCTGCACCGCCTACGGACAGCAGCCGTCCTCGCAACCAGCACCGCAGCCCCCGGCAGCGCCTGCCGGCCAGAACGCGCCAATGCCTGGGATGCAAGCAAATCCAGCGCCGGCCAACCCGGCACCCATGGCAACGAATGTTCCTATGACGGAGCCCGTCATCACCCTGAAAGGCGCCTGCGAGAAGAAACCCGGCGGCACACCGCCCCCCGGCTGTGTAAGCAGCCTTACCCGTGAGCAATTTGAAAAGCTCACCAATGCCCTGCAACCGGCCGACAAGGGACCGGTGCCTCCCGACGTGCGGCGCCGATTTGCAACCCAGTATGCCAAGCTGCTGACCTTCGCTAACGCGGCCCGCGAACTTGGACTGCAAAACGACCCCAGGGTCCAGGAAATCTACCATTTCGCCATGAATCAGATCCTGGCCGAGAACCTCAATCAGCATTACACGGAAGAATTCGCGCATCCCAGCGATAAGCAGATCCAGGAGTATTACGACAAGAACGTCAAGAAATACAAGGAAGTGACGTTGCAGCGAATCATCGTCCCCGTCTATCAGGCGCAGGCGAGTGCCGATAAGGATAAGCCCAAGCCAACCGAGGCCGAACAGAAAGCCTATGGCGAGAAGATCAGGGAGCGTTGGGTGGCCGGCGAAGATCCAACCAAGCTGGAAAAAGAGATAATGGAACACAACAACGTCACCACTCCTCCTCCGGATGTGAACGTGGGGGCACGCCGTGAGGGATCGTTGCCGATGGCGCATGCCAGCGTCTTCGAAATGAAGCCGAACGAGATTTCGCAGCCCTTCTCCGATGCCACCGCAGTTTACATTTACAAGGTCGTCTCGGAGCGCCAGGTCCCCTTGACTGAGGTGAAGGCCAGCATCTCGCAAACCCTGCAGCAGCAGATGTTCAAAGACAAAATCCAGCAGGTGCAGGACGCCGTTACTCCGGTATTAAATGACGCTTATTTCGGGCCGGAGCCTCCGCCATCCCCGCCGCACAATATGATGCGGCCGGGAGGTCCTCCGATGCCGGGTGCAGGCGCTCCGGGCGCTCCGCCGCCCCCGCCGCACACTGGTCCTGGCGCTGGCATGGGAGCACCGGGGACTCCGCCTGCTAACCCAGCACCGTCGCCTCAGTAAACATGGCGTCAAACCGGACTGTCCTGGTCACGGGCATCTCGGGCAAGCTGGGGACCAGGCTGTTTCCTTTGCTCTCGGACTTTCGCGTGGTGGGCGTGGACCTGCGCCCACCCGAGAGTTCCTCGCTGATCCGGTTTGAAGAAATGGACTTGGGCCGCGAGGCCTGCTGCCGCCAACTCATCGAGCTGCTGCGCGCGACCGGCGCGCAGTCCGTGGTTCATCTGGCGTTCGTTCTCGATCCCCAACCCACCGGCGTTGGGGACGTGGAACGCATGTGGCAAATCAATGTTGCCGGCACCGCTCGTGTAATGGAAGCGGTGAGTGTGGTCAACCGCACTGGCGGCAATGTTGGCCAGTTTATCTTCCCCGGCAGTGCCGCCGCCTACGGCCTGGAAACGGCTGGACTAGTGAAAGAGGACGCTCCGCTCCGCGCTCACACCTTGCCCTATGCAATCCAACAGCGCGAAAGCGATGAAGTTGTCCGCTATCGCGCCGAAAGCCTGGGCGATTGCCGCACCTATCTCCTGCGTCCGCACCTCTTCACTGGCGCCACCGTGGAGAACTACATGGTGGGAGCGTTGCGTGGTACGCCGTCGGGTACAAGCAAGCGCGCTGCGCGCATGCGCGCCGAGGGCCGTCGCCTGCCGCTCATACTGCCGCGCGGGCGTAAATATCTGGAGAACCGCTTGCAGTTTCTCCATGCCGACGACATGGCGCGGTTGCTTGTAGCTTTGCTGAATCGCCCTGCAACCGATCCCCTTATCACCATCTTGAATGTGGCCGGAAGAGGCGAGCCGCTTACCTTAAAGCGATGCGCGGAGATTGCCCAAGCTACCGTCAAACAAGTTCCTTCGCGGGCCGCCTTCCGCGCTGTCCTGCGCTTCTTGTGGAGATTCGGGATCTCCTCAGTCCCGCCCGATGCTTTGCCTTACCTGATCGGCTCGCACACCATAGACACCACCCGGCTGCAGCACTTCCTCGGCCCGGACTATCCGCGCGTGATTCAATACACCGTGGAAGAAGCGCTGCGCGACAGCGTTAACCGCAGCGAATAGGGATCCAGCAAGCTTTGAGCCTGTGTGGCTCCGTTGACATCCTGACTTGAAAGGGCGCGCCTTTAGGCGTGCCGTGAGGCCGTCCAAACACGCCGGCTTCAGCCGCCGAGGGAACTCGCTTTCGACCATCCTAAGTTCGAGTTTCCTCAGGGGCTAAAGCCCGCCGCCAAGATGGTGTCGTCGGCGCGGCTGAAGCCGCGCTCTTTCAAAGAGGATGTCAACCAGAGCCTCTCTGTGTGAGAACTGAGTTTGGTCTGGGACCAGAGCGGCAAGCTGCTACGGCAAGTCAGCCATGCAATACAAAATCGAGGAGGGTGTTGTTGACATACAATTCTTTCCTCTTGTATTCGATCAATCCCAGCTTCTTAAAGCGGTTCATGAAAAAGCTTATACGCGGCCGGGTTGTGCCAACTATTTCGGCCAGGGTCTGATGCGTCAGTTTGGGCGCCACGGCTCCAGGTGTTTCCTTGTTCCTAAGGCCTGCGAGCGATAAAAGGATCTTAGCCAGGCGCTTCTCACTTTGGTTGAACAGTTGGTCGGCCAGCGATTCCTGGAGTTGGCGGTTGCGGTAAAGCAGGAAAGATACAAACCAATGCAAGAAGGACTCTTCTTTACGCAAGCGGCGCCAAATCTCTTTCACTTCCATGCGCAGCAGCACACAATCTGTAATGGCGGTCGCTGTAATCTCGCGCGAGACATAGCTGCGGGCAAGCGCCCTTTCGCCTATGAAATCTCCGCTCACCGCCAGTTCCAGGATAGCTTCCTTTCCCTGGTCCGATACCATGCTGATCTTGGCTCGTCCTTGGTGAAGATAGAACACAGCGTCGGCGGGCTCGCCCTCTTGGAAAATCAACTGTCCCTTGGCGACTCGGCGAACGAGTTTATCCGCACCAGCTCTCTCCGGCCGAGCTTTCACATCCCACGTTGGGGTAGGAATTTTCTTGCGCGATGGTAAGGGCTGCAGCCGCGTCATACAACTTATCGACGCGCCGAATTCCACAGCAAGACGTGCCGAGGGCGAGTTACCCTCTCACACCTTTCGGATGCGCTCCAAGGATGTAGACCCTAGCAGCCTGACCGTTCAATTCGAAGCTCTTAATCCTTTTCTCGGCTTCAACTGAACCGGGAGCGTTGTCTGGCTGGTCTTCGCCATCCTGGCAGCCTGGCGCTCCGCTGGATACTGCCGCGGATAAGAAAGCGCGCTCCGACTCATATTCTTAGTTTCACAATTGTGCAAAGTCAAGGAGAAACCGGTAGTGGTCAAGTTAGTTGGGCGTTTCACCTGCAGCCAATCATTGCTCCAGCGCAAGCCCGATCTTGCGCTTCGGCAACGACGATCAAGTCAAGGCATGCGATGATCTGATCAGTTTGCATGCAACCGGCTTTGCAGTCGCAGGGTGCTTTGGGCGGCCGGTTGGATACGCAGACAGGGGGGCCACCTAACTGGTGGCCCTCTACGTTTGCCAGCATGAGATCGGCGTTCATGGATGTGACCTCCTCCCGATCAGCTGGTCGAATCGGACGCTGAACGATCGATAGAATGGAGACCACCATGAAGACCCTGGTGAAGGTGATGGTACCGGTAATGGTCGTCTACATCGGCGCAGTAGTGTGGCTGACCCTCGCCGTCGATGCGAAACATCTTTCGCCTCGCGCCATCCAGAGCGCCCTGCTCCTCCTGGCCTTGGGCACCAGCCTGGTGATCATCCTCGTCATTCGGAGGCTCAAGAAGACGGGAACTCTCCGACCGGTGGATCTCACTGCAAGAAGCCCTGAAGCCCGTAAACAGCAGATTCTGTTCATCTGGGCTGGCATCGGTGCATCGGCTCTGCAAGTCGTGGAGCAATTGGTGAGAGCAAGAACCCATCCCCATGCATTGCTGGACGCGGCCCTTTTCGTCGCATTCGGAGCCTGCATGTTCAGGGTGTTGCGGAAGGTACCAATGGGGTCGTGACTAAAGCCCGCCACCGAGGTTCTACGGGCTGCGGGAGTCAACGTTCGATCCAATTATCGGTGTCGGGTTTGTGACCCTAAAATTTCAAACTGAGGCACTACCCACTACCGGAAGAACCGTCCCTATCACTTGCCAGAGACGCTATTCGAAAACCGGTAACGATGCCAAAACAGATTGCGGTCGCTGCGCCTGTATCTGTCCTTGGCCCAGCGGCTTACAGTTACTCAACTTTGGGGGTTACGCGATGCTTCTATGCTGACTATAATCAGAGTAGGAGTTTTGCCTTGACCAGCCATGCGACCCAGCCATACACCTCTGCTGCCCGGTTCCATCCGGCGTGCGGCCCTGGTGTGCGTGCTGCCTGGTCGCGTGCCATCTTCCACCCCACCGAATTCATAGGCGGGACTCGGCGCTCGACGCGTGCCGACTCCAAGCTGGCTCCTTGCATGGTTCGCCCCAATCTCTTCTCCGGCGACTAGCGTTCCGTTCTCCCTTCCGCTTCCCGCGCGCCGGCTCTACCAGGCTGCCCTCGCGGGCTGACCAAAGCTCCGGTACATAACCGTACCGCAAGCCTTTCGGAGGAAAACATCATGTCCGCTAATACTCTTATTCCTGTGGCCGGTCCTCAGATCCGCACCGCGCTGCCCGGCCCCAACGCTCGCCGCGTTCTGGAAGGCGATCGGCAATATATTTCGCCGTCTTACACCCGCTCCTACCCCATGGTCGCGAAGCGTGGCCGCGGTGTCATCGTGGAGGATGTCGATGGCAACGAGTTCCTCGATTTCTCCGCCGGCATCGCCGTGACCTCGACCGGACATTGCCATCCCGAAGTGGTCGCTGCCATTCAGAAGCAGGCCGCTCAACTCATTCACATGTCCGGCACCGACTTCTACTACGAGAGCATGGTGACGCTCTCCGAGCGGCTGTCGCGTGTCGCTCCCATGAAGGGGCCGCACAAGGTCTACTATGGCAACTCGGGCGCCGAGGCCATTGAAGCTGCGCTGAAGCTGGCGCGTTATCACACCGGGCGTCAGAACATCATCGCTTTCTACGGAGCGTTCCATGGCCGTACTATGGGCGCGCTGTCGCTGACCGCGTCGAAGCCGCAGCAGCGCCGCCGCTTCGCGCCGCTGGTTCCCGGCGTTACCCATGTGCGCTATCCCGACGTCTATCGTGGCTGCGTCGGTGGCAGCCCTCAGGAGACTGATGCTTTCGCCCTCGGCTGTGCCCGCTTCATCGAAGAGAAGCTCTTCAAGACCACGCTGCCTCCCGAGGAGGTAGCCGCGATCTTTGTCGAGCCCATCCAGGGCGAGGGCGGTTATGTGGTCGCACCAACGGTGTTCATGCAGGAGCTGCGGCGCATTTGCGATCGTCACGGCATTCTGCTGGTGGCCGATGAGATTCAGTCCGGAGCGGGCCGCACTGGCAAATGGTGGGCCATCGAGCATACTGGCGTTGAACCCGACATCGTTTGCATCGCCAAGGGAATCGCCAGCGGCATGCCGCTGGGCATCATGATGGCGAGGGCTGAGATTATGGATTGGGTGCCCGGATCGCACGCCTCCACTTTTGGCGGCAATCCGGTCTCGATTGCGGCTGCGTTGGCGACCATGGACATTTTGGAGCGCGAGGCCATTAACAACGCCGCAGTAGTCGGGCGTCACATCATGGATCGCGTTGCCGACTGGCCTCGGTGTCTCGACCTGGTCGGCGACGTTCGCGGCCGCGGCTTGATGATCGGGGTCGAGATTGTCACGGATAAGAAGACCAGGACGCCGGGCGGCGCCGAGCGCGATCGCATCGTGCAGGCGGCCTTCCAGCACGGCGTACTCTTTCTGGGATGCGGCCCCAACAGCATTCGCATCTGCCCGCCGCTCGTTGTCACCAGGGAGCAGGCAGACATCGCCATGGATGTTTTGAAGGAGTGCATCAACATCACTGCCGGCAAGCCGCTTAAGAAGGCAGCGACGGGCAAGCAAGCCGGCGCCTAAAACTGCCGCGTTTCTGAGAGCCTGGGCCCAATCGGTCCAGGCTGTTAGTTCGAAGCAATTCCTCTGCAAGGAATCAAGGTTCAGAGTCTGAGGGTGCCGTAGAGTTATTTCCTCGACGGTTCCCAGGGGGATTCCCCGCAAAACGGTTTCAAGTCGACATACCCATTGCCATCAAGAATCAGTTCCCTCAAAGCACTTTTGTCCACTTGATCTCCTCTCAGCAAGGTGCAGCACAACCAGTACAGTTCAGTGGAATTTATGAGCGCTACCGAGTTTCTCCTCGAGCCTTCTAGGGCGTGGGATGAAAATACCGCGTCGCCAAGCCTGGTTTCGGGCCTAGTCTCACAAAGGCCGTTTCCGATCAGAATGCCCTTGCTTACAGTATTCGAGACTTGGTGGTCCGCTATTATCTTGACTACGAATGGGGATAGTTCATCCAGGCCGATCTGTTTTTTTGAACCCTTCACCTCCAGTATTCCCGGACATGATCCTTTAGCGGTCCGTCCATCTATTTCGTAATTCGTTCCTTTAATCAGTTCGCTGGGCGTTGTTTCAAATCCGAGGTCGTCTAGAGCGCGCCGAACGATCGGCTCCAGCTGTGTCTTACCCTTCTCGTACAAGAGCTTTCGATAAGCGGATAGAACTTGTAGCTCTTCTTTCACCCGCTCTCTCGCCGAGTTGAGGTCTGCGAGTTGCCGATCGAGGTCCGCAATCGTGGACTCGATCCCGGATAATCCCGGCAGGGACGCTTGGGTGAGCCAATCGGGCGGATTGCTCCCCTGCCGTTGATATCGGTACTCGGCACATGCATCGAAGAAAAGTGGCTCGTCCAAACTTCTCAGATTGGGCAGTACTATTAAGTGACCTTCGCCATAAGGCATCTTCCCTGCCACCGCAGTACCCGCGCCAGCTGACCCAAAAAACCTCAACTCGTTGAACGGATGTCCTGGAACCCGCGTTATGTAAGCCGTCCACGCCACGGCACTAGCCTTTAGCATCGTGACGAACGGCTCCGCAGGATCTGAGAAGCTGACCTGCTCGCCGGTTCCACTTTGCAGACAGTTGGCGAAGTCATGGCTGAGAAAATCGTAGTTGTTCACTTGATAAGTAGCGCTCACCGAATATCCGCCCGTGCGGAAGGTACTAGTGCTCGGCACATCAAGTACCACAACGAGCACGCCGCCCTGTGCAAACAGGCGGTCAAGCTCGGTCTGCTTCTTATTCATTACCGATTCGAGATATTGATACTCGGAGTGCGTCGATTCCGGGTGGTTAAACCGCGGAGGACGGATTACCACAACATCGAAATCAAAAAATGCTTTCCTCGTCTCCAGCGATTCAACCTGTACCACATCGGCGCTTGTAAACGGAAAGTTGACTGAAATCACTCTAAGTTGCTTTTTCATGTCGGGTCGAACATCAATTGTATCCGTTGCGGCGCCTCGTTTTATTGCCACTCTTCGTTCCCGTGCTCCGCTATGTCTCCACGATTTGCACACACCTTCGGCGGGTACTACACTGCGTTACGCCATGATCCGACATATTCGAACTGCACTCGCTCTGTTCGTTGCATCCACCGCTCTTTTCGCCAACGCCCAATACACCGACCGTGCCGCCATGCAGGACCTCGGCGGCCCGAAAGAATTTGCTGCGCGCCGCACTGAACTCGCTGCCAAACTAAAGACCGGTTATGTCTTGCTCTTTGCCAAGACGCAGGAGCCTCCTGCCGCTCACTATCGCGAGGACAATGATTTCTACTACTACACCGGGCTGTCCGATCCCGGCGCCATCATGCTGATGGATGTCAAGACGCAACGGACTACCATTTTCGAGCCACAGCAGAGTCCGCGCGAGGTCCAGGTGTATGGCGCAAACCTGCTCTCGCTGTCGAAGGACGAGCAGAAGGAGTTGGGCTATCCCGCGGTGGCGCCGTTGACCAGCCTGGATTCGGCCTTGAGCTTCCTGTTTGGAAATGGCGTTGATAACGACCTCTGGGTCCGCCTGGGATTCGCCGACAAACCCGATGGCGCTCGCTTTGAAACCGGACGCGACTACGCCGCGGAGTACAACAATCCCTACGGACAAAATCTGCCGGGCGATCGCGATGCTCTTTCTAAGCTGCGCCAGCGCTATCCCGCCGCCAACTTCCGCGACGTCACCGGCGCCATCGACCAAATGCGTAACATCAAGCGTCCGACGGAGATCGAAGTGCTGCGCCGCAATGGCCGCATCAGCGCCCAGGGCGACGAGCAGGCCATCCGCATGGCCCATCCCGGCATGTTCGAGTACCAGATCGAAGCCGAGGCCGAGTTCGTCTTTCGCAATTCCGGCGCGCAAGGGCTGGCCTATCCGGCCATCGTCGGCGCCGGACCGCATGCCAACACCTGGCACTACTTCTTTAATCGCAGCAAGATTGAGCCCGGCAGCATCGTCGTCTTCGACTTCGCCGCCGATCTCGACCACATGACCATGGACATCACTCGCACCTTCAACATCGACGGTAAGTTCACGCCGGAGCAGGCCAAGTGGTACAACGTCGATCTCGAATGTCAGAAGGCCATCATCGCGATGCTCAAGGTGGGCAATACTTACGAGCAGGCCCAGGACGAGGGCAAGAAGATCTATGATCGCGAAGGCATTGGCGCGCAGTGGTACGGTTGGCCGGGTCACTTCGTCGGACTGGCGACTCACGACGTCATGCTGCCCAAAGGCCCGATTCAAGCCGGGCAAGTCGTCACGGTTGAGCCTATCGTCGAATTTCCCGACAAGCACTGGCACTTCCGCGTGGAGGACACCATCCTGATTACGCCCACCGGACCGGAGGTACTGTCGGCCAGTGTTCCCAAGGAAATGTCCGATGTCGAAAAGCTGGTCGGCAGTGTTCCGGCTGCGGAGCCAGCAAAGTAAATCACCGCATCAGCCGATATTAAGAAGCGGTAACATAGAAGAGTTCAAGAGTTCGGGAAAGGTCCGCCGTGCCTGAATTACGCAAAGATCCCATCATCGGACGATGGGTTATCGTCTCCACCGACCGCGCCAAGCGTCCCTCGGATTTCACCCATGAGCCGGTCCAGATGAAAAGTGGCTTTTGCCCCTTCTGTATCGGCAATGAGAGCAAAACTCCTCCTGAAGTACTGGCTTACCGGCCTAATGGCGCTTCGCCTAATACTGGTGGCTGGACCGTCCGCGTGGTACCAAATAAGTTTCCCGCGCTCGGAATCGAAGGTAACCTCAACCGCCAGGCTGAAGGCATGTTCGACAAGATGAATGGCATTGGCGCGCACGAGGTCATCATCGAAACCCCCGACCATGACCTGACTCTGGGCAACCTTTCGGAGAAGCGCATCGAGGATGTCTTATGGGCCTATCGCGACCGCATCGTCGATCTGAAGAAAGACCGCCGCTTCAAGTACATCCTCATTTTCAAGAATCACGGCCAGTTGGCGGGAGCGACCTTGGACCATTCGCACGGCCAGTTGATCGCTCTTCCCATCGTGCCCAAACATGTGCTCGAAGAGCTGGAGGGCTCCCGGCAATACTTCATCTACAAGGAGCGCTGCGTCTTCTGCGACATTATCCGGCAAGAAACCGAGTCGGGAGTTCGAGTGGTGGCGGAAAATGATGCCTTTCTGACGGTTGCTCCCTATGCTCCGCGCTTTCCCTTCGAGACATGGATACTGCCCAAACGCCACGAATCGGCATTCGAAAATTCGTCGTCTCATGTGTATGAGAGCCTGGCGAAGGCGCTAAGAAACCTGCTTCTGCGCGCCGACCAGGTGCTGGACAATCCCGCCTACAACCTCATCGTGCACACCGCTCCAGTGCAGGAAGCGTCGATGGATTATTACCACTGGCACATCGAGTTCATGCCACGCCTGACCAAGATTGCCGGCTTCGAGTGGGGGACGGGCTTCTATCAGAACCCCACTCCCCCGGAAGAGGCGGCCAAGTATCTGCGCGAGGCCAAGATTGAGGCCGCGCAACCCGTCACCGTTTCCACCGTTTCCTAAGGAGACGCTGATTAGGTCTGATTTTCTGAAAGGGAACGGCCTTCACACCGTCCGTATACGTCGCAAAATCAACTCGGCGTTAGCGCCGAGGGAGTTCGCCGCTTGCCCAGGATTTGACTAACCCTCAAACTGGACAAGAGCAGTTAAAATAGAGACAGTGGCCCAGCCTCAACCTGAGTACGAGTTCGATCTGACCGGCGGACAACTCGCCCTGAATCTTGCCAATACCGTCAGCCGGCGCGGCGACCCTGATCGCCGCAAAGAACACCTCCAGAACTACGGCGACCTCGTGGCTTTCGCCAAACAGTCGGGAATCATTTCTTTGAAACAGGCGACCGAACTCTGCGGTTACGCCGAGCGCCATGCCGGAGAAGCGGCCCGCAGTTTCCGCAAGGCCATTGCACTGCGGGAGGTGCTGTACCGCGCATTTCTGGCCATCGCGCAAGGCAAGACTGCCACCGCCGGCGATCTTAATCTCATCAACGATTTCGCCATCGAGGCGCTGCGCCATCGTTGCCTCTCGCGCTCTAATGGTGGCTACCGCTGGGAATGGTCATCGGATGGGAGGAATCCGCTCGATCGCGTTCTATGGGCGGCAGCGCAAGCCGCCGCGGACCTGCTGACCTCAAAGGAACTCCGCATTGTGCGGTTCTGTGAAGCTCCGGACTGCGAGTGGCTCTTCCTTGACCACAGCCGCAACCGTAGCCGTCGCTGGTGCGACATGACGAGTTGCGGCAATCGCCAGAAGGCCCGGCGCCACTATCAGCGCACCCACAAATAGTGAAGCTTACTCGCCGCGTTGCGCTCGCACGCAAGAAGGGCACACCCAAGCGGTGTGCCCCTTTTCATTTCTGGACGCTGCTTAACGGCCGAAATATTTGGCGTTGCGCTCGGTGTACTCTTTCCACTTTTCCGGCAGATCATCGAGTGCGAAAATCGCGGAAACGGGACACACCGGGACGCACGCACCACAATCGATGCACTCCACCGGATCGATGTAGATCATCTCTTCTTGCGCGAACTTCTCGCTGTCCTTCTTGGGGTGGATGCAATCCACCGGGCAGGCATCGACACAGGCGGTGTCTTTGGTGCCTATGCAAGGCTCGGCGATCACGTAAGCCATATAAGTATTTCTCCTGACATCTCGCAGTGGGAGAATCTCATTTCGTAGTCGTTATATCGATAGTACCAAAAACGGCGGGCGCTGTCTGACCGCGATGTGCGACCTACGCGATCACCGCCGGCTCGCGCTCTCCAGCCGGTTCATATTCCACAATGTAGCCCGCGACCGCACTGGCGGCCACCGTCAATGGGCTCGCCAGGTACATCTGGCCAGGACCGCTGCGGCCCGGGAAGTTGCGGTTCTGGGCGCTGATGACGATCTGGTCCGGGCGAGTGGAAACTCCCGGCCCAGCGTTGATGCAAGCGCCGCAACTGGGCTCGATCACCTGCGCGCCCGCCCTTTGGAATATATCCAGATAGCCCTTGCGCACACAGTATTCGCGCGTTTCCTGCGAGCCGAACTGGAGATAGAACTTGCAGCTCTCCGCAACCCGCCGGCCTTGTTTGAGAGCGTCGCTCAGCACCGCGGCGTACATGTCCATGTCGGCGTTCTTGCCCGCGGTACAAGTGCCACCATAGGCAATCTCCACCGGCACGGGCGTGTTCAACTCACGGATGAACTTGCCATTGCCTGGATCGCCCGGCGTTGCGACCATGGGATAAATTTCGGACGCATCCAGTTCGATCACGTGGGCGTAATGCGCATCCGGATCGCTATACAATCCTTCGGCCAGTTTCTGCGCTTGGTTCTCGCTCATGCCGCGCCGCTCCATCAGGAAATCGACGACCTTCTGGTCGGGCGCAACGATGCCGGTGAAGCCGCCGATCTCGGCTGCCATGTTGGTCATGGTGGCGCGCTCGTCCACGCCCAGCGCCTCGATGGCCTCGCCGGAGTACTCGATCACCTTGGCCAGCGCCTTACCGGAGCGAATGTACTCCAGCGACAACAGCTTCAGGATGAAGTCCTTGGCAGTGGCGTTCTCGCGCTTCTTTCCGCGAATTACGACCTTAACGGATTCCGGAATCTTTACCCGGACATCCTTGGTGAACCAGGAGTTAAACACGTCAGTGGTGCCGATGCCGAAGGCCACACAGCCCATTGCGCCCACGTGCGGGGTGTGCGAATCGCTGCCCACGTTGAGTTGTCCCGGCAGCGCGTAGCTTTCGGTCACAATCGAGTGGCAAATGCCCTCCGACCCTTTGCGATCGCGCAGCTCGCCATGCAACTTGATGCCGCGCGATTTGGCGAACTCCTCCTGCTTCAGTTTCAACTGGTCTGCCAGATCCAGTAAACCCATCTTGCGCTTCTCTTCGGAGAGCACCTCATCCAGGAAGGTCAGATGGTCGCGGAAGAACATGATGGTTCCAGCGTCGGTCACCGGCGCTTCCTTACCGAGGAAGTGCTCGAAGAAAATCGCCGCCATCGGGGTCACGTACTCATGGCTGAAGCGCAGATCGGTGCGGGCGAATCCAGTGTCGCCGGGCTTTACCGCTTCTACGCCGACTTGATTGGTACCGTGCAGCATGTGGCGCGCGAAAATCTTCTCCGCGATGGTCATAGGGCGCAGCTTGGTCGTGATCGGCGGCAGAAATACCTTGCCCTGCAGACGCGCCACGTTGAAAGGGAAAAGGCCGCCGTACTCGATTACCTGTCGCGTGATCTCATCTTCACCGGCCGTGAAGTCGGCCAGCGGAATCTCTTCGCCACGGCGAATCTGGTCGATAAGCCCGAAGTCGGTGGAAGTCAGCACCCCGAGGTTCTGGCAATTCTGTTTGTAAATGCGCTCAATGTTTTCCGCGATCACCAGTTTGATGCCGGCTGACATCTCCGCGTAAGGCGACTGCTCGCGGCTGGAGCCCTTGCCGCGCCGCTTGCCGCTGACCGCGCAGACGAAGCCGCCGCGCTTCACGTCGCCGCGCTTGATCGGGGTCTCGCTGCCGCACTTCAGTCCGGTATAGGGGAATTCGCCCAGCGTCTCGTCGAAGAAGAAGCAGATATGCGCCGGGGTGATCTCGTCGGTGGAGATGTCGTCGCGCAGCTTGGGATTGCGTTCGGGAGGCTGCGTGTCCCAAGGCAAATCTTCGCCCGCCAACTGCCGCTTGATCAGTTCGGGATCCTCGGTGAGGAACAGAATTCGTCCCTCCAGACGGACCATGGCGGGACGCTTCTCAACGGTGCGGTTCAACAGCGAATCGTTCACTGACCAATTTTACCGCAGTCACAGGGGGTTGTGACGAAGCCGAACGGGCGTTCGAAAGACGGCATTTCTTAGTAGTGGTAGCGAGCCTGCAGGAAATCGATCCGATCGCCGCTTACCCGGTACACCAGCCGATGCTCTTGCGTAATACGCCTCGACCAGCATCCCGCCAGCACGAATTTCAACGGCTCCGGCTTGCCGATGCCGGTGAAGGGATCTCGCAATACCGCCTCCACCAGTTCCAGGATGCGAAGCGCCGTCTTGCGATCGGTCTCAACCCAATACCGCAGGTCCTCACGAAATTCCGGTTGAAATACAGCCTGACTAACCGAACGTGCCAAGTCCGAGCTCCTGGCGCAGCTTCTCCAGCGTTTGGGGCTTCGGCTTCCGCTGCGTGGCCCGGCGCAGTGCCGTCAGCAACCGTTGCGTGTTCTTAGGCGACCGCAACAGATGTGCGGTCTCCATCAGGCTGGTCAACTCTTCGGCGGGAACCAGAGCAACATCTTTGGCCCCGCGCCGGCGGACAATCACGACCTCCTGGTTCTCGGCAACCTGATCGAGAACCGACGCCAGGCGCTCCCGCAAACTCGTATAGGTGGTTTCCACGGCCATCGCAGTCTCCCTGATTTAACGTACAGCAACCCTGTACTTACTGTCCAGCACCGCAGAGGAGCAGCGCGTTGCGACAGGCGAGAATGACTCTTTTACTCCCGCGTCTTCGCGTACTCCGCCACCGAGGGCAGCTCCTCCAGCCCGCGCCCCGCGAAGATCTCCTGGAAGTTCGTGATCAGTTCCTGATGGATGAGGCCGTTGCTGGCCAGCACCTCGCGGCTGTCGAGGCGAAAAGGCGAGCCGTCGAAACGCGTTACCGTGCCGCCCGCCTCTTGCACCAGCAGAACGCCCGCAGCGGTGTCCCAGGGGTTCAGATTGAACTCCCAAAAGCCGTCGTAGCGGCCACAGGCCACGTTGGCCAGATCGAGTGCAGCCGAGCCCGCGCGGCGCACTCCATGGGAGCGCAGCGTGATCTGGTGATAGAAGTGAATGTTGGGGTTCTTGTGCCGCTTGTGGCTGGGAAAGCCCGTTCCCAGGAGCGATTCCGCCAGTGTTCTTGTTTGGGAGACGCGAATCGATTGGCCGTTTAGCCGGGCACCGAGCCTCCGCTCCGCGGCAAACATTTCATCGCGAGTGGGATCGTAGAGCACACCCACTACCAGTTGTCCGTCCTGCCTGGCCAGCGCAATCGAGACGCAGAACACCGGGTAGCCGTGGGCAAAATTCGTGGTCCCGTCCAAAGGATCGACATACCAGCGATATTCCGCATCGACATCGCTGCGCGTGCCTTCCTCGGCCACAATGCCATGTTCGGGCCAGCGCGCTTGCAGTCGCTCCACAATCAGCTTTTCCGATGCGCGATCCGCCTCGGTTACCAGGTCGACTTCGCCCTTGTACTCAATGGTCACGTGGCGAGCGAAGTAGCCCATCAGAAGCGTGCCGGCTTCGCGTGCAATCGCTTCCAAATCTGGCAGGTAGTGGCTCATCTGTCTGCATTCGCAGAATTGCCATTGTGCGGTGCGCTCTCCGAGCGCGGCTTGCGAATCGTTTCTTCTGCGATGTAGGCGATCTCGTGCTTGAAGATGAAAAGATTGGGTGCTCCTTCGCGTGTCAGCCGCACCATACGCCGGTCGTAGTACTCGATCCAGCCACGCACCACGCTGCCATCCATTAGCTTGATGCGAACCGGCCGTTGCTTTTCACCCAGCATCTTGAGATAGGCCGCTTCCTGGTGCGTGTCATCAGGAGGAGGAGTCCTGCCCTGGTGATGATTCATGTCGTTGCTGCCACGAAAAGCCATTCCCCGATTCTACATGCGATCCCTGGTCCGTGTGCCGAAGAATCATCTACAGCGCAGAAATAACAAAGGAACCTCCAGGCAGAATCTCGCCGCCGTGCGGCTACAATTCTTAACACTATTTTCATGAGCTCAGAGTGGCGTGGATGAGAAACCGAAGTGCATCATTAAAGGTGTGCTGAGCATCTTAATTCTTGCGGTAAATGGAATGAGAAGATTTGAGATGCGACGCGATCACATGTCTTCGAACCCAGTCCGACTTTTGAGTACGCGTCACTTTTCAGTCGCCTGCGTGTTATGACGGGAAGCGTTTAACCCATCGGCTGACCGGACTCATGTTGCAACACCTTATTTCCGCATTTTCAGAATCCGTCGTGCTGCTCGCCGTGCTGTGCCTCAGCCTGGGCATCCTGGTCTATTTCACATTGCACAGTTGGCAGAAAGTGGCGGCGCTTTCGCGCAACCGTTCGCAATTGCTCTCCGTGGGCGCTGGGCTGGCGATGGTCCTCCTCATCCTCCAGCTTTATCCGTCGGCCCGCGACGGCGACATAGCCGGCGAGGACTTCTTTGCGGCGGCCAGTCCGGCTGCGCGGCCACACGGCATGACAGCGGACGCGCTAACCGCTGCGGGCTTGGCAGTGGTCGCGACCTACCATAATGACAATGCCCGCACTGGCCAGAACACGATCGAGGCTGTCCTCACGCCCGACAACGTGAATGCGGCGCGTTTCGGAAAACTGTACTCGTTTCCCGTTGACGGATACATTTACGCTCAGCCGCTGTACATGCCGCAGGTCGCGATGCCGGGAAATGGA
>Ga0181530_10001094_pt1 | contig 34520 bp, 28 predicted proteins | sample PEATcosm2014_Bin_42_FD_119769 | JGI IMG/M metagenome (GOLD analysis project Ga0181530, IMG submission 119769) | Peatland microbial communities from MTU Mesocosm Facility, Houghton, MI, USA - PEATcosm2014_Bin10_60_metaG | ecosystem: Environmental > Terrestrial > Soil > Wetlands > Peat | place...
CAGCCGGTCTCGCTCGGCCTGGGTCATCAGTAGTTGTCCTTTGTCCACCCTCCAGGCTCGACCCTGTCAATAGGACATTTCTACTTTGCCCAAATAGGACATTATCATTTTGCCGCGACAGGGAAGAGCGGACGCTTCCGCCGGCTCTGCTATCATAGATACTCTCCCGCATGATCGTTGAGGCCAGTGTTGTCAGCTTCGCTTCGATTTCGCTCGACAGCGGCGCCACGCTCGCGCCTGTCGAGGTGGCTTACGAGACGTACGGCCAATTGAACCCGGCGCGGAGCAACGCCATCCTGGTGCTGCACGCTTTTTCGGGCGACGCGCACGCCGCCGGGATCAGCCCGGAAACCGGCAAGCCGGGCTGGTGGGACAACATGATCGGCCCCGGCAAGGCGTTCGACACCAATAAATACTTCGTGATTTCGAGCAACGTGCTGGGCGGGTGCCGCGGCACCACCGGGCCGTCTTCGATCAACCCGGCCACCGGTTGCCCATATGGCATGTCGTTTCCGGTGATCACCATCTCCGACATGGTGCGGTTGGAGAAGATGCTGATCGATGCGCTGGACATTCCGCGGCTGCTCACGGTGACCGGCGGGTCGATGGGAGGAATGCAGGCGCTCGCATGGGCGGTCGAGTTCCCGGACCGCGTGGTATCGGCGATTCCGATCGCCACCACCACGCGCCACAGCGCGCAGCAGATTGCGTTCAACGAGGTGGGGCGCCAGGCCATCATGGCCGACCCGGACTGGAACGGCGGCGACTACTACGGCAAGCAGCCGCCCGCGCGCGGCCTGGCGGTGGCGCGCATGGTGGGACACATTACTTACATGAGCGACGATTCGATGCGCGAAAAATTCGGCCGCCGGCTGCGCGGCAAGGAGAATTTCGGCTTCGATTTCGAAGTGGATTTCGAAGTGGAAAGCTACTTGCGCTACCGCGGCAGCCAGTTCGTCGGCCGCTTCGACGCCAACTCATATCTGTACATCACCAAGGCGATGGATTATTTCGACTTGACCAGCGGCCAGGGTTCGCTGGCGGCGGCGTTGGCGCCGGCCCAGGCGCGCTTCCTGGTGATCAGCTTCAGCTCGGACTGGCTGTACCCGAGCTACCAATCGCAGGAAATCGTGCGCGCGCTGCGGGCGCGCAATTGCGACGTGGCCTACGCCGAACTGCCTTCCAATTACGGGCACGATTCCTTCCTGGTGGACGTGGCCGAACAGACCGAACTGATCCGCGGCTTTCTGGCCAGCACGCTGGAGCGAGCCGCATGACCGCCGTCGCCGCCAAACAGGCATTCGTCCGCGAGCTGCTGGGGCGCAGCGATTACGCCATCATCGGCGATATCGTCTCGCCCGGCGCGCGCGTGCTGGACCTGGGCTGCGGCGAGGGCGAACTGCTGCAGTGGCTGGCATCGAACAAGAACGTGGACGCGCGCGGCGTCGAGATTGCCGGCGAAAAAGTGCGCCGCGCCATCGCCCGCGGCGTCTCCGTGTTTCAAGGCGATATCGACGAAGGGCTGGCCGATTATCCCGACCTTGCCTTCGATTACGTGATCCTCAGCCAGACCTTGCAGGAAACCCGCCAGCCGCGGAAGGTGCTGCGCGAAATGCTGCGCGTCGGGCGCCGGGGGATCGTGGCCTTTCCCAACTTCGGCCACTGGCGGGTGCGGCTTTCCATGCTGGCCAGCGGCCGTGCGCCGCGCACCAAGCTGTTTCCGTACGAATGGTACGACTCGCCCAACATTCACTTCCTCACCGTGGAGGATTTCGAAGCCCTGGCCGCCTTGGAGGGCCTGGCGGTGGAGCGGCGCTACTTCCTCGCCGGACACCGCAAGGTGAGCCTGATGCCGAACCTGCTGGCAGAAGTGGCGGTGTTTCTGGTGAGCGCCCGGTAGCGGGGGCGGCAGGAACTCTGCCCGCGAACCTAATGGACCGCCCTGGACCGCGACCGCGGCTTGCGGTGTAGTCATTTCCCTCGCTGTGCGCGCTCTGCGGGATCACGAAGCGGGCCGCTCGACGGTTTTGTGATCCACCACGCCGCTCCGGGTCATTGGAGTAAGCCGGCCTGAGCTCTCGGGATGGTATCCTTCGTTCAATGACATCCGACAATCTGTTTGCGGCTACCGAATTGAGCCCGGCCCGCGCAGAGACCATCAAGAAAACGTATATGCTGCTGGGCCTCAGCGTGGCGGGCGCGCTCTGCGGCGGGTATGTCGGTGCGCAATCGGACACCCTGGTGAACCTCTTCACGGGCTGGCTGGGTTGGGTTCTGGCGATGGTGTTGCTCAACGCCATCCCGCGTGTGGCCATTGCATGCCGCCACAATCCGGTGTTGGGCGTCACCGCACTGCTGGCCGACGGGTTCGTTTCGGGACTGGTGCTGGCTCCGATCCTCCGGTTCGCCAGTTACTACGCCCCCGGAACGATTCAAATTGCGATGCTGATGACGCTGATTGTCTTCGGCGTCATCACGGTGTTTGTGATGTCGTCGAACCGGACGTTTTCGGCGCCGCGAGGACTGATGCTCGGGATCTTCGTCAGCATCATTGCCGCGATGGTGCTCAACGCGTTTCTCAACATCGGTCTGCTGGGGGTTTTGATTGCCGCCGGCATCGGCATCTTAGGCGTGTGTATCCTCGTATATGCCACCAGCGCCGTGCTCCACAACCCCGACGCCGATAGCCCGATCCCCGGTGCGCTGATTCTGTTCGCGGGTCTCTTCAACGTGTTCGTGGCGATTCTGAATATTCTGCTGCGCTTGAACCGCAGGCGCTAAGGAAGGAACCGGCGGACCGGGTTCACGAAAACAACCCGCTCCACGAACGGTCCAGATGCTGCCAGCGCTGCGTCCTCCGGAACGAGATCGTCGAGGTCTCCGGGACGTACAGCAGGCCATGCCCTTTCGGGCACACGAACTCAGTCCCGCACGAATCGAGGAACGTGTGCGAATGGTGGCCGATCCGCGCGGGGTGCCCGAGCAGCCGGAGACACTCCGGGCAGCGCTGGCGCTGGTCGATCAGCGCCCATCGGAGCGCTATTACGCAGCCTATCAACATGCAATTCCCGACCATCGGCCCGATGATCGGCCACAGGGCCAGCCCGCCGCAAAAAACGATTGAGAGCACCAGCCCGATTTTGCTCAAGAAAAACACCCAGCGCCAACCGTAGCGATTCGCCGGATACTCCCCCATCCGCAGCGATGTGGTTGCCAGCAACGCCGGCAGGGACGTCACGGCCATCCACAGCATAAACAGAAGCGGCGGCCCGATTGGCACCATCGGGCAGTCGGGGGGATGGTAGCGAAGCGCGAAGAGTACGCACACTGCCGCCGCCACGCAGAGGAAGCCGATACACTGCGCCGGCGTTTCCAGGTGCAGCCAGGGCTGCGTATCCGGCGGGCTATTCCGTCGCAGCCAGAGCGCGTCGCGGAACGATCCCAGACAGAAGACGGTGATTTGCCGATCGCCACGTTGCCGGAGGTACCAGAGTTCGGCGCGCCACTCGGCAAGCCATTCCGCGCGTTGCTCACCGGGAACCAGGCACGCGGCGGTCCGCAGAATCGCGAGGTGAATCCTCATGATTGATCGACCTCGACCGCCGTCAGCTTGGCCAGTAGCGGGTACCGCCGCTCAGAGGCTTCCAGCGTAGCCTGGCCCGGCCGCGTGAGCTTGTAGTACTTTCGCGGCGGCCGTTGTTCGGTGTCCGCGATCGACTGCCGCTCCCATTGCGACCGGATCAAGCCGTCGCGCTCCAGCCGGCGCATGGCCGGATAGACCGTGCCGCTGGGAAGGCCGGTCATTTCCATCACGCTGAAGCCGTAGCCATCTCCCGCATGGATGGCCCGCAGGATCAGCGCGGCGGTGTGCGAGAGCTTCAATTCGGCTGCCATACGGAGATTATACCCTATGTAGGATGCTACTTGACAGCACCAAATGTAGTTTGCTACATAGGGGTACAGCCATGCTCGAACTGCGCAACCTTACCAAACGATTTCTCGGCATCGCCGCCGTGGACGGCGTGAGCTTCACCGCGCGCGCCGGCGAAATCACCGGTTACCTGGGCCCGAACGGCTCCGGCAAGTCCACCACCATGAAAATGATCACGGGCCTGATGGAGACGACCTCGGGCGAGATCCTCTACCACGGGGAAAGGATTCAACGCGACCTGATCGCCTACAAGCGGCGCATGGGCTACGTGCCCGAGGAGCCGCATCTTTACGCGCATCTGAGCGGCCTCGAGTACCTGGCGATGGTGGGCCAGTTGCGCGGCCTGCCCGCCAAGCCCACCGCCGACCGCATCGATGGGCTCCTGCACCTCCTCTCCCTGCACGGCGACCGGCACGTGCCCATCTCCGCTTACTCGAAAGGCATGCGGCAGAAAGTGCTGCTCTCGGCCGCCCTGCTGCACAATCCCGATCTCATCCTGCTCGACGAACCCTTCTCCGGCCTCGACGTCGGCACAGGGCTTGTTCTACGCAGTCTGATTCAGGAACTGGCCGCGCGTGGCAAGGTGGTGCTCTTCAGCTCGCACGAGCTCGAAACCGTCGAGCGTGTCTGCTCTCACGTCGTGATCCTGCACCGCGGCAAGGTGGTCGCGGACGATTCCATCGAGCACCTGCGCACCCTGATGGCCGCGCCGACGCTCGAAGCGATTTTCTCGCAACTTGCCGTGGAGCAGGACACGACCGCGATTTCGCGCGAGATCGCCAACCTGATTCAGGCATGAGGCGCGATATGACGAAGCTCCAGTTCCGCGTGCTCTATCGCGAGTTTCTCTTCCGCATGGTCGATCTGGAGTTGCTTTCGGCGGATGCGCTGGGCGATTCGAACAAGCTGCTGGGCCAGTTCGCCGCGCTGCTGATCGTCGTGAGCATCTTCCTCCTATCGGGTCCCGTCCTGGTTGTCGCGGCCAGTCCAACGCCGCCTGAGCTGTGGCTGTTCGAGGCCTGGGGCGTCGAGCATTATCTGATCGCAACCACCATGCTGGTGGTGGGCCTGTTCGCGGTGCTCGGTTGGGATTCCACCTTTCCGGACGCCCGAGATGTCCTGGTGCTCGCGCCGCTGCCGGTGCGCGCGCGCATGCTGTTTCTGGCCAAGGTGGCAGCGGCCGCTACCGCGCTCGGCCTCACGGTTGTTCTGCTGCACTCGGCGGTAGGCTTTGTGTGTCCCCTGGCGCTCGACGCGCACGGCACCGAACAGTTGAAGATGCCTGCCCTGGGGTATCTCCCGGCGGCGCCGCCGGTTGACGCGGCCGGCATCGAGCCCCTGCTGAAGCGCGATCTGCCGCGCGGGTTATCGCGCGAAGTGGGCGTAGTCGTCGGAGTCGTGAAGCACGGGGAACGGCGGGTATTCGCCTACGGGACCGCGCGGCCGGATTCGATCTACCAGATCGGGTCGATCAGCAAAACCTTCACCAGTCTCGTGCTGGCGCAGATGGTGGTCGAAGGGAAGGTGGGCCTGGACGAGCCGGTGCGCGAGTTGCTGCCCGCGGGCGCGGTTACGAAACCCGGCGGCCACGAAATCACGCTGATCGAGCTGGCGACCCACCACTCCGGCTTACCGCCGATGCCGGACAACGTCAACCGCAGCGGCATTCCCGATCCCGCTATCGTCTTCGCCAACTATCATGCGGCGGATCTCGATGCCTATGTTGCTCAGCACGGTGTCGGCCGGGAGGCCAACCCTCCATTCGTCTACAGCAACTTGGGATTCGCGCTGCTGGGAGAGGCGCTCGCCGATCGGGCCGGCCTATCGTACCCGGAGCTTGTCGCGCAACGGATCACCGGCCCGCTCGGGATGCGCGACACAGCCGTCGTGTTGCCGCCGGAACGGCGGCCGCGTCTGATCCAGGCGTACGGCATGCGGCACGAGCCCGTTCCCCCGTGGGAACTCGACGCATTCGCCCCCGCCGGCGCCATCAGCTCCACCGCCGGCGATCTGCTCACCTATCTGGAAGCGCAGTTGCGCGCCGATTCGCCGGCTCTCCGGTTGTCTCAGCAGCTTCGAGCCGATGTCGCCCCTGGCACGCGCATCGCTCTCGCCTGGATGTACGACGAGCGGACCGGAACCTACGGGCACGCCGGAGCCATTTCGGGATACCGCAGTTACGCGTTCTTCAATCCCCAGGGCGGCTATGCCTGGGTTGTCCTGGTCAATCAACCTACGTCGCTCCTTGCCGGCCTGGTTCCGCTGCACATCCAGCAGAGGCTCGCGGGCGAACCGGCGGTTTCGCTCGCATCGGTGACCATTCCCTCGAGCGGCGGCCTTTCCGGCGCGGCGCGCATGTTCCCAGTCTATTGGATCACCATGCTCGGCGCGGGCGCATTCGTCTACTGCTCGGTGCTTGGCCTGCAAGGATTCGCTGCGCAACTGCTTCCCCGGCGGCTGTTTCTGCGGGCGTCTTCGTACCTGCAACTGGGGGCCTTCTGCGCGATCGTCTGCGTCTACTGCCTGCAGCCGATGATGGCCTCGCCGGAGAACCTGCTCAAGGCAAATGGCCACGGGCTGCTGGCCTGGTCGCCGTCACTTTGGTTTCTGGGCATATTTCAGCAGCTGAACGGATCGCCGGGGCTCGCCCTGTTGGCGCGGCGCGCGTGGATCGGCCTGGGGATCGCGGTGTGCGCCACGGCAGTCGCGTACGCGCTATCTTACTTCCGCACGCTCCGCAAGATCGTGGAGGAGCCGGATATCGTCGCTGGCGCCCGCGCCGGCACGTGGTTGCCGCGCTTCGGCAACGCAGTCGAAACCGCCATCGTTCACTTCAGTGTACGAACGCTGCTGCGCAGCCGCCTGCATCGCATCATTCTGGCCTTCTACCTGGGAATCGGATTCGCTGTCGCGATCTCCATGGTGAAGAATTCCGGACCCGAGCAGCAACTTGCGGACGCTCCGGCCGGCGACCCATGGGGCCAGGCGAACGCTCCGTTGCTGGTAGCCGGCATCGCCATGTTGGGCTGCGCCATGATCGGAACCCGTGTCGCATTTTCCGTACCGCTGGACCTGCGCGGAAACTGGATCTTCCGCGCGACCGGTGCGCGCCGCGTGCCTGAGTGCCTGGCGGCCAGCAGGCGCGCGCTCCTCCTGCTCTCGGCGGCTCCGGTGTGGGCCGTCTCCGCAGTGTTCAGCTTCTGGTTATGGCCGTGGCGTGCGGCCGCGGGTCACCAGGCGGTACTGGCGGCGGTAGGTCTGATTCTCGCCGAGCTGTGTCTGCACGGATTCCACAAGATCCCGTTCACCTGCTCCTACCTGCCGGGCAAATCGCAAATTCATCTCGCGATATGGGGTGCTTTGTCGCTCCTCTGGTTCATCATCCTGAGTGTCAGATATGAGATCGATGCGCTGGAAGACCCTGCCCGCTTCGTCCCGGCGCTGATCGGGCTCGCCATCGTGTGGGCCTGTCTTCGATGGCGAACCGCGGCCCACGCCCGGTCCGAGGAAGCCGAAGTGCAGTTCGAAGAGGTCGCGGCTCCCGCTGTTCTGGTCTTGGGCTTGAACCGCGACGGCTCCTGGCCGACCGGGCCGCCCGCGGCGAGGTAATCCTGGCCGCGCATAGGTTCCGTCTATCATCGAGTGAAAACTCGCGTTTGCGCTCCGGCGTATGGCCCTATTTAGCTAGTATTTTGCGGATCGGCCGGCGGGACGGCAACGTTATAATGCGAACGTGTGGGGAGGCCGCACCGCACCCACGCCAACAGAATCCGCGCCGCCGGAATTGTCGCGGAAGGAGAGTATCGTGCGTTTTTGGTCCTTTTTTCCGCTCGCCGCCGCGCTGGCCGCGCAAACGCAGACCGGCGAGATAACCACTCGCGATCAGACGCCCACCTTTCAATCGAGTGTGAACCTGGTGCGCGTTCCGGTGGTGGTCCGCGATAAGAAGGGGCAGGCCGTCGGCAGCTTCCACAAAGAGGACTTTCATCTCACCGAGCGCGGCAAGCCGCAATCCATCGCACAGTTCGCCATCGAGGGCAGCGCCGTCCCCAAACCAGCCGCGCCGCCGGCTGCCCCAGCGGAGACACCGGGCGAACCCACCGCCGAGGGCTCCAAGCTGGTGGTGCCCACCCGCTTCGTCGCCTTCGTCTTCGACGACGTCCATCTCAAGATGGAAGACCTCATGAACGCCCGCGTGGCGGCATTGAAGCACATTGAACAGGGAATCCCCCCGCAGGAACGGGTGGCCCTGCTCACGCTTTCAGGCAAAGTGACGCTCGAATTCACCGACGATGCGGCGAAATTCCGCGAGATGCTGATGAAGATCGTGACCGTGCCGCCACCCACGCACTTCCCTCCCGCCAGCTTTTACGAGGGGGACATATTTATGAGAAATCCCGGCGACGAGCAGGCGCAACTCGGCAACCCGTCGATGCCGGAGGTGCTGACGATGCAGACCTACGTGACCATGGGTTGTTTTCCCGGGATGTTGGCCAGCACGGCTGTCAACATCGCCAGGACTACCCTTCGCTCAGTCGCCAATGAAGGCTCCGGCGCGGCCGTCAACGCCTTCCGGACCCTCAACAACATCGTGCGGCTGCTCGGCGCCATGCCCGGCGACCGGGTTATGATTCTCGTCTCGCCCGGAATGTACCTGCCCGACGAGTTGCAAAGGGAACTCAGCGAATCGATCGACCGCGCCACCCGCTCGGGCGTCATCATCAACACCCTGGATGCGCGTGGCGTTTATGCTCCGGACCCAACCGGCGAAGTTCCCGGCTGCCCTCCGATGGACTCCCAGGCCGGGCTGTTGGTTGCGCGGTACAACAATTTCGCCGCTAGCGCCGAGGGGCTGATTCTGAGCGATCTGGCCCATGCCACCGGCGGCACGGCCCTCGCCCAGAACGATTTTCTGGAAGAACTCAACCGACTGTCCAGCCCGCCGGAGTTCGTCTATTATTTGGGCTTCTATCCGAAGGATCTCAAACCAGACGGGAAGTTCCACGAGATCAAGGTGGCGCTGGCCAACGGCAAGGGATTCTCGGTGCAGGCGCGCAAGGGTTATTGGGCGCCATCCCATGTGGAGGACGCCGCCGCGGCAGTTACGCGTGAAATCGGCGAGGCCGTGTTCTCCCACGACGAGCTGTTCGATCTGCCCATCGACATTCACAGCCAGTTCTACAAGACCGGTACCGGGGACGCCAAGCTGAAGGTCACCACTCATTTCGATATCCGGCGGCTTCCGTTGCGCAAGCAGGACGACCGGAACCAAGACGACGTGACTCTGGTATGCGCCCTCTTCGATCGCAACGGTAACTATGTCAAAGGCACCCAGAAGGTGGTGGAGCTTCGGTTGAAGGACGAGAATCTCGATCACCGGCGCGCCGCCGGCGTCACCGTGAACGCCGATTTCGATCTCAAGAGCGGCGCTTACCTGATACGGGTGGTCGCCCGCGACGCCGAAGGCCAGCAGATGGCCGCCGCCAACGGAGTAGTGGAGATCCCATGAGAGACTCAAAGAGTATGCTTTTGCAGAGTGCTTGCCGTCCGCAATGCGTGGCCTTGCTGCCGTTCCTGTTCTTGCCGCTGCTGGCGCAAACCGGTGGACCCGGCGCTCCCGGCGCGGCGAACCTGCAACTCAAGGCCGAAGCGCGCCTGGTGCTGGTGGATACGGTAGTAACCGACAAGAAGGACGAACCCATCCACGGCCTGACGGCGAAGGATTTTCGCGTCTTCGAAGATGGCAAGGAACAGACCGTCACCGCGTTCCAGACTCACACCGGGCCCGCAACGGCTGGAATCAGCCAGCAACAGCACTTCGTTCTGTTATTCGACGGACACTCCACCGACGATCAGAAATGGATTGAGCAGGCCGCCACCAAGTTCGTCGCGGACAATGCCGGACCCAACCGGCTGATGTCGGTGGCGGCTTACAGATCGGGATGCCTGACCTTCGCCGCGCAATTCACCGCCGACGTCGGCCAGCTTCAGCACGCGCTGCGGATTTGGCCCAACATCAGCCGCTGCCCCCCCGTCCACGATCCATATGGCGATATCCGGGCGCAAAACTACACCCAACTGGCGAAGGACTTGGCGCAGGTGCCGGGTCACAAGGTGGTAGCGCTGTTCGTCGCCCATGCGGCGCCGGCGGTGAACGCCGCCAGCCAAAAACCGCAGCCGCCTCCCCGGATCGTGTCCCAGAAGAACCAGCGCCCCAGCCGGCGGTCATCCGCACTCGAGAGGAATGCGGCGCTCTCGGATCCGAAGGGGATGCAACTCGAGTTTCGCAAGGCGGACGTCTCGGTCTATCCGGTGGAAGGGACGACCGGAGCCAAGAATCCGGGCTGGGCGCTCAGCCTGGCCGACGCGACCGGCGGCCACGAACTTTCCCGAGGTAACGACGTTCTGGCCGTTTTCGAGGTGCTGGCCCGCGAGCAGGACGAATCCTACACGCTTGGCTACGTGCCGAAGGAATCCCCGGAAGGAAGCTGCCATGCGCTCAAGGTCACCGTCGACCGGTCCGATGTGAAAGTGCGCGGGCGCAATCTGTACTGCAACGTTCCCCGGACGACCCTGGCATCGGCCAGCCCGATCGAGATCGAATTGGCGAATCTGGGAGCTGCACCGCACGCCGGCAACACCGCGGCGTCGGCATCCGTGCCCTTCTTCTATGAGGCCGGCGGTGCGGCGCGCGTCGACCTGGCCCTCGAAATTCCCACGCCGGTTCTCGATCCCACCGAGGAGAACGGCAAACTGCACGCCTCGATGGACGTGGTCGGCATGGCATACAACCTGGGGGGCGAGGTGGCAGCGCGGTTCAGCGATAAGGTGAGATTCGATTTCGACACCCGCCGGCAGTTCGACGACTTTCTCCAACACCCGCTCCGCTACGAGCACCAACTGAAGATCGCTCCGGGCAGCTACAAGCTGAAGCTGATCTTCCGCACGGCCAAGGACCGCTTCGGCGTGGTGGAAACGCCGCTGTCGGTCGAACCATTCGATGCCGGACAGCTCAGTTTGAGCGCCATCGCCCTCAGCCGCGACGTGCAACCGATAACGCCGGAAGCCGCGCAGGAGGAGACGGATCAAGGGAAAAAACCGCTCGTCTTTCGCGGCAACCGGATCGCCGTCTCCGGCTCCGATCTTTTTTCGAAGACCGGCATCGCCGAAGCTTACTTCGAGATCTACGCGCCGCCCGCCGCCGGCGGCGAGCCGGTCCAGTTGACCATGCATCTGCGCCTGCTCGACGCGCAGAGCAACGAGCAGAAATGGGATTCGGGCGATGTCGACCTAAGCGCTTTGGCCAAATCAGGCAGCCCGGTGATTCCGGTGGCGCTCCGATTGCCGGTGGCAACGCTGGAGCCCGGAACCTATCGCGGTGAGCTGACAGTCAAAGACTCCGCCGAGGGCGAAGCCGCCCGCAGCATCCAATTTCGCGTGGAGTGAAACGCCGCCCGCGCCGGCGCGGCCGCTGTGTCTACCGCTACGCCACTTTGACCGTCTTGATGTTGACGAACTCGCGAAGGCCGCAGGTGGCCAGCTCGCGGCCATAGCCGGAGCGTTTGACGCCGCCGAAGGGGAGGCGCGGGTCGGAAGCAACCATGCCGTTGACGAAGACCATGCCGGATTCGATCTCGTCGATGAAGCGCTGCTGCTCGGCTGGATCGGCCGACCAGGCGCTGGCGCCGAGGCCGAAAGCGGTATCGTTGGCGAGGCGGATGGCATCGTCGATATCGCGTGCGCGGAAGATCGCGGCCACCGGTCCGAATAACTCTTCGCGATAAGCCGGCGCGTTTTCGGGCACGCTGGCCAGCACGGTGGGCGGGTAGAAGTTTCCGGGGCGCTCGAGGCGATGGCCGCCGGTGAGCAGCCGGGCGCCCATCGCGACCGAACGGCTCACCTGGCTTTCGAGATCTTCGAGAATGGCGGGCGTGGCCAGCGGACCGACGTCGGTCGATTCGTCCATCGGGTCGCCGATGCGCAGCGCCGCCATGCCAGCGACGAAGCGGCGCTCGAATTCATCGGCGACGCTCGAATCCACGATAAAACGTTTGGCGGCGATGCAGGATTGGCCGTTATTGAGGACGCGCGCCTGAACCGCCGTCTTGATGGCGCGGTCGAGATCGGCGCTGGGCATCACCACGAAGGGATCGCTGCCGCCCAGTTCGAGGACGGTCTTCTTGATCTGGCGGCCGGCCTGCGCGGCCACCGCGATGCCCGCCGGTTCGCTGCCGGTGAGGGTGGCGGCTCGAACGCGCGGATCGTTGAGAATGCCTTCCACCGCCTCGGCGCCGATCAGCAGCGTCTGGAAGACATCCGCGGGAAAGCCGGCGCGCCGGATGATCTCTTCGATGGCGAGCGCGCACTGCGGCACATTCGAGGCGTGCTTGAGCAGGCCCACGTTGCCCGCCATGAGGGCGGGCGCGGCGAAGCGGAACACCTGCCAGAAGGGGAAATTCCAGGGCATCACCGCGAGCACGGCGCCGATCGGCCGATAGCGGATGAAGGCGCGGCCGGGACCGGCCTCGATCGGCTCGTCGGCCAGCAGGCCTTCACCGTGCTCGGCGTAATAGCGGCACGCAAGAGCGCACTTGGCGGCTTCGGCGCGCGCGGCGGCGATGGGCTTGCCCATTTCGAGCGTCATCAAGCGGCCCAGACGGTCCTGCTCGCTTTCCAGAATTTGCGCGGCGGCGGTGAGCCAACCTGCCCGCGCGGCGAGCGAAGTGCCGCGGTAGGAACGCCATGCCGCGTCGGCGCGCGCCAGACTGGCCTCGATCTCAGCGCCAGTAGCGGCTTCGAACGTCCGTATGATTTCTCCGGTCGCGGGGTTGATGGAGGCGATCATCACTCAACATTGTAGTAGCCCGGTGGCGCATTCCGTCCGGCCTGCGCAGCCGACTGTCCGCTTGTGGGATGGGACCTGTCCCTATTCGTGCTTTTGGAGCAGCAGATTGATGGTGCCGATGGCGAACTGCATGCGCACGCGGATCTGCACCGGCAGCTTGCGCCGATCGTCGCTCAACCAGATGTTGAGGTGAGCCGAACGCCTGTAGAGAACGTTGTCGAACAAGTAGGCCTCATAGCGGATCGTGTGGAACACGCCCTCGGGCGTCTTCACGTCCTCGCGCTGCTGCGCTTCCACTTTGGCCATCACGCTCTTCTTGCCATCGCTCACGGCCAGGTCGATGCTGTGGCCCGGTTCCAGGTTCAAGGTGCGCAGATAGGTCAGGGCGCCGGCCACGTCGCGCACGCAGGGATGGATCTCGATCTCCTTGTTCTGCAGCACCACGTTTTTGATGCGGTCGCGTTCCAGGTAGCTGGCCTTGTGCTTCGCGACATCGAAGATCACGCGCGTCTCGCGCTTCCGGCTGCCTTCTTCGGAAACCAGCAGCGTGGACTGGACGCAACCATCCTGATTGAAATTCGAGCTGTAGTCGTCTTCCACCTTGAACAATTTGGAGACGAATCCAACCGATTCCATGTGGAGATTGATTTGCGACGTGGTGCGCGCCTGCAGCCGCTCAAGGCGCAGTCTGCCGGCGGTGATGAGACGCCACTCGATGCTGTAGTTGAACACCTCGTGGGCGGGCAGCGCCGCGTTTTGCGCCAGGGCAAACGAAGCCACGCCCAGCAGAAGCAACCAAAGCCGCGAAAGTATCAAACCACAAGTTTCGCAGATCGGCGGCTGGAGATGCAAACCGGGTGGGGCATGCTCTGAGCTTGCCCCCACTACTTGGCGAAGACGCGCACGTTGCGGGCGGTAACGCCAACCGTGTCGCCGATGCTGAGGCGCAGTTGGCGGTAACGGTCGCGCGATATCTCGGCTTCCAGGGCGTGGCCGGTATCTTCGCGCAGCAGCTCCAGGCGGACGGCCGGGCCGGCCGCGGCGATGTGGCGCACTTTGGCCATCACTGCGCCGTGGCCGGTCTCCGACGGCGGCGTAATCTCCAGCTCATACGGCCGCACATAGGAAACCGACTCCGCACTCTCCGCTCTTCCATGAAACAGGTTGACGTCGCCCAGGAACTGATACACAAATGCGCTGGCGGGATTGTCATAGACCTCGGCCGGCGTGCCCGTCTGCACGATCTTGCCGTGATCCATGATGGCGACGCGGTCGGCGACTTCGAGCGCCTCCTCCTGGTCGTGAGTGACAAACACGCTGGCGATGTGCAGTTCGTCGTGCAGCCGCCGCAGCCAGCGCCGAAGCTCTTTGCGCACCTTGGCATCGAGCGCGCCGAACGGCTCGTCGAGCAGCAGCACGCGCGGCTCGACAGCGAGCGCGCGGGCCAGCGCGACCCGCTGCCGCTGGCCGCCGGACAACTGGTTCGGAAAGCGGTCTCCCAGCCAGTCGAGTTGAATCAGATCGAGCAGCTTCCGCACCCGCTCGCGGATATCGTTCTCCGAGGGGCGGGTAGCCCGCGGCCGCAAGCGCAGCCCGAACGCTACGTTTTCGGCGACCGTCAAATGGCGGAACAGGGCGTAATGCTGGAAGACGAATCCCACCTGCCGCTCGCGCGCGGTCGAGTTAGTGGCGTCCTCGTCGTTGAGGCTGATCGATCCGCTGTCGGGGACTTCCAGGCCGGCGATGATGCGCAGCAGCGTAGTCTTTCCCGAACCCGATGGCCCGAGCAGCGCCACCAGCTCGCCCTTTTCGATGCGCAGGCTGACATCCTGCAGCGCTTCGAACGCGCCGTACGACTTGCGGATGTGGCTGACTTCGATGCTCATTTTGCCCCTTCCCCGGTCTTCCATTCGAGAAACTTCTTGAGCGTCAGGGTGATCACCGCGATCACGCTGAGCAGTGACGCCACGGCGAACGCGCCGGAATAATTGTACTCGTTATAGAGGATCTCGACGTGCAGCGGCAGCGTGTTGGTCTGGCCGCGGATGTGCCCGGACACCACCGATACCGCGCCGAACTCGCCCAGCGCGCGCGCCGTGCACAGCACCACGCCGTACAGCAGGCCCCACTTGATGTTGGGCAGCGTGATCTTGCGGAACATCTGCCAGCCGCTGGCGCCCAAAGTGAGCGCGGCTTCTTCCTCGTCGCTTCCCTGCGACTGCATCAGCGGGATCAGCTCGCGCGCCACGAATGGAAAAGTGACGAAGGTGGTGGCCAGGATAATGCCCGGCACGGCGAAGATGATGTGGATATCGTGATCGCCCAGCCACTGGCCGAACCATCCCTGGGCGCCGAACACCAACACGAAAATCAAGCCGGAGACCACCGGCGAAACCGCGAACGGAATATCGATCAGCGTCACCAGCACGCTCTTGCCCTTGAACTGGAACCTGGCGACGGTCCAGGCCGCGGCCACACCGAAGACCAGGTTGAGCGGAACCGAAATTCCGGCGGCCAGCAGCGACAGCCGGATGGCGGAAAGCGTATCCGGCTCGCGAATGGCCGCCAGGTAAACGGGTATGCCCTTTTCGAATGCCTGCACGAAGACGGCCACCAGCGGCAGCACGATGAACACGCCCAATGCCAGCAATGCCAGCAGAGTGAGCCCCCAGCGCACTAGCGGCGGATCGTGCCGGATGTTCCGCGGGATCGCGGGAACTGGTTTCTGTGGAAGTTCTAATGCCGCCGCTGCCATCGCTTTAACCCATCACCATGAATTTGCGGGTGCGCCGCTCCAGCGCGTTGATCGCCAGCAACATCAGGAATGAAGCCGTCAGCATCACCGCCGCAATCGCGGTTGCTCCAGCGTAATCGTATTGCTCGAGTTTGGTGACGATCAGCAGCGGCGTGATTTCGGTCTTCATCGGCATGTTGCCGGCGATGAAGATGACCGATCCATACTCGCCGAGCGCGCGAGCGAACGCCAGCGCGAAACCGGTGAGCAGCGCCGGCCGCACCACCGGCAGGATCACCAGCCGGAATACCTGCCAGCGGGTGGCGCCCAGGCTGGCAGCCGCCTCTTCCAGTTCCGCGTCCGCGTCCGCCAGCACCGGCTGCACGCTGCGCACCACGAACGGCAGCCCGATGAAGGTGAGCGCCACCACCACGCCCAGCGGAGTGAATGCCACCTTGATCCCGAGCGGCGCCAGGTAGCGGCCCAGCCAGCCGTTTTCCGTGTAGAGGCTGGTGAGAGCGATGCCGGCCACCGCCGTGGGCAGCGCGAAGGGCAAGTCCACCAGGGCGTCGGCCAGCGCCTTGCCGGGAAACTGATAGCGCACCAGCACCCACGCCACCAGAAACCCGACCACCGCGCTGATCATGCCGGCCACCAGGGACGCGCCGAAGCTCAACCGGTACGATGCCACCACTTCCGGCGAGGTGACCACTTTCCAAAGATGAGACCAGCTCGAGGTGAGCGATTTGAGGAACACCGCGCTCAGCGGAATCAGCACGATCAGGCTCAAGTACAGAATCGTGTAGCTGAACGCGGGCCAGAAGCCCGGCAGAATGCTCGGCCGTTTGAACGATATCGACATTTCCCTGCGCGGCCTCCTTAGGCCGGGTGTTGCCCGGCTCCGCCGATTGACCGGGGTACCCTCTGGGTCGCGCGCAGGTTATCAACCTGCCCCACAGCGCTCATCGGTCTCAGGTTACTCATTTCCCCTCCAAATATATCTGGTCGAACACCCCGCCGTCGTCGAAGTGGCGCTTTTGCGCTTTCTGCCAGCCGCCGAAGACTTCATCGATGGTGAAAAGCTGCACGTGCGCGAAGCGGCTGGCATATTTGGCGGCCACCTCGGGCGAGCGCGGCCGGTAGAAATGCCGCGCCCCGATCTCCTGTCCCTCGCCGCTGTACAAGAACTCGATATACGCCTTGGCCACCTGCGTGGTGCCGTGTTTGGCGGCGACCCGGTCGACCACCGCAACCGGCGGCTCGGCCAGAATGCTGACCGAAGGCGTGACCACTTCCACTTTGTCCTTGCCGAGTTCGTCCAGGGCCAGAAAGGCTTCGTTCTCCCAATCCAGCAGCACGTCGCCGATGCCGCGTTGCGCGAAGGTGGTGGTGGAACCCCGCGCGCCGGAATCGAGCACCGGAACGTTCCTGTAAAGGCGCGTCACGAACTGCTGCGCCTTTTTATCGTCGCCGTTGTTCTTCTTGAGCCCATAGCCCCAGGCCGCCAGGTAGGCCCAGCGTGCGCCGCCGGAGCTCTTCGGGTTGGGCGCGATCACCGACACCCCCGGCCGCACCAGGTCGTCCCAATCTCCGATGTGCTTGGGGTTGCCATGGCGAACCAGAAAAACAATGGTGGATGTATAAGGGGCGCTGTTGTTGGGCAGACGTGTCTGCCAGTTGGCCGGCAGCAGGTGCGCGTGTTCCGCAATCGAATCGATATCATAGGCCAGCGCCAGGGTGACGACATCGGCCTGCAATCCGTCGATCACCGACCGCGCCTGCTTGCCGGAGCCGCCGTGTGATTGGCTGATCTCGACATCCACTCCGGTCTTCGCTTTCCACTGCCTGGCAAATGCGGCGTTGATGTCCTGGTAAAGCTCTCGCGTCGGATCGTACGAAACGTTCAGCAGCTTCACCGGTCCCGCGGCGAACATCACCGGGCCGGCCAGCAGAGCCACCGCAAAGCGCATCCAATGTGTAGTCGGCTTCATCGCCATCGCCCGGTTCGTCAGATGAAATTGATCTGGAACCGCAGGAGGATTATCCTTTCCGGCAGCTTGTTCGAGTTCACGGCGCCGCCGCCGAAGTCGGTCTTGCCATAGTCGGCGGCAACTTTGAACAGGCGATTTAAATAGCAGTTCACCCCGCCCACCCATTCATGCAGGTGCCGCGGCGAGGTTGAGGAACTGGCCAAACCGTAGCTGTAGATGCCCTTCTCGGCCTCCCAGTCGCCCACCCGCGCGGCCAGCTCCCAAGCTCCCCAGCCGCCATGCAGCGGGTCGAAGGGTTTTCTGGGGGTGGGACTCGCGAAACTCTTTTTCTCTCCCGTGAGAATGTACGACACCTCCGCCTGGTAGGCGCGGAAGGCGATTTCGCGGCGCACCCCGCTCTTCTGAAAGCCTTCCTCGTTGAGCGCATATTCCGCCAGCAGGCCGAATGACCCGAGGTAGTAATAAGCTTGCGGATCGAGGCGGGTTCGGTGGCCGGCCGCGGTGACGCCGGAAGCGAAAGTGAAAAATGGCTGCTGCCCAAATGTCTTGAACGCCGGCAGCGCCTCCCCATCGGTATTCCCGCCCGACGCGCCGAAGCCGAAGCCCAGCCCCTGGAGCACGCCTTCGTCAGGCAGGAACGGAGTCAGGAAGATGCGCGCTGCGTAATCGCGGTGGTCGCTGACCGCCGTGTCGGTGCCGATCGAGGCATCCGGCACGCCATTGAAGACGCCCACGGCATAGTTCGCCCGCCTCTTGAAAAGGTCGGCCGAGAGCTGGTATCCGATGTCGCGTTGCGGGCCCAGGTCCGACGGCAGGCCGCGCTCGTTGAAGGTGGTGTCATCGTCGGATTGCAGCCGCTCCAACCCGACCGGCGGTTTGAACTTGCCTACCCGCAGATTGGCCCACGCAAGATAGTTGAGCTGAGCGTAGGCGTCGTAGATGGCGGTGGTGCCCTGGCCGAAGTCGGGGCGGAACATGAAGTCGATGTACTTGTAAATGGTGCCGGAAAAGGTGGGCCGCACGCGGCGTGCAACCAGCGAATCGATGTCCGATCCAGCGCCGGTTCCGAAATAAGTGCGATTGTCCAATTGTAAATCGGCGCCGATCTTCAGCAGGTAGTTGCCGCCGGGAGACCGGATGGTGAAGCCGCTGGTATCGGCGGTGACGGTAGCCTCCGTCTTCGCCTTCTCGGCGGCGGCCTCTTCGGCCAGTTCCTGCTTCCGCTGCGCAACCTTCACCGCCTGATCCAGTTCGTCGACCTTCTGCTGCAGTTGTTCCAACTTCTGGTCGGTGGTCTGCGCGGCGGCTTGCGTGGCAGTTTGCTGGTCTGGGGACTGCGCCCACGCCGGCACCAACAGGACTGTCAGCGCCAGGCCGAACCACATCGCGCCACGCGCAATACGGGGAGGGAAGAACGCTCGCGCCGCGCGGCCTTTCGCGCGAGCCTCATAGAACCGGCGGTGGAACATGTTGATCAATCGCTCCTCGAAAAAAGATGTCGCAAGACTATACTGTTTAAGTAGACATTATCTTCTGAAGAGCTGCTTGTTGTCAATAAAATCCATGTAATGAAAACTATAGCATATATGTGTATGCCTATAGTGAAACAGGTAAATGTAGACATTGCAACGGCTTCCGCCGGCTTGGGGTGGAGCATGCTTTTAGCTTGCCCGTCTCATCGGCGCCGCACTATGATAGAACCCATGAAACGCATCCGATGCCTTGTGCCGGCCGCTCTCGCGTCATGCACGCTGTTCGCGCAGTTGCCCGCGGAAATTGAGAAGAAGCTCGATGAAAAGATTTCGTCTTCGCTTCAAGAGGCCGGCGCTCCGAGCGTTTCGGTGGCCGTGGTCGAGGGCGGGAGAGTGGTTTACGCCAAGGCGTTCGGCACCGCGGATCTGGCGGCGGGGCGGCCGGCGAGCGTCCAGACGCGCTACGCGGTGGGGTCGATCTCGAAGCAGTTCACCGCCGCCGCGCTGCTGATGCTGGAGGAGCGGGGCAAGCTCTCGCTGGACGACCACGTCTCGCAATATTTTCCCGGGCTGACAAGGGCGCGCGAGGTCACCATCCGGCAATTGCTCTCGCACACGTCCGGCTACGAAGACTACGCGCCGCAGGACTACATCATTCCGGAATGGACGCGGCCCACTACGCCGGAAGCGGTGGTGGAGCACTGGGCCAGCAAGCCGCTCGATTTCGATCCCGGCACGAAATGGCAGTACAGCAACACCAATTTCGTGCTGGCCGCCCAGATTTTCGAGAAGGTCTCCGGCCGGCCGCTGGTGGAATTCCTGCGGGAGAAGATCTTCGCGCCGCTCGACATGCAATCGGCTTCCGATTGGCCGCCGGGCCAGCCTGCCGATGCCACCGCGTACACGCGCTACGGGGTGGGCCCGCCGCGGCCTACCCAGCGCGAAGCCGCCGGCTGGTATTACGGCGCCGGCGAACTGGCCATGACGCCGGCGGACCTGGCGAAGTGGGACATTGCGTTCCTCGGCCGGAAGATTCTTTCGGCGCGCTCGTGGGACGAGCTCACGCGCGAGGTGAAACTGGCTAACGGCGACTCCACGCATTATGCGCTGGGACTAAGCCTGGGTGAGATCGATCACATGCCGGTCTTCGAGCACGGCGGCGAAGTTTCGGGGTTCATCTCTTCCAATACCGTTTTCCCGACGCGCCAGGGCGCCGTGGTGGTGCTCTCAAACCAGGATGTGGTGAACATGGTGGGACCTCTGTCGCGGCAGATCGCCACCTTGGTTTTCGTGCCCGAGCACCAGGAGTTTTCGGCCAAGGTCACCGCCCAGGTGCAGGCCATTCTGGCGGCATTGCAGAAAGGCAGGATCGACCGCGCGCTGTTTACCGAAAACGCCAACACCTATTTCAGCCAAGCCGCATTGCGCGATTGCAAAACGTCGCTCGGCGCTCTGGGAAAGCTCCAATCGGTGACGGCGGTCTCCGAGGGACTGCGCGGCGGCATGATCCACCGCGGCTATCGCGCCCAATTCGCCAGGAAAACCGTATCGCTGAACATCTACCTGCTGCCCGGCGGCAAGTACGAGCAGTTTCTGGTGGAGGATCAGCTGTAGGAGGCTTGGCTGTGGATGGCTCCAGAAGCTTCGCCGCTGCCAAGAACTGCGCTCGGCTTAAGGAAGGTGCGCAGCAGTGTGGCTTCGAGAGCAAGGCTGGACAGGATCACAAATGGCCAAAAGAAGATTCCGGTCAGCCAAAGCGGGAAGAATACCTCAGTCGGCCCGACAAGATTTAGCGCGTGGACGCCGAGCGCGATTATCGCTGCCCCGGCTTGAACGCGGCTCTCATTCAGCAGGGCCAGAATGATGAGCAACACGGTGAGGAGGTAGAACAGGTCAAGCGCTACGGAGCCAGCGAGCCCGAGGGTAATCTTGTTTCGGAAAAGACTGGTGGCAGCCCAGGCTCCCAAGGCAAAGCTTGCAGCGGCGCCAACCGCCAGGAACCCTAAAAGCCGATTCCCGAGAATATAACGCCTCACTGTCGGCCAACGGACGAAGGTAGCCAAGCCAAGCACGAGGCCCGATGCGTATGTGGCCGGCGCCATCGAAGCCAGCCCCGGCCCGGCATTCTGGGCAGACGCGGGTACAACAGCGCTCGCGCAAATCAAAACGGCTGCGGCGATCGTCCAGCCAAGAACTCCCCGAGCCACTCGCGGGTCTGCGTGGAGGCTCCTGGTAATCCAGATCAGAAACCAAAAGCATAAGCTCGGGCACAGCAGGGTGAGCACGTACAGCGCCTCTCGCGCGGGCGAGTCAGCTTGCGGGGCTGCGTCGTCTAAACAGAACAACAGCCACAGCGCAAGGATACAAGCCGCGGCACCGACAACGAAGCGACGCATAGGTGTTATTCCCCCGAGCGCTCATTCTACCTCGGGGTGCTTGTTGAGGAGCTGGCAGGTCAACCCGTCAGGTCGCTGAGGAGCGTGTGCTGGCCTCGACGCTCTCGGCCATTTCCAGCAGCTTGGTGACGGTGTTCCAGTTTCGGCTGGTTCCGGGTATGGCGAGCGTCCGTTCCACCAGCGGCCAGGACAGCTTTGGGCGCGCCATGCCATTGGGGAAATGGGTATAGAGTTCGCGGCCGTCGATTCGCAGCTCTTCGGGATCGGTCTTGATGGCGAGAAGTTTGCCGCGCGCTTCAGCCGTGGGTTCGCCGGCCAGGAAGGTTACCGCCAGCTTGCTGGGCTCGATGTCCGGGCGCCCTGCGAAAGGGTTTCTGGCAATCGCGTCGCTCAGTTCGGAAACCGTGCGGAGGATCGCATCGGGGCGAAAGCCGAACTTGCGCTTGATCCCCTGCTCGATCCGCCGGGCCAGCAGGGCGAGATCCCGATCTGCCGTTTGGAAAACCACGTTGCCGCTCTGCACATACGTTTGCGGATTGCGCAGCTTGAGAGAGGCGCAGAGATCGCGCAGCGCGTCCATCTTGATCTTGTTGTGGCCGCCCACGTTGACGGCGCGGAGCATGGAGATGACGACAGGCATAGCACGCATCAGTATATCCCAGGTCTGCCGAATGCCTCGTGATACTATGACAGTTACGCACCCGCAGGCGGCTGAATGAGAACGTTAACCGTACTGGGCTCGACCGGGTCCATCGGCACCAATACCCTTGACGTGGTCCGGCGTAATCGCGAACTGTATCGCGTGTACGCTCTGGTGGCCGGGCGCAACGTGGAGACGCTCGCCAAGCAGATCGCCGAGTTCCGTCCCCAGGTGGCGGCGGTGGCGACGCCCGAAGCGCTGGCCCGCCTCACCGACTTGCTGGCAGCCTCCGGTTTGCCGCGCGCCGAATGGCCGGAACTGCTGGCCGGCGCGGCGGCACGCATCCAGGTCTCGGTTGCCAAAGAAGTCGACACGGTGATTTCCGCCATCGTCGGCGTTGCCGGACTGCCGGCCACTTACGAGGCGATCCGCCGCGGGAAGCGAGTCGGCCTGGCCAGCAAGGAAGTCCTGGTGTGTTCGGGCAAGCTGGTGATGGAAGCAGTGCGGGAATCCGGCGCCGAGCTGGTTCCCGTGGATAGCGAGCACAACGGCGCCCACCAGTGTCTGCGCGCCGGCAATCGGAGCCAGGTGGCGCGGCTGATCCTCACCGCTTCCGGCGGACCGTTCCGCGAGACCCCCGCTGCGGCGCTCGTCTCCGTCACCCCGGCGCAGGCGCTCAACCATCCGACCTGGCGCATGGGCAACCGCATCACCATCGATTGCGCCACCATGATGAACAAAGGTCTCGAGGTCATCGAAGCCTGTTGGCTGTTCGATTTCACACCCTCCCAGGTCGGCGTAGTGATCCATCCGCAATCCACCGTGCACGCCATGATCGAATACACCGATGGCAGCGTGCTGGCGCAAATTGCCGCCACCGACATGCGGATGCCCATCCAGTACGCCCTGACCTACCCGGAGAGGGCCGAGGCGCCGGTGCCGAAGATCGATTGGAGCCAGGCGCGGCATTGGGACTTCTTCCCGCCCGATCTGCAGAAATTTCCTCTATTGCGGTTGGCGTATGAGTGCCAGCAGACCGGCGGTTCGGCCGCCTGCACGTTGAACGCGGCGGACGAAATCGCGGTGGAAGCTTTCTTGCAGGAGAAGATCGGCTTCCTGGGAATCCACGAAGTGGTCAGTGAGTGTCTTTCGAAAATACCCGTCCGGTGGCCCCGATCGGTGGAGGAAGTGTTGGAGATTGACGCGGAGTCGCGGCGCGTGGCGCGCGAATTGACTAGCCGCGCAGTGCTGGCATAGGAACATCATGGTTGCAATCCTCGAAAACATTCTTTGGCTGCTGGTGCTGATCGGGGTCATGATCATGATCCACGAACTGGGCCATTTTTGGGCGGCGCGCTATTTCGATGTCAAGGTAGAAGCCTTCAGCCTGGGCTTCGGTCCGCGGCTATTTGGCTTCCGCCGCGGCGAAACCGACTACCGCGTCTCCGCCATTCTAATCGGCGGTTACGTGAAGATGGCCGGTGACGCGGTTCTGGTGGAGCCGGCGACGGTCGACAATCCGGATAAGCCGGCGCTCGCGCTGCCGGCAGCCACCACCAGCGCTGCCGACGACCCGCGTAGCCTGCTTGCCAAACCGCGCTGGCAGCGCGTCATCATTTTCGCCGCCGGACCTTTCATGAACGTGGTGCTCGCCATCGCCATTCTGACCGGTCTGTACATGTTCAAGTATCAGAAGCTCTCCGACGAGGACCTGTACGCGGTGATCGACCACGTGGCCGCCGGCTCGCCCGCCGCGCAGGCCGGGGTTCGGGATGGCGACCGCATCGTCAAGCTCGACGGCAAGCGCAACCCCACTTGGGAGGATATCGGACAGAAAGAGGTCATCGGCGCTTACCGGCCCATGTACCTCACCATCGAGCGGAACGGCCAGGAGCTCGATTGCATCGTGACGCCGACGCTCAGTGAGCGCCTCGGCGTGGGCTACGCCGGCTGGGACGAGCGCGGCGAGTTGCAGCTCTATTCCGTGATGTCCGGCTTCCCGGCGGAGAAGGCCGGCCTCAAGAAAGGCGACGTCATCCTTTCCGTCAATGGCCAGCCGATTCACTCGCCGACCCGTTTTCAGGAGTCGACCCGGAATAGCGGCGGCAAACCGATCGAGATCGAATATCGGCGGGACGGTCAGACTTACCGCATTCAGGTGCAGCCGGTGCTGGCCGAACTGGACGGCCCGAAGCGCTGGATGATCGGCGTGGCCCCGCAGCAGAAGCTTCATTTCACTACCATCCGGCTGACGTTTTCCAAAGCTTTGCAGGCGTCGCTCGAGGAGAATGGCAAGGGCGCTTTTCTGCTGGTCAAGGTGATCCAGGGGATGATCGAGCGGCGGATGTCGCCGAAGAACCTCTCGAGCCCCATTGGCATCGCCCAAATGTCCGGCGCGGCGGCGCGCGAAGGCGCCGCGGAGTTTCTCGGCTTCATGGCCATGATCAGTCTGCAACTGGCCATCTTCAACCTGCTTCCCATCCCCATCATGGATGGCGGCGCCATCCTCATGCTGCTGATTGAGATGGTGATGCAGCGCGATCTGAGCCTCAACGTGAAGGAAGCTGTGTTTAAGGTCGGCTTCGTCTTCATCATGATGTTACTGGCATTCGCCATTTTCAACGATATTTCCCGGTACGCGCGGGGTTGATCGAATGGCTTGCATCCGGAAGCCTCACGGAATCATCAGGTAAATGTCTCCCGTCATGCCCTGTAGCTGCGTCCGCCAGACTGAACTACCCGGTGTCACGCGTTTGTCCGCGGACATTTCGTATCATCCTGATCGAACCGTGCGTTTCTATCATCACCCGCTGCGCGACTGGCAAGCGTTCCAGGCGGCGGCTCGGGCGGTGGATCTGGCCCCGGAGCGGCGCGCCGCGCTGGTGGACGCTTTGCGGGTGCAGAATACGCCCAGCCCGGCTCTGGAGCGCCTGGCGCAACCCGGCACGCTGGCCGTTGCCGCGGGCCAGCAGGTCGGCCTGTTCTCCGGCCCCGCCTACACGATTTACAAAGCTCTGCACGCCGCCCGCCTGGCGGAATGGCTCACCGCGCAAGGTCTGCCGGCCGTTCCGGTATTCTGGCTGGCCACCGAAGACCACGACTTCGCCGAGGTCAACCACGCGTGGGTCTTCAACGCCCAACACCAGCCCGTCAAGCTGGAGTTGCGCCGCCAGACCGGCGCGCAGCCGGTGGGCGGCGTGGAACTGGCCGCGCCTCCGGTCGACGAGCTGCGCGCGGCGCTGGCGGGCCTGCCGTTCGCCGACGAAGCGGTAGCCATGGTGGCCGAAACCTATCTGGCGGGCCGGACCATGGGTCAGGCCTTCGGCGATCTGCTGCGGCGCCTGCTCAAGCGTTTCGATATCCCGCATGTAGATCCCATGCTGCCTGCATTCCGCGAACTCGCCGCGCCGGTTCTGCGCAGCGCCGTCGAGCGGGCTCCCGAGCTGACCGCCGCGGTGCTCGACCGCAACCGCGAGCTGGTTGATGCCGGCTACCACGCGCAGGTCCACGTCGAGCCGCAGAACGCCTTCTTCTTCCTCCTCGAAAACGGCAAGCGCCTCGCGCTGCGCCGTCACAATGGCGATTACCAGCTCAACGGACGCAGCTTCACGTCCGCCGAGCTTGCCCGTCGCGCGGCCGAGCTTTCACCCAACGCCCTGCTGCGGCCGGTGGTGCAGGACTCGATCCTTCCCACCGTGGCCAGTATTCTCGGCCCCGCCGAGGCTGCGTACATAGCGCAGTCGGAAGTTCTCTACAGCCGGATTTTGGGACGCATGCCGGTGGCCGTGCCGCGCGCCGGCTTCACAATTCTGGATAGCCGCAGCCAGAAACGCATCGACCGGTATGGCGTTTCGCTGGCCGATTTCTTCCATGGCAAAGAGGCTTTCCGCGAACGGATGGCCGCCGCGCTGATCCCGCCCGATCTGACGATTCGCCTGCACGACACGCTAGTGGATGTGGATGCGGCTGTGGAACGGCTGCGCGCCCGTCTGCTGGCTTTCGATCCCACGCTCGAGAAAGCCCTGGCCACCAGCGCCCGCAAGATCCGCTACCAGGCCGCCAAGATTCAGGCGAAGACCGGGCGTGAGGCGATGCGCCGCGACGAGCGCGCCAGCCGCGATGCCGCTTCGCTGTACGGCCTGATCTACCCGGAACGGCACCTCCAGGAACGCCTGTACTCGATCCTGCCCTTCATCGCCAAACATGGCTTGGATCTGATCGATCTGCTCTACGAATCGATCCAGCTCGACTGCGCCGACCACCGCCTGCTCGTCGTTTGACGGCGCGCCCGGCACTTCGAACCAAACCAGGCTAATCGCGAAAGGTATACGCGGATCTACCAGGTGTTTCGAAACATTTACGATCGCCTCAAGGGCGATTTCGATTGCGCGGCCGCCATCGCACCGTGAGCCTTCTCGAGAAGTTGGATGGTTCGCTCGACCTCGGCCGCGGCGTCCTGCTGCGACCACTCGAGAACCGGCGACACGACGCTGGCCAATTCTTCCAGCAAGGGCCGGGTCGCCTCTCCCAGCAATCCCATCAGCATTCGCCTCAGCACCAGATCGTCCAGGTGGACGACTCGATCGTGGAGCGCCATGAATTCGATTTCCCGGCGCGAGTAACCGGCATGACAGGCGAGCGGCGCGTCCGGACCCGCCTGTAAGTAGGCGGCGACTCGATCGGCCCCCGTGCCATAGCGGTCTAATAGCGTCGCGAGCCGGTCCTGCGGCAGGCCGGTGCCCTCCGGCATCCTGGGATAGCCCTTGCCGCCGCCGATCGCAAGATCGGCCGAACTGCGGACTCGCGGGCGTCCCAGCGTGCGCAGGATTTCGTTCGAAACCTGCTCGGCCAGCGCACGAAAGGTGGTCCACTTTCCGCCGACCAGCGAGTAGATGGGAAAATCGATTCCATCGCCCGGTGCCAGCACCGGGTAGCTGTGGTCGCGGCTGATCTGGCCCGGCGTGAGGGCGTCACTGCGCGGCAGCGGGCGGACGCCGCAGAACCGATAGACGACCTGCGACCGGTCCACCTGGATCGAAGGGAAGGCCAGCCGCATGGCCTCGAGAAGGTAGTCGACTTCCGTGTCGTCGCACACCGCCTCCGGATCTTCCGCCGGGATGTCCGTGGCGCCGGCGATGATCTTGCCGTGAACCGCATAGAAGATGCAGATGCGGCCATCCCGGTTGACGAAGTAGATCATCTCGCCGCCCGTCGCTTCGACCAGTTCGGGGTTGTCGAGCACAATGTGCGAGCCCTTGGTTCCACCGATAAAGCGGCTCTCGCGCCCGAGACCGCGATTGGTGAAGTCGATCCACGGGCCGGTCGCGTTGACGACCATCCGCGGTCTCACTTCGCAGGTCTCGCCGGAGACCTCGTCGCGCAGGACCACCGCGCCGCCCGTGGCGCTCTGCAGCCGGACGTAATTCAGGGCGTGCGCCTCGGAGCACGCGGCCTCGGCGTCCAAAACCAATTCCAGGCACAACCGTTCCGGATAAGTGATCTTGGCATCGTAGTAAGTCGCCGTCGAGATCACTTCGGGATTCAGAGCCGGCCGCAGCGCGAGGGCCGCCCGCCTGAAGCGGAACCGGTGTCGCGGCAGCGGGGACTTGCGGCCGGCGAGAATGTCGTACATCGTCAGACCGGCCTTGATCAGGAGCGCGCCTCGATTGCCCGGCTTGGTCGGCCATCCCAGCAGATTCCGGATTGCCGGAACGATCCCGGAGATCCAATTGAAGATCGGAATCGTCGTCGGCAGCGGCTTGACGTAGTGGGGCGCGTTCCTCAGCAACAGGTTTCGCTCCCGCAGGGACTCGCGCACCAGTCGGAATTCCGCGTTCTCCAGATAGCGGAGGCCCCCGTGAATAATCCGCGTCATGGCGGAGCTGGTTCCCGCGCAGAAGTCGGACTGCTCGACCAGCACGACGTCGATTCCCTGCAGCGCCAACTCACGGAGCAATCCGATTCCGTTGATGCCACCGCCGACGATCAGAACGGAGACATCGGGGTGATTTCGAAGCGAGGCGAATTCTGGCCGCATCCGGGTTCCGGCGGAACGGAAACTATATCACAGATCTCCGTTTTGCGGCTGACGAAGCGTGAAGCCCCAAGGATCTGCACTGAGCCTCACCTGCTGCCGGCAGCGCGGAATGGTATCGCCGGCGCGGCTTTCAGTGCGCAATCAGATACAACGCGCCGAAGTAAGTAACCGCTACCCCGAGAATCGAGAAACTCAGAATCAGGAACATGCGCCCGGAACGTTGTGCCGCCGCCGTCCCTTCCTGCTGGTTGGATTCGTTCTTACTTACCAAGACTCTCATCGTGTTGGCCTTCCTGTCGAATGCGGCAGGCCCGATTTCTGGCATGTTATCTGCCTGCCAGTTGGTCTCCCCTGGTTTGCGCCTGCCGCTCCAGATCGCCCACCTTCAAATGGAAAGCGGCTACTCGGATTCGATACCAGACCCGCGGGTCGGACCTCTCACCCCCGAGTTGAAGCATACGCTGGGCGAACGGCCGGGCACTCTCCGGGTTGACGGAATACTGCGTCGCGTATTCAATCAGTTGGTCCAGTGTTCCAAGCTGCATCATCTTTGCCGTCACGATGGAGCGTGCACTGCTCTCCGCGCTTGGTTCCCGCGGCCCGGTCCCGGCTGGGAACACGCCGACCGCAGCCCGCATCACCAGCAGCAGTTCTTTCCCGTTTGACGCCTTCTCAGCCATCTGCAGGATCACCTTTTGCTGCGCCGGGGACTGCGGCGCCGCCGCGCTGGCAACCATGTAAAGCTGCTTCATGGTCGCGCTCACCACCTGCTCCGCCTCGGGCACGGGTGCCGCCGCGCTTCTCGGAGCAGTGTCGCAGGAAGCCAGGTTACAGGCGACCACTACGACAACTGGTACACCACATGAACGGCTCCACATATTGGGAGCGTACATCCAAATTGGGATTTCTGAGCAGATTTTTTTCACAGCTTGACGCAAATTTCAGCACGGTATAGGATTGAGAGGTCCTTATATCCCGTTTTCGAGCTTCGAGACGGGTAGTTTGTTGAAAAACACCACACCATGACGGCCGTGGACCTGCTCCGGCTCGCTACCCTTGCGACCCTCCTGACCACCGGTATCGGCGGCCAGCAAGCGGCGCAACCGCGTGCCGAGGACTGCGCCGGCTGCCACGATCCCGGCCCGCGCACGGGCAAGCGCCAGGCTGGAGTGCCGCCCGGCTTCCATGCGGCCGCTTTGAAAGCGTCTCCCCATGCCGCCCTCGATTGCGTTGCCTGCCACAGCGACATCAAGGAAGTGCCGCATCCGGAAAAACTGGCCCCCGTCGATTGCGGCCAGTGTCACAGCGCAGAGCAGAGCCAGTATGCCGCCAGCGTCCACGGCAAGAAGGCGGCCCAGAACGACCCGTATGCCCCCAACTGCAAGCTCTGCCACGGCACGCACGACATCCTGCCCCCGTCCAACATGAAGTCGCCGGTCGCCACCATCAACGTTCCGCGCCTCTGCGGCGGCTGTCACAGCGAAGGTACCGAAGTCAGTAAGACGCGTGCTATCTCGCAGACTAACATCTCCGAGAATTACAAGGACAGTATTCACGGCATCGGTCTCTTTCAGCAGGGCCTGACCGTTACCGCGGTCTGCACCAGTTGCCACACGGCGCACAACCAGCTTCCGCATACGGATCCCCGCTCCTCGATTGCCAAACAGAACATCGCCAGAACCTGCACGAAATGCCACGCGATGATCGAGACCGTGCATCGCCAGTTTATCCGCGGCGAGTTGTGGGAGAAGCAACCGCACCTGATCCCGGCCTGCGTCGACTGCCATGAGCCTCACAAAATCCGCAAGGTGTACTACACCGAGGGCATGTCCAACGGCGATTGCCTGAGCTGCCATTCGAATCCCAACCTGAAGGGGACGGGCGCCGGGCAATCCGGATCGCTATATGTCAGCGCGGCCGAATTGGCCAACTCGCGCCATTCCCGCATCGCTTGCGTGCAATGCCATACCGGCGGGACCCCGTCCGACGTGAGAGCCTGCAGCACCATCAAGGACAAGGTGGATTGTTCCATCTGCCATGAAAAGGTCGTGGACCAGTACCGTGAAAGCACGCATGGGACCCTGGCCGCGCAAGGTAGTCCCGACGCGCCTCTCTGCCAGGACTGCCACAGCCCGCATGGCACTCAGGGCAAGCTCGATTCCGCCTCGCCTACGTATTCGCGCAACGTCCCGTCGCTGTGCGCCAAATGCCACCAGGAGGGGCACAAGGCCGCCGTTCGCTATTCCGGCAAGCAGAATCACATCGTGGATCATTACCGCGAGAGCATCCACGGCAAGGGGCTCCTGGAGGCCGGCCTGACCGTCACCGCCAATTGCGCCGACTGCCACACCGCGCACCACGAACTGCCCAGCCGCGACCCGCGCTCCAGCGTGAACCGCGCTAACATCGCCGAAACCTGCGCGCAATGCCACCGCGGGATCTATGAATTGTTCACCGCCAGCGTCCACAGTCCCAGTGTCACTCGCTCCGGGAAACCGCTGCCGGTCTGCGCCGATTGTCACTCCGCCCACAGCATCCAGCGCACTGACCTATCCGAGTTCCGGCTGAGCATCATGGACCAATGCGGCCGCTGTCACCAGCAGATCACCGAGGCTTACTTCGACACGTTCCACGGCAAGGTCTCCAAATTGGGATATCTGAAGACCGCCAAGTGTTACGACTGTCATGGAGCGCACGATATTCTGCCGGTCAACGATCCGCGCTCGCATCTTAGCCGGACTAACATCGTCGCTACCTGCGGCAAGTGCCATACCGGCTCCCACCGCCAGTTCGCCGGCTATCTGACACACGCCACCCACCACGATCCGAAGAAGTATCCTTTCCTGTTCATCACCTTCTGGGGCATGACCGGTCTGCTGATCGGCACGCTGGTTGTCTCGGGGGTGCACACTGCGCTCTGGCTGCCCCGATCATTCGCATACCGCAAGCAGATCAAGAACGGACAGACGGAAGCCGGAACCTATGTGCGCCGCTTCCGGCGGTTCCATCGCAACCTTCACCTGCTGGTTGTCTCGAGTTTCCTCGGCCTCGCCCTGACCGGCATGATTCTGAAGTTCTCCTATGCCGGCTGGGCCAAGCTCCTGGCCCACCTCCTGGGTGGTTTTGAAGCGGCGGGCCTGATCCACCGGTTCTGCGCCGTTCTGACCTTCACTTACTTCGGGCTTCACGCGTATGATCTGGTGAAGCAGCGGCGATCGAGCGGCAAGAGCTGGCGCCAGTTCATCGCCGGCGAAGAGAGCATGCTCTTCAACCGGCGCGACTGGCACGAGCTGGCCGGCTCCCTCAAATGGTTTTTCAAGCGCGGCCCCCGTCCCGAATACGGCCGTTGGACCTATTGGGAGAAGTTCGACTATTTCGCGGTGTTCTGGGGCGTAGCCGTGATCGGTGGCACGGGCCTCCTGCTGTGGTTTCCGGAGATCTTTACCCACGTGTTCCCCGGCTGGGCCGTCAATGTCGCCACCACCATTCACAGCGATGAAGCTCTGCTGGCCGTGAGCTTCATTTTCGTGGTGCACTTCTTCAACACTCACTTCCGCCCCGAAAAATTCCCCATGGACACCGTGATCTTCACGGAAGGCATGCCGCTCGAGGAGTTTGAGCGCGACCGTCCCAGGGAGTACCGTCAGTCGGTGGAGAGCGGCGAGTTGGCCCAAATGATAATGCCTGCGCCCGCGCCCCGCGACGTGAGATTCTGGCGCCGCCTCGGTTTCGCCGCTCTGACCATCGGCCTGGTTTTGATCGGCCTGATCGTCTACGCCATGCTCTTCGCCTATCGCTGAAGCAGCGCTGGTGCGCCGTCAAAACAATCCGGCAGGGGGTGAAAGCGCTCGGCAAGCACCCGGAGATTGGCCGTCCCGTCGAAGAGTTGCCACCGGAGTTTCGCGAGTGGGTGATCGGGAAAGAGGTTGTGATTCTGGCCGCCCGCCACGGACGCGAAGCCGGATATTGAGTGACCTGCCCTCCGATGCACTAACATGGAGCAGGAGCTATGCTCGAGAACATCAACCTCAAACGGAAGCTCTCCCGGGAGGAGTATAAGCGGGCTCTCCCTGTGGTGCAGCATCGTCTCTACGATTTGGAAAAGGCCTGCTGGGACCACGGCGTGCCGACGGTAATCGTCTTCGAAGGATGGGACGCTGCCGGCAAGGGCACCGCGATCGCGGCTTTGACGCAGCGCCTGGACCCGCGCGGATTCAAACTCTATCCCATCACTGCGCCGCGCACTTATGAGCAGCAGCGTCCCTGGCTGTGGCGCTTCTGGCTGAAGGTGCCGAACCGCGGCGAGATGGTGATCTTCGATCGAAGCTGGTATTTTCGCGTGCTGGACGAGCGCGTGGACCGCACCATCCCGGAGAAGGCCTGGCGCCAGGCCTACCGCGACATCGTCGAGTTTGAACGCGTGCTGGCCGACGATGGCGCGGTCATTTTCAAGTTCTTCCTCCACATCTCGAAGAAGGAGCAGCGCGAGCGGTTCCGCGCCATCAAGGCCGATCCGCTGGAAGCCTGGCGGGTCAGCGATGCGGACTGGGCGCGCCAGAAGAAATACGACGAGTACCTGGCCGCGATTGAGGAGATGCTGGAGCTGACCGAATCCGAATTCGCGCCGTGGACCATCGTCGAAGCCACTTCGAAATGGTTCGCGCGCAAACGCATCTTCGACACCATCGTGGCGGCCCTCGAGAAGCGGCTGGGAGCCAACGCACCGCCGCCTTTCGTCGAAATCCCGGCCGTGGCGGCCAAGGACGCGGAACTGCGGGAAGCCATGGATTCGCTCGCGGAGGGGAGACGCTAATGCTCGAGACCCTCGATCTCACCCGCACTCTCACCCGCGAAGCCTACGTCCGCGAGGTGACGCGGCGCCAGATTCAGCTCCGCGAACTGGGCTACCAGGTGTATCTGCAAAAACGCCCGGTGATGATTTTGTTTGAGGGCTGGGACGCCGCCGGCAAGGGCGGCGCCATCAAGCGGATCACCGAGAAACTGGACCCGCGGGGCTACGTCGTCTATCCGATCGCCGCACCGCAGGGCGAAGACAAGACCCGCCATTACCTCTACCGTTTCTGGCGCCGCCTTCCCGAGCGCGGCCAGATCGCCATCTTCGACCGCTCCTGGTACGGCCGCGTGCTGGTGGAGCGCGTGGAAGGCTTCGCTCCCGAAGAGGCCTGGCAGCGTGCCTACAAAGAGATCAACTCCTTTGAGCGCCAGGTGAGAGACTTCGGGACCATCCTTGCCAAGTTCTGGATCCACATTTCCCGCGAAGAGCAGCTCCGCCGCTTCGAAGAGCGCAAGACCATCGGCTACAAAGCCTGGAAGCTCACCGACGAGGATTGGCGCAACCGCCAGAAGTGGAGCGTCTACGAGGAAGCCGTCGAAGAGATGCTGGTGAAGACCAGTACGCGCACCGCTCCCTGGAGCCTGGTGGAAGGCAACGACAAATACTGGGCGCGCACCAGGGTGCTCGCGCGCATGGTCGAGATTCTCTCCAAGGAACTCGGCTACGATCCCACCAATCCGCTCAAACGCGGCTCGGGCAAGAAGAGCGCCAAAGCCGCGAAGTGAGCGGCGGCTCAGTGGGACAGACGATCGGTTTTTGTCGTCTGTCAACGTGTCGTGCTTCAGCGAAAGATGACAGACCACGAAAGACGATGGTGTGTCCTACCGCAGTATCATGGCCATAGTGACTGAAACAAGCACGGGCAGTTTTTCCCGCGCCCTGCTGGGCAGGACTGGGCGCGAGGTGGCGCGGTTGGTGTCCGCCAGTTACGGCGTGCCGGGCGACGCCGTCGAGCGCGCCTTTGAGCAGGGAGTGAATTATCTTTATTGGGGCAGCATGCGCCGCGATTCGTTCGGCGCCGCGTTGCGCCGCCTGGGGCCGAGGCGCGCAGAGTTCGTGCTGGTGATCCAGTCCTACACGTGGGCCGCGTCGCTGATGGGCTGGAGCCTGGAGCGCGCGCTGCGGGCCTTGCGCTTCGATTACACCGACGTGCTGCTGCTCGGCATGTGGAACCGGCCGGTGCCGCCGCGGATTCTCGAGGCCGCTCGGCGCCTCAAAGCGCGCGGCCTGGTGCGATTCCTGGCGGTCTCCACGCACACCCGCGCTCTGGTGCCCGCGATCGCGGCCGGGCGCGACTTCGACATCGTCCACTTCCGCTACAACGCCGCGCATCCCGGCGCCGAAACCGATATCTTCCCGCACCTGCCCAATGCCGGCAGGCCGGGCCTAGTGTCATTCACCGCTACAAGCTGGGGACAATTGCTCGGCAAGGGCGCTCTGCAAGGCATTGCCGGCTCCCGTTCGCTACCCAAAGGCGAGCGCGTTCCCACCGCCGCCGACTGTTACCGCTATGTGCTTACCCGGCCGGAAGTCGACGTGTGTATGACGGGTCCAAAAGACGCGGCGCAAATGGAGCATGCGCTCGAAGCGCTGCGGCTGGGCCCCATGACCGAAGACGA
>Ga0181530_10001099_pt1 | contig 34447 bp, 35 predicted proteins | sample PEATcosm2014_Bin_42_FD_119769 | JGI IMG/M metagenome (GOLD analysis project Ga0181530, IMG submission 119769) | Peatland microbial communities from MTU Mesocosm Facility, Houghton, MI, USA - PEATcosm2014_Bin10_60_metaG | ecosystem: Environmental > Terrestrial > Soil > Wetlands > Peat | place...
CTCGGCCCTGTACCGCGCGGCCCGGGTGGGCGGCGATTTCTATGATTTCCTGGTGACCGATTCGCGGCGCCTCGTCTTCCTGTTGCTGGACGTGGCCGGCAAGCGCGAGGAAGCGCTGGACGTCGCTGCCGCGGTACAGGAGCGCATGCACCCCATGGCCGCGGAGTTGCTGCGCGCCGACGACGTCAATGAGGCCGATGCCCTGCCCGCGCTGCTGATCGAGTTGAACCGGGTCATCATCCAGGCGGCGGGAGGGGTGCGCTGCGCGCCCGCATTTCTGGGCTGCTATGAGGAGGAGTTCGGCACCCTCACCTACATCAATGCCGGACACACCCCCGCCCTCCTGAAGGACCCCGAGGGCGTGACGCGTCTGGAAGCCAACGGCTTCCCGCTGGGGCTGTTTTCCCATGCCACGCACGACGCGCTGATCACCATCATCCAGCCGGGAGCGGGCCTGCTGCTGGTCTCCCGCGGCCTGGTGGAATCGAAGGCGGGTTCCAAGGAATACGGCATCGAGCGCCTGACGGAATGCGTCTCCAAGGCCTCCTTCCAGGACGCCCACGACCTCTGCACCCAGGTGCTGGGCGCGGTGAAAACCTTCACCGAGAGCTCGTGGCGCCATAAGGAAACGGACAACGATGTCACCACCCTGGCTCTGGTGCGCGCGGCACGCGCCGCGGCCGCCGGCGGCGGCTGAGACTTCCCTTCATTTATTGCGCCTTTTCGAGCCCCAGTGCTAGCATTCTGGCGCCCTCCCTCAGGCGCGTCTGGAGGTGTGTGTGTCGAAGGGTCTCCTGGTTGTTCTCATCGTTTTGGGCGTGCTTGTCGTCATCATTGTAGCCGTTCCCTTTCTGGTGAACGCGGACTCGTTCCGTCCCACGATCCAGACGCAATTGCAGTCGTCGCTGGGGCGGCAAGTCACGATCGGAGGACTCAGCCTGTCGTTGCTGGCGGGCGGCGTCACCGCCGGCGACATCGCCATCAGCGATGATCCCAGGTTCAGCAAGGGCCCCTTCCTCAAGGCGAAAAAGCTGGAAGTCGGGGTCAAGCTGCTGCCGCTGATCTTCTCTCGCTCCGTGCAGGTGACCGGCATCACCATCGACCAGCCGGAACTCACGCTGGTGCATGCGCCTTCCGGCCAATGGAACTTCTCCAGCCTGGGGGGCGGAAACAAATCATCTGCGTCCGCGGCGGGCGGCAGCTTTTCCGTGGAGAAACTAAAGATCAGCAACGGCCGGGTGACCGTCGAGAAGCCGGGAGAGAAGGCTTCGATCTACGAGGGCGTGAGCCTGGCAGCCGGCAACATCTCCTATGAGTCGCCCATCCCTTTCACCGCGGAGGCGAAGACGCCGGGCGGCGGCAAGTTGAAGATCGAGGGCACGGCGGGTCCCATCAACCAGGCCGATGCCGCGCTCACGCCGATCGAGGCCCAGGTCTCGATCGGCAACATGGATCTGGCGTCCACCGGCTTCATTGATCCGGCTTCCGGGATCGCGGGTCTGCTGGCTTACAAGGGCACGGTCAAGTCCGACGGTCACACCGCGCATGCGGAAGGGCAAGCTACGGTGGAGAAGCTGCGCCTGGTGCCCGCCGGGTCACCGGCCAAGGCGCCGGTCAGCGTGAGCTACGCCTCGGATTACGATCTTAAGCGCGAATCCGGCGCGCTCACCCGTGGCGACATCCACACCGGAAGCAGCACGATCCGGCTTTCCGGCGACTACGATATGCACGGTTCATCCACCGTGGTTCACATGAAGGTCAACGGCTCGCAGTTGCCGGTGAAGGACATAGAAGGACTGCTGCCTGCGGTGGGCGTCGGCCTGCCCGCGGGCGCCTCGCTGGAGGGTGGCACCATCACCATCAACCTGGCTCTGGAGGGCGCCGTGGACCGCCTGGTCACCACCGGCACGGTGCTACTCTCGAACGCGCGCCTGAAAGGGTACGACCTGAACTCCAAAATGAAGGTATTGTCGGCGCTCTCCGGGTTGAAGAGCTCGTCCAGCGATACCCTGATCGAGACCCTGAGCTCCAACGTGCGAGTCGCTCCGGAGGGCATCCGTGCGGATAATCTCAATATGGTAGTCCCGGCGATGGGGTCGCTGACGGGCAACGGCACCATCGCAGCCAACAATGCGCTGAACTTTAAAATGGTGGCGAAGCTGTCCGCGTCCAGCGGCATGCTGGGGGTCATGGGCCACGCCGGGTCGATCCCCTTCACGATCCAGGGCACCACGTCGCAACCGGTCTTCGTGCCCGATGTCGCCGGCATGGTGAAGGGAGCGATTCCGAATCCGCTCCAGCAGAACGGCGCCGGCGGCAAGCTGCAAGGAATCCTCGGCGGCAAGAAAAAATAGCAACCTTCCGCGCCGCCCCGTCCTCAAACCTTCTCGGAGGACGTTATGCGGCTGCGACACCTTCACTTCCTGGTGCTGGCGGTTTTCACCGCGCTGGCGCTCTCGGGCCAGGAGCATCCGGTACCAGAGCGCGCCGTCGCGCGCATCCAGAAAGAGGTACTTCACGAACTGCGGATGCTGTCCTACGTGACGGTCTTCGACAATCTCGCCTTCAAGGTCGACGGCTACAAGGTGACGTTGCTGGGGCAGGTGACGAACCCGGCGGTTAAGTCCGATGCGGAAAAAGCGGTGAAGGGGATCGAGGGAGTGGAAGCGGTCGACAACCAGATTGAGGTGCTGCCGCCTTCCCAGAACGACGACCGCCTGCGGAGGGCCTTGTTCCGCGCCATCTACGGCTATGGGCCGCTGGAGAAGTACAGCCTGGGCGTGATCAAGCCCATCCGAATCATCGTGAAGGGCGGGCACGTCACCCTCGAGGGCGTGGTGGACAACCAGACCGACAAGGATACGGCCGGCCTCCGCGCCAACGGCGTCTCCGGGGTCTTTTCCGTGACCAACAACCTTCAGGTGGTGCGGAGCTGAGGATCTACCGCTCGGTCGCCAGCAGCGCCTCCACCTTCACGATCATGGGCAGGAGCACGTCGTTGCTCTCCTGGCACAGGGGGCAGACTACAAGCTGGGGTTGGGGAGGGCTGGCGCTCAGGACTTTGACCCACCATTCGTGCCCTTCCGGGCAGGTAACCAAAACACGGTGTTCGGCGGAGCGCATGGACAGAGATATATCCCGACCCCGCCCCGGCGCCAATTCTCCAAAGTTCAATCCAGGGCCGAAATCCGTACACTGGGCGAAATGACAGAGGCCCTGGTCTCCGCGACCTTCCTCGCAGCATCAAATGCAGGTAGAGTAGAGGCTTAGGTGCCGGACGCGCCGGGGTCGGGCTGATTCCAGGGGGGCAAGGATTAATGGTTTCTTCGGGCCGTATTTTTTTGCTGGTTCTCATTGCCGGGTTGTGGTCTTGCAGTGCTGCGCAACAGACTACTACCGCTCCTAGCAGTTCCACCCCCGCCTCCCAGGGCCAGACGCTGCCCAGCGCGCCCGAAGAACAGGTCCAAAAGCAGGAGCAATCGCAGCGGATCATGGGGATTGTCCCCATGTTCGCGGTCACCAGCCGGCAGAACGCGCCCCCGCTCACCCCGCGCGAAAAATTCCATTTAATGGCAAAGCAGGTTACCGATCCCTTCACCTTCGTCGCCGCCGGGCTGCAGGCGGGGATCGGCCAGGCCACCAACGAGTTCTCCGGCTACGGCCAGGGCGCCGCCGGATATGGCAAGCGTTATGGCGCAACCTTCGCCGACCAGGCTTCCGGTCAGTTCTTCAGCAACTTCTTTTATCCGACGCTGTTCAAGGAAGACCCACGCTACTTCCGCGACGGAGAGGGCACCGTCAAACATCGCATCCGCTACGCGCTGACTCAGGAGTTCGTCTGCCACACCGACGCCGGCGGGCGCTCCTTCAATTGGTCGAACGTGCTCGGGGCATTTACCGCCGGCGGGCTGTCCAATGTCTACTATCCCTCAACCGACCGCGGCTTCGGGCTCACCATGAGCCGCTCGGCGATCGCGCTGGCGTATGGCAGCGCTGGCGGCCTGATGCAGGAGTTCTGGCCCGACGTCCAGCGCAAGGTCTTCCACAAGCAGCCACAGCTCCCCCAGTCGCCGGCTCGCTGAACCACCACGACCGCTGGCCGCCACCGCAGTCCGGCGGGGATGCCCACGGCTATTGCCATCCGGCCGGTGGCTCAGGTACAAGATTCAGGCAGAGTTGTGGTGGGGCACAAGCACCCATTTTCCATCGCATTCGTTGACATTCTGACGAGGCAACTATGGCCGTGTTGTTGATCTCGGGCATCCTGGGACTGCTGCCGCTGCTGGGCATCGCCTACATCCTCGCGAACAGCAATATCCGACAGGCAGGGCTTACCGTTGATGCCCTGTTCATGAGCTTGATCCTGCTGACCATGTCCGGGATCTTCTTCCTGAACATCGCGCTGGAGCTTCTGGCGCGCCGCAAGACCGGGGGCGGGCCGGGCCAGGCGGCGGCCGCCGGCGCATCCCGCATCGTGAATACCGCCCCCGGCACCCATGTGGAGAGCGGCATGGTGGAAGCGGTGGCCTTCTACGAAACCGAAGTCGGCCGTCCCGACAAATCCTTGGTGACGCTCCGTCCGGGCAACGGCGGGCCCGGCAAGACCCTGGTGTTCAGCGGTGATCTGCGCAATGCCCTGCCGGCCGGCAAGCGCGCCACCATCACCTATGCGGCCAGCGCCGAAGGCAACCTCCTGATGGGAGTGGGCAGCTAACAACGCCCCGCCGCGCCGCCCGGGCCGTATCGGCCACTGGCGCAGATTCCCTTATCTTGCTTGAGAACCTCGGTACCCTTCTCTATGTCCCACGGTAATGCCGCGGCATTACCCGTGTTACTTGGCCAGAAGGACAATGTAGACGATGATCTGTTCGTACCATCGAGGTTGGTATGTTATGGAACCGATCGTCATATGCTTCTGGTGCCGGCAGCACGTGAACCACGCGGAACTGGCCAATGGCCAGCACAACCACGTGGACGAGCGCGAGCGGCCGCAAGCCCAGGCTGAAAACAAACGGAGCAGCTAACGCTGCATGCCCGGTTGGCATGACTCGCGCGGGATCGCACCCGATGCATCCCTCTGCGGATCGGGAGATTTTCGCCGTGGCCCCCACCTGCCCGGCTTTGCCTGTACGGAACCGCTTGTAGAGAATCTCGGAAAACTGCACGCTTTTCAGCCGTGTCGCGAGAGGCTCCTCACGATTCGGAGCGGCGCGAGCAATCCCGGCCTCACTGCGGTTTGGCCGGAGCCGCGGGTTCGGCGTGCATGCTACCCAGGCCGTGGCCCATCATCATGCCGCAATCCATTCCCGTCGCCTGCATGTGCTCGGCGTGCCGCACCATGTGACTGAAATGGTCAGCCAGCGCCTGCCACATGGCGATATTCGACTGCCAGCGGCTGCGTTCATTGACGTTGTTGATCAAAGGCAGCGTAGCCTTCAATTGCGCCAGGTTAGTGGCCAGGGCCTGCGAAGTAGCCTTCATCTCGGCCACATGCTCTTCCATCATTTGCTTGCAGGGGGACGGAATGGGTTCCTCGTGATGAGCCTGACTCTGGGGGTGATCGTGGCCCGGCGGCGCCGGGGTTTGCGAACTGCTCGGTAGTGCGACAACAAGCAAAGCGAGCAGAAAGAAAAGGCGCTTCATAGATTCTCCTTAAGTCACGAGTCGCAAGTCGTAAGTCGCGAGCAAAAAGCTGAGCGCTAAAAGCCGCTATCCGGAAACGAAAAGGCCGGCTGCGTGAGCCGGCCCCCTCGTTTGATGTGAACTCGTGGACTACTTCTTGGGCGCGATCGAGTCCTTCACCGCCTTTGCCAGATAAAACTTCGCGGTGGTCTTGGCAGCGATCTTGATCGGCTCGCCGGTCTGGGGATTGCGTCCCATGCGGGCCTTGCGCTGCACCTTCTTCAGCCGGCCCAGGCCGGGCAGCACGAAGACGCCGTTCTTCTTGGTTTCCTTGATGGCAGTGGCGGCCAGAGTTTCCAGGAACGCCGCCGCTGACTTGTTGTTGACCTCGAGCTCCTCGGCCAGGTGGCGCACGAGCTGGGTCTTGGTCATTGTCGCCATGATTCCTCCTTCAAACGTGGGTGAAGTCGAGTAGCAGTGCCGCTTGAACCGCACCCATCATATACAAGCGCGCGCGGAAAGAGAAGCGCCGGAGCCGCATTTTTAGCGGGTTTTCCACATCCTTATCTTTTGCACAGCCAATGGTGCAGGCTGCGGACCCGCGCCGGGAGCGGGGAAAACCTGCTATCGTAAGCGTTTCACGCTTCAGGTTGTACGTTTCAAGCTGGGCACGTGAAACGGGAAACGTGAAACTTGAAACCCCATGGCCTGTGCCATCTGCGAAATCCGCAAGGAAAAGCGCTTCTGTCCGGCGGTGCACGGACGCATCTGCCCGGTCTGCTGCGGGCGGGAGCGCGAGGTGACGCTCGACTGTCCCTCCACCTGCGAGTATCTGCAGCAGGCGCGGCGCAACGAGCGTCCGCGGGAGATGTCCGAGCTCGAGCAGGAAGCGCTGTTTCCCAAGGTGGAAGTCCGGCAGAACTTCATCTATGATCGCGAACCGCTGCTGGTCGGATTGAGCCACGGGGTGGCCAAGATGGCGCGCGCCGACCGCTCCCTCAATGACCGCGACGCCATCGCCGCCATCACCGCCCTGGCCAAGAAGTACCAGACGCTCACCGGCTCGGGCCTCTACTACGAGACGGCCGTCGCCAGCGTGCCGCAGCAGCACATCGTCGCCGAACTGGAGAAGATGATCGCCCAGTACCGCGAGCTGGAGCAGAAGCACCTCGGCTACGCGACCTTGAAGGACAGCGAAGCGCTGGAAGCGCTGGTCTTCATGGTACGGATGGCGCACGGACGCACCTCGGGCCGTCCAAAATCGCGCGCATTCCTGGATTTCCTGTTCGCGCAATTCCCCGAAAAATCGGGCGTGGTCGCCCCCGCTGAAGCCGGCAGCCGGCTCATCGTGCCGTAGGAAAATCCGCCCCCCTTCCGTGCTATAATGTACGCATTCTCCAGGTGATTAACCTACTGTAAATGCAGGTAGTTACAACATATCGTGCGGCCCTGAATGTTATAGCGCGCGAGGGGCGTTTTGTGCCGTCCCTACGGGACTCCAGAGACTTCTTGGAACTGACCCAGGGCTTCCGCCCTGGGCTAATTTCGTTCGCCCCTACGGGGCTGGTTTCAACTGGCAACTGCCAACTGGCAACTGAGAACTGATTCGAAAATGGCTGACGATCCCCAAGATCCGCAACTCCCCCTGACGCCGCCCGGCGATGGCGGCGGCATGACGCCCAGCGGTCCGGGCGCCGCGAACATCGTTCCCATCAATATCGAAGACGAGATGCGCCGCTCGTATCTCGACTATGCGATGTCGGTGATCATCGGGCGCGCGCTGCCCGACATCCGCGACGGCCTCAAGCCGGTGCACCGGCGCATCCTCTATGCCATGCACGACATGGGCCTGCTGCACAATCGCAAGCACGTGAAGTGCGCCAAGGTGGTCGGCGAAGGCCTGGGCAAGTATCACCCGCACGGCGACGCCGCACTCTACGACGCCCTCGTCCGCATGGCGCAGCCTTTCTCGCTGCGCTATCCGCTGGTCGACGGCCAGGGAAACTTCGGCTCGGTGGATGGCGATCCGCCCGCGGCCTACCGCTACACCGAGTGCCGCATGACCGCCATCGCGGAAGAGATGCTGGCGGATATCGACAAGGACACCGTTGATTTTGTCGAGAACTTCGACAACACCACGGTCGAGCCGGTTGTTCTGCCCACCAAGGTGCCCAACCTGCTGATCAACGGTTCGGACGGTATCGCCGTGGGCATGGCCACCAAGATCCCGCCGCACAACTTGACCGAGATCGTGGACGCTACCATCTCCCTGATCAACAATCCGCAAACGCCGCTGAGCGACATCCTGAAGCTGGTGAAAGGCCCGGACTTTCCGACGGGCGCGTTCATCCACGGGCGCAGCGGCATTGCCGAAGCTTACAAGACCGGGCGCGGACGTTTCGTCATGCGCGCCAAGGCGGCCATCGAGAGCATCACTCGCGAGCGGCAGGCGATCATCGTCACCGAGATTCCCTACCAGGTGAACAAGGCCACGCTCATCAAACGCATCGCCGATTTAGTGAACGACAAGACGCTCGACGACGTCAGCGACGTCCGCGACGAGAGCGACCGCGACGGCATGCGCATCGTCATCGAACTCAAGCGCGGAGTCGAGCCGCAGATCATCCTGAACAACCTGCACAAGCACACCCAGATGCAGGAAAACTTCTCCATGATCTTCCTCGCGGTGGCGAACGGGCAGCCCAAGGAGATGGGGCTGATTCCCGCCATCCAGCACTTCATCGATCACCGCGTCGACGTGGTACGGCGCCGGACTTCGTTCCTGCTGGAGCGGGCGCGCGAGCGCGAGCACATCCTGGAAGGCTACCGGATCGCGCTCGACCACCTCGACAACGTCATCGCCATCATCCGCGGCAGCGCCAACCGCGGCGAGGCGCGCGACAACCTGGTTGGGTACTTCCAGGGCCAGAGGATCAGGGTAAGCAGCGCATTCGACAATCGTCCTGAGCGGCTAAGGCCACACGTCAACCCAGCGGCGGGGATTGTCATTAATAAATCAGTGCCCTTCGACGCCAAGCAGGCCGACGCCATCCTCGAACTGCAACTGCACCGCCTGACGCGGCTTTCCATCGACGAGATTCTGAACGAACTGCAAGAAATCCGCGAGAAGATCGGCGAGTACGATTCCATCCTGGGCTCGGACAAGAAGCTGCGCGGGGTCATCGTCAAGGAACTGGAAGAGATCAGGAAGAACTACGGCGACGAGCGCCGCACCCAGATCCTGGACGAAGCCGTCGAGCTGCAACTCGAAGACCTGATCGCCGACGAGCAGATGGCGGTCACCTTCTCCCACTCCGGGTACCTGAAGCGGACGCCCATCGCCACCTACCGCTCGCAGCGCCGTGGCGGCTCGGGGCGTATCGGCATGCGCACCCGCGAAGAGGACTTCGTCGAGCGCCTCATCATCGCCTCCACGCACGCCTACCTGCTGGTGTTCACCAACACCGGACGCGTGTATTGGCTGAAAGTCTACGAGGTTCCCGACGTGGGTTCGGCGGGCAAGGGCAAGGCCATCAATCAACTGGTGGCGCTGCAGCCGGGCGAGTCGGTGCGCGCCATCCTCACCGTGCGCGACCTCGATGACGAGACCAAGTTCGTCTTCTTCGCCACCCGCAACGGCACGGTCAAGAAGACGCCGCTCAAGGACTTCAGCAACGTGATGTCGCGCGGCATCATCGCCATCGGCATCGAGCAGGACGACGAACTGGTGGGCGCCAAACTGACCGACGGCCAGGAGATCGTCTTCCTCGCCTCGCACGACGGCATGGCCATCCGCTTCGACGAGGCGGACGTGCGCCCGATGGGCCGGCCAGCCTACGGCGTCCGCGGCATGGATCTTGACGACACCGATTACGTGGTCGGCATGGCGATCACCCCCAAGGGCGGGGTGGGAGGGCACGACTTGAGTCGTGCCGATAAGCAGTCCTCCCATGAAGGGGCTTCAGCCCCCGAGAAACTAGTGAAGGGGCACGACTTGAGTCGTGCCGAAGAGACCGCTCCCACAGAAGGCGCTTTAGCCCCTGAGGGCGTGCCCGCAAGCGAGGAGTCCGGCTCGCTGATCCTCTCCGTCACCGAGAACGGCTACGGCAAACGCACGCCGGTGGAGGAATACCGCCTGCAGTCGCGCGGCGGCAAGGGCGTGATCAACGTCAAGACCACGTCGCGCAACGGCAAAGTCGTGGCCATCCTGCTGGTGAGCGAAGTCACGGAAGCCATGGTCATCAGCCAGTACGGCAAGATCATTCGCCTCGACACTTCGGAGATCCGCGAGGCCGGCCGCTCTACCCAGGGCGTTCGCCTGCTGGCGATGGAAGGCGGAGACAAGGTGGCCGCCGCCGTCGTCATCCCGCCGGAGGAGCGGAATGGGAATGGGACGCTGATTCATTAGCTTGAGGCGCTAGCGGGCGTCTGAGCCCGCTGCCGAAATCCCGAGCGCAGCGAGGGACCTCCAACACGGATCAGGGCGTGGGAAACCGCGCCCTTTTTTTTTGTTCACCAAACCGCCCGCTTGCGAAGGGGTATTTCGGCCCCTTGTTTTTCTGCTCGCCCGCTTTAGTTTCTTAGTCGTCCACAACCCAGCCCGTAGCGCCAGGGGGCGGAAAGACAGCCTTGCACGCCCGCTTTTGGCGTGCGAGGTATCGGCGGAACGGGCGATAAACCCAGCCCCGAAGGGGCGGAAAGCCGAAGGCGACAGCCCGGCACGTCAGTGCCGGGAAAGCATTCAAATCGCAGACGAGTCCCGAAGGGACGGCACCCCATGGTCCACAAATTCGCCAATGTCCTCGTGCACGTGGTGTTCAGCACCAAGGAGCGCTGCAATCTCATCCCGCCGGAGTTCCAACGTAAGCTGTGGAGATACATCGAGGGCATCGGCGCCAACTGTCGCATTCCCGTTCTGGCAGTTGGAGGCATGCCGAACCACATTCACATCTTGATTGCGTTGCCTTCCGACATTTCGGTCGCCAAGGCGGTCCAGAGCTTCAAGGCCAATTCTTCGCGCTGGATGGGCGAGCATGGCCTCAAGTTCGCCTGGCAGGAAGGCTATGGGGCCTTCAGCGTGAGCGCCTCGAACCTGCTCACCGTCAAGGATTACATCAAGCACCAACCCGAGCACCATGCTAAACGTTCGTTCGAGGATGAATTCATCGCTTTGTTGCGGAAATCCGGGGTGGCATACGAGACCTCTGAGGTGTTCGGCTAGGTGCCGTCCCTTGCGGGACTCGGTTCTCATTTGAACCGCATTCCCGGCACTTACGTGCCGCGCTTTCGCCTGCGGCCTCCCGCCCCTGCGGGGCTGCTCTTTCGTCGCCTCGCGCGGGGGTCCCATTTTTTTAAGAATCGCAAATGCAATGCGCGCCGTCCATGAGACAAGGAGGCCTTCTATGCTATACACCCGCCTGGGCAATACCGGACTCATCATTTCGCGGCTGGCGTTCGGGGCCATGACCTTCGGGTCGGCGCCGGACAGCCCGATGGCGCACGTCTTCAACACGCCCGAGAAGACGGCCGACGCGCTGGTCGGGCGCTCGCTCGATGCCGGCATCAATTTCTTCGATACCGCCGACGCCTACGCCAACGGCCAGTCGGAGCAGATTCTGGGCAAGGCGCTGAAGCCGCGGCGCGCCGACGTCATCATCTCGACGAAAGTCGGCTTCCGCTCGGGCAGCGCGATCATCCGCGCGGGCTCATCCTACGGATACGTGATCTCGGCCGCCGAGGCGTCGCTCAAGCGCCTGGGGACCGACTACATCGACCTGCTCTCGATCCACCGCCTGGACCCCTACACGCCGCTCGAAGAGACGGCGCGGGCGCTCGACAATCTCGTGCAACGCGGGCTGGTACGCTACGTGGGCTACTCGAATTTTTCGGCGTGGCAGTCGGCCAAGTGCGTCGGGATACAGGAGCGCCACAACTACGCTCGCTTCGTTGCGGCGCAGATGTACTACTCGCTGGTCGGGCGCGACATCGAGTATGAGATCGCGCCGTTTTGCGCCGATGCCGGCATCGGCATCGTGGTCTGGAGCCCGCTGGCCGGCGGATTCCTCACCGGCCGCTATACGCGCCAGGATCCCGGCGGCGGCAAAGGACGCCTCGCCTACGGCGACTTCTTGCCGCTTGACCGCGAGCGCGCCTGGGACCTAATCGACCGCATGGGCTCGATCGCCGATCATCATCGGGCGACGGTGGCGCAGGTGGCGCTGGCGTGGCTGCTGGCCAAGCCGTTCGTCTCGACCATCCTGCTGGGCGCGAGCAAGATGTCGCAGCTCGAGGACAACCTGGGCGCGGTGGATGTGGAGCTGACTGCGACCGAGGTCGCAGAACTCGACGCGCTGACCGAGCCGGCAACGCTTTACCCGAACTGGTTCCACACCCGGACGGCCGACCAGGTTTCGGCGCAAGCGCTGGGCCTGGTGCCTCGTCCGGAAGAGAAGAAGCCGGCGGCAGATTGAAAACAAGATCCCTCGCGAGGCGCTCGGGATGACAATCGTGCAGACATGAAACCTGAAACGATCAACCTGACAGAGAAGTTCTCCCACTTCACCGAGCACTGGAGCCCGAAGATCGTCGGCGAAGTCAACGACAGCTACGTCAAGCTGGTGAAGTTCAAGGGCGAGTTCGTATGGCACCACCATGAAGCCGAGGACGAGATGTTCCTGGTGGTGAAAGGCCGCCTGTGCATACGCTTCCGCGACGGCGACCTGTGGATGGGCCCGGGCGAATTCTGCATCGTGCCGCGCGGCGTCGAGCACATGCCGGTGGCCGAGGAAGAGGTGCACGTGCTGCTGTTCGAGCCACGCAGCACGCTCAACACCGGCAACGTGCGCAGCCAGCGTACGCGCGAGCAGCTCGAGCACGTGTAGCTCAGCGGTTGAGGCCGCGTCCGGTGGTGAGATACACGGCGAAGCTGCCCAGCCAGTGTCCGCCTTCGTAGTGCGCGCCGGTGACGGCGGCGAGTCCGGCTTCACGATGGGCGGCGGCGGAAGCGCGCAAGGCCGGCAGGCGCGGATCGCCCGCAGGCAGGCCCGAGGCGATGCCCTCCAGCATCCAGGCGCGGCTGAGGTTCAAGCCGTCCAGGTGCACCAGCTTGGGATCGCTGGGATCGGTGACCACGGCCGGCTCGATCCACGGGCCGGCGCCGTCGGTGGGAAGCTGCGGCATGAACCCGCGCAGCCAGCCGGCAAAATCCTCGGGCGTGAGCACACGCCGCATGACGTCGGCCTCGGCCAGACACGGCGAGAGGAAATCCTCGCCGGAAGGTTCGTAGGCGAGCGGGCAGTTCTCGTCCTTCTGGTAGTAATCGCGGGCTTTGCGCAGGAGCAAGTCGAGGAAGGCACGGTCGTCGGTCGAGCGCGCGTAGTCGATCATCAGCCCCATGGCGAACGCGGTCTGGCTGTGTTCCCCAGAGCGCACCGGATACGACAGCTTCGGCAGCCAGGTCTTAAGGCGTCCGGCGGCGGCCTGCTCCAGCGGACGCAGGTTGGCCGCAAGCTGAGCCGCCAGAGGATCACCAGCACCCGTCGGCCCGCGCGATTTTCCCCATTCCCGCAATTCCTGTCCGAGCGCGAGCAGCCACGCCAAACCGTAGGGCCGCTCGAAGCTGGCACGGCCTTCGGCGTTCAGGTACGCAGCTTCTTGCGCGAGGTTGGCGGAGGTCAGGCTCTCGCCGAGCGCGGTGCGAGCGGTGGCGGCGAATGGTGCGTCAGGAAAAGTGCGCAGCAGGCGGACCAGCAGCCAGTGTCCGTGGACGGAGGAGTGCCAGTCATAGCAACCGTAGAAGGCGGGCGTGAGCTTGCGCGGCGGGGCCACGTCGGCGTCGCTCAGCATGGAGTGCGAGATCTTGTTGGGATACTCCTTGTGCACGCAGGCCAGCGCCAGGCTGGCGAAGCGCTGTGCCGCGGCTGCGTCGAAGGTGTGCGTGCTGGCGGCGCGGGAAGCTTGAGCCGGATTCTGCGCGGCGGCGGCGCCGGCCAAAAGGATGAGCACAAAGATGTGCCGGGTCATGGAGACTGAACTGTAGCATGACCCGGCACTCCAGTCTCACGCCTGCGCCTTTGCCTATTTCAGGCCGCGGCTTGCAACGGCGCCCTGTATCCCTCCGCGGTCAGCGCGCTGGCGAAGGCCCTGATCAGCAGCGTGACATTTCCCTCCGTGGCCAGCGGGCCCATGATCCCGATGCGGAACACCTTGCCCGCGAGCGGTCCAAAGCCGCCCTGGATCTCGATACCAAAGGCATCCAGCAGATCCTTGCGGACCTTGGCATCGTCCACGCCTGCGGGCACGCGCACCGTGTTCAGGTTCCAGATGCGTTGTCCGTGCGGGACGTGCATCTCGAGCCCCATGGCCTCGATGTCTTCCACGAATTTCAGGTGGTTGTGGTGGTGCCGATCCCAACGGTTCTGGACGCCTTCCTCGGCCATCAGCACCAGCGCTTCGTACAGCGCATAGAACATGGGGATCGGCGCCGTGTGGTGGTAGCGGTGCGAACCGGCGTAATAGTCGTAGAGCAGCTTGAGATCGAGATACCAACTGGGACAGGGCGAAGTGCGCGCCTGCAGCCACTCCATGGCGCGCGGCGACAGCGCCATCGGCGCCAGACCCGGCGGGCAGCTCAGCGCTTTTTGCGTGCAACTGTAGGCGATATCCATGCCAGTCTCATCGAATTCAACCGGCATGGCGCCCAGTGAGGTGACGCAGTCGGCGATCACCAGCGCCCCAACTTCGTGGGCAGCCCGGCAGATCGCCGTCCCCTGCTGCAGCGCGCCCGTCGAGGTTTCCGCGTGGACATAGGCCACCAGGTTCGGCCTTTGGCGGCGGATGAAAGCGGTGGCCTCGTCGTCGGCGAAGGTCGCGCCCCATGGTTTCTCGAACCGCACCACTTCCGCACCGTGGCGCTTGCCCATCTCGCTGATGCGGTCGCAGAAGTACCCGTTGGCAAAAACTGCAAACTTCATCCCCGGTTCGACGAAGTTGGCGACGGCAGCCTCCATGCCCGCGCTGCCGGTGCCGGAGACGGCCAGGGTGAACGCCTCTTCCGCTCCGAATACCATCTGCAAGAGTTCCTGGACATCCTCAACAACATGGAAAAAGTAAGGATCAAGATGACCGACGATGGGCTTGGAAAGCGCCGCCTGCACGCGGGGATGCACCATGCTCGGGCCGGGCCCGAACAACAGCCGGTGTGGTGGAAGAAGTTGTGGATAAGAACCGATGTCGAATGCGACGTGCTCAGTTGTGATCATGGTCAGCTCCACAAGGGCGACCCTGGGTTACTATCGAATGCACGCGCCGGAGGAGGCAGGTCGCCTGACAATAGCTTGGCCTATGGCCCGCGCCCGTGCTGTGACTCGCGGCACACGCCGTTGTGAGAAGCTGGAGCGGGGCCAGCCTGCACCATGATGGCAGACAACGCAAGACGGCTTGAACCCGGCGAGCGCCGCGACCATGGCCGGCGCTTGCGCAGGACGTGCAGCCGGGTCGAGCAAGCGCGGTGCAAGCCTCCGTCCAGCCGCCAGGATCCCGTGGCCCTGATCACCGCTGCGAATCGCGGCCGCATCCCGCAACTCGTCCTCATCAAGTACCAGCGGATGGCCGCCTCGGCGTTCGGTTTCTTCCGCGGTGCGGCCCCGGTAATGGCCGCGGACCTGGCGTCGCAGCCGCGATGCGGGCTCACTGTCCAGATGTGCGGCGATGCGCACGTGCGGAACCTGGGATCGTTCAGCGCACCCGATGGCCGTCTCATCTTCGATATCAATGATTTCGACGAGACCGTGCGCGGTCCCTTCGAGTGGGACGTGAAGCGGCTGGCCACCAGCCTGGTGCTCGCCGGCCGTGAGGCGCACGCTACCGACAAGCAGTGTAAAGACGCAGTGCGCGTTTTCGTACGCGCCTATCGGGAAGCGATGTTCGGGTTCTCGCGCATGACGGTCCTCGACCTGGCGCGCTACCGGGTGCACCGCCACCAGCACTTCGCGCCGCTGCGCAGTGTTCTGCGCAAGGCCGAGCGCGCGACGCCGCCCCACAACCTGGAACGGCTAACGGTCGCGGCGGGAGGCTCGCGCCGCTTCAAGCCGCAGCCGCCGCTGCTGACCAGGGTTGACCAGCCGACCGCGTCCCGCGTGCTGGCGGCGCTGAAACCTTACCGGCAGACGCTGGCGCCCGAGCGGCAACACTTCTTCGACCAGTACCATGCCCTGGATGTGGCGTTCAAGGTGGTGGGAACCGGCAGTGTGGGCCTCCGCGACTACGTGGTGTTGATGCAGGGCAACGGCCAGATGGATGCGCTGTTCCTGCAAGTGAAGGAAGAGCCGCCCTCCTGCTATGCCCGCTACCTTCCCGAGCTCCGGCCGGCGGAGCACGAAGGACGCCGCGTGGTCGAAGGCCAGCGCGCGATGCAGGCGCAATCGGACATTCTGCTAGGCTGGACCTCGATCGAGGGCCGCGACTACCTGGTACGGCAACTCGCTGACCACAAGGCGAGCATCGAAACCGAGGACCTCGCGGGCGATGGCTTGACCCAATACGCTCTCGTCTGCGGCGAAGTCCTGGCCAAGGGCCACGCTCGCTCCGGCGATCCGTGCGCGCTGGCCGGGTATCTGGGAGCGAGCCCCAAGTTCGATATGGCCATCGTCGCCTTCGCCGTGGCTTACGCCGATCAGACGGCGAGTGACCATGAGAAGTTCGTTGCGGCCGTCAAGTCTGGGAAGATCAAGACAACGCGCAGCCCGCAAGCGGCGGGAAGGAGTTTGTCATCGGCCAAAGTGTGAAGCGACGTAACGGATCGGGCGACGAGCTGGTGGAGATGGCGGCGCATGCCTGCCTGGTGGCCAAAGACGCTGCCACCAACCTGCAGGAACTCCTGGGCGGTTCCTCGCGGCTGGCGACGCTCGCGCTCCAGCAATGCGAACGTGAACTCGATGAGCTGGAGCGGACGGTTCACCAGAAACTGCCGCGAGCCATCACCCGGGTCAGCGAGGATAAGGCCCGCGAGCTGCTGGTCTGCAGCTCCTTCATCGGCAACCTGGAACGCATCAGCGACCTGCTGCTGTGGGTGGGGCAGCGCTTGAGCCTTCCTTCCAGCCGCCCGTCGGCCGCCGACCGGAAGACCATGAAGGACATGGTCTCGACCGTGGTCACCATGCTGGAACAGGCGCACGGCGGATTCGTCGGCCGCGACGCGGAGCTGGCGCAATCGGTGCTCCGGCTCGATGCCAACCTGGATCGCATGCGCACGGAAGCTTTTCATCGCAACCTGCTGGGAAAGTCCAGCAACCAGGTGGAAGGCGTGGTGGAGACGCTCATGATGGTGCAATCCATCGAGCGGGCGGGAGACCATGCTACCAACCTGGCCGAGGAGCTGGTTTACCTGATCGAGCACCGCAGCATCCGGCACACCCGCAAGAAGATGCTGGAGAGCTGAGGTTCAGGCCCGTCCGCGTAAACTGCGGTGTCCCGCTTGTCCAGGCCGCACGGACCTGATCTTGAGATGCACGCCTTCTTCCTGCTGAAGATAGGCAATGATGTCAAAGAGGTTCTGCGCGTGCGGATTACCCGAGGGTCCGAGCATCCGCATCAGACTCTTGGGCGAGCGGTGGACGATTTCTGAAAGCTCTTTGAAGCCTACGGTCGCGTTGATGTAGTCGCGCAGGATGGCCTTGCCGGTACCCACGTCGCCGGAAAGAAGGCTTTCGATGCCTTCGATGAGAAGCTCTTTGCGGAACTCGGGATCGCGCTCCACCCGGGCCTTGATGGTTTCTTTGAAATCGCGTGTCAGTGGCATGGTCATCTCTCCGGCTTCTTTTTCCGTTGCTTGTAGTCCTGCCATCGGGCAATCGCTTCTCGAATGTCTCGTTGCTGCCGCTTTTTCGTCCCGCCGGCGAGCAGAATCACAAGCTGCTCGCCATCTCTGCCGAAATAGATGCGAAAGCCAGGCCCGAAGTCGAGGGTGTGCTCGAAGACCCCCCTTCCGACGCCTTTGACGTTGGAGAAGTTGCCCTGGCTGATCCTGGTCACGGCTGTCGCCACTTTCGCGGCCGCCTGGGCATTCAGGTCATCGAACCATTCGGCATAAGGGCTGCGGCCGTTCTGGTCTAGATATTCCCTGACTTCGACCAATGTCGAATGGTAACATATGCGTTACCAATGTCAAGGCCTTTGCGTGCCATTACTGAACTGAGTCGAAGCGATAGCCCGCGCCGCGGACGGTACGCAGGTAGCGAGGGTTCTCCGGGTCTTCCTCGATCTTGCCGCGAAGGCGGCGGACGTAAACATCCACCGAGCGGTCGGTCACATACCGCGATTCCTGCCAGACGGCGTCCAGAAGCTGGTCGCGGCTGAAGACCTGGCCAGTGTGCCGCATCAGGTGCTCCAGCAGCCGGAACTCCGTCAAAGTGGTCGGCACCAGCACTCCGGAGACGGTCAGGCTCATGGCGTTCGTATCCAGTTCAATGGGACCGGCGGCGAGCCGCGGCGGCGGCGCGGGCCGGTCGTAGCGCCGCATCACAGCTTTGATGCGGGCCACCATTTCCCGCGGGCTGAAGGGCTTGGTGATGTAGTCATCGGCGCCGAGGTCGAGGCCGGCGACCCGATCCGGCTCTCCCGTCCGGGCGGTCACAAAGATGATTGGGATCTTGGAGAGTGTGGGCGTTTTGCGGAGGCGGCGGCAAAGGTCCAGACCGTTGCCGCCCGGCAGCATAATGTCGATCAGGAAAAGGCTGGGGGGCGCAACCTCGGCCGCCTGCACCACACCCGCACCGCTGGGAAAGCTTGAGACCGCGAAGCCCGCGGCTTCCAGATGGTGACGGATGAGAAGCGCAATGTCGGATTCGTCCTCGACCAGGAACACATTCGGCTTCATCGCAGTGAGCGGTGGCCTGGACTGCGACCGCCTGACTTCCAGCCCACGATAGGCAGGGATTGTTGCAGGCGTGTTACGGAGATGTGAACGTGGGGTGAAAATGCCGCCGCGCCGGTGCTTTTCCGGGCTCACGCACGTGGCTGCCATGGCGGCACGCGGTAAACTCGCGAACGTGCAACCGGCGACCGGCGACGGCGATCTTATTTTTCCCAACGGTTTCCTCTGGGGCGTCTCGACTTCGGCCCACCAGGTGGAAGGCGACAACCTCAACAACCAGTGGTCGGCATGGGAAGCTGCCGGCAGGATCAAGTCCGGCGACCGCTGCGGACGCGCCTGCGACTGGTGGAGCAACGCGGAACGCGATTTCGACCTGGCGCAGGAAATGGGGATCAACGCCTTGCGGATTTCGGTGGAGTGGAGCCGCATCGAGCCCCAGCCCGGCGTTTGGGACCAGCCGGCGCTGGAACGTTACCGCGCGATTCTGCGCGGGCTGCGCCAGCGCGGCATCCGGCCGGTGGTCAGCCTGCACCACTTCACCCATCCGCTCTGGTTCGAAGCGATGCAAGGATTCCTCGCCGCCGATGCGCCCGCGCTGTTTGAACGATTCACACGCCGGGTAGTGAGCAGTCTCGGTGACCTTTGCCAGGACTGGGTCACGTTCAACGAGCCCAACGTCTACTGCGCCATGGGATACGCCGTCGGGCTGTTCCCGCCGGGCCGCCGCGGAGAGCTGTTTACGACGTTCAAGGTGCTGGCGGGAATTCTCCGCGCGCACGGCCGGGCCTATCGGGCCATTCACGACCTTCAGCCGCACGGCAACGTGGGCTGGGCGCACAACTACGTGGTGTTCGAGCCACTCCGTCCGGGGTTGCCGTTCGACCGCTGGATCGCTGGGCTTCACCATTCTTTGTTCAACGACAGTTTCGTACGCGTGATCGCGGAGGGCAAGCTGCCACTGGGATTCGGCATGGTAGCCGGCGATCTGAGCGAAGTGCGCGGCACGTGCGATTTTGTCGGTCTTAACGTCTATGGCCGTTTGTACGTTTGCTTTGATCCGCGCAAGCCCGCACAGCTCTTCGGCAACATCCTCGTGCCGAAGGACGTTCCCCAGGGCGATCCCGGTGCCGAGGGACCGCTGGCGGAAGCTTATCCGGGGGCCTTGAAGGTTGCAGCCGAGTATGCCGCACGTTTGGGCAAGCCGATCTACATCTTGGAAAACGGCGTGCCGGATGCGCAGGACCGGATTCGGCCCTGGCTGCTGGTGAACGCGCTCAACGAACTGCACGCGGCGCTGCGAGATGGCATCGACATCCGCGGCTACTTCCATTGGACCCTGACCGACAATTTCGAATGGAATGACGGCTGGAGGCTGCGCTTCGGGCTGGTGGAACTCGATCCCGCGACCCAGCGTCGCACCATGCGCGACAGCGGCCGCCTGTTCGCGACCATCGCGAAACACAATCGCATCCCGGGTGAACTGGTGAGGCGCTACTCGGGGAATGGCAGAGGCTAGGCCCCGGTGAACGTCCTCGGCTCAGAGTGCCAGTAGCGGTGGTCGCGGAAGAAGAAGCTGTCGTTCCAGGTGTTGAGCGCGGTCGAGAGGAACAGGCGCGCGACCGTGAGATACCCCATGTTCTTGAAGCGGCGATTGGTGGTGATAATGTGTCCGCGCACGATTCCGAAGCGGAGGCGCGCCACTTTCTTGCTGAGCAGATAATCCTCGGCGTAGAGCGCGCCTTCGTGGAAGCCGCCCAGTTCATCGAAGCGGGCCTTGTCGAAGAGCATGAACATGCCGGTGGAGAACGGCCGGCAGAGCCGCGAGAGTTGCTGCGCCAGGTTGCTGGCGGCATAGAGGACGCGGTCGAAGCCCCGCCCCTGCGGGCAATGAATATTGGTGGTGACGCAGTGCAGCTTCTTCCGCCGCATCAGCTCCACGGTGCGGCGCACCAGCGTGGGGTCGTCCAGTTCGATGTCGGCATCGATGAACAGCACATAGGGTGTGGACGCGCGCCGCGCGCCGTTGTTCCGCCCCACCGCCGGCAAGCCGCCGGGGATAACCTCAATGGCCAGGCGATCGGCGAAGAAGCGAGCTATCGCGGGCGTGCCGTCGGTCGAGCCGGCGTCAGCTATATACACCTTCGTATTCGGCATCGCCGAGAAGTCCTGCCGCGCCAGGGAGTTCAGCAGCCTCGGCAGTAGGATCGCCTCGTTCTTCGCCGGGATAATGATCGTCAGATCGCTGTTCGTACTCATGGATCTGCGCTCCTTGTTCATCGATGGTGATGTAGGTGGCCGTAGCCTGGATCCAACACCCGGTGTTGAAATACTCCACTCCGTTCTCGGCAAGATGCATGGCCTGGTGGGTGTGGCCGCAGAAGACGCGCTGCGCATTGTGCGCGCGGGCGTGGGCCAGCGCGCCGGCGGCGACTTTGGGCGAGTGCCGCCGCCAGCGGGTGTCGAGCCGGTCGATAAGCTTGGTGAAGCGCTGCTGCCGGAAGTCCAGCTTCTGCAGCATCAGGAACGCGGCCGACGCCAGGCTGCCCAGCAAGGCATTGTCAGTGAGGAAGCGATCGAACTGGTGTCCGTGGACCGCCAGGTGACGCACGCCGCGGTACTCCCAAACGTACTGCTGGTAAACCTTGATTCCCACCAGGTGCGACATGACCAAGGAGAGGCCGTGATCGTGGTTGCCTTCTACCCACACCACCTCGATGCCGCGCTTGGGGTTCGAGAGCTTGCGAATGTACGACAGCAGGCGCCAGTGGTCCTTTTTCAGCCGCCCGAAATTCAGATCGCAGAAGATGTCGCCCAGCAGGATGAGCCGTTCGAAGCAGTGACTCTCCAGCAGGCGCAAGGCATCGCGAGCACGGCTCACCTCCGACCCCAGGTGCAGGTCGGAGAGAATGATGGTGTCGCAGTACGGGATCGTCATTACCTTCTTTATAACCAGCGATTGTTACGCCAAAATGAACGCCAAGAGCAAAGAAGGCCATGAACCACGGTATGCAATGCCCGCCGGTGGGTGACGGAATGTTGAGATTTTCATCGAAATGTAACCAACGCCGGTTCCCGGCTGGGATTTCCACACCCGCACTCGAAGCAATCACCGCTGGTGGCGCGACCGGCGCTACTACCTGCACCAAGCCCGGACACCCGCGCTGCGCACAGCCCTATCTTGCTGGTGTTCAGCCACTTAGAGCGACACTTTCGCCGGTTGACGGGGGCTGCGGTTCAGGCGATAAAGGATTAGAAAGCGGTGAGAAAAACCATGAGATCGGAAGGACGGCTCTCGCCCCAGCGGCCTCGGCGTTTGCGCTCCGAAAAGCGCGCGTTACCGAAGCTTTTCTTGGCCCACTCCAAGCCTGCGAAGGCGGGCACCGAAAATCGGCAACCCGAAAAGCAAACAACTTCGCTCCGCCGCCCAGTTTCCTTCTAAATCCGGCGCGTGCCGTGTTCGTGCCGAGGCCTCTAGGCGACGGCCTTCTTGCGATAGGGATTCTCTATCGAGACAAAATCGTATTTCCGCAGGGCCTCGAGATCCCGAACCTCCGACAGCGAGACCACCTCGTCGAGCAGCCTGTCGGCTTGCTCCTTCGGCATGTTGCGAGTGGCAGCATAGAACTTATGAGGAAAGAACCAGATCGGATCAGCTTTTGCTACCTCGACCATAAAGCCTCGCGCTTTTCGGTTGGGTTGGCTGGTGAGTCGCCGCTTATAGAGACAGCTACATTATAGACGACCCACCCCGTTCCGCGCCAACCCGCCGCCGCCGTATTCACTTACAAGACTCTGCGTTTGCCGTTGAATCTAAAGCATCTACGGCGCTACTTGCTTTTATCTTTCGCGCTTCACCGTTACTGCAGCTTGGCGTATTCCGCCTTGGCTTTTTGCACGAGGGGCAGATCGGAGTCGGCATCTTTCCAGATGGCGAACAAGTCCTGATACGCGGTGCGGGCCTTGGCTTTATCGCCCTGCGCCATATAGGCGCGGGCCAGCCCGAGTTGGGCCAGGGGAGTCGCCGGGTCGGGGCCGAACGGACGCGTAGTTCTCAACGAAAGGACTTTCTGGTATTCCCGGACTGCTTCGGCGGACTGGCTGCTGTGCAGGTACGCGGTCGCTCGTAAGTAAAGCACTCCGGGACTGGCAGCGTCGTATGGTTCCGCCGATTTGAGCAGTTGCAGGGCTTTTTCGGCATTGCCGTGATTCAATTCCGTAACCGCCTGAACGACAGGAAGCAGGGCTTTTTGCAGAATCGTGTCGTCGGGCCGTTGCTTCAGAAAGGGGTTGAGGGCGTCCATGGCTTTGCGTTCCTGCCCCGCTACTGCGAACGTGACCGCGGCGCTGGTGGTGACGTTCAACGTCGGAGATAGCTGCAGGGCGGCCGCCGCGTCCTCGAGGGCAAGCGCCTGCTGCCCATAAGCAGCTTCCCATTCGGCCTGTCCCGCGACCACATTGCCGGCCAGTTCTTTCAGGCTGGCCCGCAGGCAGACTTCCTTGACGCTGCCGAACTGGTCCCGCGCCTGCCGCATTTTTCCAGAATACGCATCCAGATTGGCGTGCAAGCTGGCTGCCGCCAAGTCCCCTTCCCGCCCCGCGGCCTTGGCCGCCGCCAGTTCCTGTTCGAGTGTTGCCTGGTCATTCTGGCCCCAGGCAAGCAGCGCCAGGTGAAGATGCGCGAAAGCTCCTCCCAGCTTGCGCTGCAAGGCCGCTTGAATGGTCGCCTTGGCTTCATCCACGCGTCCCAAGTCGGCATAGGCCTGCGCGGTGGTTAGATACCCATTGGCCTGATCGGGGTCGAGCCGCATGGCTTCCCGGGCATTTTCCAGAGCTTTATCGAACTGCCCCAGGGGTATGTAAACGGCAGCCAGGTTGTTGTACGGAACGCTGTCGCGCGGATACGTCTGCTTGTAGAGTTCGTAGGCCGCGATGCCCTTCTCCAGTTGCCCGGTATCGGAATAGTAGTGGGCGGTGATGTAAAGCCGCTCGCGCTCGCTGGTGCGATCGCGCAGCTCGAATGCCTTCTTCTGATACTGTTCGAGCAAGTCGCTCTGCCCGATATTGCCGTACATGGTCCCCAGGCGAGCATAGGCCATGGCGAAATTGGGGTCGAGCTCGATGGCGCGCTGATAAAACGGGATCGCCGCCAACTGCCCGCCGCGATTCCGCTGTGCATCGCCCAGGGTGAACGCCTTTAGCGCCTCCAGCGAGGACGTGGTGGCCTCCTGCACCGGCTTGTCAAATTTCTGGATCGAGGCCAGCGACTCGCCCAGCCTTTGCCGGATTTTCCCGGCGGCATCGTTGAGCGCGGCCAGCACCTGCTCTTTGCTGCCCGCTTGCGCTTGCGCCTGGCCGAGCGAATCTCCGGTGGCAGAATTCACCGCATCGAGCGTCACCACGTACTGGCTGCCCAGGCTGGCGATGGAGCCTACCAGCATGGCCTTGATGCCGTTGCGCTGACTAATCTCGCGCCCGATCTCGGTGGTGATGCGCTCGTCGCCAGTTTTCCCCATGAACTTAAGCGTCTGCCGCACCCGGGCTTCGGGGAAGACGTTGAGGAACGGCGATTGCTCCAAGTCCACTGCCAGCGCCTTCTTGAGCGTGCCATCGAAGACCGGGTCGCCGGTGGTGTTGACGAAATCCGTCAGCAGGATGGAGTCCTTCTCGGTCAGCCCGTGCGGCCGGCGCATATAGAAGTACGCGGCCAGCGCCGCTGCGACTACCAGCACGGCCGCGGCGATGATGTAAGTGCGGGTCTTGCGCAGCTGGGACGACGCAGCCGTCGCGGTCGCGCCCGACGGTGTTGCCGGAATCGCGCCCGAAGGCGTGCGGACCACCGCGGCGGTCGAACCCGAAGAAGGCGCGGCGGCCATCGTTCCTGATGCCGGCGCCGCGGCCACTTCCACCGCCGCTGCCGAGCGGCCCGAATCCGTGTCGCGCTTCAGCCGCTTGAGGTCGGCGCGGATGTCGGAAGCGTTCTGGTAGCGCAGGTCGCGGTCTTTCTCCAGGGCCTTCTGGATGATCTCTTCCAGCTTGGCGGGGACCTCCGGGTTCAGGCGCACCGGCGGCACCGGGGCCCGGTTCAGGATGGCCTCGAAAATGACCGCCGAGGTATCGCCACGGAACGGCAGAACGCCGGTGGCCATCTCGTAGAGCACGCTCCCGAAGCTGAACAGATCGGTGCGCGGGTCGAGGTCCTTGCCCCGCGCCTGCTCCGGCGACATGTAAGCGATAGTGCCCACGGTGCTGCCAGGGCTAGTGAGATGCTCATCGGAGACCGTGCCCACGGTGGCCGCTGTGCTCGCCAGGGCGGCCGCTCCCACGCGCGGCTGCACGCTGACCTTGGCCAGCCCGAAATCCAGCACCTTCGCCTGCCCGCGCTCGGTGACGAAAATGTTGCCGGGCTTGATGTCGCGATGCACGATGCCCTTGCGGTGTGCGGCGTCGAGCGCGTCGGCGATCTGGATACCCAGGTCGATCAGTTCGTCAATATCCAGGCGGCGCTGCTCGATCAACTGCTTCAGCGTGTGGCCTTCCAGCAACTCCATGGCGATGAAGTGGCGGCCTTCGTGCTGATCGATGTCGTAGATAGTGCAGATGTTGGGATGGTTCAGGGCGGAAGCGGCGCGCGCCTCGCGCTGGAACCGCTCCAGCGCCTGCGGGTTCTGCCAGAGGTCGTCGGGAAGGAACTTCAGCGCCACGCGGCGGCCCAGGCGGAGGTCTTCGGCCTCGAACACCTGCCCCATGCCCCCTGCGCCCACCCGGCTGAGGACGCGATAGTGCGAGATGGTCTGGCCAATCATGGCGTGGGAGCTCCAGCGTGGCACCCGATGTTAAGCGGGGCGGAAAGGCGCGTCAATGGCGGCTGCCTTGATCCCGTCGGCGAAAGCGGGCGCCGGAGAGTTTCTCCGCCTTTGTTCCATTTTCAGAACAAACCCGCTTTTCTTGTTGACAGCTTCCTCGACCGAAGCATAATCGCGCCCACATCGCGAGCCTAGCTGGAAGCAACAAGGGGTCACAGAGTGAAGTGACAGGAGTCACCGCTTCACGTGTGCTGGTCGGATAGAAGAGTGTGCCATCCCCTTTTCGGGCCGAACGAACCCAAGCGGAGATCGTCAGCGCAGCATGGAGGTCACGCAATGTCGCGCCGGCTATTGTTCATTCCATTTCTCCTTGTCTTGATCGTCAGTCTGGCCAGCATAGTCGCAGCGCAAGCCCCGCCAGCCGCCACGCCGGGCGGCACGGCCGACCCGAATACGTTGACCAACAAATCGATCATCGAGATGGTCGCTGCCAAGCTGCCAGAAGAAGTCATCATCACGAAAATCCAAATATCAGAGACGAACTTCGACCTGTCGACTCCGGCGCTGGTGGAGTTGAACAGCAGTGGGGTATCGGCGAACATCGTGAAGGCGATGATGATGCCCAAGAGCACTCCTCCTTCGGCCGGTCCGCCGGAGGAACCCCCACCGCCGCCCGACCCGAACGATCCGAACTCTGTGCACGATTCCGGGATCTACGTTTACACCACGAGGGCCTCGGGCAAGAAGATGATCTTGCTCGAGCCGACCGTGTACACCCAGGGCAAGTCTGGTGGCACGTTTGCGATGGCGATGACGTATGGAATCGCGAAAATGAAGTGGAAGGCGGTGGTGCGGAATCCGCGGGCAAACATCCGCTTCAGTGACGCGGGCGCCGTTTTCTATTTCTACTTTGAGGAAACAAGTGCGGGCCTGAGCCACGCGGGATTCGGCACCAGCACTCCCAACGAGTTCACACTGCTGCGCCTGGACGTGAAGGGTGACACGCGGGAAACAGTGGTGATGAAGGCGAACGCTTTTGGTTCTTCCTCCGGCACCGAGGACAAGGCCAATGTTCCGTTTACATCGACGAAGATAGCGCCCGGTGTGTACAAAGTCGTTCCGAGCGCCCCACTGAAGCCAGGTGAATACGCGTTCATAAGTGCAGCGGTTTCGACAGCATTTGCGCCCGGTGCCGCATCCGCGAACCGGCTTTTCGACTTCGGCGTGAATCCGCCGGAATAGGGCTTTGGCTGTGCTTGCTGCTGCCCTGTCGCTCCCTTTCTACGCCCCCGCCGCCTGTTTTGTCCCCGCCGCCCTTTGGCGGATGAGCGCAATAAACGCGGTCGCGGCGCGCGGCAGGGTGCGGTCCCGGCGGTAGACCAGTCCCAGTTCGCGGTGGATGTCAACATCTTCGATCTCCACCAGCTTCACCTGGCCGGTGGAAACCTCGTCGCGGGCGAAGCTGGCGCTGATCAGCGATACGCCGAGTCCGGCGGCGACGAACCGCTTGATCATTCCCACGCTGGGTAACTCCATGGCGATGCGCAGGCTGGCGCGGTAAGGGCGGAAGTGTTTGTCGAGCAGGGCGCGCGTGTACCCGGTACGGGGAAAGATGATGGGGTGCTCGGCGATCTCGGCGATGCGCACGCTATGGCGCCGCGCCAGCGGGTGATTGGCGCTGGCCACCAGCACCAGGCGGTCGCGGAAAATGGAGTGGATCTTCAGGCTGGGCGACTTGATGGGCAGAGTAACGATGCCCACGTCGATCGATCCGTCCTCCACCTTCTCCAGGATCTTGCGGCTGAAGTTGCGATAGATGCTGATCTGCACCCCGGGGTAGAGGCGCTGGTACTCGGCGAAGTGGTCGGGCAGGACGTAGAGGCAGGTGGCCTCGTTGGCTCCGATGGCCAGCACCCCGCGCGGGGTCGAGCCATGGTCGGCGACGGCGCGCTGGGATTCGCCGCGCAGCGTCAGCAGGCGCTGGGCATATTCCAGCAGGGTTTCTCCCGCCGGCGTAAGCCGTACCGTTTTGCCGACGCGGTCCAGCAGCTTCTCGCCGTACTCCTGCTCGAGCTGGCGGATCTGCGCGCTGACCGCCGACTGCGAGCGGAACACTTTCTGTCCCGCCCGCGAGAAGTTGCCCTGCTTGGCAACCTCGACGAAGGTGACGAGCTGGTCGAAGTCCATGGCTGGTGGGCGATTATAGCGGGCGAGCCGCCCGAGCGTCAGTGCTTCCTGTAACGGCGGCCTGATCCCGAGCAACGCGCCCTAGCGCTTTGGCATCTCAAGCAGAACGCCACCCGTCCGCTGCTTCGGCGTAGGAATGTGCCGGCGGCTGCGCTGGCGGAGACAACGATCATGGTCGGCCCCAAGGAAACCAGTCCTCGCAGTTTTCAACTCTATCGAACAGTCATACTCCTGATCCTCGCTTTGCCGACCTTCGCCTGGGCTGCGCTGGGTGGCGATGAGGGTTCCGTCCAAGCCGACCAGGCGCGGATGGGCGCCTCGGTGCGCATTACCCGCACGGCAACCCATGCCGTCCACGAGTTGCAGGCGCCGGGCGGACAAGTGATCCGGGAATACGTCTCGCCCTCAGGCACCGTGTTTGGAGTCGCATGGCAGGGCGCGTCGAAGCCGGATTTGAAGCAGCTTCTGGGTGACCACTTCGACGAAGTGCAGCAAGCCATGCAGCGCCGAGGCGTAAGGCGCGGACCGGCGGTCATCAACGAGCCGGGCGTGGTCTTCGAGATGGGCGGACACATGCGAGCCTTCGCCGGCCGCGCCTACCTTCCTCAACTCATGCCGTCGGGAGTTCAGGCCGACGCCATACGCTAGCCACGGGAAACGCCAAGGAAAACGAAAATGAGATTGATGTTATCCAGCTTCATCGCGCTGGCTTTGCTCGGGACTTTAATGTTTGCCTTCGGCTGCGGCGGCACTAGCAGCGGCACCGTGCCAGGCGGGGGCGGGGGCGGGAGTACGCAAAATTCGGTTCCGCTGAGCGTCGATGCCGGGCCCGCCGGAACCGGGTTTATATCGGCGGACGTGGCCTTTGCGAGCGTTACCCTGTGCGTTCCGGGGACGAATAATTGCCAGACCATCGACCACGTTGACGTCGACACCGGGTCGTACGGACTGCGGATTCTGAAATCGGCGCTCACCCTCCCCCTGGCCCAGGAGAGCCACCTGGTCGAATGCGCTCAGTTCGTGAGTTTTTTCACTTGGGGGCCGGTCATGCTTGCCGATGTCAAGATGGGCGGTGAGGTGGCCAGCAATGTGCCCCTCCAGGTAATTGGGGATGCCGATACAGGTTTCTCCAGCATTCCCGCCGCTTGTCAGAACAGTTCTCCGGGAGGGGCTGCGGACACCCTGCAAATTTTGGGCGCCAACGGACTGCTGGGGGTGGGCTCCTTCATTCAGGACTGCGGCCCCGCTTGTGCCGCGAGCACCACTCCTGGTTTCTACTACTCGTGCCCGACGGCGACGACTTGCGCCGGGACGACCGTCCCGCTCGCTCAGCAAGTGCCGAATCCGGTAGCCATGTTTGCCACCGACAACAATGGTGTGGTGATCCAACTGCCGGCCATCGCGTCCGATTCCGGGCAGGCTACCGCAGCCGGTACCATGTTTTTCGGGATTGGCACGCAGTCCAACAATGCGCTGGGCAGCGCCACCGTCTTCCAGGTCGATGAGTTCGGGGACTTCACCACCGTTTATAACGGCCAATCGTATCCGGGCAGTTTCCTCGACACCGGTTCCAACGGCATTTTCTTCCTCACCACCGCGCTCACGGGAATGCCGGATTGCGGTGACGGCGATACCGGGTTCTATTGCCCTGCCGCGACCACATCTTTTACAACCGCTACCCAGGGGACAACCGGGACAAGCCAAGCGGTCACGTTCAAAGCAGCGAACGTCAACCTGTTGTTTTCCGGAGACAACACTGCGTTCAACGACCTCACCGGAGACAACCCGACCTGCTTCGTAAACACCACCACGACGGCGCCGTGCTTCGATTGGGGATTGCCGTTCTTCTTTGGTCGGAACGTCTATACGGCGATCGAGGGACGGAACACTCCGGCTGGCCCAGGGCCGTACTGGGCGTTCTGATGCTGAACTACTGACTCCCGCCCTGGAATTTCGCCATGAACTTCCCTACGCTGATGACGGCGCGGGTGATGGTTCCGCAGCCGATCTCCTGCGCCTCATCGCGGGCGCGCACCCGCAGGATGTAGAAACGGCCGTCGAACGACTCCAGCACGGCTTCCGCCCTGACCCGCGCCCCGATGCCGCTGGCGGCGCGGTGCTCGATGTTGATGGCCGTGCCCACGGTGATCTCGTCGCCCTCGCAGTAGGGCTGCAGCGCGAAGAAGCCGGCCGTCTCCATGAACCGGATCATATCCGGGGTGGAAAGCACCGACGGTAGCTGCTGGTGGTAATAAGTGAGCGTGTGCTGAAACTCGACGGTCTGCTCGAAACTGCCGGTTGCGCCGATGGGCACTGGCTTGGCCATGCTGCTGTCCCGGTCCCTGCGCTCAGCTCGCGGTCTCAGGCCGGGGAAAAAACTATACGGGAAACCAGCAATCAGCGGCAATGCTCTCAGCCGGCCCAATTCTGCTATCCTTCTCCCACTTTCGAGGAGGCAGATCATGAAAAGAATGGCTGCGGTTGTGTGGACGATTTTCGCCCTCTTTGGCGGCCTGCTGGTAGCGCAGGCGCCACCCATGCCCAAGCCCGCGCCTGAGCACCAGCGGCTGCATTACTTTGTGGGAGAGTGGAAAAACGAGGGGACCATGAAGGCCAGCCCATGGGGCCCCGGCGGAAAGTTCACCGGCACCGACCACGACATGATGCTGGGCGACTTCTTTTTGGTGCTGCATACCGACGGCACGAGTCCTATGGGTGCGATGAAGGGAGTTGCCGTCATAGGGTATGACCCTAAAGAAAAGGTCTACACCTATGACAGTTTTGACAGCATGGGGATGCACGAGCTGTCCAAAGGCACCATCTCCGGGCCAACCTGGACATGGCTCTCTCCGGAACAGGACATGGGAGGGAAGAAGGTCAAAGGACGCTTCATGCTCAACGAAGTTTCGCCCACGTCGTATACCTATAGTTACGACATGTCGGCGGATGGCGGCGCCTGGGCCAATGTCATGGAAGGCAAAGCCACCAAGGTGAAATAGGGGGCTGAAAGCAAATTACAATCGCAGAGGACGCGGAGGTTTTGTACTTTCACTCCGCGTCCTCCGTGTCCTCGGCGGTTCTGGGTTCTTGCAAGCTCACGCCAGGTCGAACTTCAGCTCTCCCAGTTTTTCAATGCTGCAGGCGATCTTGTCGCCGGATTTGAGCCAACCCCACTTCTCCTTATTCATGGCGAGCCCATTGGCGACTCCGCCGAAGATCACTCCTCCCGGGGTGCCGGTGAAGATGATGTCTCCTGGCCGCAGGGGAATACGGGCCGAGGTCCAACTAATGATCTGGCTGCAGTTGTAGATCAGGTCGTTGGTATTCGACGACTGGCGGGTTTCGCCGTTGACCCGGCATTCCAGGTTCAGATTGTCGGGATTAACCTGCTCGGCGGTGACGAAATAAGGGCCCAAGGGGGCAAAGCCGTCCGAAGTCTTGCCCGCCATCCACTGGCCGCCGGTTTCAAACTGCATGTCGCGGGCGCTGAAATCGTTGCCGGTGGCATATCCGGCGGCGTAGGAAAGCGCGTCCTTCTCGCTGACGTCGCGCGCCTCCTTGGCCATCAGGATTACCAGTTCGATTTCATAGTCGAACTTGCTCGCCACGGCCGAGGGCAACTTGATGGTGCCGCCGTGGTGCAAAAGCGAGTTGTTGTACTTGTTGAATAAGACCGGTTGCTTGGGGATGGGCAACTTGATTTCCAGCGCGTGCTTGCGATAGTTCAAGCCTACGCACACGATCTTCTCCGGGCGGGTAACCAGGGGCCCATACTCGATGCTCTCTTCCTTGAGGAACAGCTTCTGCGCGGCGCTCGATTTCATGGCGGCTTCAACCACCTCCTGCACGCTGGCGCCCTCATCGCGCTGCAGCATGTCATCGAGCGTGGCGGGAGAGTGCAGCTTCAGAACCGCTGCTGCTTCCTTGACGTCGAGGATGCCCTTGCTGGTCTTGGCGCCCAAACGGTATTCGCCGTTGTGGCGCATGGTCAGCAGGGTCAGGCCGCGCGCCATGCCTTTCTTCGGCTGGCCTGCCGGTTTGGTTTCCGCGTTTAAGGTGTTCAACCCGCCCAGGGCGGCCACGGCGCCGATCGCGCCCGCACCTTTCAGGAAACTTCTGCGGTTCGAATTCATAGACGGACTCCTTTATCAGCAACAGTGCGTAGGTTGGTGCTCGGGGAGCCCAAGATCATACAGGCGGGGAATCAAGACGGCAACAGCAATGCTCGCGGGCGACACTACTCCCTCTGCCCGAAGCCCAGGGACACAGCGGGTGAGAAACTCGATAACTACCGGCGCGCGCGGCCGACCAGCAATCCCAGCAGCAGCCCCGCACCCAGCGCCACGCCGAAGGTGGCCATCACGGTCGCGCGGGGATAGCGGCGGATGCCCCGCACGGCGCTTTCCTCCAGGTGATCGGCGGCACGGCGTCCGCGGGTGACTACGCGGCGGGCCGCCTCCTTGCCTTCATCCACCGCAGCGGAGATCGCGGCCTTGGCGTTCTCGATGTCACACACCGATTCCGCGAACTTTTCTCCTGCCCGCATCGTCTGGGCAAACGTAGTTTCTGCCATGGGTTCCTCCTGAGCCATCATCCTCCACTACAGTATCCACATTTTATGAACGTGTGTCTGTGACCGAAGATGGTGCAGTTTGTGACGCGCTATCGTGCGAAGATGGCAGAGCAAGGACAGCCCATGATCGAGCTCTCATCAGCCGCTCACCTGCAGGGTCAGAAGTACATCAGCCTGGTTACCTTCCGGCGCAACGGCCAGCTGGTACAGACCCCGGTGTGGTTCGCGGAGCAGGCCGGCCAGCTCTACGTCATGACCCGTAACGATTCCGGCAAGTTCAAGCGCATCCGCAACCAGCCGCAGGTCCGGCTCGCCGCTTGCACGGCGCGGGGAAAGGTCACCGGCGCCTGGATCGACGGGCAAGCCCGCATCCTGGACCGTGCCGAGGAAGGCGCCGCCCGGCAGGCGCTCGCGCGCAAGTATTTCCTCATGCGCTTCCCCTGGCTGTGGAGCAGAAAGAACATCTTCCTCGGGATCACTCTCCGCCCTGCGTAAGAGGTTTTCCACCACGGCAGCCGGCCTGGCAACGGTCCTCAATATGCTTGTCGATTTGAGCCGAGACACCGAGCAGCACGCTCGCGCCTCGGAGTCAGCATCAGAGACCACGGGCACGGATTGTGGACAAAGGGCTTAGCCAAATTTCGAAGAGCGCAGGAAAGGGAACACCAGTGACCAGTCTTAATTCCTATCTAACTTTCGATATCAACGCGCTGATTCTCTGCGATGACAGCCACTTTCTGGGAAGCATGGAGCGCGTGTTCGCGCGGCTGGGGGTAAGAAGCGAACGAAGTAGCGATTACACCGCCGCTCTGAACGCGCTGGAACAGAAAAAGATCGATACGGTGGTGGTCGACTGGCGGGAAATTATTAACCTGGGCGAATTCCTGCAAACCGTACGCCAGTCCAAAATGAACAAGGAGTGCCTGCTCATCGGCATAGCCAGCGACCTGCTGGATCTGCGCCAGGCCTTCAGCGCGGGGGTGCAGTACCTGGTCCACAAGCCGGCCTCGGTGGTGCAGATTGCACGCTGCCTGCAAGCCGCCCATTCCGCGGTGATCGTGAAACGGCGCAAACAACATCGGGAATCTGTCCGGATCGCCGCCACCCTGCACACCAAAAGCACGCCCCTGCTGGGAGGGCTCATGGTGAATCTGGGCTCTGAGGGCGCAGGACTGAAGCTCAATACCACCGGGTGCAAAGCCAGCGCCCGCTTGAGCGCCGGCGATGAGCTGGACCTGAGTTTCATCTCGCCCGGAAGCGGGAGCGTGATCCATGCCACCGGTGTGGTCGTTTGGGTGAATCCCACTGGAGATGCGGGAGTGAAGTTCTCCTACATTCCCGCCGCCGAAAAGTCGGAGCTGGAGCAATGGCTGGCCGGGCGCTTCGACGTCGCCGTTGCCATGTTGCGCGCGCGCTTGCGAACAGGAGTTGCGTAGACTCCTGCGCCTCGTGTTCTTGGAAGGCTTGGGATGGCGCAAACCCTAGAGTGCTCCGTCGCTTTTGGCCTTCCGTAACATCCGGGTTCCCAGCCATCTGCGCTATCGTTACTAGTAACCCGTTGGCGCAGAAAGTGTGTGCGCCAGGGCTTGATTAGAGCTTATGGCACCCCTCATCGGCCGCTTCGAGATCGTTCGGGAAATCGGCAAATCAGAACTGGGTACGGTCTACAAGGCCTACGACCCGAAGAAGAAGCGCACGGTGGCGCTGCGGGTGCTGCCCGCCGACGCCCCGCAAGCCATCGAGCGCTCCCGCGAGTATCTGCTGCACGCCAAGGCCGCCAGCGTGCTCGACAGCCCCAACATCGTCAGCATCTACGCCGGCGCCGAGGAGCAAGGGCTGGCCTACGTGGTGATGGAGTTTGTGGAGGGCGTTCCCCTGGACGCCGCCCTGGCCACCCAGCAGGGGTTTTCCTCCAGCGAACTGCTCGACATCTCCCGCCAGGTCTGCCGCGGGCTGGATCACGCGCACTCCAAGGACATCTTCCATCGCCGGCTGACTCCTCCCGGCATCCTCACCGAATGGGACGGTACGGTGAAGATCCTGGATTTCGCCGCCGACCCAGGCCCGCTCGAAGGCAAGTCCGGCGACGAACTGCGCTACCTCTCGCCCGAGCAAATCCAGGGCCGGGCGCCCGACGCGCGCTCCAACGTCTTCAATTGGGGCGCCATCCTCTACGAAATGGTCACCGGCAGGAAGGCATTCGGGGAGGGCTCGCCGGAAGGCGTGCAGCGCGAGATCCTGGAAGTCATGCCGCCCGCACCCAGCGAAGTGACGCCCAGGCTGCCCGTCGGGATCAGCCGCGTGGTCATGAAGGCGCTGGCCAAGAACCCGGAATACCGCTTCCAGCATGCCGGCGACCTGGTGATCGAACTGGAAATGGAGTGCGGCGCA
>Ga0181530_10001100_pt1 | contig 34426 bp, 25 predicted proteins | sample PEATcosm2014_Bin_42_FD_119769 | JGI IMG/M metagenome (GOLD analysis project Ga0181530, IMG submission 119769) | Peatland microbial communities from MTU Mesocosm Facility, Houghton, MI, USA - PEATcosm2014_Bin10_60_metaG | ecosystem: Environmental > Terrestrial > Soil > Wetlands > Peat | place...
AAACAATGTGATTTTCATGTCGGTAACAACCATGGGCGCTATATCGTGTCTCCATGCATTAAAAATACGAAACGCTTTCATCCACGGGCTTACGCCCGTGGTCTTCAGCGTCGTTTTTGATAACGTGATTTGCCAGTTTGATTTTATTTATATTGAAATATCATTTTATGTAGAATCAGATAAATACAAGAAATTAATCTTGTCCTAAGTGAAGGCTATAGGGTAATTTATGATTCTACCGGTTATCAGCATTTCAGTTTAATCAAAAGGAGAAAGTATGGCTATTCGCAAAAGCATGCAGGAAGAATTGGTAGTTTCTGGAATCAGAGAAGAGTGGTAGGGAAATGTGGTAGAGCGCTTGAATCACAGGGCTTTACTAAAGTGGCTTAAAATGATACTTTATTTCAGATAGAGGCAAATTACAAAAAGTTAACAACATGGGGTACAATTCAAATTACATTAATACCAGCCGGTAATGATACCAAAATTATTGCAAAAGCGACCTCAAATGTCGACAATATCTACGCTACGTTTAAAAGTCCAAATGTGAAAATAATATCAAAATTTAAAGAAGGCTTGAAGTAGCATCATTGCTTAAAAGATAAAGTTACTTGAAAATGCAAAAGATATCCTTATGAAAAATTTTCCACACGAAAAATTCCTAAGTTCGAAACATCTTCAGCTCCGATGGAAAAATAGGACTTTTTTAGATGACATCATTAATAGCAATGAATTCTCTAAACAAACCCCAAAACCCATCATTTCTTGCCATAAATGCATCGAAAGGAATGGGAAAGGAAGATATTGCCCAGCTTATTTTCTAAAGACTGTAAGTCAAACGCGTGCAGAGTTTGACTATGTGGACCTCCCTAACGATAAAAAAGATAAAAATACGAAAAATAAAATCATGGAGGGAAAAGTAATTATTCTGTTCACAGACGAGACTAGAACCGTTGTTAAAAAAGTACTGTGGAAAGATAGAGATAAAAATAAAGGAAAAGAAATTGCTATTACGTCTTGGGATTTGCCTCCTTCCGGTGAATTTAAAATGCCATCGAAATCTACAACTTCCTTTGTTAAGAGCAAAAGAAAAGTACGCTATTATCAGGGGCGTTTCAGGGAGTCTTTGCTATGTATTTATGGCAGAAAATGCGCTATCTCTGGGTGTTCGATCAAGGAAACTCTTGAGGCAGCGCACATCTTTCCTGCAAGTGATAAAAGCAGCTATCATCCAAAAAATGGACTCCTTTTGCGTGCAGATCTCCATAGACTATTTGAATATGGCGGTTTGCGAGTAAATCCGAAAACTCACAAAGTTGTTTTATCATCTGAAATTCAAAAAGAGCCTATATATGCTCCATTTCATGGCAAATGTCTTCGTCGACCTTTGCATGGTTATTGTCCAGATAATGACGTTTTACGCTTCAAATATAATGAGAATGGGTAGCTTTTTATCATAAAGAATTCTTTACAATGCTAAACATTGCTCAATCTCTCAAATCTGAAATCCGTCGCATCAGCCATAAGTAACTTAAATTCTCCCAAAAATTTGTCGATGGGCTTCAGAAACTGCTTCTACCGAAAAAGAAATCCCTGCCTCACTCCACCACAAAATTATCCAGCCACACGCATAACGGCTCGCCTTTCCCGGCGCAAAGCTCGACGATGAGGTCGGGCGAGGCGGTGTTATCGGCTAAGAATGAAATCGCCACGTGCCGCCACGACGGAAATCGCGAGAGCAGGTAACGTGAAGACCGGTAATACCGGAACCGTGGCCCGCTGTAAAATCGCCATTTGCCGCGCCCGCTTTTCATGCGAAGTTGGATCTTACCGCCGCCCCGGATGTCGAAGGCCACTCTGCTCCAGCGCGATCGGTTGAGCGCGGGTCGACGTATTACGGTGTACGCCGCGGCGCAGTTTTTCACCGGCGCCTCCCCTTTGACACACAGGCAGTAGCGGCCCGATGCGGCGCCTGTGGAGTCGCGCATGACCGTGAACGCACTCCCGGTCGCAAGCCACCCCTCGTCGGACTCTTCGAATCCGCCTCGTTGCAGGGGCGCTGCCTTCGCGGGCGCGGTTGCCGTATCGGGAGGCAGGGCAGGAGGCGCTTCAGGGCGCTCGACGAGCCGCAGGTAAACCGGCAGGTGGTCCGAGTACCCCTCCCCCGTAAAAAAACGGCGTCTGCCAAACCCGCGCATCTGCCAGCCGAAGGGTTCGCCGCCGCGCAGGAGCCGGCCATCCCAGTTGAAGGCGGTGAAGGAGGAATCGCAGTAGGTGAACGTCGTCCCGCAGAGGAGCGCGCGGGGCAGGAGAATGTGATCGGGAGTCTCGGGCAGGCCGTGAAAGATCATGCTCATGCGCTTCTCCAGAGGCACGTCGAGCCAGGGGTCGAAATGGAATATGCGTCCCCCGCGACAGAGATCGCCCTTGGTGACAAAGGTGAAGCGTCCCGTTGAATCGGAACGGATGGTGCCCAGCACATTATTCAGCCCGGTGACGCCTTTCGTGTCGTCGAATCCCCTGGTGCGGAAAGTGCGCCATTCATCGTAATCCGAGTTCAGGTCGCCGATAATGACATAGGGCACCCCTGGCCCGCGTTGCGCGATGCGTTGCGCGAGCGCCTGGGCCGCGGCAAGCCGCTCGGATTCCGGCTGGAACTTGGATGGCCAGTGATTGACATACACGCGAAGGCGCGCGCCGTTGCAATCGAGGTCGGCCTCAAGAAGGTTACGGGTGGGCCGGAGCGAAAAGGAGCGAAAACCATGGCTTTCCACGATGGGAAACCGCGAGAGCAGGGCCGGACAGTTGACCGGCCGGACCGGTTCGTCGGCGATCGCGCTGTAGGGATAATCGACGCCCCGCTTCTGCAGCTCCCCTTGCAGTTCCTGGAGCGTGTTCCTGTCTTGCACTTCGGAAAGGCCGATGACGTCGAGATGCATCGCCGCTATCACCGAGGCGATGCGGCCGACCTTGATATCGTACATCTGCTTGTTCCACCCGAACGCACCGGGACGGAACTCAGGATACTCGTTCCCGTTGTCCTCCAGACCGAAGAGGTTCTCCACATTATAAAATCCGAGGCCGATGGTGTCGGACCCCATCGCCGCGTTGGATCCGTTTCGCGGCGACCATCCAGGCAACGGCCCGGGATGCGGTTTCCCATGCCGGCAGCCCGGCATCGCCATAAGGGCGACCGTGACAGCGATAGTCAATGATCGGATTTGCATTTGGAAATTGCTGAACGCTTGACTGCAACGGGGATGCATACTGAAGGGTAAAATACAGCGTATTCACTGCGTCATGCCCGAAAACAGGCGAGAGCGGACATGGCAGATCCGCCTTGCGGAGTCCGCTCTCTTCGGGCAATGCACATCTCTTATTTATTCGTCTCGGGAACGGCCTTGAGGATCTCCGCGTCCGACGGCATTCCCTGCTTCATATAAACGATGACGCCGCCGGGATCGATGACGAAAACCGTTCGCTTGATGAAGAGCGCAGCGACGCACCCATACGCCTTCGCGGTTTCGCGGTGCGGATCAACGAGGAGTGGAAACGGAAAGGCCTGGCGTTCGACGAATTTTCTATGCGAGGCGATATCCGCGGGATTGACGCCGAAAACTTTGACATTCTTCGCCTGGAACCGCGCAAAATCGTTCCGGACCGCGCAGAGCTGCTTTGTGCACCCCGGCGTCTCGTCGCCGGGATAGAAAATCAGCGCCACATAGTTCTTTCCGGAGTAGTCGCTCAACCGAACGGTATCGCCCATCGAGCTTTGGAGGACGAAATCAGGCGCCTTATCGCCAATTTTCAAAGACATGGTGGAACCTCCGATTGAAAAAGGATAGCATATCGCGATTAAAACAAAGAGGCCACCAAACACTTGCCCTTTCATGCCGCACCTCCGCGCAATGAATATGGTTTTCTATTAAACCGCAACTGTCTCATTCTGCAAAAAGATATTGCAAAAAACATGCCGAAGAGATCGGCGAGGAGGTTTGGTGCGGATATGCACCCACGGGTGCCGCAAACCGCTTATGCAGGAACTTTACTTGCCTTGGCGGGATTGACCGGAACAGCGCCGTACTGTTTGATGAACTCCTCGGTTTTGCGGTATGCCTCATCGTCGGTATATTGACGCGGCGGATGCTTGCAGAAGTAGGAGGAGGGACCGAAGATCGCGCCGGCAAGACCGGCATTGAGAGCCAGCTTTGCGCAGCGGATCGCATCGATGGCGACTCCCGCGGAGTTGGGCGAATCCTCAACCGAAAGACGGAGCTCCAGGTTCATGGGTACATCGCCGAAGAGCCTGCCCTCCATCCGGATAAAACAGATCTTCTGGTCGTTCTGCCACGGCACATAATCCGAGGGGCCGACATGGATATCCCTCTTATTCAGACGCACAGCGGCAACCGATTGGACCGCCTCGGTCTTGGACTCCTTCTTTGACTTGAGGCGGCCGCGGTTGAGCATGTTGAGGAAATCGGTGTTGCCGCCGGTATTGAGTTGATAGGTGCGTTCCAGTTTGACGCCCCGCTTCCTGAAGAGGTCGGTCAGCGTCCGGTGGGTGATGGTGGCCCCGAGCTGCGCCTTGATATCGTCGCCGATGACCGGCACCCCCCGCTCCTCGAACCGCTTTGCCCATGCGGCATTGCTGGCGATGAACACCGGCATATTATTTATAAAGGCCATTCCGGCATCGAGCGCAGCCTCGGCGTAGAAGGCGGTCGCGGCTTCGGAACCGACCGGCAGATAGTTCAGGAGGATCTCGGCGCCCGAATCCCGAAGGTGCGCGACGACTTCGTCATGCGACGACTCTTTCTCCTTTGCAACAACGAACGTATACTCCTCTTCGTAGTCCTTCATATGCTCGGCAACGCCGTCGAGCACCCTGCCCATGCGTACGGCAACGCCCCTTTGGGGCATGGAGGGGCAGATGATCGCGGTGCAGTTGGGTTTTGCAAAAATCGCCTCGTTGATATCGCGGCCGACTTTTCGCTTATCGATATCGAACGCCGCCGCCACCTCGATGTCCGAGGGAGCAAAACCCCCGATCTCCCAGTGCATGAGACCGGTCGCCTCAGTAGATTTTTTATGCCGGTAGTATTCGATTCCCTGAAGGAGTGAGCTTGCGCAGTTGCCAATACCGATAACGGCAATCCGGATTTTATCCATGCTTCCTTGAACCTCCACGCGATTGCCGCCGGGCCGCCCGAGGGCTTTCCGGGAACTATCTCCGTAACCGCATGAAACGATAGTGACTGCTCGCCTTCAATTGTTTCAACGCTCTCCGCCGGCGACGCGGCACAAGCGGTAAGCTTTCTAAACTACTCCATTCGAGGGTCAAAGTCAACCATCAACCGGTTTAAAACGGATAGGGGTTGAGCACGAGGATGATGCCGCGTTCAGTGGCAAACCACAGGTTTCCCTTTTCATCGTTGAGCATCTGATATGCCTGGTGGATCGGAACTCCGAACGGCGTCGGATCGGGCAGCCAGTCATCGCCGTTGAATTTCAGGATCCCATTCGCGGTGCCGAACCAGATCCGGCTCTGCGAGTCCGCCATGATGGTCAGGATCCCCGTCTGTATATCCATATAGATGTTCCACTTCTGCCCATCGAACATGTTGACGTCCTTCTCGCCGACCGCCGCCCACAGCACCCCCTTATTCCGATCATAGGCCAGCGCTCTGGTATCGTCATTTTCGCTCATGCCATTCTGGGTGGTGTAGCTGCTCCAGATTCTGCCGTTAAAAGCGTTTATTCCCTTATCGGTACCCAGCCAGACATTTCCCTTATCGTCGAGAGTCATGACCTGAATTTTATTCGACAGCAACCCATCCTTTACCGTATACTGCTTCCAGGTCTCACCCGTTAACGCATTCGCGCCGCTGTCGGTTCCCACCCATGCCGAGCCGTCGTCGGCCGCCACAATAACGTTGACCTGGTCATTGGACAGGCCGTTATTTACCGTAAAGTTACTGAATTTTGAACCGTTTTTCATCGCGGCGCCATGAGGCCCGCCGAACCATACTCTCCCCTGCTTATCCACGACGATTGTCTTGATCGCCTGCGCCGGCATGGAACCGAGCATGGGACAAACCGTTTTTTTCCCGCCTCGCACGGGGATGGAAACCACCGTTGACTCAAGAGCGCACCAGATGACATCCGCCTGCATGGCAAGGGCGTAAACCGGTCCCCCGGCATCATACACGCGGTAGTGCGTCACCGAAGCGGCGCTGCTGGAATCGGCTTGACCGCCACTGTCCGGGGTCCGGGAAAAGGCGGTCAGTGCAATGACAACTACCGTTGCAGGTATCAACAGTCGTTTCACAGAATCGCTCCTCGTTTATCCGTCGATGAAAAAATACAAAGTATACGAGCAACGGTGTATCAAATATGCCGCTACTCGGCTCCCATGCAATTTCCACGGCGGTGCGTGACGTACATCGAGTTCGTGGAGAACCCGCATTGCCAGACAAGCGCGCCCTGCCGGGCCCTCAAATTAAAGAAGCGAAGAGATCCATCGACCTCTTCGCTTCAACAGCACTGCTACTGTCCCGACTGGTAACTACTTTTTCTTCTTTTTTGCCGCCGCCGCCGGCTTTTTCTTGGCGACAACTTTCTTTTTTGCTGCCACTTCACTACCTCCTTAAGGAAGGAAATGATGGTGAAAGGATCGGCTGCCGACCGTCTGGAACCTTTTACCGTTGCCAGACGAATCCGCCGTTTTCAAAGGCGTATTTTCCGTCTTCGACGGCGCCCGTACTTTACTTGCAGTAATCAATGAACCCGTACTTATCTTCCGCACATCTATAAATTAAACTTTCCACACAGAGAAGTCAATAAAAATCTTTATCATTTCAACTTTTTTTTCGCCTCGATGCCGTCTTTCCGGAAAAAGACCTTCCGAAGCGGACGTGAAAAATCATTGGAACCATGTTTTCAGGTAAAATTCGCCCGGACTTTTTTCGAACCGCGGGCGGCGATCACGAACTCGATCGCATCGTAGGGATCGTCCGTGACCTTGATAAGATCGATGTCCCCTGGCGATACGTACCCGTGCTCTTTCAGCATGGACGCATCGAGCCATTTAAGCAGCCCCTGCCAGTATGCTTTACCCATAAGAATAAGCGGCAGCGACTCGACCTTCTGCGTCTGCACGAGCGTGAGCGTTTCAAACATCTCGTCCATGGTCCCGAACCCGCCGGGCATGATGATGACCGCCGAGGTGTATTTGAGAAACATCACCTTCCGGCAGAAAAAGTGGCGGAAACTGAGCAGTACTTTCAGATACCGGTTGGGAACCTGCTCAAAGGGCAATTGAATATTGAGCCCGACCGAGATTCCGTTTTCCTGCGCGGCGCCTTTATTGGCGGCCTCCATGATGCCGCCGCCCCCTCCGGTGATGACGCCGTAGCCGTTGCGCACCGCAAGACTGCCGATGGTGACCGCCATTTTGTAGTACGGATGACTTCTGCGTGTCCGCGCGGAACCGAACACCGTGACGCACGGCCCGATGGTCGAAAGCATTTCGAACCCTTCCACGAACTCCGCCATTATCCGGAAGAGACGCCACGTGTCATCATGCTGAACGCCGTTCGAACCCACATGATTGTTGCCGGGCATGTTTGACCGCTCCATCCTTTCATTGATAAACGGGTAACGGACCGCTTCAACTTTTCGCGCCAGGACCTAACAATTAAGATATATCGAATGAAATTTACCGTGCAAGGCGCTCCTTGCGCGCCGCTCCCGTAAAAAGCGGCAACCGGCAAGGCTGTAATAGTATTTTGCTATTATATACAATAGATAGAATAGAAATATGAATCCCGCCCGTTTTGCACAGGTCTATCCTCGTCTCAAACCGTTTCTCGCCGACGAAGCGGAGCTCTTCCTGTTTGTCGATACCGCGTCCCAGAAGCTGTTTCTGTGCCGGCGCGCCGCCATTATCGGTTCATTCGATATCTCTACCTCTTCGCGCGGAATCGGGAATCGCTCGGGCTCGTTCAAAACGCCGGCCGGCATCCATCGCATCAGGGAAAAGATCGGGGCCGGAGCGCCCCCGACGCGTATTTTCCGCAGTCGGGAGGATACTGGCGTCGACTGGAGCGAAGACTTGACCGAGGAAAACCTGATTCTCTGCCGAATCATGCGCCTCGAAGGACTCGAAGCGGGACTGAACAAGGGACCGGGCATCGATTCGTTCGATCGCTACATCTACCTTCACGGTACCAATAAGGAAGCGCTCGTCGGCACGCCCCAGTCGCAGGGGTGTATCCTGCTTCGCAACCTGGACTGCATTGAACTCTTTGACGCCGTGCAGGAGGGAACGATCGTCTTTATCGATGCCACGAATCTGCCCATCAACGGCCGTCTCTGCTCGCGCGTGCACTTCACCGGCATCCTGGGAACCGGCATGAGCGCGGTGGCGCAGTACCTGGCATGGCTCGGCGTCGTGGTCACCGGCTCCGACCGGCTCCTTGCCAGCAAGGATGTCGAAGATGTCCGGGCAAAGCTTCTGGAACTCGGCTGCAACCTCTTTCCCCAGAACGGTTCCGGCATCGGCGCCTCGACCGACGCGGTCTGCGTGTCCACCGCAATAGAGGAGTCGAACCCCGATATCGTCGCGGCGCGGGAACGGAATATTCCGATCTTTCACCGGTCGGATATCCTGGCGGAGATCATCGCTTCAAAAAAAACCATCGCCGTGGCCGGGACCAGCGGCAAGTCAACCGTCACCGCCATGATTTTCGAGTTTCTTACCGCCTGCGGCAAAGCGCCTTCGCTTATAAGCGGCGCTCCGCTGCGCCGTCTTGAAAGAGAGGGCCTTATCGGCAACGCCTTTTCCGGGACGTCCTACCTTCTCGTGGTCGAAACCGACGAAAGCGACGGCACCCTTGTCAAATACCGGCCCGCAGCGACCGTTTTTCTCAACATCTCGCGCGATCATAAGAATATAGACGAGGTTGAAGCGCTGTTTGCGACCCTTGCCGCGCAGTCGGAATGGACCGCCGCGAATGCCGACGATGCCGGGCTCGACCGTCTTCCAGTAACGTTGCGGTTCGGCGCCCGGTCGCCGGGACGTCCCGGGGCAACCTGGAAACCCGATGCAATCGAATTTGATCAGGCGGCAATCGTGGTACGGCATCGCGGCGTGGCGATGCGGCTGCCGCTTCGGGGTTCCCATAACGCGGAGAACCTGTGCGCGGCACTTTGCGTATGCGAGCACTTCGGCTGCACGCCGCAAGAGCTTTCAAAAGCGACGGAGAGCTTTCAGGGAGTCGCGCGGCGTTTTTCGGTGGCGCGCACGCCCGCGGGGATATATGTGGTCGACGATTTTGCGCACAATCCGGCAAAGATAGCGGCGGCGGTTGCCGCGGCGCGCGGACTTTCCCGCCGCATTATTGCCGTGTATCAGCCGCACGGGTTCGCGCCGACCAGATTCCTGAAAGACGATTATATCGCCGCCTTCCGCTCGATCTTCGGTCCGTCGGATGCGCTGCTGCTTCTGCCGATCTATTACGCGGGCGGAACCGTCCAGAAAACCATCGCGTCCGAAGATCTCATTGCCGGGCTCGGGAATGTGCCGTTTGTCGCAAAGGCGGTTGCAAACCGGGAAACGCTCCTCGAAGCCATAGCCGATCGGGCCGCGCCCGGAGACTGCATTCTGCTCATGGGAGCGCGTGATCCCTCCCTGCCGGCGCTTGCGGAATCAATCGCGAGGCGGCTCGGAGGAGCCGACACCGAAGGGCGAATAACCGATACCTTTGCATGAAGGGAATTACCATAATGCGGCATATGCCATCGCGCTTTTTCATCTCCTTGCTCATCTTCTTCGCGGGATTTGTACGGGCCGATTTTATCACCGCAAACCTCTCCACGGGAAATTCGCCCTATGTTGTGGCGGTCAATCCGGTCACCAATAAGATCTATGTGGCGAATTATTTCGGCGGCAGCGTTTCGATCATCAAGGGGAACTCTCTCCAGACCTCGACGGCGGTACCGACCGGGCTCAATCCCCGTGCCGTATCAATCAACCCGTTTACGAATAAAATCTACGTCGCCAACTACGGCAGCGGAAACGTCACCGTCATCGACGGCGCCACCGACCTGGCCGGACCGACCATAGCCACGGGAGGCGCGCCCTGCGCGATGGCGATCAGCGCCGATTCAAACAGGATCTATGTGGCGAATTCCGGCAGCGACAACGTCACAATGATAAACGGCGCTACGAACCAGAGCAGCGCTATCCCCGTAGGGCATGTTCCGCTCGATGTGGTTTTCAATACCGCTTCCAATAAGGCATATGTCGCCAGCAGCGGAAGCGACAGCGTCACGGTGATCGATAATGCCACCGGCGCGACGGTTTCGCTCGCGACAGGAACCTATCCGGCGGCCCTCGCGGTAAACCCTTTTACAAACAAGATCTATGTCGCCAACTACTACGGTAACACGGTCACGGTCATCGATGGCGCGACCAACCAGACTTCGACCCTTGCAACCGGCGTCAATCCCGATGCCCTCGCCGTCAATCCGGCGACCGCCACCGTCTACGTGGCGAATGCCGGGGGCCGCAGCGTCACCATCATCAACGGCGCGACGCAGCAAACCGCCTCGTTCGCAGCAGGTAACGACCCCGCCGCCATTGCCGTCAACCCGATCACCAATAAAGTTTATGTGGCGAACACCGGTGATAACGATGTCACGATTTACGACGGCGGAACGGGAACAACCTCTTTGCTCCCGACAGGACAGAGCCCCTACGCCCTCTCGGTGAATCCTCTCACCAACATCATCTTTGTCGCCAACAACGCCGCGAATTCGGTCTCCGTGATCAATGGATCGAGCTATGACACCGCAATCGTTACCGCCGCCGGAAGCGGGCCCTGCGCCGAGGCCGTTAATCCGGTATTGAACAAATTGTACGTTGCCAACAGCGGATCGAGCGCCGTCTCGGTCGTCGATGGAACGACCAACGCCGTTACCTCAATTGGCGTAGGAAAGCACCCGGTCGCGATAGCGGTCAATCCAATCACCGGAAAAATCTACGTCGCCTCGGACAGTGCCAATACTGTGACGGTCATCGACGGGACGACCAACCTCACCGTCGCCCTTGCCGTGGGACGGCTTCCATCCGCGCTCTCCATAGACAAGATCAACGACATCATCTACGTGCTCAATAAGGGCGACTCGACCGTAACCGCCATCGATGGCGCATCCAATGCAATGACGACCTATCCGGCGGGGAGCAATCCCGTTGCCCTGGCGGTCAACGAAGCGACCGGCAAACTCTACGTCTCCAATTACGACACCAACGGCACGTTGACGGTTATCAATAAGGCAACCGGGCAATCCTCCACCGATTCCGCCGGACGTTACCCCTCCGCGATCGCCATCAACCCGGTTACCAACATGATCTATGCGGTCAACGACAGCGCAAGCGCCTTGACGGTTTTCAGCGGCGCCAACGACAGCGCCCTGGGCGCTGTCGTCATCGGCGTCGGGCCGCAGACACTTCTGGTCAATCCGGTCACCAATGCGATTTACGTGACCGACGGGGGCAGCAACGACCTCATGATCATTGACGGCGTCTCGGAACAGGCGACAACGATCACCGTCGGGGACACCCCCTCCGTGGTCGCGGTAAACCCGGTGACAAATCAAATTTATGTGGCGGACGAGGGAGATGGCATCGTCACGGTCATCGACGGCGCCAGCAACCAGACCGCTTCCCTGACCCTGGCCGCCCCTGCTTCGGCCATGGCAATGAATCCGGTCGCCGACAAGTTCTATATTGCCAACAAGGCCGCGGGCACGGTGACCTTGCTATCCGCCAACAACGCGGCATCGGTGCGCGTATCGACCGCCCTTAACGCCCTGGTCCCGCCCTCGGTCGTCAGTCCCACGCCCGCCCTTACGGGCTTGTCGGTTGACCAGTGGCCCGCCCCGGCCGCAAGTGAAATTCTCGCGGCGCTCGTGGCAACCGGAACCTGGCAGGCGGCATGGAACCTCGCCGGCATGGGAAGCGGCTTCGGTTCGGATTCGGCCACCTGGAGCTGGAACTGGGGGGGGCAGTCTCTCCTCCCCGGTGAAAATTACCTTCGGTGCGCCGCCCTCGAATCCAATGCGGCAAGCACCACGATCTGTGGGCTGGGAACGCCGTTTACCGGAAACGTTTCGGTGTCCCCGCTCTACCTGGTCAGCCAGCCCACGGCAGTGCGGAAGGCGGCCGGGATAAAAACCTCTCTTGTCGCGGTAACAATCAGCCGTTCAGGCATCGTCTATTCACTGCCGCAAGCTGCCATCGTTTCGGTCAGCCTGTTCGATCTGCAGGGGAGAAAAATCAAAGCGCTTTGCAATACGTATCAGCAGGCGGGGCCGCATCGAATCAACGCTCCTCTCGCCGGGCTTCCGGCCGCGCACTATCTGGCGGTATTTAAAGCGGGAGCAATGATGCGGGCGAAATTACTGTAGCCTGTAAGCGTGGATAACTTCCCTCTACATTCAATAATGAACTGTTATTCTTCTGATTGCTGTTCTTCCATGGTACTGGGGCTATACAGCTTTCCCATGAAATCGCCAAAATTTTCGCCGCGGACATCACTCGATTCTTCCGGCCTCAAGATCTCCTCGTCAAGCTCATCATCGCCGTCGATAGCCGCCATCGGCGATTCGGCATAACCGTCGGACTCATCCACGACATCCTGTCGCGGGTTGAATCCTTCGGGCATGGCTATCCACCCCGAGGCGCCGTAACCCGATTCATTGCTGAAATCATCGGCGTCGGAACAGGAAAATATCACTTCTTTCGCGGCAACGCCGTTCATGCTATCGCAGGAGTGCGATCCGAGATTATCGGCAATCAGGATCTTCCCGGAAATGCCGTTTCCCCCGCAGGGCCTGCCCGGACCGGCGAACAGGTTCCGCTGGATGACGCCGCTGACGCCCGCGTCGATCAACACCCCGGCGATGCGCTCCGCGCCGGGTGCGTCGCGGCCGCCCCTTCCCTCCGGCGTTCCGCAATCCACGCAGGTATTATTCCCGATGATGAAGTTTTCCGCCGCCTGACGGAGCGGAGCCCGCGAGATGCCGCCGGCGTGAATGGCGTGGCTGCCGCAGCGAACGATGCAGTTATTGACGACCGTATGATCCGCCCCGTGAATTGACAGGCCGTTCGCGCAATCGAGCAGCCGGTTGGCCTCGACGACGCTCCCGTTCCCAGCGTCGATTCCGATGGAGTTCTTGCGGCTCCGCAGCACGAGGTTTCCGCGAACGATCGTGTCCCCGCACTTGACAAGAATCCCTTCGAGGCTGCTTCCCTCGATGACGTTGTACTCGACGATATGGCCGCACTGCCCCGCGTCCCTGTCGCCGGAACCGATGAGGATCCCGTAGTCATAATTGACAAAACGGTTTTTCCTGAAGACATAATCGGTGTGCGGCGCGCCCTCCCCGGGGTCGCCCCCGCCCACCATGAGGCCGATGGTCGCCGTCGAAGCGACCGGCTTCGCGCCGGAGGCGGCGGGACGTTCGAACAGGCAATTCTCCACGACGTTGCAGCTTCCGCCGGCGCCGCCGAAGAAGAGCGTGCAGGAGGCCGACGATCCGCGGGTCCCGCAGTTGATAAACCGCATATCGGCGAAACGGTTGCGAAGACAGGCGCCCATGACCGATACTGCCCCGTGCGGCGAATCCCTGAAGGTAAAACCGGAAACGATAAGATCGCAGATATCGTAGAAGAACCAGCATGCGCCGCGGATGACAACCCCGCCGTCGGCTTCCGCCGCGATGCGGATCGGACTGTGCATGGCTCCGGCGATATCGAAGGTGACATCATGGGAATACTCGCCGTTTTTCAGCACGATCACGGTTCCCGGCTTCGTGATCACCAGCGCGCTTTCGATGGCGTCGAATGGCGCATCGAACGTACCCTCACCCCCGCCGCCGGAGTCGGCGCACACCCAGAGAACGGATGGGTCATACCGGTCGAACTTCGTCATCGGCGCCGTTACTCCTTACCCTTGTCGTCTTTTCTGCCGAAAAGCCGGGAGAGTTTATTGACCGCATCCGGCGCCATGGAGATCACCTTGTTAAGGATGGGATCGGAAGAACCGACCTCATGGACGTGCACCCGCCCGTCGCTGATCGACAGAAAAGCGATAGGGGTGATGGTGATGCCGCCTCCCGTGCCCGCGCCGTTGCCGTTTTTTTCATCCCTGCCCCCCCCGCCCGCCGCGAATCCGATCGAAATGCGGGACACGGGTATCAGTGTGACGCCGCCGACGGTGATGGGATCGCCGATCACGGTCTCGGTTTTGGCGATATGCTGAATCTGGTCGAGCGCGGTGTTGATGACGTCAGAAAGTGACATTGAACCCTCCGATACTGCTTGAAATCATCATAATTGAAGAAAATTCGTTCGTTGTAAGCCCCTTCGGCAAGCTCAGGGCAGGCTCGAAGTTCCTGGTTACCTGCCTATGTCCTGTATATAATGAAAATATAATGAGCCCTCCCCTTGCCCGTGCTGAAGTTTCAGTGCAGGCAGGCGCTCAATATTCTCACCGTCTCACTTGCATTTTTCCCAATAAGTGATATATTACTGATATGCGCTATCGGTTTACCGTAACGCGGAAAATGGAAAAAACTGTTTTTTCTGCTTGCTGAAGATTTAAAGGCAGACGAACCTTTTCAACCATTGTGGCCGAATTATTCGCCCATTGGAGAAGATAAATATCACTGCCATCTGAAATACCGTTGGGTGGCATGCTGGAAATGGTTTAAAAACACTATCGAAATCGAGGTCTACTATGTTGGCAGTCGTTCAAAAGCCCTATATTGAGTTGTCAATTAACGGAGAAGGCGCAAAAGAAGCGGTGGAATGGCTTGCGCGGAAGTTTCGCATGCAGGTTATCTCCGATAAAAATTCCGGCGTCGAAAATACGGTCTCCATCGAAGAAACCGCCTTTTATCGTGAAATGGAAGTCAACCGCATTGGCAATCTTCTTGAAGGAGCACGGCTCAAAGCGGGAATGTCTCAAAAGCAGCTCGCCGCCGCCGCCAATATCCGCCAGACCATGGTGAGCGAATTCGAAACAGGGAAACGTCGCATTACGGCAACAATGGCCCGACGCCTCGCCGAAGCGCTGCATATCAGGCCGGAAAGGTTGATGTAGGGCTTATTTCGGGTCAATATTTACATGTCAAAGTTATCGGAAAAAATGCCGATTTTTTAAGATTCAAAATTGGAAGCTTAAGGGAGGATAGTATTTTAATATCCGCCGATCAAACGATATAGAAATTTGAATGTCGTTACACTGTCACGGTAAATACCGGAGCAGGAATTTGGCAAAATCAAAATTTGAGCTGGTAAAAGCTAAAGATCTGACAACGCCTGTTTCAGATGTCAGAATGCTCATTGATTCAGCGCGAAGCCGGTGTGGTATTATCCGGTTTAATAAAATATTCCACAATTCATAATTGCAAGTGATAAGGAGGGTCTTATGGGGGAGCAGGCAACGACGATTGCTTTTTGCTGTTGATCCTGCGGCAAGTATCGAACTTTGTGCTCAATAAGCTGATATTCGCATTAATGGTTTATGGTTGTCAGCTATCTGCTACAAAGATGAATCTTAAACCTGCTTCCTCTTTTTTATGAAAACACTTTTTAAAGAAGATATAAAATCAAAATTAACCCGTTTTTTGGAAATAAAATCGATTGAAGATCTATCTTCAGTTCTGGAAATAAAACGGACCCATCTGGTTTACTATGCATATAAATTGCCGGAAGTTGCAAAATATAGAATATTTGAAATAGCCAAAAGAGACGGTGGTAAAAAACGGCAAATTCAGGCACCTATCGCGCAAGTAAAATTATTGCAAAAAAAGTTACTTGAAATATTTGGTTTTGTTTACATACCCAAGCATTGTGTCCATGGCTTTGTTAGCGATCGAAGTGTCAAATCTAATGCCAAACCTCATCTAAGAAAAACCTACCTGCTAAATGTAGATTTGGAGGATTTTTTTGGATCTATTCATTTCGGAAGAATATATGGCCTTTTCCAATCTACCCCTTTTGGTTTTTCAAAAGAAGTCGCCGCGTATCTTGCTCAAATATGTTCATTTTCTGGGCATCTTCCGCAAGGAGCACCCACGAGTCCAATTTTAGCAAATATGGTTGCTTATACCCTAGATAAGAACATTATGGAAATTGCTCAACAAAATAGACTTAATTATACTAGATATTCAGATGATATTTCCTTCTCAACAGCAGATAAAGAAATCGGATTAGAACTGTCAAATCCTAAATCCACTCTTCGAAAAATCATATCGGATACTATTATTAGTGCTGGGTTCCGATTAAATAATAAAAAAACGCGATTTGCAGGAAGATATGATCACAAAGAAGTTACTGGTATTTTAGTTAATAGCAAATTAAATGTCAGGCGACAGTTTTACCGTAATATTCGCGCTATGCTTCATGCGTGGGAACATTATGGTTACTTAAAGGCAGAAAAAGAATACAAAGAAAAGTATGATAAAAGAAATAGAAAGGTTGATAATTATGATGGGCCGATATTTTCTAAAGTAGTTAAGGGAAAAATTGATTGGCTACAAATGGTACGTGGTAGAGATGGGATGTACCATAATTTGCAGCGCTCGTTTTTTAAACTTATGGATCGAGATAGGACTATAATTGAATCTGGAGCAGCCCATATTAAACTAGAAAATAAATCCATAAGCCAATTCAGGTCGGACCAGTTCTATGAGAACTGTGTTTTAGTTTTAGAAGCCTATAGAGATAAAGGAGATGAATTCAACCAAGGGTCAGCATTTTTTATTGGGGCCAAAACATTATTAACATGTGCTCATTGTCTAGCAGATATGAATACGAAATTGATTTATCCTAAAATATATTTATATAAGCCAATAGATCCATCTGTCAAATACACTGCAACGGTTTTGTCAATTAATACGGACTGTGACTTGGCGTTGCTCTATATTGAAAACAAAGACCATTCGTCTTTTTCAAAATTACGCTTATGTTCTGAATCATGGATATTTCAGCACAATCAAGACCTTACTATTTACGGCTACCCTGAAGCTGCGCCTGATAGAAGCATCCGAATCGAAGAATGCAAAGTTGTTGGAAAAAGGAATAGATTCGGTGTTGAATTGATCGAAGTAAATGGTGGAATATATCAAGGGAACAGTGGTGGACCTGTGGTTAATTCCAGGAAGGAAGTTGTAGGAGTTGCAGCAGTCGGCACCAATACGGTTGGGGCAAGATTTTCCACAGATGCGCATTGTTTCATTCCGATAAAATACCGGAATGACCTTAAAGTAATTAACAAATTATAACAAATAAAATTGTTAGGAGACAAAATCATCTTCGCTTCTTCCCTTTCCCGACCCCTTTGACCGACAACGAAGAGAAGACCCTAACAATCCCTATCGAATTGAATCTCTGCCCGCCCCTCGACTCTAGTCCCTGCGCCTAACGTTAGCGATAATTCTAAGCTCGCTCTCGAACACCCGTCGCGGAGTATTCCATCGGGAACGCGCCAATCAACTATGTTCTGATTATTCAGGCCCCTTGCTTGAAACACCAAGGCAAACAAATCTCGGTCACTCCGAGTATTGAAAATCCCTTCGGGACATATGCTTGAGCGTATAAAAATTCACCCTTCTCTCTCTGGCTTCTGGTCGACCCCCTCAAATTCGACTATCTCAGAAAAGCCCCATCACCTTTCTCATGGCGATCTCCTCTTCTTTTCCCTCAGCGACTATTTCCACCTCGTTTCCCGATTCTACGTCGAGAAGAAGGAGATCAATGATAGACGAGGCATCCGCATTCTGGCGCCCCCTGCAGATCCTCACCATGCTGTCAGTATCCCGGCACGCCTTAACGATACTTACGGCACGGCGCGCATGGATGCCATGGACATCGCGGACAATGACTTTTCTGCGTAACATTGATCTCCCCTTTCCTTATTTGAGGTTCGATACATCTGTTGGAGCAACCAAAATCCCACACCTTCGGGATAGGGCCTAGTAAAATTCGCCGTTAAAAAAAATAGCAAAACCTATGCCATCATCCCGGCAAGGTTCAAACGCTCAAATATTGTATTTTAATCGATCATGATCTACTGTACGCTCTTAAATCCCGCGCTCGATCTCATCTATTCGACGGATAAATTCGCCGTGGGCGGCACGCTACGTGACGTTCCGCTCCAGGTGACGCCGGCGGGCAAAGGGGTGAACGTTGCAACCATCGTTCGCACGCTGGGCGAGGAGGCCGCGGTTATCGGGATCATGCCCGAGGAGAGCGAAAACCGGTTTGCGGCCTGGCTCGAGGCGAAAAGCGTGCGGCATTTTTTTTTCAGCGCGCCCGGCGACGTCAGGATGAACGTGACGCTTCTGGATTCGGAAAACGCGCCATCCTCGCATATCAACAGCAAAGGGCCCCCTGTAAGCCGGAAGGCAGGGGAAGGGTTTCTGAAATTTGCCCTCGGTCACCTTTCCCGGGGCGACCAGTGGTGTTTTTCCGGGAGCGTTCCGGCAGGCCTGAGCGACGACCTCTACGCCCGGTTGATTTTAATGTGTAAAGGGGCGGGCATCGATACGTTTCTCGATACGAGGGGCAAGGCCCTCTCCCTGAGCCTCGGCGCAGGGCCGCTCGTGCTCAAGCCGAACAGCACCGAGCTTGAGGAGATCTTCGGCGAGCAGATTCAGGGGGTGCGCCACATCGCCCTCAAGGGGAAAAAACTTCTGGATCGCGGAGTGTCGCACGTGTTTATTACGCTCGGGTCGGACGGCATGATAGCGCTTCACGACAACGACTGCCTGCTGTGCGTTCCGCCGCAGGTGAAAAGCGTCGATACGGTAGGGTGCGGCGATGCCTTCCTGGCCGGCGTTCTGGTGGCATGGAAGCGCCGATTCTCGTTTTCCGAGACCTGCCGCCTCGCGACCGCCTGCGGCACGGCCAAGGCGATGCACGAGGGTCCGCATAGCGTAACGCGGGACGAGGTGTGGCAACTCATGGAGGATGTCAAGATCACCGCGGTGTAAAAAAGCCAGGGAAACTTTTCATGGAACGATTACGCATACTGGTTACCGGCGGAGCCGGATTTCTCGGCTCGCATCTCTGCGAGCGGCTCGTGAACGAGGGGCACGATGTCATCTGTCTCGACAATTATTTCACGGGCCGGAAGCGGAATGTCGCGCATCTCCTGCAAAAGAGCAACTTCGAGCTCATGCGGCACGACATCACCTCTCCCTTTTTTCTCGAAGTGGACCAGATTTATAACCTTGCCTGTCCCGCCTCGCCGGTTCACTACCAGTATAACCCGGTGAAGACCATCAAGACGAGCATCATGGGCGCCATCAACGTGCTCGGCCTGGCAAAGCGCGTCAGGGCGCGGGTCCTTCAGGCGTCCACGTCGGAAGTGTACGGCGATCCCGCCGAACATCCGCAAACCGAGGCCTATTGGGGCAACGTGAACCCCATCGGATTGCGGTCGTGCTACGACGAGGGAAAGCGGGTCGCGGAAACCCTCTTTTTCGATTACCACCGTCAGAACGGTGTTGACATACGGGTAGTGCGTATTTTCAATACTTATGGACCGCGCATGCACCCCAACGACGGCAGGGTGGTTTCCAACTTCATCATGCAGGCGCTGCAAGGCCAGGCAATCACGCTCTACGGCGCCGGTTCGCAAACCCGTTCCTTCTGCTATGTCGATGACCTCATCGAAGGTCTTACGCGGATGATGAACTGCGAAGGGTTCACCGGACCGGTCAACCTGGGCAACCCCCATGAATTTACCATTAGTGAACTTGCCGGGAAGGTGCTTGCCCTGACCGGAAGCCGCTCGACGATTATCCATAAGCCGTTGCCGCAGGACGATCCGAAGCAGCGGCAGCCCGACATCCGGGTCGCCCGTGAGCGCCTTGGGTGGCGGCCGACCGTCGAACTTGAGGAAGGGCTGCGGAAAACGATCGACTATTTCAAGAATAATCAGGAATAGCCCCTGGTCCGGAAGCCCGCGTAGCGCGGGAGCAGCGATTGCCGGAGTGAAAGGGTCCCGGTCAAATATTTTATTTATCAACTAACGGAGCGAAGGGTGACCAAGTACGAACCCGCTGCAATAGAAGCAAAATGGCAGAAGCGCTGGCGGGAGGCGGGAATTCACAAAACCGTCTTTGACGCGTCAAAACCGAAATTTTACGCGCTCGATATGTTTCCCTACCCGTCGGGCTCCGGCCTCCACGTGGGCCACTGCGAAGGGTACACGGCAACCGATATCATTACCCGGTGGAAAAGGATGCAGGGCTATGCAGTGCTGCATCCGATGGGATGGGATGCGTTCGGCCTGCCCGCCGAAAATTACGCCATCAAGACCGGCATTCATCCGCGCGTCACGACGCACGAAGCGATCGCCAATTTCCGCCGGCAGATCGACTCGGTCGGCTTCTGCTACGACTGGGACCGGGAGGTCAATACCACCGACCCCGCCTACTACAAATGGACGCAGTGGATTTTCCTCCAGCTTTTCAGGAAGGGGCTCGCCTACGAGGGCAGCATGCCCATAAACTGGTGTCCTTCCTGTAAAACCGGCCTCGCCAACGAGGAGGTCAAGAGCGGACTCTGCGACCGCTGCGGTTCGCCGGTCGAGCGCAAGGCGCTCCGGCAGTGGCTCCTTCGCATCACCCGCTATGCCGACCGTCTTCTCGAAGACCTTGCCGACCTCGACTGGCCGGAATCGACGCTTGCGATGCAGCGGAACTGGATCGGCCGCTCCAAAGGCGCCGAGGTTACCTTCGCCGTCACCGGGGGCGCGGCAAACGGCAGCGAGATCACGGTGTTTACCACCAGGCCGGATACGCTGTACGGCGCGACGTACATGGTACTGTCGCCGGAGCACGAGCTGGTGGAAAAAATCACCTCGCCGGAACGAAGCGCGGAGGTTAAGGACTATCAGGAACGGTCGCGGCGAAAGAGCGATCTCGACCGGACCGACCTCGCCAAGGAAAAAAGCGGCGTCTTTACCGGCGGCTATGCGGTGAATCCGGCAAACCGCCGGAAAATTCCGATCTGGATCGCCGACTATGTACTTTCGGGATACGGCACCGGGGCCATCATGGCGGTTCCCGCCCACGACGAACGGGATTTTGCCTTTGCGACGAAATTCGGCTTACCCATCGTGGAGGTGGTCAGCCCCGTCGAGGGGCAAACGCCGCTCCCAAAATCCTCTTTTACCGACGACGGCGTGGCAGTCAATTCCGGCGAGTTGGACGGCCTGGCGACCGCCGACGCCAGGGAGTGCATCATCAAGCGGTCCGAAAAGGAAGGCTGGGGAAAAAGAGCGGTCACCTGGCGGCTGCGCGACTGGCTTTTTTCGCGGCAACGCTACTGGGGCGAACCGATCCCGATCGTGCACTGCGCGAAATGCGGCGCGGTCGCGGTCCCGGAGGACCAGCTTCCCGTCACGCTCCCGGAGGTCGAGCGCTACGAACCATCGGGCACCGGCGAATCTCCCCTAGCAACCATGACGGCGTGGCTTGCCACGACCTGTCCGGCGTGTGGCGGTCCCGCGAAGCGCGAAACCAATACCATGCCCAATTGGGCAGGATCGTGCTGGTATTACCTTCGCTACCTCGATCCGAAAAACAACGACCAGCCCTGGTCGAAAGAGGCGGAACGGCAATGGATGAACGTCGATCTCTACGTCGGCGGGGCCGAACACGCGGTGCTCCACCTGCTCTATGCCCGGTTCTGGCACAAGGTGCTGTACGACCTCGGGTATGTGTCAACCAAAGAACCGTTCCGCAAGCTCCGGCACCAGGGGATCGTCCTTTGCCGCACCTATACCGATGCCTTCGGCAACTATCACGACTTTTCAGAAATCGAATTCAGGGGCGAAGAGGCGTTTCTCAGGACAAGCGGCGAGAAACTTCGCGGCGAAATCGAGAAGATGGCAAAGAGCAAGATGAACGGGGTGAATCCCGACGACGTCATCGCCGCCTGCGGCGCGGATACCCTGCGCCTCTACGAGATGTTCATGGGCGAGTTCGATCTGCCCAAGCCGTGGGACCCGCGCGCCATCGAAGGGTGCTTCCGGTTCCTCCGCCGGATCTGGCGTTTCGTGGACGAGTCCAGCCCCCAGGCGGCGCCCGCGGGCGACCCGCATTGCCGGTTGCGGCATCGGACCATCAAGCAGGTGCATGCCGACCTCGAACGCATGCAGTTCAATACCGCGATCGCGCGGCTTATGGAATATGTAAATGAGCTTTCTTCCAGCGGCGCCGCCGCCGTGGATCTCGAAACGCTCATCAAGCTCATCGCCCCCTTCGCGCCGCACATCGCCGACGAGCTGTGGGAGCGGATGGGGAAGAGCGGCTTCATGCTCAACGAATCCTGGCCGTCATGGGACGAGAAGCTTACCGCCTTCGAGCAGGTGACCATTGTCGTGCAGGTCAACGGCAAGCTGCGCGGCGAGTTCCCGTCGTCGCCCGACGCCTCGCAGGAGGAACTGCAAAAGGCGGCGTTCGAAGTTGATAAAGTAAAGCACCACCTCGAAGGCAAAACCGTGCGGAAGGTCATCGTGGTGCCGAAAAAGCTCGTCAATATCGTGGCGGGATAAATGCGCCCGATCGTCATTGCCACGGCGAACAGCGGAAAACTGCGCGAGCTGCGGGAGCTATTAGCGGACCTTCCCGTTTCACTCTCGTCGCTCGCCGACCACTTTTCGCCCGTTCCGACGATTCCTGAAACCGGCGTGACTTTCCTTGACAATGCACGCCAGAAGGCGGCGTGGGTTCGCGATCGCGTCAAGGATTGGTGGGTGCTCGCGGACGATTCGGGCCTTGAGGTCGATGCCCTGGGCGGCAGGCCCGGCGTGCTGAGCGCAAGGTTCTCGGGCGAGAATCCAACCGCCGAGAAAAACAATCGGCTTCTCCTGGAATCGCTCGAAGGGGTCGAAGATCCCCGGCGAACGGCCCGGTTCAAATGCGCCGTTGTGCTCCTCACCGCCCCGTCAACATGCTTTTCGGCCGAGGGGGTCTGCGAGGGATCCATTACCCTTGCTCCTCGCGGCGCCGCGGGCTTCGGTTACGATCCCCTGTTTGTTCCGCGAGGGTATTCCCGGACCTTTGGGGAGATGATATCGGCGGAGAAGCACCCCCTGAGCCATCGCGGCATTGCGCTGCGGAAAATGCGGGAAATTATCCATGAGCTCTGCGCATCGGCTGACAGGGAAGCTTGACCGCACGCGATTTAAGCGTCAAGCTCCTGTTGTGCCTCGCTTCTGCCGGTCACCCGATCTTTCCGCGATTTTTCGATGCTTTATTTCGCGACCGTAGTGCAGGGAAACGACGTTCCGCCGAGTTTATCGCGAAGCCCAGACATCCGTTGCAGGCGCGCGGTCACTCCGCTCCGAAGCGTCTCCTCGCTGCACCAGAGTTCCGCGCGACTGCGGGCCCGGGTAACGCCCGTATAGAGCAGTTCGCGGGTCACCAGGGGCGAAGGATTCGGCGGCAGAATGAGAATCGTCTCCCTGAACTCCGACCCCTGCGCCTTGTGCACGGTCATTGCATAGGCGGTTTCGTGCGGCGGCAGCCGGCCAAGCGAAAGCGCCTTGACCTTCGTATTACCTTCCGGGAAAAATGCCTTGAGGACTCTCTTATCCGCGCTATCGGGCATGACGATTCCGACATCGCCATTAAACAGGCTTGTCGGATAATCGTTGCGGGTAATCATGATCGGTTTTCCGCGATAGTGTAAACCGGTGACCGGAATAAGCCCTTTTTCGGCGAGGATCGCTTCCACCCGGGCATTGATTCCCTCCACGCCGAAGCGGCCGTTTCGCACCGCGCAAAGAATCCGGAAATCGGCGAAGCGGGAGAGCGCTTCCAGCGGATCACTGGTTGCAAAGCATTGCCTCCAGCGGTCCAGAACGAGCGGTCCGAGCCGGGCAAGAAGATCGGGATACGACTGCGGAATCCACCAGCAGCAATCGGGGAATGACTCGTCCGTGAGAATCGATTTGACCGCGTCGAAATCGCCGCTGTTAATGGCGCCGCTCGCCTGCCCGATACTCGAGCGGTCGCCAAATCGATAATTGGTCCGTAAGGTGACGATACTATCGGCAAGCGGCGACCCCGCCCCGCCCGGTTCGCGAAATTCCGGCACGAGACCCCTGATCGACGCGACCATCTCCCCGCTGTACCCGGTCGGACCGCTTCCGCACAGATCCGCCAGAAGCGCCCCCGCTTCCACCGAGGCAAGCTGGTCGCGATCGCCGATGAGAATGACGCGGGAGTCAATTGGCATGGCTTCGAGAAGCTTTGTCATGAGCGCAAGGTCGATCATCGAGGCTTCGTCGACGATCAGGGCGTCGCAGGAAAGAGGGTTACTCGCATCGTGGCGGAAGTAAGGAGAATCGGGAATCGGTTTGAGCAAGGCATGCACGGTAGAGACCGTGGTCGGGATCGCGGCCGCCGCCTCGGGGGTGCACGGGAGGTCGGGCAGAAGAGCGGTGATCGACTCTTCGAGGCGCGTCGCCGCCTTGCCGGTCGGCGCGGCAAGCGCGATCGTAAAGGTCCGGCCGGCACCGGCATACAACGTCGCCAGCAGCGCGGCGATACGGATGACGGTGGAGGTCTTGCCGGTGCCGGGCCCACCGGAAATGAGGCAGAATTTTTTCAGGAGGGCCACCGTGGCCGCGATTTGCTGCCGGTCCGCGCGATCAGGGCTCCCTTTGAAGAGTTGCGCCATGGTCGCCCCGGCAAGGCCGGCATCGAAATCCGAGATTATTCCGGCGCACCGCTTGCGCACCTGCGATACGAATCTGTTTTCGTATTCCCAGTATCGGAAAAGGTAGAGGCGGTTACCCCAGAGTACGAGCGGCCGCTCCTCGCCATGGGCGGCGACGACCGGAGAAGCGGCCAGTGCACTTACCCATTCGGAAAGAGCGGGCATCGGCTCTGGCGAACACTCCCCGACGTCGAGGGGAATCGGCCTGCCCGCATAATCGGCAAGGTCCACGCATACATCGCCCTCCTGGATGGCGCGGCTTGCGAGCGCGGCTGCGGCACGAAGGGGTGCATTGACGCCGCCGGAAAACTCTTCCATGAGGCGGGCGAAGTGGCGGTCGAGAGAGCAGAATGAGATAAACGATTGAGAAAACATGGCGGATGAGGAGTCTTTAGGCATTGCAGCTTCCCTCCCCGCTCGGCGCGCTTACCGGAAAAGTTTCATGGCCTTATAGAGCAGGAGCGGACGGCCGGCGAACGTGCGCATGAATATGCGCAGGTAGTTGAGCCGCGCGGGCGGCTCCTTGGCAAGCGCGGCGGCAATGCGATCGAGGAAAGCGTCATCGGTTTTCATGACGAACTCTTTCAGCGAATAGGAACGGTCCTGTTGCTTCCCGTAGGTTTTTTTCCATTCGGTTTCGTAACGGGAAAGCGCCCGATAGTCGATGGAACCATCCGCCGAAAAGGCCGCCGCCGCCACGGTTCCCGCAAGCTTACCCGCGTACAGGGAGTAGTGGATCCCGGCGCCGCTCATGCTGTTTACCTGCCGCGCCGCATCCCCGGCAAGCATGGCGCCGTCGCGAACGAGCGGCCGCACCCATTTACCGACCGGAACTCCGCCGCAGTGCAGCCCGCGGACATGCGCGGCGGGAAACTCCCTGTCGATGAATCGTTCGAGGTACTGCCGCGCCTTGCCGGGACCGCTGTGCGTGCCGATGATGCCGAGGCCCACGTTGGCGTCGCCCTTGCCGCGTGGAAAAATCCAGGCATAGCCACCCGGCGCAACGTTTTGTCCGGTGTAGAAGACGCAGGTATTATTATCTATCAATGGCGAGGTTACGCGGCAGAAGGCGCAGCTTTCCACGTCACTCAGGGAGAGAGCGGTATACCATCCGAGAAACCGGGCGAGCCGGGATTCCACGCCGTCGGCTATGATGACGCATGAGGCGGTGAAAACGCGGTCCGGCGAACGGCACTCGTAGGCGCGTTCGGCAATGCGCCGCACTTCGACGACAGGTGTGGAAAGGAAAAGGTCGGCGCCGGCCAGGGCCGCCTCTGCGGCAAGACCGCCGTCCATGGCTTCACGGTCGAGAATGTAGCTTTCGTCAGCGTCGCCGATCGTTACCCTGGTTCCTGAAGGCGAGACCAGCGCCGACTGCCGGATCAGGTTCAGGGTCCATTCGGGCCGGTTGCCCGCGTGGCGAATGAAACTCTGACAGCCGATGCCCTCGCCGCACCGTACCGGAACGCCGACGCGCGCGCTGCGGTCTATAAGGCAGACCGAGCGTTTCAGTTTTGCCGCCTGCAACGCGGCGGACGATCCGGCAGGACCGGCGCCGAGCACCACGATATCGTACCGAGATTTTGTCATGCGGTCTTCCGGGAGACGTTATCCTTTTATCGTATTATTGTCACATTCAGGACAGGGTGGCGGTCGCCGAAGCTCCGTGAAGTTCGCTCATGCCAAGCGCGGCAAAAGGGCAGATGGTAACGCACGCGGCGCAGCCGCTGCACCGTGCCCCATCAATAACGAGTTCATCGCACAAGAGCAGCAGGGCGTTCGTCGGGCATACGCTGATACAGGTTCCGCACCGGTCGCATTTGGATTGATCGATGGTTGCAATCACGATGGCGCTCAGACGGGCGAAGCGATCCGGGCGCAGATTCGTTCAACCGCCGCATCGAGTTGCTTTTTATTACTTTTACCGAAAAGGTAGCGCACCGCCTCGCCGGGCAGCGCCTCGGCATCGGACAATTCAAGCTTCTTGCTCATGGAATACAGGGCGCGGGAGGCGCCAAGCGCTTTCCAGGGGAACCCCATGGTGACAAAGGCGAGCGCTTTCTTGCCTTTCAGGGCGCCGATGCTCGAAAGGTATTTCATGATGACGGGGGAGGCCTTGAATGCCCACACCGGTCCGCCGACCAGCACCCGGTCGAATTGCGCGAGTTCCGCATCGCCCGGCGCGTTACTGATGGTGAATCGGCGGGAACTCGGTCGCGAGAGACCGGTGGTCATGAGAAGGATCGTATCCACGTCGTGACCCCGTTCGCTGCATTTCGCGGCGATGGCCTTTGCAAACGCGGCGGTATGTCCCGATTGCGAATGAACGATGATGCCGATTTTCATTGAGACCGCCTTTCGCGGGGTGCCGGGTAATTTACGGCAACTGCGGGATAGAATTGGGCGCGATGATTTTCCGCGGAGACAAAGTATCGAGGTCGAATCCCTCGCTTGCTCCATGCGCTCGCAGCACCGCTGTATCGCCCACGATGGTAAACGCGAACGCGGCCGGATCGAGGTACTTCGCGAGCGCGCGTCGGACCTCGTCCTTCGTTACCGCGCCCAACTCATCGGCATACTGCTTAAAGTGAAGCGGCGACCGGCCGTAGTACTCGTTCCACCCGTAGGTCGCCACGACGTCGAATGGCGACCTGAACGTCGACGGCAGCCCTCCGATGAGGGTCTCCTTGGCGTGTTCGAGTTCCCCGTCCGTAATGCCGTTCGCGAGGAGATCCCGGATGACATCGAGCGACAGCGCCGTTGCCTGGCCGAACGTTTCACTCTTGGTAAAAAAGTCGACGTACCAGGTTCCCGGGTAGGTGTAGTTCGATTCGGCATTCGTATGGATTGAGTATGTCAATCCCGCGTTGGAGCGCACCCGCGTACCGAGACGGGAGGTAAACCCGCCGCCCCCAAGGATAAAATTCGCGATGGAAACCGTGTAATAATCGGCATTCGGCCGTTTGAAGAGCGGCATGCCGAAGCGGACATACGCCTGGGTGATCGGTTTTTGAATGACAAGGCATTTTTCTGATTTACCGAAGGATATTTTCGGGAAGCTGGTGTCGCCGACCGGTGTTGCCGGAGGGAACAGCTTTTCCAGCCGGTCGATCATGGCCGAGCGATCGAACCTCCCCGCGATCGAAAATATGCAGTTACCGGTTGAGATTGCCCGCCGGTGCAGGTCGACAAGATCGCTTTGCTTTATGCGATTGATGGATTGTTCGGTGGAAATCCGTGCAACGGGCGAGCCGGCGTACATGACTTTCTGATAGGCGATGTCGAGGGTGGGCCCGGGGTTGTCGAAACGGTGGCGGATATTCTCGATGACTATCTTCTTCTCCTTGTCGAGCTCCCTTTCGTCAAACCTGGGATAAAAGAGCATCTGCTTGATGACGGCAAAGGCGGTATCGGCAAAATCCGACAGGAACGAGGCGCTGAACTCAACGAGGTCTTCGGAGGCGGAGATGTTGACGCGCAGGGCATACCGATCGATGATGGCATCGATCGAATCGGGCGGATAGTCCCTCGTTCCCCCGTTCTTCAGGAGCTTGCCGAGAAGCGAACACGCCCCTTCCTTGCCGGACGGGTCCTTGAGGGCGCCCCAGCGGAAATAGGCGGCAACCTCAATGAGGGGGAGCTGCGAATCGACGGCGATATAGGCGCGAAGTCCGTTCTTCAGGGTCTCGCGATAGGGCGCACCGAGCGGCACGGTCCAGTCGAGGGGCGGATAGACGATCTTCGAAGGACTCGACGGGAGCCCGTTTTCGTCCGCCGGCGAGGCCGGCGCGGAGAAAGCGGATATCAGGATGACAATAAATAATAGTGATGTAAGCCGCATGATTGTTTCCCTATCGCAATTGTTCGGTCGATGGTGCAAAGTTACCCGTCCGGTTCGGCACGACGCCTGGCGGCGGAAGGAGAAGACCGATGGTCATGAATGCGGGGTCGAGATATTTCTTCGCCACCGGCGGAATTTCCCGGGGCTTCACCTCCGCGATGCTATCGGGGTAAGTCAACATGTCCCGCCAACTTCCCAGCCGCTCAAAAAAAGCGAGCCGGTCGGATAATCCTTCGAGCGATTTCAGGTCCGAAACAAATGACATCCGGATGTCGTTCCTCACGCGCTGCATCTCGGCATCGGTCGGCGGAACCGACGCAATCCGGGCCAGTTCTTCGCGGATGGTACGTTCGACCTTTGCAGGGTCGGTTCCGGTTTTAAGGTCGGCGGAAATCTGGAAACAGCCGTCGAACAGGCGCAGCTCGTTCGAAACGTCAATGGATATGCAGAGCCCTTCGATATCGACAAGGCGGCGGTAGAGCCTCCCGCTGCGTCCCGAAAGGATGCCTTCGATGACGTCGAGCCGGTAAAGATCCGGATTCGGGTAGCCAGGCGTATGGAAGAGCATGTCGATGTGCGGCGCCGCGTCGTCATAGACGGTATAGCGGGTTTCCCCGATCGGCGCCGGCTCGCGGGTGATCGGCTCCTCCTTGGGCTGCTGCGCCCGCGGGACCGAGCCGAAGTAGCGCTCCACGTTCTTCCTTGCTGTTACCGTATCGATATTGCCGACCAGTATCATTACCGCGTTATCGGGTGTGTAGAACCGGCGAACGTACTGCTCCAGCTTCTGGCGGGTGTAGCCGCGGATATCCGACGGCCATCCGATGGTGGGAATGCGGTAGGGGCTTGCAATATCAAAAAGCGCGTTGAGCCGCTCCCAGTATCTGCCATCGGGCTTGTTGTCGATGCGCATCCGCCGCTCTTCCATGACGACATCGCGCTCGCTCGGGAACTCCCGCAAAACCGGGTCGCTCATGCGGTCGGATTCGATCCAGTAGAACAGGTCAACCTTGTTTTTTGGAAGGGTGACGATATAGGCGGTCATGTTGTCCGCGGTCCATGCGTTGAGACCGGTCCCGCCGTTGTTCTGATAGAGCTCCCAGATTTCGTCCTTCTTTATGTATTTCCTTTGTTTGTCAAGAGTCGCGGTAATCTGCTGCCGGTACAGTTTCGAAAGGGAATCCTGACGACCGACCGCCTGCTCGCGGTTATAGGCCAGCCGGTCAAGAGAATCGATGGTTTCCATATACGGAATCTCTTTTTCGTAATCGGTAGTCCCCAGGCGCTTCGTCCCCTTGAACATCATATGCTCGAACATGTGCGAAAGCCCGGTATAACCGGAGGATTCGTACATCGATCCGACAAAGTAATAAATCCTGCACGAGACAACGGCCACATTGGTATCGGGAACCATGATGAGGCGCAGGCCGTTATCAAGGGTCGAGTAGCTTACCGGCAGATTTATATCGGCGGCATTGGCCGAAATAACGAGAAAAAGCGACATTGAAATTATTCGTGCAGCGACGTGCATGCGATGGGACTCCTCCTTGATTGCACAATGACGGTAAGGTAGTAAAATAAATTATGCAGGCTCGAATCATAAAACCATAGAAACTGGCTAGAAAATAATGTCGAAGCCCATATCAGGTCAGGCAGCCGATTAACGGGATGAAGCGATGTAATCTTCTTCTCAGGGAAGCCCGATTATACAATCCATTACCCGGGAGTACGGAAACCTGAGCAAAGATGAGATTATTTCATTTATTGCCAATGACTTGAACCAATGATCCTAACCTGCCGCAATAATAAATAGCGCGAGATCGCAATAATTTGTACCCTCTACAGGAAGCGCCTCTCGTGCCAACCGAAATTATGCCAAAAAGGATAGTGAAGTGCGACTGTTTATCATTTCCGACCTCCACCTGAGCGACGGGCGAGCGTTATCGACATTTGGATGGCGCGAGGATGCCTTCATCGAAGCAATGGAAGCGATCAGAGAAGGGCACGCCGTCGACCGGGTCGTCCTTAACGGGGATGTCTTCGACCTCTATCACTCCAAATACCGCCATATCGCCGATCATAACCGGAAACTCGTCGACTACCTAGCCGCCATCGATGCGGTCTTCATAAAAGGGAACCATGACCGGGCCCTTGAGCATACGCGCGAGTTCTGTTCTATTGTGAATAGCCGCGGGGAGAAGATTCATATCGAGCATGGACATCGCGCCGATGTGTTCAATGGAACGGGGCTGGGAAGAGGGCTGGGCCGCGTTTTCTTTCATCTCCTCGTGTCGGCATCCCGGTTCGCGCGGCCCTGTGCGTGGTATTTCGGCTGCGTGCATCGCATGGAAGCGCGCAAAGATCGCAGAACCCGCAACTCGAACCGCCATTTACGCTACGCCTCGAAGCTCCTGCGGCACAACGATGTGGTGGTGCTCGGCCATACCCATAAAATCGAAGTCCGTCAGACCGATACCCGGAACGGGCGAAAACGGTATTTCAATTCCGGTTCATGCTCGCTGGGCAGAATGCAGGGAATCGTTTTAGATACTGAAACACTTGAGCATACCGCCATTCGCTTCGATCCCTTCCGACGCGGAAACGGCGGCGCGGCGGGGATCGCTCAACGCGCGACGGCGATTTCCCGTTCGAGCAGCGTTACCCCGGCGCCGGTCACCCGCAGAAGGTAAGCCCCCGACCGCAGCGAGGCCGGCAGCCGACACTCGGCCGCTCCCGACATGTTCTTCATGAACACCGCCCGTCCATTGACATCAAAAAGAATGACGCCGACGTTATACCGCCAGTTTTTCGCGATATACACCGCATTATTACGCAAATACGCCCTCTGCGCCGCTTCGGACGCCGCGAGTTGTCGCGTCGCGGAAGCGACCTGCGGCGCGAGCTTGTACACTTCGCTTCCCGCAAGCAGAAAAATGCCGACTCCATAGTCGTCGAAGTTGGGCTGCGAATTGTAGGTCACCGGCGGCGTTTGGGAGGGCGCGTCACCGGTGCCCTGCACATAACCGAGAATAATGCTGTCGGTGATGGGGTGAATGCAGCTGTCAACCATCGCGTTCCATCCCCTGGCAAGAACCGGCAGGTAGGTTGCGGTATCGAGAATCCCGTGGTTGACGCCCCAGGCCATTGCATAGGTAAAAAAACCCGTGCCCGTTTCCTCCGGACCGCCGCAGTCATTCGGATCGCCGAGGTTCATGTTCCAGAACCCGTCGCTTCGCTGAATCGGCAAAAGGGCGGCGGCCATCTGCTGGATGATCTGAATATACTCCGCACGATGCGCGTTGGTAGCGGGAAGGTAATCGAGGACCCGGCAGAGCGCCCCGATAGCCCAGCCGTTGCCGCGAGACCAGAAGCAGGGGAGCTTATTGGTATCCAAATAGGTCCCCCCGTAGGCGGGCGACAGGAACGTCGAATCCCTGAACCAGAGGTGCGTCACGGTGTCCCACAATCCCGTGTGGTGTATCGTCACTTTCGGGTACTCAAAAAAATTGTGCATGGTGGTGTAGGCGGCAGTATCGTTTCTTATGAATCCAACCCGCGCGAAAACTGGCATGGCCATCTGGATGGCATCGACCCAGGTCCAGTAATTGACGGCGGCACTCTTCTTCATGGCGTTGACGTACGCCGTATCATTCAGTATCCGTATTTTCTGCATGGTATCGGCCTGATACAGCTCGGCATAGGCCTGCCCGGCGCACTGGCCGTTGGCATTGGCACCGCCGTTCCCACCCTTGAAAGCCCAGTCGAAGAAGGTTCCCCAGGTGACGGCATAGCTGTAAAGCGCCGTGTCCGGCGCCATCCGGTAGAGCGCCATGTGCCCTTCGAAGTAGGCTCCGCGTGTCCATTCGTTGCCCGGATCGCCCCCGTTGAGGCAGGAATTGCAGGCGGAAGTCGGCCATCTTTTAATAAAGTGATTGTCGACATACTGCATTTTTGCCAGCACCGAATCCTTGATCGGCAGCGTGGTTGTGGCCGCGAAACCGCCGGAAGAGAGTATCGCGGTCAAAAAGCAGACGGTGATTCGCGAACCAAGGGGCGCTTTTTCCGCATTCATAGGCATGTCCTTATTCAGGGGAAATGATATGGCCGGATATTTTCCGCATCACCATCTATAAAATGTGTATTTTCCCGGTCAGGCGTGGACATTATTTCACCTTTTGATGCCGTTCTACGCGGTATTTGACCGCCATTTTATCCGGATGGTACGAGGCCTTGGCCTGCCGCAGGGATTCAAGGCCCAGATCCTGTTCAAAATTAAAGAGAGCATATTTTGAAGGCATTATGCCGGCAAATTGTTGATACATAAATTGATAGATCCCCTTGAACCGGTGATCGGCCTTCGCAAAATGGATAACGAAGGTCGTCGCATCAAGTTCCTCCCCCATGATGAACCCCGCCGGTTGACCATCGATGTAGTAGATGCCGCCGCAGAGACCCAGCTCCTCATACAGGGAGATCGCCTCGTTGCATGCCCCGTAATCCGTCGCTTCAGGCGGGAGGTCCGAAGTTTTGTTCCAGGCATCGAGCGCCGTCCGGGCATCGGCGAGTCGGTCATTGGTGAGGGGAAGCGCCTCGCAGGAGTAGCGTTTCGTAAATTGAAGGAGCAGGTTTCTTTTACTATGCAGCTTCCTGCCGGAATAGGCGACAAGCTTATTGATGAGGTGAAGGTAGTCGCTCTCGGTATCGTCATGAGAAACAGCGTATTCGGATCCGGGGAAGTCGGTGAGCCATATTTCCGGAATGGGAAACAGGCAGCCGTAGCGGTCGATCATTCGATCGAGCGCCGCTTTATTGATTTTGCGTACGTCACGGGTCGGCATGACATACTCTCTCCCGGAATAGGCCTTGCCGCGAATGAACGGAACCTCATCGATCAGAACCGAATAGGCGTGCTTTTCGCGGAAAAGATAGAGATTCGCGAAGCTGTACTCAGAGAGCGACGAGCCGGATGTTCGCAGCCCTTCCGAAAGAATTGATTTATGGTTAAGCGACAGGGGTTCTTCCTGCATGATAATTTCCCGGCAGGAGGTATATTTCAGCCTTCTAAAATTCAATTAAAGAAAGTAATCGCGCCAAAAATGAGAAAATCGGAATTCAGGAACCTCGCCATCATCGCCCACGTTGACCATGGAAAGACCACCCTCCTTGACGGCATGCTCCGCCAGAGCGGCACCTTCAGGGAAAACCAGGAGGTCGCCGAACGGATCATGGATTCCATGGATCTCGAACGGGAGCGCGGCATCACGATCCTCGCGAAAAATACCTCGGTCCAGTACAACGGCGTCAAGATCAACATCGTCGATACGCCGGGACACGCCGATTTCGGCGGCGAGGTGGAACGGAGCCTCAACCTGGTCGACGGCGCGCTGCTTTTGGTCGATGCCAGCGAAGGGCCGCTGCCGCAGACCCGATTCGTGCTGCGAAAGGCGCTGGAAAAGAAGATCCCCATCATCCTCGTCATCAATAAAATCGACCGTTCCGACGCGCGGATCGCGGCGGTCATCAATGAGGTCTACGACCTGTTCATCGATCTTGACGTAACGGAAGAACAGATCAATTTCCCGATTCTCTACACCAATGCCAAGACCGCCGTGGCGCACGTGAAAATTAACGACGGGTCGACCAACCTAGCACCCCTGTTCGAGGCGATTCTCGCGAGAATACCGGGCCCCGAAGCGAACGACGACGTTGTTCCGCAATTTCTCGTCACGAATCTCGGCTACGACTCCTATGTCGGCCAGGTGGCGGTGGGA
>Ga0181530_10001105_pt1 | contig 34320 bp, 28 predicted proteins | sample PEATcosm2014_Bin_42_FD_119769 | JGI IMG/M metagenome (GOLD analysis project Ga0181530, IMG submission 119769) | Peatland microbial communities from MTU Mesocosm Facility, Houghton, MI, USA - PEATcosm2014_Bin10_60_metaG | ecosystem: Environmental > Terrestrial > Soil > Wetlands > Peat | place...
CAACGCGTTGAGCAGATGCAAATTGGTCATGCCGACGTTGCCGCGTTGGCGTGGCAGGCAATCAGCAATGCGTTGAAACTGGCTCTCGGTTAGTTCCATGCCCGACAAGAATGCCTCAAACCCTTCGATTGTCAATTAGTGTTAACAGGCCCTAGTGCAAATTGTGCTGCTGCATCTCCTTTTTCTGCTTTTGCTTTTGTTTGTTCAATTGTATCTCCGGCAACACTGTTCGTCGCAGCGACCGGACTATTCGTGGATTGTTGGGCGGGCAATTTAACAACAACCGCAAGCAGCAACAGCAACGAGCAAATCAGGCAATTCCTTTTCATCTCCCCAACCTTTGCCCCTCAAGGGCCTGTAGAATCTCGATTATATTTCTACCAGCGTGCTCCTCCCGACGACTGATTTCTTTTGCCATTTCAACTTTATCCATCCCTGCCGCATCAGCCAAAGAGCAAACAGTATTTTGGGCGAGGCGAACGATTGCTTCCATTTCACCTTTGACACGAGTTTTCTTCTGTTCTCCAAACAAGTCCGCCGGGGATTGTGATTTGTCGCGATGAGCAAATATTTTATGGCGGTAGGTAAAATATTTGTCGAGAAGGGGCTTCTGATTCTTGATGTTTCGATTCAATTGCTGTTCAAGAGTGTGGTCCAAATAACCGATGAGATGCGGGAGTGACTTTACATCGCTGCGTTTTCCGATTTCGGCGGGGTTTCCATGACTCAACCAATCTCCATTAGATTAAACGGCCGGCCTCACTTTAGTTACTCGCAGTCCTTCCTGACTTTGGTCAACAGTTCATTCAGCTTGTCCATCACGTTGATGGTCTTGTCCACGTTCGCGAAAAGTTCGGTCATGTATCGCTGTTCGAATTCCTGTGCTTTGGCGTCGCGCCAGTGATTCTTGGTTTCATCCCACCGCTTGGAAAGCTCTTTTGTGATGGCGACCAGCCGGTTTTTGCTTCCACTCAGGTTCATGGCTGCTTTTCCCCTTCGCCGGCCGGTTTGGTTTCGGTCTGGGCCGCCGCCGCGGCCGCGCCCGGCGAGGCGATGCCGGCATACGCTTCCAAGGTCTTCACCACCTGGTCCAGATAGGCGACCGCGCGCTTCATGTCGGTGGCCAGAAAACTGTGGAACTGGGTGACCTGCTTGACCAGCGGGTCGGTGCGGTTTTCCAGCTCCCGGTCCCATTTTTTCAGGACCGCCATTTTGGCCTCGGCCTCGCGATTGGCGCGTTCCGCCCGTTGCACGGCCATGAGGCACAGGGACGTTGATTCATGGAACTGGGAGAGCTGGGCACTGAACAATTCCGCCCGCGCCGCCTCCAGTTTCCGGTAGCGGACACGCGTTTCGCCTTCCCAGAGGCGGCGTTGATCGTTTTGCACCCAAAGCCGGGCGCGCAGGACATCGTCGCTTGCTTCCTCCAAAACGGCGCGCGCCCGGCTCAGGAATACAATCAGGTCGGCCCGGAAAGATTCCACGGCTTCAAAGGAAGTGACTTGGGCGCGGTCAGCCATAATTTTTTTCGTCCTCGTCCTCCTCCTCACAATCGTAATTGTAATCGAAAAAATCGAGGACGAGCACGAGGACGATTTTAATTGGTCAATGTTGGTTCAGATATTCCTCGATGCGCTGGGCTTTTCTCAGCAGGAAAGGCGTGTGTTCCTTGGACAGCTCGACGAACTTCTTCAGCGCCTTCATCGCCAGCCGGAATTCGTCGGCGAACTTCTCGTGTTCCTGGTCCTGCCAGGTGTCTCCCAGCGCCGTGAAGCGGGCTTGCAGCAAAACCAGCCGGTTCTCCAGGTCGGTGTTGAACCGTTGCAGTTCGTCGGCAAACCGCCGCACCTTTTCGGGGTCCATGATTGCTTGGGCCATAAATTTCCCTTTCGTTCGGCTTCTTGGCGACCCGCTGATTTGGCGGCTCGCTTGAAAGAACTTAGCACGGAAGCCCACCGCCGCCGAGTCATTTGTAACCTGAAATATGTTCAATCTCCCATCGTCCATCAAAGTTCAGTTTTAAACCACGGATGAACTTAGCGCGGCAATCGCCGCAACCAAACGGCTGGAAGCTTTAACGCAGAGATGCAAATGACGCCGAGAACCGCAGAGGAAATTAAGCTCTGCGAAACTCTGCGTTCTTCGCGCCTCTGCGTTGGAAAAATTGCGCAAGAAAGCAAAATTTTCACAGATAGTAGTACGGATTGAAACCGCGAAAAATACCGCACGAAATTTTCAGCCACAACAAGGCGCAAAAATCAAGCTGCTGAACTCTCAACTTTCAACTCTCAACCCTCAACTTTGCCTTCGTCGTATTTCGGGCTTCTGGCTTCTTTCGGAATTCGGTCTTCGGATTTATTCCACCTGGTGGCCCTGTTCCCGGAAACGCTGGAGCTTGTAAATCAACGCGCGCCGGCTGATGCCCAGCGCCTTGGCGGTTTCCGTGCGGTTGGAATCATGCTGTTTCAAGGTCTGCAGGATGGCCTGGCGCTCGATTTCCTCCAGTTGCTGGGCGTCGCCGGCGGGCGCGGCGGCCGGCAAGCCCGCGGCTTCGCGCACGCGCGCGGGCAGGTGTTCCGGCAGGATCAGTTCGCTGCGGGAAAGCAGCGCCGCGCGCTCCATCGCGTTGCGCAATTCGCGCACGTTGCCCGGCCACGGATACCGTTCCAGGCAGAGGGAAACCGTGTCGGAAAAACGCGCGCGGCCTTTGGTGTATTCCTCGACGAACCGGCCGGCCAGCGGCAGGATGTCCTCGCGCCGTTCGCGCAGCGGCGGCACGTTCAGTTCCACCACGTTCAAACGGTAAAACAGGTCCTCGCGAAAACGGCCGCTCTTGACTTCATCGTCCAGCACGCGATTGCTCGCGGCCAGAATGCGCGCGTTGGTGTGAACTTCGCGGTTGGAGCCGACGCGCTGGAAGCATCCGTCCTGCGTCACGCGCAGCAGCTTGGCCTGAACCGACGGCGACATCTCGGTGATTTCATCCAGCAGGATGGTGCCGTCGTTTGCTTCTTCAAAACGGCCGATGCGCTGGGCGTGCGCGCCAGTGAACGAACCTTTTTCGTGCCCGAACAATTCGCTTTCCAAAAGCGTTTCGGGAATGGCGGCGCAGTTGACCTTGATCAGGGAACCCGCCGCACGCGGGCTCCACGCATGGATGACGTCGGCGACGATTTCCTTGCCCACGCCGCTCTCGCCAGTGATCAGCACGCGCGTTTCGGAGGGGGCAATCAGCGCCGCGTCCCGGAACACGGCCTGCATGAGCGGACTGCGCGCGACCACAAAATCCGGCAGTTGCTTCTCCTGATTGAATTGCAGCGGGACGGATTGGGAGATGCCGATGGCCTGGCGGACGCAAGCCATCAGTTCGTCCAGATCAATCGGCTTGGCCAGATAATTCACCGCGCCGTCCCGCATGGCGGCGACGGCATCGCGGACGTCGGTGAAGGCGGTGACGAGCAAGACGGGCAGGGTGGCGTGTTCCTTGCGCGCCAGCCGCAGCGTCTCCAGCCCGGAAAGTCCCGGCATCCGCACATCGGAAATCATCATGCCAAATTTTCCGGCGCGGAGGGTTTCCAAGGCCTGCTGCCCGGACTCCGCCGTGACGGTTTCAAAGCCCTGGGTGCGGAGGAAGGTGTTCAACAGGCTGCGCTGCCCCGGGTCGTCATCCACGATGAGGATGCGCGGTGATTCGGCGTTTTTTTTGCGCAATTCGGTTGCCACGCGGCCAAGGTTAACTGAAAGGAATGGCCGTCAAAAGAAATTTTGGTCCGGGTATTTATTTAATTCAACCACGGATGAACACGGATGAACACGGATTAAGACAAGCCAAAAAGTTGTTTCTGCGAATCCGAAAAGCCTCAGTTATTGGTAAACTCGTTTGCGTTGTTGAAATCCTTTTCCCATCCGTGTCTATCCGTGTTCATCCGTGGTAAAAAGTTTTTTCTGCTTTTAAAACGGGATTATGCACTTGACAAACAATTGGTGTCAGTGTAAATTTGGGGCATGAAAACGAAAGAGTCAAAAGACCTGACGCTGATTAAGATTATTGACCAGTTTCCGACTGACGAAACCGCCCGCGAACATCTGGAAGGCATCCGCTGGAAAGGTGGCATCGTTTGCCCGCATTGCAAATGCTCTGACAAATCCAAATTTTCAGACATTGCGGCCAACGCTGAGAAGAAAGTCCGCGCTGGCTTGCGCTGGTGTGCCAGTTGCGAAAAACAATTCACCGTGACAATCGGCACGATTTTTGAGGATAGCCATATTCCGCTCCGCAAGTGGCTCATCGCTTGGTATCTTATTTGCAGTTCCAAAAAAGGAATTAGCTCACTGCAATTGCAACGCAACTTGGAACTTGGCAGCTATCGCACGGCGTTATTTATGGCGCATCGCATACGCTTCGCTTTGAAAGACCCGTCGTTTAATGATAAACTCACCGGCACGATTGAAGCCGATGAAACTTACGTCGGTGGAAAAACACGCGGGCATGGCCGTCACTTCATGGGAAACAAAACGCCGGTGGTTTCACTGGTCGAGCGCGGCGGGCAAAAACGCTCATTTGTGATGAAACGAGTAACGGGCAAAAATCTGAAAGCAGCATTGACACAAAATGTTGAACCATCCGCAACGGTGATGACGGATGATTTTCGAGGCTACTGCAAAGCCGCAAAAGGTTTTGCCAAGCATGAATCCGTCAATCGTTATGAGCAAAATGAAGCGCGAACCGCCGTTGCAATGCTCCTTGCCTCCGCGTGAGGCGTTGCGCCGGGCGATGAACGTAAAACCGCCGCCGGACTGGAAAGCCACGATGAAAAATTCTGGCGCGGCGAACGTGAAAAAAGCGAGCCGCTAGGCCGCTGTAAAAACGGATTCAGTCCGGTTCTTTCCCTTGAGTTTTGGTGATTATTTGTGAAGTGCATAATCCCGTTTTAAAAGGTGGTGCGCAAATTCTGCGCGGCTGACGGGAGACGGTTGAGCAGCGATTGCGCACTTCATCCCTCCCGCTCACCGGAAACCGCGCTTTTTCACGTTGGTATGTTACTTGCGTTACAAAAATCGCAACCGACGGGCAACATGTGTGTGTTGTTCCACAACGAAGCAAAAAAGCAAGCAACATCCCAAATGCGAGAGGAGAATATCCGATGAAAGCAAATCAATTATTGACAATATGCGGAATCGCCGCGGCCCTGTGTTTGAGCGCGGGCAGCGTTTCCGCCCAAAATAACAATGGTGGCGGTGGCGGCCGCAACTTTGACCCGGCGCAAATGCAGCAGCGCTTCATGGAGCGCGTGCATGACGAACTCGGCTACACCAACGACACCGAATGGAATGCCGTTCAACCGTTTGTTCAAAAGGTGTTTGATGCCCAGCGGGACGCGCGCGGCGGCGGCATGGGCCGCTTGTTCGGAGGCCGCAACCGCGGTGGTAACGGTGGCAATGGCGCCAATGCCAACGCCAATGCCGGCGGAGGTGGTGGCCGTGGTGGTTTTTTCGGCACGCCCAGCCCGGAAGCTGAAGCCCTGCAGAAGGCAATTGATGACAATGCGCCCAAGGCGCAAATAAAAACCGCGCTGGCAAAATACCAGGCCTCGCAAAAAGCCAAGCGGGACAAGCTGGTGCAGGCCCAGGAAAACCTCCGCAAGTATCTCAATACGAAACAGGAAGCCCAGGCCACCCTGCTCGGATTACTCGAATAACCAATCCCAAAGAGAAGCTGGCGTCCAAAACATATGGCTGAAACTCCCGCCAAAGCCGCTCCGTTGAAACCGTTGCTGGACCGCATGGTCGCGGGACGGCAACTGTCGTTCACCGACGCGGAGTCGCTCCTGCGCGCGAAGTCTCCCGCGCAGACCGAGGAAGACATCCTGCGCTGGCTGGCCAAGGAATACGATCTCGCCTATACGACACTGGATGACGTGGACCCGGACCGTCAGCTTCTCTCTCTTTTTCCCGCCCGCATCCTGCTGAAGGAGGAACTCCTGCCGCTCAAGCGCCTCAACGGCACCGTCGAGGTCGCCACCAGCCGCCTCTTCGCCACCCAGGGTCTCGACGCGCTGAAAACCATGACCGGCTTGAACCTCAAGCCCGTCCTCGCCTCCAGCGAAGCCATTCAGCGCGAAATCAAAAAACGCCTCGGCGTCGGCGCGGACACGATTGGCACGCTCGATGAGGAAAAGGGATTTCAGGTCGTTGACGAAAATGCCGAGGACACCAACCTCGACGAAGCCGAGGAGGACGAAGCCTCGATCATCCGCTTCGTCAACCAGGTTTTGAAGGACGCCATCGAGCTGCGCGCGTCGGACATTCATCTTGAACCGTTTGAGGATGAGTTCCGCATCCGCTACCGCATTGACGGCGTGTTGCAGGATGTTTCCGTGCCCGCGCAACTCAAGCGCTTCCAGCCGGCCATCGTGTCGCGCGTCAAAATCCTGAGTCATCTCAACATCGCGGAAAAACGCCTGCCGCAGGACGGGCGCATCCGAATCCGGCTCGACGACGCCGAGGTGGACATCCGCGTCTCGGTGATTCCGATGCTGCACGGCGAGGCCGTGGTCATGCGTTTGCTCCGGCAAAACGCCACCCTGCGCGGCATGGGCGAACTGGACATGGACCGGCGCGAGCTGGACTGCTTCCGGCGCGTTCTCCAACTGCCGCACGGCATCATCCTCGTCACCGGCCCCACCGGCAGCGGCAAAACCTCGACGCTCTACACCGCCCTCAACGAAATCAACGATTCCGTCCGCAAAATCATCACCGTGGAAGACCCGGTCGAATACCAGCTCAAGGGCGTCAACCAGATCCAGGTCAATGAAAAGTCCGGCCTCACCTTCGCGCGCGGCCTGCGCTCGATTCTGCGCCACGACCCGGACGTGATTCTCATCGGCGAAATCCGTGACCAGGAAACCGCGCAGATCGCCGTGCAGGCCTCGCTCACCGGCCATTTGGTTTTCTCCACCCTGCACACCAACGACGCGCCCGGCGCCGTCACCCGCCTCGTGGACATGGGGGTGGAACCGTATCTCGTGGCGTCGTCGCTCGAAGCCGTGCTCGCGCAACGGCTCGTGCGCGTGCTCTGTACGCATTGCAAACAGGTTGACGACTCGCCCACCGCCCATGCCTTCAAGGCGCGGCTGGGCATTCCCGCCCAGATCACCATTTACAAGTCCGTCGGCTGCCGCGAATGCCGCAACACCGGGTTCCATGGCCGGCACGCGATTTTTGAGTGGATGGACAGCGACAGCGAAATTCGCCAGTTGGTTTTGAAAAACGCGTCGAGCGACCAGATTCGCGACGCCGCCCGGCGCGTCGGCATGAAAACGCTGGCCGAAGATGGCTGGCGTCTGGTCCGGGCGGGCATCACCACCGTCGAAGAAGTTTTGAGCGTAACCACCGCCAAGGAGGTGGAGCGCACCACGAAAAACGAAACGCAGGACACTGCGGCACCCTCACCGGCCAGTATCGCGGTGGCGAGATAAAAAATGAAATCCGAATTCCAAATGCCGAATGACGAAAGAAGCTCGAATTCCGAAGCCCGAAATTTGGCAACCACATCATCGCGCACAAGCTCAGTGTGGATTTTGGGTTTAGGAATTCATTCGTCATTCGTCATTCGTCATTCGTCATTTTAACCCATGCCCACCTTTTCCTACAGAGCGTTGCAAAGCGACGGCACCATCGCCGAAGGGCAGCTTGACGCCCCGGGCCGGCCCGATGCGTTGCGGCAGGTGGAGACGCTCGGCCTTCGTCCGGTGAGCCTGGCCGAAAAAGTCGTGGCGGCAGCGACGAAAAACGGTTCCCCGTTGCCGGCGTCATTCGGAAACCTTTCCTTCAAGTTCGAATCGAAAAAGGTTTCCGCGAAGGACCTGGAAAATTTTACGCGCCTGCTCTCCAGCCTGCTCGCGGCGGGCGTGCCCCTGAGCCGCGCGCTGGTCATTCTTTACAAGGAAGCCTCCTCGCCCGCCGCCCAGGCCAAATGGAAGGAAGTCCACGACCTGGTCATTGACGGCATGTCGCTGGCCAATGCAATGGCGAAATCGCCGGAGACTTTTCCGCGTGTTTATACCGCCATGGTGGAAGCCGGCGAAGCGGGCGGGTTCCTCGACGTGGTGCTGGCACAAATCGCCGATTTCCAGGCGCGGGAAAAGGATTTGAAATCGAAGGTGACGACCGCGATGGTTTATCCATGCATCCTGCTGGTGCTGGCGCTGGTCGTGCTCACGGTGTTGCTGGTGTTTTTCATTCCGAAATTCCAAAAGATGTTCGCCAGCGTGCATGGTTCACTGCCGTTGATCACCCAAATGATCATCAGCATCAGCCACGCCGTCCGTTCCTACGGATTCTTTGTCGTGACGGGCCTGGTGGTGGCCGGTTTTGCCGTGCGCACCTGGTTCGCCTCCGAAAAGGGACGCCGGGTCTGGGAAAATCTGGTTTTGCAATCGCCTGTCGTCGGCCCGCTGACCGCGCAATTTGCCATGGCGCGGTTCTGCCGGATGCTGGGCACCCTGCTCGGCGCGGGTGTGCCGCTCGTGCAGGGACTGAACGTCGCCCGCAAATCCATCGGCAACCAGATTCTCGTGGATGCCGTCTCGCAATCCATCGAACGCGTCCAACAAGGCGGGCGGCTCGGCCAGAGCCTTGCGGATTGCAAGGATCTCTTCCCCGGTTCCGTCCTGGAAATGGTTTCCGTGGCCGAGGAAAGCGGGAAGCTCGACGAGGAACTCGTCCGCATCGCAAGCGTCACCGAGGCGGACCTGGATCGGCACCTGAAAACGGCGGTGGCCTTCGCCGAGCCGCTGATGCTGTTTTTGATCGCCGGGTTCATCGGCATCATTTTCATCGGCATGTTGCTGCCGGTGTTCTCGTTGCAGGATTACATCAAATAAAACCGCAAAATTTATGAAAATCAAAATCCAAAACCTTCGGAGGGACGAGCTCTCCGAGTCCCTGACCAACCCATCACGCAAAATTTTTGGGGCTCGTGAAACTCGCCCCTTCGACAGTCGTGTCACGCGTCACGCCTCCGCCTTCACCCTCGTCGAAATGCTGCTGGTTATGACCATCATCGGCATCCTGGCGGCCATCGTGATTCCCAAAATGGTGGGCCGCAGCGAACAGGCGCGGTTGACGGCCGTACACGCCGATCTTTCATCCATCAAGACCGCGCTCGACGCATTCGAGGTGGACAACGGTTATTATCCCAAGAGCCTGCAGGACCTGCTGCAGCAACCCAACAATGCCAAAAACTGGCACGGACCCTATCTGGACAAATTTCCGCAAGACCCCTGGTACAACAACTACATTTATTACTATCCCGGCAAACACAACCAGAATTCCTATGACCTGCTGTCTGCCGGGCCGGATGGCAAGGAAGGAACTGAAGATGACATTGGCAACTGGCAAACCAAATAAATGAAATTGCCTGGTCGAGAGTCGAGAGTCGAGAGTCGAGCGCCGAAACCCGGCGCGCAGGGTGTTTTTTGCCCTCGACTCTCGACCCTCGACCCTCGACCTAAAGCCTTTACGCTGGTCGAACTGCTGCTCGTCCTGGCGCTGCTGGTCATCATTACCTCGATGGTGGCGCCGGCGATGTCGAATTTCATCCGCGCCCGCGCGGTGGATTCCGAAGCGCGCCGGTTGTTCGCGCTGATGCACGCCGGCCAGAGCCGCGCGGTCTCGGAAGGCCTGCCGATGATGCTTTGGGTGGACGAAAAACAGGGCGCCTACGGACTGGCTGCGGAAACGTCATCGAAGGGCGGCGACTCGAAGGCGGAAAATCTGACGGTTGACGAAAATGTGCAGATTGCGGTTCTGAACGCCGGGGCCACCGCCCTGCCGACGTTCCAGAATCTGCCGGCCATCCGCTTTTTGGCGGACGGCACCATTGATGAAAACAGTCCGCAAACGTTGCGACTGGCCGATGCCAAAGGCAATGCGCTCTGGCTGATCGAAGCCGGCAACCACATGGGTTATGAAATTCGCGACACAGAAAAGTGACAAGTGGCAGGTGACAAGTGACATGAAAACACTCGCTGTGCAACGGGGCATCTCGTGTCACAGGTCACGTGTCGCGTGTCACGTTGCAGCCTTCACGCTGGCTGAGGTGCTGGCGGCGCTGCTGTTCCTGGCCATCGTGATCCCGGCGGCTGTGGAGGCGCTGCATCTGGCCAGCCTTGCCGGCGTGGTTGCCGCGCGCAAAGGCGCCGCGGCGCGCGTGGCGGACCGGATTTTAAACGAAAGCATCGTGACGACCAACTGGAACACCGGCACGCAAAATGGAACCGTCACCGAAGGCGCGCAGGAGTTCCGCTGGACGTTGACCAGCCAGAACTGGCCGGTGGATGCCATGGAACTCATTACTGCGGAGGTAAAGTATTCCGCCCAGGGCCGGGATTATTCCGTGAAACTGTGTACGCTGGCCATTCCGCTGACGCTGGCCACGACGACGGGTTCGCAACCATGAAAATCAATTCAAACAGCCTCTCTGGTCGAGAGTCGAGCGTCGAGAGTCGAAGGCCAACGCCCGTCGCGCGCGAGCTTTTTTGCCCTCGACCCTCGACTCTCGACCTTCGACTGTCGGCGCGCGCGTTCACCCTGATCGAGATGATCCTGGCGGTGGGCGTTTCCGCCATTGTGCTGGTGGCCATCAACGCCGTGCTTTTCAGCGCCCTGCACCTGCGCGAGGTCACCCAGGCTGCGGTGGATGACGCGACGCCCGTTGACCAGGCGCTCACCTTTCTGCGCCGCGACCTGCAGTGCGCCGTGCCACCGGAGCCAAACGGCATTTTGACCGGCGATTTCAAGGCCGGCAATGTGACCAGCCTCGGTCTCAGCCAGCCCGTGGCCGTCGAAATTTTCACCGCCACCGGCGCGCTGCAAGAAAACGAACCGTGGGGCGACATTCAGCGGATCACCTACGAATTGAAAGACCCCGCTACCCGCACCGCCGCCGGCAAGGACCTCGTCCGCAGCATCACGCGCAATTTGTTAAGCTCGACCACACTGGACGTCCAGGACCAGCCGCTGTTGAGCGGCGTCGAAAGCGTCAAGTTCTCCTGTTTCGACGGCACGCAATGGTATGATGCCTGGGACACCACCGACACCACCACGGGCAACACCAATCTGCCGGTCGCCGTCCGGGTGCTCATCCAAATGGCGGGCAACAACACGGACAACACGCGCCCGCAGCCGATTCAAATCCTGGTGCCGATAGATTCGCAATCGCGCACGAACACCTGAAATGAAAATTAAACAGGAACATCGAACATCGAACATCGAACATCGAACGGCGAATGCCGGATTGCTTTCCGGTCCATTCGATGTTCAGCGTTCGGCGTTCGGCGTTCGATGTTCCCATTTTCAGCGTGGCTCAGTGCTCATTCTCGTGCTTTGGATTTCCATCGGGCTGGTCGCCATCGCGCTTTATTTCGCGAATTCCATGACCTTTGAACTCCGGGCCTCGGACAACCGCGCCACCGGCATCGCGGCGGAACAGGCCATCGAAGGCGCGGCGCGCTACATCGGTTACGTGCTCTCGAATTTTGCGACGAACGGCGCGGTGCCCAACAACACCCAGTTTTCCTGCGAAGCCGTGCCGTTGGGCGACGCGCATTTCTGGCTCATCGGCCGCGACCCGTCCGGCGCGCTGTCCACCGAACCGTATTTCGGCCTCGTGGATGAAGCCTCCAAATTGAATTTGAACCGCGCCGGCACCAACGCGCTTTCCTATCTGCCCAACATGACGCTCGATTTTGCCGACGCGATTGTGGATTGGCGCAGCACCAACGGCAGCGGCAACTATGCGCTGGATTATGGATCGCTGGGGTACACCGACAAAAACTCCCCGTTCGAAACGGTGGACGAATTGCGGCTGGTCTATGGCGCGACCATTGATCTTCTGGTGGGGGAAGACGCCAATCGAAATGGTGTGCTCGACGCCAATGAAACCGACCTGAATGGCAACGGCGCACTGGAATCGGGCCTGTTTGAATATCTCACCGTCTATAGCCGCCAGCCGAATTTCCACTCCGACGGCTCGTCATTGACGAACGTGAACCTGGCGACCGAAGCCCGATTGCAGTCGCTTTTCCAGAGCGCCGGCGTTGGCAACGCGGGCGGTCTGGCCAGCTCCATTTACAACCACGTTCACCCTCGAAACGGCCCGGCAAACCCATTCCCGGGTATTTTGAATTTTTGTTTATTCTGCCGGAATCAGGGCATGAGTTCGGCTGACTTTGCAAAGATTTACTACAATGTAACCACCACCACCAATCTTTACACCACCGGCTTGCTGAACATCAACACCGCCAGTGCGACCGTGATGGAGGCGTTGTTCATGGGCCTGGGTGTTGACCAGAGCACGGCGCAGGGCGCGGCGCAATCGCTCGTCACCTACCGCCAACAAAATCCCAACAACCTCAATGCCGTTTCCTGGATCGTGGATGCGCTCGGCAACGACAACGCGGTCGTACTGGCCCTCGAGAACGCCAGCCGCGATTTCATCACCACGGAAAGTTTTCAATTCACGGCGGACATTGCGGCGGTCGGCCCGTTCGGGCGCGGCTACCGGCGGGTGAAATTCGTTTTCGACATCAGCGAAGGCTCGCCCAAAATCATTTACCGCCAGGACCTCAGCCGGCTCGGCTGGGCGCTCGGGGAAAAAGCCCGCGCCGCCTGGGTCGCGAAGGAAACGCAATGAAGATTTTAACCACGAAACAAACGAAAGGAAAACCAGCATGAACATTATTCACAAACTCGAAAGCTTTGAAATTATGGGCGCGTGTTTTGAAGTGTATAAGGAAAAGGGCAATGGATTTCTTGAATCGGTTTATCAGGAGTGCCTGGAATTCGAATTCGCCGGGCGAAAAATTCCTTTCAAGATTCAGCCTGAACTGTCGCTGACTTACAAGGGCCACCTGCTCAAAAGCAAATTCAAACCGGACTTTATTTGTTACGACAAAATTGTGGTTGAGTTGAAGGCCGTGACCGCGCTGTCGAATGAACATCGCGCGCAGGTCCAAAATTACCTTCGCGCCACCGGCATGAAACTCGGTCTGCTGGTGAACTTTGGCCATTATCCGAAACTCGAATATGAACGAATCGTTCTTTAAATCTTTTCGTGTATTTCGTGTGTTTTGTGGTTTCCAATTCCCATGAACAAGATTTTGAAAATCAATTTTGCAAAGCGCAAAAAGTTGACGGGCCTGCTCGGCCTCGTGTTCGATGGCAGCCGCCTCGACGGCGTCGTGCTTCGCCGCACCAACGGCTCCCTCGAAATCCAGCAATCATTCTCGGCCACCCTCTCGCTCGACCCGCTCACGGCCGCGCCCGAACTGGTTGGCCGCGAAATCCGCAACCATCTCGATGCCGCCGGCGTGCGCGAACGCCGCTGCGTGGTGGGCGTGCCGCTGAAGTGGATGCTCACGGCGCAAACCGAATTGCCGCCCCTGCCGGAGGCGGACGCCGCGAGCCTGTTGCAACTGGAGGCGGAACGCGGCTTTCCGTGCGACGTCACAACGTTGCGGCTGGCCCATTCGCGCTGCCCGTTGCCGGACGGCAAACAGCACGTGACCCTGGTGGGAATTCTCAATAGCCAGCTCACGTCGCTGGAACAGGTTTTGGCGGCGGCAAAGTTAAAACCGGTCAGCTTTTCGCCCGGCATCTCGGCGTTTGTGGCACAGGCATCTTGCCTGTCTGATGCCAACGGGCAGGATGCCCGTTCCACTACCGGCGTGCTGGCCCTGGCCATTGGCGAAAGCCAGGTGTCCCTGCAAATCACCTGCGGCGGCGTGGCGGCCCTCCGCACGCTGGAAGGCGCCATCGAAAACGAAGGCTCGCGGCGCACCCTGCACACCGGCCTGGTTGCGCGGGATGTCCGCATCACACTCGGGCAGTTGCCCGCCGGACTGCGCAAATCCGTCCGCCGCATCCGCATATTCGGCCCGCACGACCTGGCGCAGCAACTGGCCGATGAAATGGAATTGCGGTTTGAACCGGCGGGCCTGACCGTGGAACTGGTCACGAAATATTCGCCGGACGAATTCGGCGTCCAGCTTCCGCCCGACGCGCCCGTTTCCCCGGCTTTCAGCCTGGCCGCCCGGTTGCTGGCAGGCCAAACGCCAGTGTTTGAATTTCTGCCGCCCAAACCGACGGCCCTGCAACAAATCATTGCGAAATATTCCTCCGGCCGGCTGCGCTCCGCCGGCGCGACGGCCGCCGCCATCATCGCCATCGTCGGTGGATTGTTCATGTTCCAGGAAATCCAGCTCATCTGGCTGCGTTCGCAATGGTCGGGAATGTCGGCCAGGGTCAGGGAACTGGACGGCATTCAGCAGCAAATCCAGAAATACCGCCCGTGGTTCGACGAATCGTTCCGCAACCTGAGCATTTTAAAGCAGCTCACGATGGCATTTCCCGAGGACGGCGCGGTCACGGCCAAGACGGTGGAAATCCGCGACGGCAACGTGGTGAACTGTTCCGGCACGGCGCGGGACAACGCCGCCCTGCTGCGGATGTTGAGCCAGTTGCGCGCGGCGGACGGCGTGACCGACTTGAAGGTGGACCAAATCCGCGGCAAAGCGCCGATGCAATTCACGTTTGATTTTCGTTGGAACAAAGGAGGCGGCAATGAAAATTGAAAACCGCCAGCAAGTGTTGATGGCGCTGACCGTTGCGGTGGTCGTGCTTTACGCGGCCGACCTGGTGGTCATTGAACCGATGATCGGATGGTGGAAGACGCGGGCGAAAACGGTCGCCGAACTGCGCGCGCAGGTGAAAAACGGCCGGCGGTTGATCCAGCGCGAGGCCGGCCTCCGCAGCCGTTGGGACCAGATGCGCACGAACACCCTGCCGGACAATCCTTCGCTGGCGGAACAACAGACGCTCAAGGCTTTTGACAGTTGGTCCCGGGAGAGCGGCGCCGGCGTCACTGGCATCACACCCCAGTGGAACAGCGATTCGCCGGACTATCTCACTCTCAATTGCCGGCTCGAGGCGGCCGGCGACCTCGGCACCCTCAGCCGGTTTGTCTATGACTTCGAGAAAGATCCGCTGGCGTTCAAACTGGAATCGGTGGAGCTCAGCGCCCATGACAACACCGGCCAGCAACTCACTCTGGATTTGCAAATCAGCGGGCTGGTGCTCGTTCCCCAAAATCAAACCAAACCATGAACCTGGCACGACAAAATAAAAATCGCTCCGATTCCGCCCCAGGAACTGCGCTCCGGACGACCACTGTACTTGCCGCGCTCGGGGCGTTCCTGGCCATTTGCCGGCCGGCCGCCGCGCAGACGACCAATGCCCCTGCCGTCACAAATGCCACGGATTATTCGGCATTCCAGGTCATCGTGGAACGGAACATTTTTGATCCCAACCGTTATGCGCATACGCCGCGCAGCCGCAGACACTCAATCTCCCCGTCGGCGCCCTGGTTTTCGCTGGTCGGCACGTTGAGCAGCCGGAATGGCATGCTCGCCTTCTTTGACGGGAACGATTCGGATTATCGCAAGGTCCTTTCCCCGGACGGCGTCATTGCCGGTTACAAGGTGGTGGAAATCACGTTGCGCGGCGCCAAGCTGGAGGCCGCCGGCAAGCCGGTGGTCATGAAGGTCGGCGCGCAGATGCACCAGCAGGGCAAGGGTGAATGGCAACTGGCCGACGCGGGCGAATTGCCGGCCACCACGGACGGGAAGGAAACCCCGGCGACTGGCGAAACATCTGCGGCCAGCCCGGCTTCAGGCTCCGCCAGTGAACCCAATGATGTCCTCAAGAAACTCATGCAACAAAGAGAACAGGAATTAAAATGAAAACCTTGATGCTACGAACTCTCGTGACGCTCTGCGTCTCGGGACTGCTCCTGTCGGCGGCCGCACAGACGGCCCCGGGTGGAACTCCGGACGACAACAATGCCGCGGCCGCTCCCGCCTCACCGCCACCGGAGACAATTGTCCCGCCGCTGGACGAAGGCGCGATGAACGAACAGCCGGCTGCGCCAGCGACAGGTGTTCAACCCGTCACACCAAAAAACCCGGCCACGGCGGCGGCCATTCCCACTGTGGCGCAGGATACCACCCTCGCGCCAACCATCGGCACGAATTTTGACGAACTGAGTTTGAACTTTCGCAATGCGCCGCTGGAGATGGTCCTTAATTATCTCAGCGAGGCCGCGGGGTTCATCATCGTGATGGACACGCAGGTCCGGGGCAACGTGAGCGTCATCAGCAGCCATCCCATGACCCGGAATGAAGCGGTGGATCTGCTCAATGCCGTTCTGAATAAAAACGGTTACGCCGCCATCCGCGACGGACGGACCTTGACGATTCTGGACAAGAACGACGCGAAGACGCGCAACATCCCGGTCAAGACCAGCAATGATCCGGACAGCATTCCGAACAACGCCGAGATCGTCACGCAGATCATTCCCATCCGCTTTGTGGAGGCGCGGCAATTGGTGACGGATTTGTCGTCGTTCGTCTCGCCCCAGGCGACAATTGTGGCGAATGAAGCCGGCAATTCGATTGTGGTCACCGACACGCAGTCGAACATCCGGCATCTCACCGAAATCATCCGGGCGATTGACAACAGCGCCGAGGGGGAAACGGAAATCCGGGTGTTCCATATGAACCACGCCAGTCCGGCCGACGTGGCCAATGAGTTAAGCCAGATTTTCCCGACGAGCGGCACCTCGAGTGGCCAGACCCAGTCGCCCTTCCGGTTCGGTGGCGGAGGTGGGGGCGGTGGCATGGGCGGCGGTCCAGGCGGGTTCTTTCAAAGAATGATGGCTGCGAACGCCGGCGGGGGCACGGGCAACACTCAAAACTCCCGGATTCAAAAGCAGACGCAGGTTGTTGCCGTGGCGGACCCGCGAACTTCATCCGTCATTGTGACCGCCTCCAAGGATTTGATGCAGGAAATCGCCGGGATGATGGAACAGCTCGATGTGCCTTCGGACCGCGACCAGGACGTTTATGTTTTCCAGATGAAAAACGGGGACCCGCAGCAGGCGTTGACGGTGCTGCAAAACATGTTCCAGAGCAGCAGCACTTCGCGCAGCGGCACGAGTTCGTCGTCGCAGAACAGCGCGCTCCAGCAACGCGCCGTGAACGGCACGACTACCATGGGCACGACCACCACCACCACTGGAATCGGCGGCACCAGCACCGGCGGCGGCATTGGCAGCGGGCGAAATTACTAAAACATGAACCATTTTTTGATGAAAAGGCAAATTATGAAAACAAACTGTATTAAAAAATATCTCGGCGGCGTTCTGGCCCTGCTTTTCTGCGCCGCAATGGAAATCCATGCCCAGCAGCGCCCTGGCGGTGGTGGTGGCGGCGGGTTCGGCGGCTTTGGCGGGTTTGGTGGATTCGGCGGCGGAAACCGCAACAACAGCGCCAGCAGTTCCAGCAGCCAATATAATAACAACGGCCAGGTGGGCAGCGCGGTCATTTCCGTGGACCCGGTGACGCACAACATCATCGTCATCGCCGACAAGGAAACCAGCGAGCAAATTGGCCGGGTGGTCGCCAGCCTCGACGCGCCCGAACCGCAGGTGCTCATCAAGGTCGTCTTCCTGGAAGTGCAGGACAACAAAGCGTCCGCCATCGGTGTCCAGGGCGAATACACCGGTCTCAACAAAAACTTTTCACAACTCACAGGTTATGTGACCAATTACACGGTGGCTAATCCCGGCTCTTCGACCGCTGCGATTGTTCCCTCGAGCCTTACACCGGTCAACCAGAGCGTCAATTTGAACAATGGCTTTGGTCTGCCCCAGTCCTTGGCGGGAGCGTCCGGGAATGGTGGGATCTATCAAATCATGGGCAACGATTTCACGGCGACACTCCAAGCCATCGCCACCGCCGGCAAGGCGCAGGTGCTGTCGCGCCCGTCCATTCTGGCGCGCGACGGCCAGATGGCGGAAATTGTCGTCGGCCAGAGCGTCTATCTGCCCAGCGGGGTCAGTTTCAGCGCGGTCGGCGGCAGTGCCACCACCGTCCCAACCATCAACGGAACCTATCAAAACGTTGGCATCCAACTGGACGTCACGCCGTTCATCGGGGCCAACAATCTGATTCAAATGATTCTCCAGCCGCAAATCACGTCCATTGACACCTCGACGCCCGGCCAGGTGATCGAAGGCGGCAGCATCATTTCGTCCGCCGTATATGCGCCCAACATCAACAAACGTTCCGCCAACACCGTGGTGGTGACTCCCGACGGCCAGCCCGTCGTCATCGGCGGCCTCATTGCCAATGAAAAGTCCTCCAACGACAGCAAAATTCCGCTTCTGGGCGACATTCCGGTGCTCGGCCAGCTTTTCCGGTTCAGCGCCAAGTCAAACCAGAAGAGCGAGTTATTGATATTCCTCACGCCGCACATCGTCCAGATGCCGTCGCAGCTTGCCGCGTTGACCGCAAAGGAAACCAGCCAGTCGCAGCTCATCACCAACTCGATTTCGGAGAAGGAACTGGATCGTTTTCTGGAGCGCGTGCCGTTGAAGAAAAAACCGTAGAACGCATGATGTTTTTCCAGGATGTTTGCCTGATGGAACGGAATTTATGGAATTGAACCGCCGCCACACCTTGATTTACGGCCTGCTGCTGGGAGTCTGGGTATTGGTCGTTGCCTGGCAACTGGCCGAGCATCTGCGCGTCCGGGAGGAAGCACGCGCCGCGCTCGTCAACCGGGCCAAGGACATTTCCACCACCCTCGGCATCGTCCTCCGGTCGCAACGCCGTTTTGGCGGCGTGGTTTCCAAGGAACGGCTCGAAGCCTCGCTCACGGAACTGGTCCGGCAGGATAAAACCGAATTAAACGGCATTGCGCTGTTGAACGCCGCGGGCGAGATGGTTGCTTCCGCCGGAACGAGCGTTGATCTTCAAGGCCGGGGCGCCGCGGGCCCGACGGAAATATGGAATGCGCAGACCGTCACCCTCGTGAATCCGGTGGACCTCGGTACCAACCTGACCTACGACATCGAGGGCACCAACCTGCCCATCATTCTGTCCCGGCAGGATTTTACCAACCGCTTCGCCGCCACCAACCGCCCGGTCGAACCGCCACGGGGTCCGCCACCCGAACCCAAGCCTGGGGACCATCCGACCAATGTTGCCACAGGTCCCGACGAACCTCCGCCGCCTCTGCCGGACAACGACACGAACCGGATGCGCTCCCGTGAAGGCGGTGGCCGTCCCCGTTTCGGTCGTCCCCGCTGGATGAGCGAGGAGGAATACCAGGCCCTCCGTGAAAAAATGGGCGTGCATAGTTTTGTCATCGTCATGTCCACCCAGACACTCCACGAGAGCTTTAACCAGGATCTCTGGCTCCGGTCCATCATTGCCTTGCTGGCCTCGATTTCGGTCATCGGCTCCGGGCTGGCCTGGCGCAGCCTGGGCCGGTCCTCCGACCTTCAATTGCGCCTCGTGCGCGCCAGCGAGTTAAATTCGCATCTCAAAGAAATGAACCTGGCTGCCGCCGGCCTGGCGCATGAAACCCGCAACCCGCTCAACATCATCCGCGGCATGGCCCAGATGATTTCGAAACAAAATGAAGCTCCGGCCGAAATCCGCGAAAAAGTCCGCGCCATTGTGGACGAAACCGACAAGGTGACCGCGCAGTTGAATGAATTCATCAACTACTCGCGCCCGCGCGAAGTCCGCCGCGCAAGGCTGGCGCTGGATTCCGTCGTGAACGAGGTCGTGCGCGCGCTGGCCTACGACATCGAGGAAAAGCAAATCAAGCTGGAAACGAAGGGCGAACCGATGACCATCGAGGCGGACGAACAACTGCTTCGCCAAGCGCTGTTCAACCTCGTCCTCAACGCCATTCAGGCGGTGGGCGAGAACGGCCGGATACAAATTGTGACCCAGAAGGTCAGCGCCTCCGAGGCAACCGTGAAGGTGGGTGACGACGGTCCCGGCGTTCCGCCCGAACGACGCCAGGAAATTTTCAAGCCTTACTTCACGACCAATCAAAAAGGCACCGGCCTGGGTCTGGCCGTCGTCCAGCAAATCGTGCTGGCGCACGGCTGGGAAATCGTCTGCCTGCCCAACGAACCCAAAGGCGCCGTTTTTCGCATCAGCCACTTGAAAGTCATCGTTTGATTCGGGCGGCCCGACGATGACTTTCCGTTTCAGGGCCGGGATGGCGAAATGGAATGTTTTTTTACGTTCGCCCTCAACCTGACCTTCTCCCCCGGGGAGAAGGAACAGCCGCAGGCCGGTTCCGGTTTTGCGGATGATTGTGCAGCCCAGTCCCGTCGCAGGTTTTGCAGAGAGACGGCGGATGATTCTCCTTCTCCCTGGGGAGAAGGGCGGGATGAGGGAGATCTCAATTGCTGTGGACAAGCCGGAAAGCCGGGAATAAAGTCCAAGTCGTGAACCGGGTTCCCCAATTCAAATCCGTCAATAGAGCTTGCTGTTTTGCCGCGTTGGAATAGAATACTTTGGTGCTGATTCAACGCAGCATGCTGGTTGCCTCGGTAGCTCAATTGGTAGAGCAGCAGACTCTTAATCTGTTTGTTCTAGGTTCAAGTCCTAGCCGGGGTACCAATAAAATCAAGGGGTTTTCCAATTTCAGCCGTTGTGCAATTCCGTATGGTCTTATTCACATTTAACCAAGATTCTTTACGGCAACTGGACGCGGAAGAACATCTTTGAACCCGTAGGCGCCACCGTGAGAGGCGTCGGGGCCGCATTCGTTATCCACGGGCCGGTAAGATTGGTCGCTTGGAGCAGAGTTCCAATGCTCCAGTTCACTTGCAGGTTCGAGCCGGACTGCTGGATGACAGGCGACGGCGGTCCCGTCAAGGCGCGAACAATCACAGAACTGATGTAACCAGTACCGCCGGCCAGACCGATGCTAATTTGTTGAGTCGTGGCGGTGGCAATGAAGGTTCCCACCACATAGACATTGTCTCCAAACATGAATGAGGCGGAAACATCAGCGGGATCAGTCGGAATCGAATAGTTCCCTTGACGAGAGGCTCCGGCGGTATCATTTAAGCCGAACAACTGCACTGTATAGAGCTGGCCCACAGTCAGGTTGTTCAGTGTGATGGTTGCTCCACTATAAACTTCTTCATCAGTGCCAAGAACCGCGTCGAAGTTCGTGTCACCTGTGCTCGGCCCGGGGTACACCCAGGGTTTTGGCCCAAGGGAATCACTTAGGGTTGCCACAACGCCGAGGTAGTCAAAAAGGAAGTTCGTGCCGCACGCCTCCACCGTTACGTAAGAGGTGTCGCCGAATGACTCAGCCCCGACGAACGTGCCGGGCAGGCACAGAATTTGAGACACAGTCAGACCATTGATAGCCACCGGGGCCGACCACTTGATAACGGAGTCGGTTGACGGCAACACGATCAGTTGAACCCAAGCGCTGTTGGTGGGCGTGGATCCCGAAATGCTGTTGGAGGCCTGCAGGCTGTAATATCCGGTGTTGCTGACCTGCGGATTGGACAGCTTAAAGGTGGCGTTGGTCGCACCGGGGATATTCACCGTGCCACTGCCGTCGGGATTGGGGCTGACTTGCCACTGATAGCTAATTGGCTGGCTGCCGGTAAACAACGGCGCCGTAAAATTCAAGGTGTTGTTGTTGCCGGCCTCAATGGTTACGTCGCTTGAGCTAAACAGAGGGGCATCGTTGGGGTAAATCGTAGCGGGGATCACGGGAGGGATTGGCCCCGCATCCACGACCGTCAATGTTGCCTCCGGCCCATTGGGTGGACCGCTGATGGTCTGGCAGACTGCATTCGACACGATCACCCGGTAATCCTTGTGGTCGGTGGCAGCGTTCACATTGGAGACCGACAGGGTGGATGTGGTCACTCCTGAGTATTTGCTGCCATTCAACACGTTGGCCCAATTCGTAGTGCCAACAGCAGTGTTGGTCTGCCATTGATAAGACAGGGAGGACCCGCCGTAGCTATATGCCGACACACTGAACGTCGCTGTTGTTCCGCTGTAATTCGTCGTGCTGGCCGGAGGCGAGATGATTATGGGGCAGGGTGGGCAAGGTGGTATCGCGGCCAGGACAGTATAATTGTCAAACTGGAGGGTGCTGCCTCCGGTATGGGTGACCACCAAACCGACACCCGTGATATAGCCGGCCAAATCGTTGGTGGCTGCCGACCCGATGACGGGTACTAGGGTTACACTATCGCTTCCGACACCGCTGACGGTCAACTGATTCCAAGCGCTCGCGATGGGATTAAATATGTAGGAATTAGTGACAAAGCTCAGGCCGGTGGCCTGCATCCCGTTGGTCGACACAAACCAACTGCCGTAATTTATCTGTACGCAGATGAAGCCACTCTGGGACGCTGGAGCGCTGAAAGTATTCATTGCCACGCTGAAACTCACATTTTGCGCGACGGACAGGTTAATGCCGGGGAAAGCCATTTTATTAGTGATTGGATACGGGCTTGCTGGATAGGGTCCGCCGGTTATGGTTGAAACGGTGCCATAAAAGGCCTCGGTGGCTCCACCACTATTATAGGAAAAGACGGCGCATCTGGGGTAGGTCACTCCGTGGTTGTTGGAGAAAATGCGGCAATATAGCTCTCCCGTTACATCGTTCATCCAGCCGACATGGTTTACTGTTTGGTCGGCTGCGGTCGGCATATTGAAACTTTCAGAATAAATAATTCCTGCCACTGTCAAATTGGCGGGCGGCGCGCTGGTCACCGAACCGCTGCCGTTGGACACCACCACAATAATATCCATGTTGTCGTCTGGCGTCGCACCAGTGATCGTCAAATTGGTGGTGTTCACTCCGGAGAATTCTCCGGCATTCAAAAGGTTGGTGTAAACGCCGCTGCCGGGTGTGCCTCCCTGCCATTGATAGCCGGTGGCGTTAAGCGCTGACACGGTGAACGAAAGGTTGCCTCCCAGAGGTGTGGTCTGGCTGACCGGCTCAGTTAGAATGACGGGTTGTGCCTGGACAACGCCGCACAGGAAGACGAGCGCCAGACATGTTAATAAAATTTTTGTCAGTTTGACTTGTTTCATGGGATTTGAGTTTGGAGATTGGGAGAGTTTTGGCGTTGCAAAATTAGAACAGAAGTCGCCGGGAAACGGCCAGATCGAAACATAAACCGTCTCCTTGAGGGAAGCTGAGGCGGAACGACTTTGCCGCCGCTTCGATTTGCCACCGACCTCAGATATTGCTTCGGTCGTATCATTCTGAATTCGCCAAAAACTCGGCGTTTCAGCTTGTTCCCAAGACATCTAATCCGATGGTAACAAATTGTAAAGCTGTGCTTTTCGGAATGCAATTACAAAACCCAGAAACTGCAGGGCACGCACGGAAACGTGAGCCAGCGTACTCCGGAGCCTCAGCGGATGTCATAACCAAAAACACTCTCGGAATTAACATCGCTTTTCGTGTGCTTTGTGTATTTCGTGGTTCATCTCATTGCCTTGGGTCTGACCTCATTGCGCAAAATGGCTGATGATTTACGCATTTTGAGGCTGGCTCGCGTCAGCCTTTATGTTATCAAAGGCTGGCGTCGATGACGGCGGCAGGAAGAACATCGGAACATTATTAATTTATGAAAATGACCAATCTCAAACAACTCGAAATCTGGTTCATCACCGGCAGTCAACATCTCTACGGCCCGGAAATCTTGAAAAAGGTGGCCGTTCACTCGCAGGAAATCGCGAAGGCATTCAATGCCGCGCCGGCCATTCCGGTCAAGGTGGTGTTTAAGCCCGTCCTGACCACGCCGGACGCCGTCACCGCCTTGTGCCAGGAGGCCAACAACGCGCCCAAGTGCATCGGCCTCATCACCTGGTGCCACACTTTCTCGCCGTCGAAAATGTGGATCAATGGGTTGAAGCAACTGCGCAAACCGGTGGCGCACCTGCACACGCAATTCAATCGCGACATTCCCTGGTCGTCCATTGACATGGATTTCATGAATCTCAACCAGGCCGCCCACGGCGACCGCGAACACGGCTTTATTTGGAGCCGGATGCGGATGAACCGGAAGGTGATCGTCGGTTTCTGGCAGGAAAAGTCCGTTCAGGAAAAACTTGGCGTCTGGTGCCGCGCGGCGGCGGCCTGGCATGACTGGCAGGGCGCAAAGTTCGCCCGGTTCGGCGATAACATGCGCGAAGTGGCCGTGACCGAGGGCGACAAGGTGGCTGCCCAGTTCAAGTTCGGCTACGCCGTCAACGGCTACGGCGTCGGCGATTTGGTCAAATCCGTGAACACTGGTTCCCCCAAAGCCATTGACAAACTGGTCCAGGAATACGCCGACACCTACCAGATGGCCGCTGATTTGCGCAAAGGCGGCGCCCGGCATGATTCCGTCCGCGAAGCCGCCCGCATCGAACTGGGCCTGCGCGCATTTCTGAAGGCCGGTGACTTCAAGGGCTTCACCACCACGTTTGAGGATTTGCACGGACTGGCGCAACTGCCCGGCATTTCCGCCCAGCGCCTCATGGCCGACGGCTACGGTTTCGGCGCGGAAGGCGATTGGAAGACGGCGGCGCTGTTGCGGGCGATGAAAGTCATGGCCAGCGGCCTGCCCGGCGGCACCTCGTTCATGGAGGATTACACGTATCATCTCGATCCGAAGGACAAGAAAGTTCTCGGCGCGCACATGCTGGAAATTTGCCCGTCCATCGCCGACGGCAAACCGTCGCTGCAAGTCCATCCGCTCGGCATCGGCGGCAAGGCCGATCCGGCCCGGCTCGTTTTCAGCACGCCGGCCGGCCCGGCGTTGAACGCGTCGCTGATTGATTTCGGCAACCGGTTCCGGTTGCTCGTCAACGAAGTGGATGTCGTCAAGCCCGACCAGCCGATGCCCAAGCTACCGGTCGCCCAGGCGGTCTGGAAGTGCCGGCCGGATTTTGAGACGGCCTGTGGCTGCTGGATTTACGGCGGCGGCGCACATCACACCGGTTTCAGCCAGGCGCTGACCGCGGAACATCTCGAAGACTTCGCTGAAATCGCCGGCGTGGAATATCTCCTGATTAGCAACGACGCATCGGTGCCGGCGTTCAAGAAAGAGCTGCGCTCGAACGAAGTTTATTACGCCCTGAATAATGGGTTGGGTGTTTGACCCGTCAGGCATGAATGGGGACGCGGCATTGCAAAAAGGCAACTAGAAATCAGAACATCTCCATGAGCGCAAAATACGCCATCGGTCTTGATTACGGAACCAATTCTGTTCGCGCCCTGGTGGTGGACACCGTCCACGGACGTGAGGTCGGCACCAGTGTCTGGAATTATGAATACGGCACTCAGGGCGTCATCTTGGGCCGCGACCCGAATCTCGCGCGGCAGCATCCCGCCGATTATGTCAAAGGCGCGGAGATCACCATCAAGCAGGCTCTCGCCGCAGCGAAGAAAGCCGTGAAAGGATTCAGCGCCGATCAAGTGGTCGGCATTGGCGTGGACACAACCGGCAGCACGCCGCTGCCGGTGGATGCCAAAGGCCAGCCGCTGGCGTTTGACCAGCGGTTCGCCAAAAATCCGGCGGCAATGGCGTGGCTGTGGAAAGATCACACCGGCGTGGCCGAGGCCGCCGAGATCACCGCGCTCGCCAAAAAAATCCGCCCGCAATATCTCGCCAAGTGCGGCGGCATTTATTCCAGCGAATGGTTTTTCAGCAAAATTCTGCATTGCCTGCGCACCGCGCCGGAAGTTTTCAACGCCGCGCATTCATGGGTCGAACTGGCCGACTATGTTCCTGCCGCGCTCACCGGCACGGAACATCCGGACCGATTCATCGCCGGCGTTTGTGCCGCCGGTCACAAGGCGATGTGGAATACAAAATGGGGCGGGTATCCCGACGCACAATTCCTTTCCAAGCTCGATCCGAAGCTCGGCAAACTTCGTTCGCACCTCACGCCGCGCGTCCATTCGATTGACCGCGCCGTTGGCGGACTCACGGCCGCGTGGGCGAAAAAAACCGGTTTGCGAGCGGGAATTCCCGTCGCGGTCGGCGCGTTCGACGCGCACCTCGGCGCTGTCGGTTCCGGCGTTGCGCCGGGAACGCTCGTCAAAATCATCGGCACCAGCACGTGCGACATCGCCGTGTGGCCTAGTGGCACAGGTATCTTGCCTGTGAGTGCCAAAACTGCAACACACAGGCAAGATGTCTGTGCCACTACGCTTGCCGACATTCCCGGTCTGTGCGGCATCGTGGATGGCAGCGTGTTGCCCGGTTATTTTGGACTTGAAGCCGGCCAATCGGCCGTGGGTGACATTTTTAACTGGTTTGTGAATTACATCCAGCCCGGAGCGCCGACCACCGGGTCGGCCAGTGGCTTGACTGCTTCTGAAACGAGCCGGGCTGGTGCTCGGCGCTCCTTGACCCACGAGGCATTGACGGCCGGAGCGGCGAAGTTGAAACCGGGCGAATCCGGTCTACTCGCGCTCGACTGGAACAACGGCAACCGCACAATTCTGGTGGACCAGCGGCTGACCGGACTGCTTGCCGGCCAGACGCTTTACACCACGCCGGCGGAAATTTACCGCGCGCTCATCGAAGCCACGGCGTTCGGCGCGCTGACCATCATCAACCGCTTTGAGGAATACGGCGTGAAGATCGGGCAGATCGTGAATTGTGGCGGCATTGCGGAAAAAAACCCGTTCGTGATGCAGATTTACGCGGATGTGACGGGCCGGCCGATGAAAGTTTCGCGCTCGGCGCAGACGTGCGCGCTTGGTTCGGCCATCGCGGCCGCCGTTGTGGCGGGCGCGCACAGGAATTACGCCGCCGCGCAGAAGGCGATGACCGGCCTGAAACCGCGCGTCTTCAAGCCGGATGCGAAGGCGCATGCGGTTTACAAAGAACTTTACACACTTTACAGACAACTCCACGATGCCTTCGGCACGAAGGAATGGAATGGCAATTTGTACGGTGTAATGAAGCAACTCATTGAGATTCGCAACCGCATCAGAAAATAAACATGCTCTTATGCTCGAACAGCTGAAAAAGAATGTTTGTCAGGCCAACCTTGATTTGGTGAAGGAAGGTCTGGTGTTGCAAACCTGGGGCAATGCGAGCGGCATTGATCGCACGCGCGGCCTCATCGTCATCAAACCGTCCGGCATGCCCTACAACGGCATGAAACCGGACCACATGGTCGTCGTTTCGCTGGAAACCGGCAAGGTGGTTGACGGCTATCTCATCCCCAGCGCCGATACGCCGACGCATCTGGCGCTTTATCGCGCCTTCAAAAACATCGGCGGGATTGTGCATACGCACAGCCTTTACGCCACGGCCTGGGCCCAGGCGGGCAGGGGAATTCCCGCTTACGGTACGACCCAGGCTGATTATTGGTACGGTGACGTGCCTTGCACGCGCCCGTTGACGGCGAAAGAAATCAAGGACGATTACGAAGCGAACACCGGCCGGGTCATTGTTGATACTTTCAAGGCTCTCGATCCGATGCAGCATCCCGCCGTGCTGGTGCCGAGCCATGGGCCGTTCACGTGGGGCAGGGATGTGAATGAAGCGGTGCATAATGCATCGGTGCTCGAATTTATTGCGCGGCTGGCGAGCGAAACGCTCCGCATCAATCCGAAAACCGGGCCAATGCAATCCGTGCTGCTCGACAAGCATTTCCTGCGCAAACACGGCCCGAAAGCATATTACGGACAGAAATAAAACAACCAGAAATCCCCCATGAAAAAAATCACGCGATTCCTCAGGCTAGCATCGGCTGGACTTGGCGTAGCCTGTATTGTAGGCTGTGCCCCCATGCCAATACCAACCAACACAGTCGGAAGCATCACCCAGGCTCCCTTCGGCGGCATCCCGGATGGCCCGCCGGTGACCATTTACACCCTGCGCAACGACAAGGGAATGGAAGCGCGCATCTTGAACTATGGCGGCATCGTCCAGTCGCTCAAAGTGCCGGACAAGAACGGCAAATTCGACGACATCGTGCTCGGTTATGACAACATTGGAGGGTATCTCACCAACAGCCCGTACTTCGGCGCGCTGATCGGCCGCTATGGCAACCGCATCGGCGGCGGCAAATTCACGCTGGAGGGCAAGACCTACAAGCTGGCCGCCAACAACGGCCCCAATTCGCTGCACGGCGGCATCAAGGGCTTCGACAAGGTCGTCTGGCAGGCCAATCCATCGCTCACCCCCGACGGACCGGCATTGGAACTGACCTATGGCAGCGATGACGGCGAGGAAGGCTTCCCCGGCAACCTCAAGGTGAGGGCCATTTATACTCTCACTGACAACAACGAACTGCACCTGTCCTTCACCGCCACGACGGACCAGCCCACGCTCTGCAACCTCACGCAACATTCCTACTTCAACCTGCGCGGGCAGGGGAACGGCGATGTTCTTGGCCACGAAGTCTGCATCAATTCGGATAAAACCACGCCCGTGGACAAGGACTTGATCACGACCGGCGAATTTGTGCCCGTGGATGGCACGCCGTTCGACTTCCGCAAGCCCACCGCCATTGGTGCGCGGATCAACGACCCCAACCAGCAACTTCAGTTTGGTCACGGTTACGACCACAACTGGGTCATCAACAAACCGCTGGGCAAGCTCGGCCTTCAGGCGCGCGTTTATGAGCCGGCCACCGGCCGGGTCCTGGAAGTGTGGAGCACCGAACCGGGCGTGCAGTTCTATACCGGCAATTTCCTCGACGGTTCCATCACCGGCAAGGACGGCAAGGTTTATTCGCGCCGCACCGGTCTCTGCCTGGAACCGCAGCACTATCCGGATTCACCGAACAAACCGATGTTCCCCACCACGGAATTGAAGCCCGGTGAGACCTATCAGAACACCATCGTTTACCGGTTCTTAGTGCAGCCATAGCTGCAACCTCCATCCTCCAATCAGCGAGTTCAGTTTATGGACAACCCTGTCACCAACGCAGCGGTCAGCACGGTTGCTGATACCGCCACTAATGCCGTTGCTGCCGTCGCGGCGGCAACCCATACCGGAACGGTGTTCAACAACCTCGACTGGTTTGTGATCGCCCTGTTCTGCTTGGGCATGCTTGCAACCGTCTGGTATTCCATGCGGAAGAAGAACGAGTCCGGCAAGGACTACTTCCTGTCCGGCCGCGATGCCAACTGGCTGCAGATCGGTTCCTCGATCTTTTCCTCCAACATCGGCTCGGAACACCTCGTCGGCCTGGCCGGCGCCGGATTCATCACCGGCATGGCGATGGCCCACTGGGAAATGCATGGCTGGATCATCCTCGTGCTGGGCTGGGTTTTTGTGCCGCTGTACGACCGCATGAAGATATTCACCATGCCCGAGTTCCTGGAACTCCGCTTCAGCCGCGGTTCGCGCAACGTCCTGAGCCTGCTCACCATGGCCAGCCTGGTGCTGACCAAGATCGCCGCCACCATCTACGCCGGCGACGTCGTCATCCGCACGCTGCTGAACGTGGACTCGATAAATCTTTTCGGACACCGAATTGACGTTTTCTGGGCCATCGCGCTGGGGCTGGCGGCGACCACCGGCCTATACACGATTTTCGGCGGCATGCGCGTGATCATGTACACCGCCGTACTCCAGACGCCGGTGCTGATCTTTGGTTCCGTCGCCATCCTCTACATGGGCTTGCACGTTCTCGGCCACGGCAGTCTCGCTGAAGGCTGGAAGGCCACCCTGACGGCGGTCGGCAACAACGTGCATCTGATCCGTTCCAACAATGATCCGGAATGGCCCTGGCTGGCGATTCTGCCCGGCTCGGCCATGATCGGTTTCTGGTATTGGTGTACCGACCAGTACATCGTTCAGCGCGTGCTGGCCGGCAAGAACCAGCAGGAATCCCGGCGCGGCTGCATCCTCGCCGGCTTCTTCAAGCTGACACCGGTGTTCATTTTCCTGATTCCGGGCATGATTGCTTTTGCATTAACCAAGGCTCCGGATGCCGGTTTCAACACCAGTGGTGATGCCGCCTACACCTCGCTCGTCGCCCAGATTCTCCCCCACGGCCTCAGAGGCATGGTGGCTTGCGGCATGATTGTCGCCCTTATGGCTTCGCTGGGTTCCAAATTCAACGCCTCCGCCACGCTGTTCACCATGGACTTTTACCGGGAATGGTATCCCAATGCCTCCGGTAAAACCGAGGTGCTGGTGGGCCGTATCGCCACCGCCGCGATTGTCTTCGTCGGCATCTGCTGGGTGCTGGTGATCAAGAGCCTCCACACGAATCTTTACCTGTATCTCCAGAACGTGCAGGGGTATCTCTCACCCGCCATCGCGGTGTTGTTCGGGCTGGGCGTGTTCTGGAAACGCGCCACCGCCCCCGCGGCGTTGTGGTCCTTCGTGGTGGGCATGATCGGCGGTTTTGCGCGGCTGGCGGTCGACCTCGTCATGCGCAATGACTCCGAGACCGTGAGCAAGCTCAAACAGCAGCTTTACCACGGGGCCATCACCCTGGACCAATACAACGCGGGCATCGCCCCGATTCATGCCAAGTTCGGGCTCCTGTTTGATTTTTGGAACATTTTCTGGCTTTATTATTGCGAATGGCTGTTTTTGTTCACTGCCGCGCTGATGATCGTCATCAGCCTTCTGACCAAGGCGCCGGATCCGAAGACTGTCAAATACACCTGGTATGGCGCCACGCCGGAGGAAAAAGCCGCCACCAAGGCCAGTTGGAATGCCATGGACGTGGTGTTGAGCTTGATCGTGGTGGGTACCATCGTCCTGTTCTATATCAAGTTTTGGTAAATGAATCTTTTCATGAAGGCTGCGGCACCATGCGTGTCGCAGCTTTTTATTATGGTTCGCGACAATCAGTGACAGGGCGCGGGCTAAAGCCCGCTTCACTCTCCGCCGTGATGAAGAGGTAGGAATGCCCGGCTCGCTTCCATTCTGACGTCGAAGCGGCGTGAACGCCGCGCTCCGCGTCCGGCGCAAAATTTATATTTATGACCGCAAAAAAATTCATCGGACCGTGCATGGCTGCCTGGCTGTTTCTGACGGCAGGTTGCCTGCACGCGCAGAACGCCTCGCCCAGCACCAATCTCACCGCGCGCGAGGGACAAATCATCGCCGCCGCCAAAGCCGGTGCCGCGCCGCAATTTAACGGCGCGCGCATCGTCGGCATTCGTCACGGCACACCGTTCATTCATTCGCTGGCCGTGACCGGCACACGCCCCGTCACCTTTTCCGCAAATAAACTGCCCGATGGTCTCACGCTCGATTCCCATACCGGCATCATCACCGGTTCGCTCAAAAGGGCAGGGGAATACACCGTCAAAGTCACCGCCAAAAATTCCGCCGGCAAAGCCAAAACGGAAATCAAAATCCTCTGCGGCGACACGCTGGCCCTCACCCCGCCGATGGGCTGGAACAGTTACGACGCTTTCGGCGACAACGTCGTCGAGTCCGAAGTCCTGGCGAATGCGCGTTACGTGGCGGACAAGCTGCAACCACTCGGCTGGGACACGATCGTTGTGGATTACTGCTGGTCCGATCCCGGCGCGCACGACAACAACCGCAATGCCCGCACCAATGCGCCGCTGGCCATGGACGCTTTCGGACGCCTGCTGCCCGCGACCAATCGCTTTCCCTCCGCCATTGACAGCGCCGGATTCAAACCGCTCGCTGATGCGGTTCACGCGCTGGGTTTGAAGTTTGGCATCCACATCATGCGGGGAATTCCGCGCAATTCTGTCAGGGCCAACCTGCCCATTGAAGGTTCGAACTTCACCGCGGCCGAGGCCGGCAACACCAACAGCAAATGCGTCTGGTGCCCCGACATGTTTGGCGTCAGCAGCAATGCCGCCGGTCAGGCGTGGTATGATTCCTGTGCGCGGCTGTGGGCCGGGTGGGGCGTGTATTACATCAAGGTGGACGATCTCTCGTCACCTTACCATGCCGCCGAGGTGGAGATGATCAGCGATGCAATTGACCGGTGCGGTCGCAGCATGGTCTTCAGCACTTCGCCGGGCGAGACGCCCGTTCGCGAGTTCAGGCACATTTTGGCATACGCCAATCTCTGGCGTGTCTCTGGCGATTTTTGGGACAACTGGAAATCGCTCGACCACGAGTTCGCGCTCGGCGCCCGCTGGCATGATTTTGTCGGGCCGGGTCATTGGCCGGACGCGGACATGCTGCCGGTCGGTCATCTTTCCGTCAGCAACCGCTCCGTCGGCCCCGACCGGTACACCCAGTTCACGCGGGACGAACAGCTCACGCACCTTTCGCTCTGGAGCCTGCTGCCCTCGCCGCTGATGATCGGCGCGAACCTGCCGGACAACGACAACTGGACGACGGCGTTGCTGATCAACCCCGAAGTCATCGCCGTGAATCAAGACGCCTTCGGCCAGCCCGCGCAACGGCTGACCAATTTTCCTGCCGGCGTGGAAACCTGGACAAAAAGACTTGCGGACAAATCCCTTGCGGTCGGCATCTTTAATCGCGGCAACGCCGCCGTGTCTGTGAATCTCGTCTGGCACGACCTGGGCCTGCGCGCCAAGCCTGCCGTCCGCGATTTGTGGCTGCGAAAAGACCTGGGCCGGCAGAAAAACTTTGCTGCTGAACTGCCGCCGCACGGCTGTTTGTTATTGCGCGTGGAGTAGAAGCCGGCTCATGCAGGAGTCACCGGATGCATGAGTCTGCCTTGGAGCGCGGCTGTCCCAGCCGCAGCAAGCTCGACAACTCAAGAACCCTTGTAATTTTGTGCGCTCATGCCGCAATCCAAGCCGCTGCGGGTGGGGACACCCGCGCTCCGTTTCGGTTTGGCAATGCGCCCTCATGCAAATCCCAAATGCATTGCCGCCATGAAAAAATCGGTTTGACTCCATCGTCCACTTGCCCAAAATACGGTCCCACAACCTGCAACCAGCAACCATATGTCAAGAACCCTGAATCCCTACGTCATTTTACTCACCCTTATCGCCACCCTGGGCGGATTGCTTTTTGGATACGACACCGCCGTCATCTCGGGGGCGGTGGGCAGCCTGAAAGCTTATTTTATTGAACCCCGGAACCTCAGCGACCCGAACGTCGCCAACTCGCTCTGGGGCATCGTCAATTCGAGCGCGCTCATCGGTTGTATCATCGGCGGCGTCATCGGTGGGTGGGTAAGCACCAAGATTGGCCGCAAGCGCGGATTGATCATCGCTGCTTTTCTCTTTTTGTTTTCCGCCCTGGGCGCTGCCGCGCCTGAATTTCCCTTTGCCCCCATCGGCCACGGCGGGCCGACATACATGTGGAATTTTGTCTTCTATCGAATCCTCAGCGGCATCGGCGTGGGACTGGCTTCCATGCTGTCACCCATGTACATCGCGGAAATCGCGCCGGCGAAAATCCGGGGCAACCTGGTGGCGTGGAACCAATTCGCCATCATCTTCGGCATGCTGGTGATTTACTTCGTCAATTTCGGAATATCCAAAGGGGGAAGCGGTGATGCGTGGCTCAACACCATCGGCTGGCGTTATATGTTCCTGTCCGGCGCCATTCCCGCAATCCTCTTCCTGGTCCTGCTGTTTTTCGTGCCGGAGACCCCGCGGTACCTGATGTTGAAGGGCAATGAGGCCGGCGCGCGCGCGGTGCTGGCCAAATTGACGACGGCGGAGGAAGGCGAAAAGGAAATTACCGACATCAAGGAGTCGCTGGCTGAACATCATTCCGGCCGCCTGTTTTCCTTCGGCGCCATGCTCATTTTCATCGGCATCATGCTGTCGGTTTTTCAGCAGTTCGTCGGCATCAACGTCGTGCTCTATTATGCCCCGGAAATTTTCAAGAACGTGGGCTTTGACACCAACGCCTCGCTGTTCCAGACCATCATCGTCGGCGCGGTCAACCTGATCTTCACCGTGGTCGCCATCATTACTGTGGACAAACTTGGCCGCAAACCCCTGCAGATCATCGGAGCGCTCGTCATGGCGGTGGCCATGCTTGCTTTGGGCTCCACTTTCGCGCTTCAAATCAAAGGGGTGTTGGCACTGCTTTGCATGTTACTTTACATCGCCGGATTTGCCGTGTCCTGGGGACCAGTGGTCTGGGTCCTGTTGAGCGAAATTTTCCCCAATCAGATTCGCGGCAAGGCCATGGCGGTGGCAGTGGCCGCGCAATGGATTGCCAATTTCCTGGTCAGTTGGACCTTCCCCATCCTCAACGACAATCCCTCTCTGTTGAATGCCTTCCACCACGGATTCGCCTACTGGATCTACGGCGTGATGAGCATTTTGGCGGCGGTGTTCATGTGGAAACTGGTTCCGGAAACCAAGGGGCGCACCCTCGAACAGATGAATGCGCTCTGGCACGTGCCGGCAGAGAAACATTGAACCTGATTCGCGTCGCGTTCAGATCAAGCTGGTGGTGAATCGCCGGTGGGAATTATTTTTCCACGGGGCAGTATTCAA
>Ga0181530_10001115_pt1 | contig 34137 bp, 30 predicted proteins | sample PEATcosm2014_Bin_42_FD_119769 | JGI IMG/M metagenome (GOLD analysis project Ga0181530, IMG submission 119769) | Peatland microbial communities from MTU Mesocosm Facility, Houghton, MI, USA - PEATcosm2014_Bin10_60_metaG | ecosystem: Environmental > Terrestrial > Soil > Wetlands > Peat | place...
ATCATCACGAAGATCGCCCGCATGCGCCGCCTCCTGTTCCCTGGCGGCGCAGCGTAGCACGGAATCTGCCGGTCAGGCGCGGGTGCTCGCGCCTTGCCGCTCGGCCAGCACCGCCAGGCGATGGCTGGCACTGCCCAGACGTTGCAGCATCACCGGCAGTGGCGGCTCGGCCGGCAAAGGTCCTTCGTTCAGGAAGTCGGCCCAGTCGGTCCATTCCTGCTGGTTCAACAACAGCACCCGGCGGCGATCATCCTCGCCGATGCCCATCGCATCGCCCAACGCGCGGTAGATCTGGAACTGGCTGCGGGCCAGGTTATCGGTCGTTTCCCAGCTCAGGTTCCGTAGCATGCAAGCCTCCGTTCGCCCTCGTCGATGCCACTAGTCTCCGGTGCTGCCCAAGGCCGAAATGCGCAGCGCATATGGCCGGTTTGTGGCGGATTGACACCGATCCGTGACATCGCCCTCACAACCGCGAAAGACATTCGGCGACATTTTCCGCGACTCCGATTACATCATCGTTGCAGATGGTATGCATCCGACGTGCCAAGTGCCCCGTCGGGCCGATAGCGACGTGGCGGCAGGTGACGGATCGGCGGCGCCTGCCTATTGTGCATGCAAACGCCCGAGCGGGAGGCATGGATGGAGTTGGCACAGGCGCGCAAGGCGCGGATCACGCCGAGGATGGGGGGACGCATCCTGGCGGACGCGCTGGTGGCGCAGGGCATCGACCACGTATTCGAAGTGCCGGGCGAGAGTTTTCTCGACACGCTCGATGGCCTCTATGACGTGCGGCAGAAGCTGAAGCTGGTCACCTGCCGGTTCGAGGCGGGCGCGGTGAACATGGCCGAGGCATACGGCAAGCTCACCGGCCGGCCGGCGGCGGCCTTCGTCACCCGCGGTCCCGGTGCATGCCACGGCGCCATCGGCGTCCACATCGCCATGCAGGATTCGACGCCGATGTTGTTGTTCATCGGTCAGATCCCGCATGCGGATTCCGGCCGCGACGCGTTCCAGGAGATCGACTACCGCCGGATGTTTTCGTCCGTTGCCAAATGGGTGACGCAGATCGACCACGCCAGGCGTATCCCGGAGATCGTCGCGCATGCCGTGGATGTCGCGACGTCCGGCCGACCCGGTCCCGTGGTGATCGCGTTGTCGGAGGAGATGCAGCGCGACATGGCGGAAGTGCCGGACCTGCCGAGGATCGCGCTCGCTCCGGCGTGTCCCGATCCGGCGGCGCTGCTGCAATTGCGCGCGATGCTGGCGCGGTCGCGTCGCCCGGTAGCGGTGCTCGGCGGATCCTGCTGGACGGAAGCCGGCCGCGCCGCGATCCACGATTTCCTGCGCGGCAACGACATTCCGGTGACCGTCGGCTTCCGCCGCCAGGCGCTGTATGACGGGACGGCGGACAATTTCGCCGGCGATCTCGGCGTGGGTTCCGATCCAGGCCTGATCGGCAAGGTCAAGGAAGCGGACCTGATCCTGGCGATCGGCAGCCGGCTCGGCGACGCTGCCACCCAGGGCTACACCTTGCTCGACATGGCCGGCAGCGTGCCGATCGTGCAGGTGCATCCCGACGGGGGAGAAATCGGCCGCGTGTTCCGTCCGGCGCTCGGCATCGTTGCTGACCTGAACCGATTCGCCGAGGCCGTGGCGGCGATGGAGCCGGTGCAGGCGAACTGGACACAATGGACGCGGGAATTGCGTTCGCTGCGCGAGGCGCAACGCGCGGTGCCGAACTATGAGGGCATGCTCAACCTGGGCACGGTGATGCACGAGTTCGAGGCGTTGCTCGGGCCGGATGCGATCGTCACCACCGACGCCGGCAACTTCGCCGGTTGGGCGACGCGCTTTATCAACTTCCGTGATGCACAGCGCTATATCGGACCGACCAACGGTGCGATGGGTTACAGCGTGCCGGCGGCGGTGGGCGCCAAGATCGCCTTCCCGGAGCGCATGGTCGTCAGCCTGGTCGGCGACGGCGGGTTCCTGATGACGGGGCAGGAGATCGCCACCGCGTTTCATCATGGCGTCGCGCCGATCGTGCTGGTGTTCAACAACCAGATGTACGGCACGATCCGCATGCATCAGGAACGCACCTATCCGTGGCGCGTATCCGGTACCGCGCTGACCAACCCCGATTTCGCGAAATACATCGAGGCGTTCGGCGGCCACGGCGAAGTGGTGAGCGAGACCGGCGACTTCGCCCCGGCGTTTCGCCGCGCGGTGGAGAGCGGCCGTCCGGCAATCATCGAGCTGCGGGTGAATCCGGACCAGATCACCACGCGGCAGACGATCGCTCAGTTGCGCGCCGGGAAGACACCACCGAAGCCCGCGGCGAAGCCGAAGCGGGCGTCGGCGCCGGCGCGTCCGAAGCCGGCGCGGGCGGGTGCAAGCGCAGGCAAGCCACGCGGCTGAGCGCCGCGGTTGCATGCTGTACCGGCTCTCCACCGAATTTCGCACCGACGCCACCGGCAAACGCCTGTCGGACGTTGACGATTCCGGCATCGAATTGGCGGCGCGGCATTATCGGGCGCGTGACTATGCGGCGGCGGCGGTCGCCTGCGACGCGATTCTCCTGCGGCAGCCGCGGCATTTCGATGCGCTGCACCTGCGCGGCGTGGTGCATCTCGAGCAGCAGCGGCCAGAGGAGGCGCTGGAGTATCTGCGGCGCGCGGAGAAGGAACAGCCGGACCAGGCGCAACTGCAGTTCCATATCGGCAACGCGCTGCTGGCGCTGCAGCGCTGGGACGAAGCGGAAACTGCCTTCCGCCGCTCGTTGGCCTTACGCCCCGGCGATGTCGACGCGCTGAACAATCTTGGCAACGCGCTGTCCGGCGCCTTGCGGCACGCCGAGGCGATGGATTGTTTCCGCCAGGCGCTGGCGGTTCTCCCCAACGCGCCGCCGTCCTTGTACAATCTAGGGCGGGCGCTGGTGGCGCTCGATCGGCTGGAGGAGGCGGTCGAGCAATTTCGCGCCGCCTTCGCGTTCGCCGGCGCCGACATCGATGCAAGCCGGCTGATCGACCTGCACAACAATCTGTCAGAGGCGTTTATCCGGCTGTCCCGCTATGACGAGGCGCTTGCGGTGTGCCGCGGTGCGCCGGCCTCGATTGCGGATGCGCCGCGGATCCAGTGGAATGCAAGCCTCACGCTGCTGATGCTTGGCGACTACGCCGAAGGCTGGCGCAAATACGAGTGCCGCTTCCTGGTCCCGGAGCATGATCCGCCACGCGAGGGGGCGGCGGTGCTGGATCTCAATCATGTTGCCGGGCAGCGCGTGCTGGTGTTTCCCGAGCAGGGGCGCGGCGACATGATCCAGTTCGCGCGCTACCTGCCGCTGCTGGCGGCGCGCGGCGCGCATGTGGAAGTTGAGATGTACGCCGACCTCAAACCGCTGTTCGACACGATCGAGGGCGTCGCGCAGGTGGTGACGCCCGAAGCGGCTGCGCCGGAGCATGACAAGCTGACGCCGCTGCTGAGCCTGCCGCTGGCCTTCGGCACCGTGCTGGAAAACATTCCGGCGCAGGTTCCCTACTTGCGTGCGCCCGAACCGCGCATCGCACGGTGGGCGGCGCTGCTTGGGAAGCGAACGCGTCCGCGGATTGGCCTCGCATGGTGGGGATCGCAGCACATCGCTCGCCGGTCGATGGCGATCGCCGCATTGGTGCCGATGCTGCGGCTTCCCGGATTGGAGTTCCACGCGCTGCAAAAGGAAATTCCACCGTCCGACCAGGATTGGCTCGCGGCGCATGCGCTGGTGACCGATCACAGTGCCGGCCTGGAGGATTTCGCCGATACCGCGGCGTTGATCGCGCAGATGGACCTGGTCATCAGCATCGACACGTCGGTGGCGCATCTCGCCGGCGCGTTGGGCAAGCCGGTGTGGATCATGCTGCCGTTCAGTCCCGATTGGCGCTGGCTGCGCGACCGCGAGGACAGTCCCTGGTATCCCACCGCCCGGTTGTTCCGCCAGACGCGGCGCGGTGACTGGGACGATGTCGTACGGCGTGTCTTGGAGGCGCTGTCAGTCGAGCGATTCCAGTACCAGATCGAAGGTGATCAGCACGGGGTTGTCGCCGCGCACCAATAGGCCCTGGTGCACGTTGCCCTGCATGTCTGCCACCAGCATCTCGAACTCGGCGACGCCATCGCGCACCGCACCGCGCCGCACCAGCACTTCCGTCGCGTCATCGGTGACTGTGCGACCATCGGTGAAGCGCGCGCCGATCAGGCTGCCCAGGCTGCCGCGCACCGCCGCGTTGCGCAGGCCATGCCGTTGCGCGATGGCCTCGGTGGCGAGCGAAATGTCCGCGTTCGGCCGGATGCGCGCGACCACCCCGCGCGCATGCGCCGTAGAGCAGCCCGATGGCTGAAACAGCGTGAAATTGGTTTCCGGATCGGCCGCTGTCGCCATGCGGATTGCGGTAAATCCGCAGGCCTGGGCAGGCATCTCGCGAGCGACGATACAGTCGTGCGGCAGCATGTGGCCGCCGTGGCGGATACCGTTCGCCTCGGTCCAGGCGCCGTGGATATGCACGAACGGCTTGCCTTCGTCCCAGCCGAACGTGGCGTTGGCGGCCTCGACGCGGGTCTCGCCCGCCGGTGCACGCGGCGCGGTGAAATACGCGACGTGCAACGCGCTGTCCGGTGGTCCCGGCATGACATAGTGGAACGGCGCCAGCGCACCGCCGCCGAACGATACGGTGGCGCTCTGCATACCGGCGGCGATGAGTGGCGCGGTCAGCGCCTTGTTCAGCGACTGCCCCGGCGCAAGCGTGAAGTTCAGCGCCAGCGGCTCGCCCTGGAAGCTGTCGAAGCGCGCCGGATGCACCGGCCCGGGCTGGACCAGGCCGCGCATCAGCGTCCCACCGCGTAGCCTTGCATGCCGCGCGGATTGGCGCCGGCGAACATCTGGCCGTCCGGTTCGCGCCGTGCGGCCGACAGTCGGCCCTCGCTCCAGTCCTCGCCTTTCTCCGCCTTGTGGCCACGTGCCTGAAGCGCGGTCAGCACCGTATCAGGGTAGCGGCCTTCGATAACCACCTTGGCCGGGCGCGCCACGCGCGGCCAGAAGCTGGAAGGCCAATGTTCAGTGTGGAACGACGGCGCGTCGATCGCCTGCTGAATTCCCATATTGTAATGCACCATCCTTAACAAAAAGATCAGCGACCACTGGTCCTGCTGCTCACCGCCCGGCGTGCCGAACGCCATCCATGGCTTGCCGTCGCGCAACGCGAAACTTGGCGACAGCGTGGTGCGCGGACGCTTGCCCGGCGCAAGACTGTTCGGCAGGTCCGGATGCAGCCAGAACATCTGCCCGCGTGTGCCAAGGCAGAAACCGAGATCCGGAACGACCGGCGAGGACTGCAACCAGCCACCGGACGGCGTGGCACTCACCATGTTGCCCTGCCGGTCGATGACGTCGAGATGGCAGGTGTCCGCGCCGATCACGCCAAGCTGTGCCACGGTCGGTTCGCCGGAACCCGCGGTCGCGCCTGATAGCAATCGTGCCCGGCCGGCGGCCTGGTGATCGACCACCGCGCTATAGCCGGGAATGCTGCCGGGCCGCAGTTCGAGCGAAGCCTGCTGTCCGACCAGACGACACCGCTGCGCATTGTAATCATCCGCCAGCAACGTCTCGATCGGCACGCGGACAAAATCCGGGTCGCCGTAATAGGCCTCGCGATCGGCGAAGGCGAGCTTGGCGCATTCCACCACGGTGTGGATGAAATCGGCACCGCACGGATCCATCGCATCGAGATCGACGTTGCGCAGCAATGCGAGCTGCTGAAGGAACGCCGGCCCCTGGCTCCATGGCCCGCATTTCAATACGGTGTGACCGTGATAGTCGTATGCCAGCGGTGTTTCCACCGTGGCCGACCAACGCGCCAAATCATCGCCGCGCAGCAGGCCGCGGTGGCGGCGCCCGGACACGTCCAGCACGTCGGTGTTGCGGCAGAACCGGTCCACGGCTTCCGCGACGAAACCCTGGTACCAGGCGCGCCGCGCCGCGTCGATGCGTGCCTCCCGCGTGTCGCCGACGGCTTCCCGGCACACCCGTTCGTAGGTGGCGGCAAGCGCGGGGCGCGCGAACAACGACCCGGGGCGTGGCACGTTCCCGCCCGGCAGAAACACCGCCGCCGAGCTCTGCCATTCCTGTGCGAACAGCGGTCGCACGCCTTCGATCGTCGCGCTGATGCGCGGCACGATGTGCACGCCGTTGCGGGCGTAGCCGATGGCGAATGCCAGGATATCGGCGAGGTTCCAGGTGCCCCAGTCGCGCAGCAGCAGACACCAGGCATCGAACGCGCCGGGCACCACCGCGGGCAACAGGCCGGTGGCGGGAATCAGATCGAGGTCGAGTCGACGGAACTGGTCGAGTGTGGCGGCTTGCGGCGCGACGCCTTGGCCGCACACGACGTGCTGCGTCCCGGTCCGTGCGTCGTGCAGGATGACCGGTGCGTCGCCGCCCGGGCCGTTCAGGTGCGGCTCTGCCACCTGCAATGTGAAAGCCGCGGCGCAGGCGGCATCAAACGCATTGCCGCCGCGCTCCAGCACCGCCATGCCGACCTGGCTGGCCAGCCAATGCGTGCTGGCGACCACGCCAAACGTACCGGCGATCTCCGGGCGGGTGGTGAACATCGCTTTGCACTTCCTGTTGCCTGGCCGCGAAGCTAACGCCAGGGTGCGCGCCGTCAACGCGCGAGGGAAACATGCTGGTGCTCGTGGTGGGGCCAAGCGGGGCGGGCAAGGACACGCTGCTGGATGCCGCGCGGCGCAGCCTGGCCGGCGATGCGCGGTTCCGTTTCGTTCGGCGGGTCATTACGCGCCCCGCCGGCTCTGCCGGCGAGGACCACGAACCGGTGACCGAAGCCGAGTTCGCGGCCCGCGACTTCGCGCTGCACTGGCAGGCGCATGGGCTACGCTACGGCATTCCCGGCGATATTGCGGACGATGTGGCATCGGGCGTGGTGGTGATAGCCAACGTGTCGCGTGCCGTCATCGCCGAGGCGGCAACCCGCTTTCCCGTGTGGGTGATCGCGGTCAGCGCGCCGCCGCACATTCTTGCCGAGCGGCTGGCTGCGCGTGGACGCGAGACCGCGGCCGACATCGCCGCGCGTCTCGCCCGGACGGTGCCAGTACCGGATAATGTCACGGTCGAGACAGTATGGAACGACACGACGCCGGACGTCGGCGCCGAACGCTTCCTGGCCGCGCTCAGCCGCGCAGCTTCAGACGCTCGGCGATGACGAAGGGCTGGCCCGGCCCGGGCTGCACGAACAGGCAGATATCTCTCACTTGCCGCGGTGCGGCGATGGCGCCCGCAAAATATCGTTCCGCAGCCGGCTGGTAGAGCGCCTTTTCCTCCGCGGTCAGCCGCCGGGTCAGCGTCATGTGGAAGAACCACGTCGCAAACACGTAGGGATAGCCCCAGCGGACCAGCATGGCGTCCTGCTGCGGCGTCAGCCTGGCGCGGCGGCGGCGAGCCAATTCGCCATCGGATGGCGGTGCGCGCAACGGATCGAGACGCGCCACACAGGCGTCGGCCAGCGCCTGCAAGGCAGGGCAGGGGGACGTCTCGCGCAGTGCGAGGAACCCGAAGACATCGGAAACCGCCAGGGTGGGTAATGCGAACGGCGCGGTGCGGTCGGCCAGTTCGGTCGCGGCCTCCAGCACGTCGAACCATTGCCGCCCCGCGGCCAACCGCATTGGCGGCTTCAGCGTGGCGTGGAAGCCGTAGAGCCGCGGTTCCGCGGTGATCGCCGCGATGTCCGGCAGATCGGGTTGCGGCGCCGGAGCGTCGCTCTCCGGATCGCGGCCCAGCCAGGTGGCGGCTTCGGCGAACAGTGGATCGTCCGCAAGCGGCGCGTAATAAACCGCGACGCGCGCGTCGGGCCCCATCATGCGACGCGTTCGCCCACCCGCCAGACCTGGCGCACCACCGGCAGATTGTCATGCACGCGCACGCGCACGAGATCGGCGCGCTGTCCGGGCACCATGCGGCCGCGATCCGTCAGGCCCGCCAGACGCGCCGGCTGCGCACTGACCAGGGCGATGGCGCGCGGCAATCCGATGCGGTCGGCGCACAGGAATGCGGCTTCAACCAGGCTGTTGGGCACATAGTCGGAGGCGAACGCGTCCACCGCCTCGCTCGTCAGCAGATCGGCGGCCGAGACGTTGCCCGAATGCGAACCACCGCGCACGATGTTGGGTGCGCCCGCGATGACGTCCATGGCAGCCGACTTGGCCGCGCGTGCCGCTGCCATAGTGACCGGGAACTCGCTGACACGGATGCCGTCCGCGGCATTCTCGGCGACTTCCTCTTCGGTGCGGTCGTCGTGGCTGGCCAGCGCGATGTTGCGGCCCTGCACGCGTTGCAGCAGGGCGCGCCGGTTCGGACCGCGCAGCTTCGCGCGCTGCGCCTGCAACTCGCCAATGCGGCGCTCGATCGTGGCGTCGTCCAAACCACCGCGGCGGCGCAGTGCGCGATAGAAATCCAGGTCGGCGTACTGGCCGACGCCGGGACTGTGATCCATCAGGCTGACCATGCGCACGAGCCCATGCTCTGCCACCGTATCGAACAGCTCCAGCATGTCGATCGAGGGAACCTCACAGCGCAGGTGCAGGAAATGGTCGGCCTTCAGCAGCGCCGCTTCGGTCAGTGCATCCAGATCAACCACGCCATCCTGAAAGGTACGAACGCGCTCCTTGTCAAAGCCGAGATCGCCGAGACACAGCGCGTCGAACACGGTGGTGACGCCGGCCGCGGCGCATTGCGCATCATGCGCCACCATGGCGGAACGTGACGGCCAGCGCGCCAGGGAGCGCGGCTGCACCTGCCGCTCCAGGTTGTCGGTGTGCAGATCGATGATGCCAGGTATTATGTAGTCGCCGTCCATGTCGAGCGCACCTGGCAGCGCGGAACGGCCCGATTGCAACTCCACGATATCGCCGTCGCGCAACACCAGCGTGCCACGCAGCGTGGCGTCCGGCAGCACCAGGATGGCGTTGGTCAGGACGATTTCGTTGTTCATGCCGCGTCCTGCATGGGGGCAAGCGGGAACAGCCGGTCGGCAATTGCGTCGCGCACATCCGCGTCATGGCAGATCGCGATGATCGCCGTGCCGCGTGCCTTCGCTTCCTGGATCATCGTGACGACGACGGCGCGATTCTCCGCATCCAGCGAGGCGGTCGGCTCATCGAGCAAGAGCACCGGATGATCCGCAATCAACCCGCGCGCAAGATTGACCCGTTGTTGCTCTCCCCCAGAGAAGGTGACCGGCGGAATCGCGTGCAGCCGACGCGGAATGTTCAACCGCAGCAGCAGTTCGGCGGCGCGTCGTCGTGCGGTTTCGACCGAAGTGCCGTGCGCCGTCAATCCCTCCGCCACCACGTCGAGCGCTGGCACGCGCGGCACCACGCGCAGAAACTGGCTGACATAGCCTAGGGTTTCGCGACGCACGGCGAGAATGGTGCGCGGATCGGCGGTCGCGATATCGACCATCTCGCCATGGTGGCGGATCAGGATGCATCCGCCCTCGGTGCGATAATTGCCGTACAGGCTGCGCATCAGCGTCGTCTTGCCGGCACCGGACGGTCCCGACAACACAACGCACTCGCCCGCATGGACGGACAGGCCCACATTCGACAACACCGGAATTCGCACGCCGCCACGCAAGTGCAGGGTGAAGCCTTTGGCAAGACCCTCGGTGCGCAGCATCACCGGATGCATCGCGTGATCCTCCGGCCAGAAACCATTTGTTCAGACTTCGCGCGCATGGTCGGGCAATGCCGCATCTCGGCACACAATCGTCTTGCCGCCTGATGAGTCCTGAAGGACGAAACCACGCGTTGCCTCGCACGAATGTATGGTCGCGGCGTGCTCGGATGCCCGGGCGTCGTGCCCTGTTGCAAGGGCACGGCCACCATCGGAGAGGAAACCATGCGCATTCGCGTTGTGGTGGAAATCCGGTGGGGGAAGAGGCGGATCCGGATTGCAATAGTGATCCGCCTCTAGCCCACCGGGGTGCCGGGGGATGGGTCCAACCATCTCCCGGTGACCCGGATAACTACCACTCATCGCGGTCACTTGCAACGCCATTCCTTGCATACTCATGCGTGCAGCACCGAACTTACCAGCAACTGCGTATACGGGTGCTGCGGATCGTCCAGCACCTGGTCGGTCAGTCCCGTCTCCACCACGCGGCCGCGCTGCATCACCGCGATGCGATGCGCCAGCAATCGTGCCACCGCGATGTCGTGCGTTACCAACACCGCGGCGATCGACAACCGTGCCACCAGCGTGCGAATCAAATCGAGCAATCGCGCCTGCACCGAAACATCCAGCCCGCCGGTCGGTTCGTCCATGAACACCAGTCGCGGATGCGTCACCAGTGTGCGCGCGATCTGCAACCGCTGCAGCATGCCGCCGGAGAACGTACGCGGCAGGTCATCAATGCGGTCGGCGTCGATCTCGACCTGACGCAGCCACTCCAGCGCCTGGTTGCGAATGTCGCCATAGTGGCGTGCGCCCTGCGCCATCAACCGTTCGCCGACGTTGCCGCCGGCAGTGACGTTCATGCGCAGGTTCTGCTTCGGATCCTGGTGCACGAACCCCCAGTCCGACCGGTGCAGCGTGCGTAACGCCGGCGCCGGCATGGCGTGCACATCGTGCAGCCGACCGGACGGATCGCGATACCACACCGCGCCGGCATGCGGAGCGGCTCGACCCGACAACACGTTCAGCAGCGTCGTCTTGCCGGACCCGGATTCCCCCACCACGGCCAGCATTTCGCCAGGCCAGAGATCGACATCGACCTCGACCAGCGCCGGTATCGAACCGAACGACAGGGTCAGCCCACGCGCCGAAAGCAATGTGTCGTCGGTCATTCGGCGGCTTCCTGCATGCCGTCGGCGCCGACATGGCCGGCCGCACGCCGCCCAGCGCAATGGTCGGTGTCGGAGCAGACGTACAGCCGGCCGCCACGGTCATCGACGACCACTTCGTCGAGATACACATCGGCCGCGCCGCACAACCCGCAAGCATGCGGCGCACGGATCGTACGAAACGGATGGTCGTCGAAATCCAGCGAGCGGACCTCGGTGTAGGGCGGCACGGCGTAGATGCGCTTCTCGCGACCGGCGCCAAAAAGCTGCAGCGCCGGCATCATGTGCATCTTCGGGTTGTCGAAGGCGGGGATAGGGCTGGGCGCCATCAGGTAGCGGTGGTTCACCATCACCGGATAGTCGTAGCTGATCGAAACCTGGCCAAAGCGCGCAATGTCCTCATAGAGTTTCACGTGCATCAAGCCATAATCCGCCAGTGCGTGCATCCGCCGGGTCTCGGCGCGGCTCGGCTCGAGGCGGGACAGCGGCTCCGGCTGCGGCACCTGATAGACGATGATCTGATCCTCCCGCAGCGCCGTTTCCGGGATGCGGTGCCGCGTCTGGATCAGCGTGGCTTCCGAGGTGCGCGTCGTGGTGCGCACGCCGGCGGTGCGGGCGAAGAAGCGACGGATGGAGACCGCATTCGTCGTATCGTCGGCGCCCTGGTCGATCACCTTCAGCACGTCGTTCTGACCCAGCACCGATGCCGTAACCTGGATGCCGCCGGTGCCCCAGCCATAGGGCAGCGGCATCTCGCGCGAACCGAACGGCACCTGATGCCCGGGGATCGCCACCGCCTTCAGCAAGGCGCGCCGAATCATCCGTTTGGTCTGTTCATCCAGATAGGCGAAGTTATAACCGTTCATGGGGAACATCCTAAGCGTGGGCAAGAAAGGTCCTCCCCCTCCCACAAGGGGAGGGCGAGGACTCCGCGCGACAATTCATTCCGCTGCCTCCGCTCGTTCAGCCACGCGCGCCGCCTCGCGCCGCATGCGGCGGACATTCTCCAGTTCGCTTTGGAAATCGACGTAGTGCGGCAGCTTCAGGTGTTCGACAAATCCCGTCGCCTCGATATTGTCGGAGTGGTACACAACGAACTCGACGTCCTGCGCCGGCGCGGTAACCTCTTCGCCCAGTTCTTCGGCCCGCATCGCCCGATCGACCAGCGCCATTGCCATCGCCTTGCGCTCAGCGTGGCCGAACACCAGGCCATACCCCCGGGTGAACTGCGCCGGCAGCGTCTTCGAGCCTTTGAACTGGTTGACCATCTGGCATTCGGTCAACGTAATGTCGCCGATGTCGATGGCAAATCCGAGTTCCGGCGGCTCGATTTCCACCGTCGCCTCGCCCATGCGGATCTCGCCGGCAAACGGATGCGTGCCGCCGTAGCCGCGCTGTGTGGAATAGCCGAGCGCCAACAGGAAGCCCTCGTCGCCGCGCGCCAACGCCTGCAAGCGCACATCACGCGGCGCAGGAAACCGCAACGGCTCCCGCGTCAGATCGCCCGGCTCCGCCGCGCCATCCCCATCCTGCTCGATCAGCCCTTCCTGGCCGAGAATGTCCGGCACGCGCGGCATCGCCGCTTCGTCCGGTTCCGCGCGTGACGACGGCGGCGGCGCGCCATCGGCGGCGAGGCTGAAATCCAGCAGCCGATGCGTGTAGTCGTAAGTCGGACCCAGCAACTGACCGCCAGGCAGGTCCTTGAACACCGCGGAAATGCGCCGCTGTAGCAGCATTGCAGCGGTATCCACCGGCAATGAATAGGCAAAGCGGGGCAGGGTGGTGCGATAGGCGCGCAGCAGGAATGCCGCCTCGATCAGATCGCCCTGCGCCTGCTTCACTGCCAACGCAGCGAGTGCGCGGTCATACAGCGAGCCTTCGCCCATCGCGCGATCCACCGCCCGCCCAAGCTGCTGTTCGATCTGCGCCAGCGACACTTCCGGCACCGCCGTATCGCCCCGCCGCTCCTCTGCCAGCCAGGTATGCGCGGCTTCGATCGCCTGTTCGCCGCCCTTGACCGTGACATAGGCCATGACTCAAATCTCCTGCAGCGCAACGCTGCGCGGCAGCGCCGCAAGCGATGTGCCGGCGCACAGCACGATATCGACGCCACGCGGGAACAGCGCGTGGTTCTCCTGCCAGGCACTGGCGAATCCGGCCGGCAGGCCGTCCACCGACAGCAGCGCCGGCGCACGCAATCCCGGCCCGGCCAGCCGATAGGTGCGACCGCGGCCAAACGCCTTTACTTGCAGGATCAACGTCGCTGCGTTTTCCGGTGCCTCATGCGAACCGGCCGGCAGCGTCGAAAGCTCGGGCAACGACAGCGCAAGCGCGAAGCTGCACGCGGCGGCCGAAGGAACGATCGGCGCGCCACAGTGGAAGCCGATCCACGCGCGTGACGCCGCCGCCGCCTGATCCAGCCACACCGGCGTATCGTAATCGAGCAAGGTCAGCAGCACCGCGGCCGTCGCAGCCGCCAGCGGTGCGGGCGGTGTCAGGTCCGTGCCAACCTCGCGGATGCGACCGGGCCGCGCCATGGCGTCCAGCACGGCGCGAAAGCACGATTGCGCGCCGGAGACCGGATCGGCAAACCCCGGCTGGAGCATGTCCTTGCTCATGCGCGCATGTTCCGCATCGCGAAGAATTGTACCTTGGTTGCCGCGGCCTTTGCCGCGATGGTGGTGCGGCGCGTCTGTTGCGCCTCGGCCAAGGGTGCAATCACATTCGCCTGCAACGCAAAAGCCTGAAGCGGGTCCTGCAACATCGCATCGACCACCGCCGCCAGTTCGGCCTGGCGTCCGTCGCGTCCCGCGACATAGGCGTGGCCCACTTGTCCCGCGTCGGTGCGCACCGTGCAGCGCGTGACCGTCATCTCGCCGATATTGAACGGTGCGCCGCCTCCGCCGGTGCGGCCCCGCACCATCACCAATCCCGCCTCCGGACCGCGTAGTCTGGTGTAGCGTGGCACCACGGCATGGCGGTCCAGCAGTGCGGCCAGTTCCTCGGCGCTTGCGCGCGCCAGCACCGCCATCCAGCGGCGGCGCGCGGTGTGAGGTTGGGGGGATGGAGCGGCGGCTTGCATGATGCGTCCGGAGCTTATTCGGATGTCTAGACAGCTAGCCTCGCCTCCGGCTATCGTCAACCGGGAATTTGCACAAACGGGGCTCCGCTTGGATGACGAAACCATGAAGCTGGCGCGGGAGGCGGACGACCGGCAGACTCATCCGGTGCTGCGTCACGAAGGTGTCGCATTGTGGCGGCAGATCGCCAGTCATTTGCAGCAGGATATCGGCGAGGGCCGCTACGCTCCGGGCGGCCGCCTGCCCACCGAGGCGGAGCTCTCGCATCAGTTCGCGGTGAATCGGCACACCGTGCGTCGCGCGCTGGAGGAACTGTCGCGCAGCGGCCTGGTGCGGGTGGAGCAAGGGCGCGGGTCTTTCGTGGCCGAGGATGTGCTGGAGTATTCGGTCGAGCCGCGCACGCGCTTTTCCGAATGGATCAGGCGGCATAACAAGGAACCCTCGGGGCGCGTGCTGCAATTGAAGGAGACCGTAGCGGATACCCAGGTCGCCACGGGGCTCGGCATCCGCTCGGGCGGTCGCGTGGTGTTGCTGGAGCGGCTGGGTTTCGCCGACGATCGGCCGGTGAGCTTGACCAGCCACTATTTTCCCACGGCGCGACTGCGCGGCATCCTGGAGGCGTTGCGTGCCACGCCGCGCATCACCGAGGCGCTGCACGCCGTCGGCGTTGCGGACTATCTCCGGCAAATGACTCGCGTGACAGCCCGGCTGCCGACCGGCGACGAGGCGGACCTGCTGCGCATGCCGCGCAACCGGCCGCTGCTGCTGACCGATAACGTCAATGTCGATCGCGCCGGGCAGGTGGTGGAATTCGCCATCGGCCGCTATCCCACGCCGCGCGTGCAGATCGTCTTCGAACCCTAGTAGAGAAAGCCAGATGGACACGATGCGAATCGCCGGCGGGCAGGTGCTGCTGCCGGAGGGTGAACAGACGACGGATCTGCTGCTGGCCGATGGCCGCATCGGCGCGATCGGCAGCGAAGCCCGGGGCGATGCAACATTCGATGCACGCGGCCTGCTGGTGCTGCCGGGCATCGTCGACATTCATGGCGACGCCTTCGAGCGGCAATTGCAGCCGCGGCCGGGCGTGGATTTTCCGCCGGACATCGCACTGGTCGACACCGAGGCGCAATTGCTGGCCAACGGCATTACGACGGCGTTTCACGGCGTCACGCTGTCGTGGGAACCGGGTCTGCGCAGTCCGGACTCCTGGGTTGCCTTGCTGGCCGCCCTGCGAGCGCGACCGTGGACCTGTGACATGCGTGTGCATCTGCGCTGGGAGGCGTACAATCTCGACGCGCTGGAAACCGCCCTGGCCGATATCGCCGCGGGGCATGTTCACCTGGTCGCATTCAACGACCACACCCCGTCGATCCTGAAAAAGCTTGCCGACCCGGTGGCGGGGGCGAAATACAGCGACCGCGCCGGCATGAAGCTGGACGCGTTTCGCAATCTGGCTGAAAGGATTGGGGCGCGCGTCGATGCCGTGCCCGCCGCGCGGGCTCGCATCGCCGCGGCGGCGCGGAACGCCGGCACGCCGCTCGCCAGTCACGACGATGCGACGGTGCCGGAACGCACGGCGTTCCGCGCGTTGGGCGCTCACATCTGTGAGTTTCCCATCGCCGAGGAGGTCGGCGAGGCGGCGCGCGAGGCCGGTGACTGGGTGGTGATGGGCAGTCCGAACGTGGTGCGCGGCAGGTCGCATCTCGGCTGGGCCTCCGCTGCCCGGCTCGCCGAGTCCGGCATCTGCAACGTGCTGTCATCCGACTACTACTATCCGGCCATGCTGCGTGCCGCGCTGATCCTGGCCGGGCGCGGCGTACTGCCTCTCGCCAGGGCCTGGGCGCTGATTTCAGCCAATCCGGCGCAGGCCGCCGGTCTGTCCGATCGCGGGATGATTTCCCTCGGCAAGCGGGCGGACCTGGTGTTGGTGGACGCTAACGTTCCGCACGTGGTGGCGACGATTGTGGCGGGAAGTATTGCCTTCCTCGCGCGTCCGGGAGCCGAACGCCTGAGCGCAAATTTGATGCCGAAGTCACGCGGATTGTAACCACTCCGACACGCGAATCGTGTAATTGTTAGTGCAGAGCGCTTCCAGGGCGGAGTGTTATGCTGCGGTACGCAGCGGCCGCCGAGTTGCGTCACACGATTGTGTAGGGTGCGGGTTACGCTTTGTGTGGGGTTGACCGAATGAAAATCCGGATACGGTACGTGTTGCCCGCATTGCTCATGCTGGCGGGCTGCGCGACGACGAATGACAGCGGCTATCGCGCGAGCAATGTCGCTGCGCCGGTAGTGGCCCCCCCACAGCGGGTCGATGCCGTGTCCAACGCGGTGGGCGCCAGGATGGACGCCATGTTGGCGAGCCGCCGTGCCCCGAGCAACGATGTAACCCGCTGACGCGGCATGGCGCCTGGGTCAGCCAGGTACCACGACCGATACGCCGACATCCGATAGCGTGATGGCGACCGTCGTGCCGTGGCGCATTGGCGTGGCCACCGCGGGGTCGATGACGAACAGCTCCTTGTCCAGCCCGTCGGCGACAACCTGGTACTCCATGTGGCTGCCGAGATAGGCCGCCCTGGCGATCCGGCCGCGCAGCTCGGTCGGCCCGGGATCACCCACGCGCAGCAATAGCGCCTGCGGCCGGATCGCCAGTTCCGCCGCACCGGCCGGCACGCCCCGATGCGGCAGGGTCAGGCTTATCGGGCCAAGCCGGACCTGCGCCTCGATTCCGGCGTGCGGCCCGATGGTGACCGGCACCAGGTTCGCGTCGCCGATGAAGTCTGCGACGAAATGGCTCGCCGGGTGCTCGTACAGCGCGCGTGGCGAGTCATCCTGGGCGATGCGCGCCATACCCATGACCATGATGCGGTCGGAGATCGCCAGCGCCTCCTGCTGATCGTGGGTGACATAGACGGCGGTCAGCGTCAGGCTTTGCTGCAACTCGCGAATTTCCTCGCGCACCCGCCGGCGCAGCTTGGTGTCCAGGTTGGACAGCGGCTCGTCGAACAGCAGCACCTTCGGTTCCAGCACGATGGCGCGGGCGACCGCGACGCGCTGCTGCTGGCCGCCGGACAGTTCGCTCGGCAGCCGGCGCTCATAGCCGGCGAGACCGACCTGGCGCAGCTTTTCCGCGGCGATCGGCTCGGCCCTCGCCTTGCCCATGCCGCTGGCGCGCAGGCCGTAGCAGACGTTTTCCATCACGGTCATGTGCGGAAACAGCGCGTAGGACTGGAACACCATGCTGATGTTGCGCTGCGTGGCGGGCAGCAGCGTCACGTCCTCGCCGTCGATCAGGATCGACCCCGAACTCACTTGCTCAAGCCCGGCGATCATCCGCAGGATCGTTGTCTTGCCGCACCCGGATGGTCCCAGCAGCGTGACCAGCGTGCCGCTGGCGATGGCAAAGCTGACATCGTCAACGGCGGTCACCGTGCCGTATCGCTTGCTGACGCCGCGAAATTCCACCGCCTGCCGTGTGCTCTCCGCACTGCTCATGCCTGCACCACCGTGAGCGCGCCATCCAGCGCCGGCGGTGCCAGGCCGCGGCGGCCCAGGCGGCGCTGCCCCACCACAAGCTGGATGCCCAGCAGCGCCAGTGCGATGACCACGATCAGCATCGCCGAATACACGATCGCCACCCCATACTCGCCGACATCCGCGCGTCCGACGATGTACACCGTCGCCAAATTGTACTCGCCGGTGACGAGGAAAATAACCGCGCTGACCGCGGTGACCGCGCGCACGAAACTGTAGATCATCGCGGTGGCGATCGCCGGCCGCAGCAGCGGCAGGATGACCCGGCGCAAGGTGCCGAACGAGCCGGCCCGCAAGGTCAGCGAAGCCTCGTCGAGGCTGCGGTCGATCTGGCTGAGCGTCGCCAGGCCGCTGCGAATGCCGACCGGCATGTTGCGGAAGGCGAAGGCGATGGCGATCAGCGTGCCGGTGCCGGTGAGCTGCACCGGCGGCACGTTGAACGCCAGGATGTAGCTGACGCCGATCACCGTGCCGGGGATGGCGAAGCTCATCATGGCGAAGAACTCGAATGTGCGGCTGCCGGGGAATTTCTGCCGGTCCAGCAGCCAGGCGGTCAGGATGCCCAGCGCGGCGGTGAACGGCATGGCGATCAGCGCGATCTCGATCGTGGTGAGGAAGGACGACCAGGCGGAGCCGGACAGGAACCAGCCGCCGACGCCATGGCTGACCGAGAACGCGGTGAGGAAGTAGCGCAGGGTGAACGTATTGTCCCGGCCGATCGATTCGACGAAGCCGCCAACCATGATGATGCCATATACGGCGATGGTCAGGACCAGCCACGGCAGGATGACGCCGATGCAAGCGATGCGCACGCCGGCCGGCAACGTCGCAGTGCGGCCGGCATCGCCCTTGCCGGCGACCGTGGCGTAGCTGCGGCTGCCGACCCAGAAGCGTTGTGCGACGAAGGCGGAGAGGGTGAAGGTCAGCAGCACGATGGCCAACACCGCGGCGCGTCCCTGGTCATGCGTGGCGCCGACCACGGCAAAGAAGATGTCGGTCGAGAGCACGTTGAAGTTGCCGCCGATCATCAGCGGATTGGCGAAATCCGCCATGCTCTCGATGAAGCCGATCAGGAAGGCGTTGGCCAGGCCGGGCCGGATCAGCGGCCAGGTGACGGTGCGGAAGCTGTACCAGGGCGAGGCCCGCAGCGTCAGCGACGCCTCTTCCAGGCTGGGGGCGACGCCCTGCAACACACCGGCCAGCACCATGTAGGCGATCGGCGTGAAGGCCAGCACCTGGGCGATGGTGATGCCCGGCATGCCATAGATCCAGCGGCTGCGCGGCAGGCCGAAATGCTCGGCGAGCCAGACCGTGGCCATGCCGGCGCGGCCGAACAGCAGGATCAGCGCCAGGCCGATGACGAAGGGCGGCGTGATGATCGGCAGGATCGACAGCGCGCGCACCAATGGCTTGAGCGGCAGGTGGGTGCGCGCCGCGACCAGCGCGAAGGCGAGGCCGAGCAGGGTGGCGAGCAGGCCGACGAGGGTGGCCTCGGCCAGGGTGTTCCACACGGTGCCGCAGGCGACGTTGCCGAACACGCAATCGACGCCCCAGATCGAGCGGCTGAACAGCTTGGCGGCGAAGAGTTGCGGCGCGAGATTGCCGTCGGTGTCGCGCACCGCGGACGTCAGGATGCACAGCACCGGGTAGAACACGAACAGCGCGATCAGCCCGACCACCAGCAGGACCGCGCCGACGATGAACGTGTCGCCTTTCAGCGCGCCGCGCCGCGCCATGCCGAACGCGAGCAACATGGTGCAGGCGAGCGCATAGGCGGCGGCGCCCCAGCCCAGTGCGGGCTGGGTCGGACCGGCCCAGCCCGTCGCAGTCGTCAGCCAGGCATAGGCCCAACCGTGATGGATGATGCACAGGCTCTCGATGCCGAGCCACGCCAGCCCGGTAGCGCCGGCGAGCACCAGCATGCGGGCGTGCCGTGTGGCGAACGCCGCCCAGGTGCCCAGCAACAGCGGCACGACCAGCGGCAGCAGCCATGCCGCGCCCTGCCAGGTCGCCTGGACGAGTGCCGGCGCCGCGGTGGCGCCTGCTGTGCCCGATTCGAACCCGTACCACGGCAACAGCAGCAGGCCGGCCCAGCCGGTGACCAGCCAGCCGGCGAGCGACCGAGGCATCTTGTGGCCGGTTTCGGTGCGTTCATTCGATCGCGGCACTGCTTGTCCTAAGCTGCATGTCCTGTTTGGCGATCCAGACGGTCGGACCCTCGGCCGCCCCTGTCATTGCGATTTGGCCACTGGCCGGCGACGGCCGACCCGCCCTGGATGAAACTGCGCAGGCCGGGAGCGAGAGACTCCCCCTCCCCTTGAGGGAGGGGGAGTCTCTCGCTAGCGAAGCGAAGCAATTTCCCACGTGAGTTCGCACCAACTCACGTGGGAAATTGCTTCGCTTCGCTCGCAATGACGCTGAACTGCCTATTTCGGCGCGTTCTTCACGTCACTGGCCCAGCGCGCGAGCAATCGGGTGCGCGTCGCCGCGGCGCCGTAGGTGGCGAAGTCGTAAGCGATCAGCTTTACCTTGCTGAGGTCGGGGGCCTCGGGCGGCACTGGCGTGGCCGGGTTGGACGGGATCTGGAAGCTGCCGTTCTGCGCGGCCAGTGTCTGGGCCTGCGGCGTCAACGCCCATTCGTAGAATTTCTTCGCCTCGTCCATGTGGTGCGCGCCCTTGATCAGGCTCATCGAGCCGATCTCGTAGCCGGTGCCTTCGCAGGGTGAAACCACCTGCACCGGCTTCTTGGTGCGCGCCACCTGGATGATGTCGTGCTGGAAGGCGATGCCGATCAGCGTCTCGCCCTGGCCGGTGGCGAGCGCCGGCGCCGCGCCGGCCTTGGTGTATTCGTTGATGTTGCCGTTCAGTTTGCGGAAATAGGCGAAGGCGTTGTCCTCGCCCATGAGCTGCACGATGGTCGCCAACATGGTCCAGGCGGTGCCGGAGGAGTTCGGGTCGGCCATCTGCACGTCGCCCTTGAACTCGGGCTTGATCAGGTCGGCCCAGCAGGCCGGCGGCGTCAGCTTGCGCCGCGTCATGTCCTCGGTGTTGTAGCCGAAGCCGAGCGCCCCGAGGTAGATCCCGACGGTACGATTGTGCGAGATCGCCGCCTGGTGCTGCGCCCAGTCGCGCAGCTTGGGCAACAGTGGCGAGGTGTAGGATTCGGTCAGGTCTTCGTCGGCTGCCTGGAGATGCGGATCGCCGGTGCCGCCCCACCAGATGTCGCCACGCGGGTTGTCTTTTTCGGCACGGATCCGGGCGTAGGTCTCGCCGGCGCTCATGCGGATCATGTCCACCTTCACGCCGGTTTCCTGCTGGTAGGTGTTGGCCATGGCGCGGCACCATGCCTCGTCGACGCCGCAATACATCTCTACCGTGCCCTGGGCGGCGGCCGGACCGGCCGCGACGGCGGCCAGCGCAGCCGAGCCGAACAGAGTCGCCAGCAGACGCGTGGCGAGCCGCCGCTGTGGTGTGGTGTCTTGCATCGTTTCCTCCTTTGGTGCGCCGGCAACCGTGCCACCGACGGGTAGCGGCTTGGTGGGCGACGGGCCTTGATCTGCATCAACCACGAAGACGTTCGCCTCCCGCAAGGGAAGCGGAGGGGTCTACCCCTCGCATGACGCGCCCCGTAACGATGCTATAGTGCCGGCAATGGTCCGAGGAGGAAACCCATGATCGTCGCCGACGCCATCGTCGAAACCCTCCGGCGCGAGGGTGTCACCACGTTGTTCTGCTTCCCCACGACCTCGATGATCGAGGCGGCGGTGGCCGGCGGCCTGCGGCCGGTGATCTGCCGGCAGGAACGGGTCGGCGTGCACATGGCCGACGGTTTCGCGCGGGTTACCAACGGCAAGCCGGTCGGCGTGTTCGCCATGCAATACGGCCCGGGCGCGGAGAACGCGTTCGCCGGCGTCGCCTCGGCATATTCCGATTCCACGCCGATCCTGCTGCTGCCGCTCGGCCATTCGCTGGAGCAGCAGCAGGTATTTCCGCTGTTCAGCGCGGCGCGCAGCTATGCCTCGGTCACCAAGTCGATTGAAACGGTTATGCAACCAGAGCAGACGCCGGACGTGATGCGCCGGGCGTTCAATGCGTTGCGCAATGGCAGGCCGGGTCCGGTGATGGTGGAGCTGCCGCGCGACGTCGTCGGCAGTGAAATTCCCGGCAACGCCGGCGAGTACCGCGGCGTCCGCGAGGCGCGGTCCGCACCGGATGCACACGACGTGGAAGAAGCGGCGAAGCTGCTGGCGGAGGCGTCGTGTCCCATCATCCTGGCCGGGCAGGGGGTGCTGTACGCCGATGCCAGCGACGAGCTGGTGCGACTCGCCGAGCTGCTGCAAGCGCCGGTTATGACGACGGTGGACGGCAAGAGCGCCTTCCCCGAGGACCATGCGCTGGCCCTGGGTACCGGCGGCAACGGTTTCACCGGCGCGGGGTCGCTGTTCCTGCACGACAAGGCGGACGTGATCCTCGCGGTGGGCTGCGGGTTGACGCGGCATCCGCTGTCCACGCCGAATCTGCCGAACCGGGCAAAGCTGATCCACAACACCAACGACACGCGCGATCTCAACAAGACCTATGCGACCGACGTTGCGCTGCTGGGCGATGCGAAGCTGGCTCTGGGGCATCTGATCGCGGCGGTGCTGGACCGGCTCGACCGGCGCTCGATCGAGCGTTCGCCGGCGGCGGAGATCGCCCGCGCCAACGCGTCGTGGCGGGCGAAGTGGGCGGAAAAACTCGGGGCGACGACGACGCCGATCAATCCGTATCGGGTGATCGCCGAGTTCCAGCAGGTGGTCGATACCGCCGACGTCATCATGACGCACGATTCCGGCAGTCCCCGAGAGCAGTTGTTGCCGTTTTACCAGGCGAAACGACCGCGCGGGTATCTGGGGTGGGGGAAGTCGCACCAACTCGGCACCGGGCTCGGGTTGAACATCGGCGCGAAGATCGCGGCGCCGGAAAAATTCTGCGTCAACATCATGGGCGATGCGGCGTTCGGCATGACCGGGCTGGATTTCGAAACCGCCGTGCGCTGCGGCGTGCCGATCCTGACCATCGTGTTCAACAACTCCAGCATGGCGATCGAGACGCGGCACATGGGGCTGTCGCATGAGAGGTATCGGGCGCGCGACCTGGGCGGCAGCTACGCGGCACTGGCGCGTGACCTCGGCGGCTGGAGCGAACGCGTCGAGCACCCCGGGCAGATCGGCGAGGCCATCCTGCGCGCCCGCCGGCAGACCGAGGAAGGCAAGGCCTGTTTGCTCGAGTTCATCACCAACGAGGAGACCGCGTTCTCGCAAGGCGACATGGCGCGGCCGTAAGGTCGCCGGCGTGCCGTCGGACGGGCACGCCGGCCTGGTGCCGGGCCGCGCGTGCGGCTCGTGCACCGTGTGCTGCAAGGAACCCACGATCGAGAGCGACGCGTTTCGCAAGGTGCAAGGCGTGCTGTGCGTGCACTGCACGCCGGGCACCGGCTGCGGACTTTATGACCAGCGTCCGAGTGTGTGCCGCGAGTTTTACTGCCTGTGGCGCCGCTACGCGTGGCTGGACGATGCGTGGCGGCCGGACCGGTCGCAGATCATGCTGCGCGCGACCGATGACGACGTGCCGCAGGGCTATGCGTCCGGCATCGGCGTGGTATTCGACTTGCTCGGGCCCTGCGAGGTCCTGCTGCGGTCGGAGACGCTGGACGTGATGGCCAGGCTGATCGATGCCGGGATCGCCACGTTCTTGTCCGTGTCGGCGCTGCCCGGCTGGACCAGCGGGCGCGTCTTGCTCAATCCGTCGCTGCAGGCGGCGGTGCGCAACCGCGACGGGGATACGATGCAGAGGGAGCTGATTGACGCGTTCCTGCTATCGGCCTTGCACCCGAAGCTGTTGATAGAGCTGTAGGTGGTGCGGCGCACCCCGTCATTGCGAGCGAAGCGAAGCAATCTCCTGCGTGCATTCGTGCGACAGTTCGGGGAGATTGCTTCGCTCCGCTGTTCGTCGGCACGGGCTTTGTCTATTCGATCAGCCGGCAGTCAACGATCGTCACCAGCTTCATCATCGCGTTCTTCCTGCAGAACTATGGGTCCGGTGGGGTGTTTGGCTTTATCAGTGCGGCGATGCTTGTGGTGGTGATCGCAATCGGTGGCTTCGGCCCGCGCACGCGCGGACTGTCGCTGGAAGAAATCTGCCACTGAACCATGCAGAATTCTCCCCCTCCCCTTGAGGGAGGGGGCTGGGGGGAGGGGTGCGTACAACCACAGTCGTTGGTTGTACGCACCCCTCCCCCAGCCCCCTCCCTCAAGGGGAGGGGGAGGATTTCGTGTTCACTCGCTCAGTCGAACAGCGACAGATCGATGATGTCGCCCATGTGGTTGTAGCCGTGGTCGCTCTGGTGCAGGTGGTCGCCGCAATCGTAGATCGGCAGCATGCTGCTCGGGCGCTCCGGATCGCGCACGCCCGCGTCGAAGTCGATCACCGCGTCGAACGCGCCGCCCTGCCTGATCCACGCGTTGACCTCCTGGCGGACTGCCTCGCGCGCCGGCGTCCAGGCGCCGGGCAGGAATGTCTCGTTCTCGAACGGCGTCAGCGTGCCGCCGAAGATCTTCACCCCCCGCGCATGCGCCCGCAGCGCGAGTTGCTTCAGCCCCGCGATCATCGCCGGCGCGTTGGCGTCTTCCTCCGGCCTGGCCCAGCGGTTGCGCAGGTCGTTGGTGCCCAGCAGCACGATGACATGCGTCACGCCAGGCTGCGCCAGCACGTCGCGATCGAACCGCCGCAGGCCGCTGTCGCCGCGGATGTCGTGCAGGATGCGGTTGCCGCCGAGCCCCTGGTTCATCACGCCCATCGGCCGTCCGCCGCGCCGAGCGTGCAGGCGGCGGGCAAGCTGACTCGGCCAGTTGGCATAGGCATCGTGCGTCGCGATGTTGCCGTCGGTCAGCGAATCGCCGAGCGCGACGATACCGCCGGTCCCCGGCTCCGCCGCCACGTCGATGCCGCTGACGAAATACCAGTCGTCGGTGATGCGGCCGACCGGCATTTGTTCCGTGCCGGCGAAATTGCCGAGGGGGGAAATGTAGTTGGTGAGGCGCGCATAGCGGCCGGTGATGCCGAAGCTGGCCGGCAGGTCGTCCGGCAGGTGCACGGTGATCGCCACGTCGCCCAGCGGCGGAACATCCAGCTCAACCGGATCGCTGATCAGCAGCGAGCCGGTGGCGATGATGGCACTGCCGCTGCCGCCAAATGTCAGCTTGCGGTTGGTCCCCGGCACGATGGCCGGACCGGCGGCGCGCAGGCCGATATGCGCCGCGCCGATCGCCAGCGGCCTGGTGCCGTGCGCGTTCGACAGCCGCACGCGCAGCAGCCTGCCGCCGAGGCTGACGCGCCCGTTCATCCGCAGTGTCACGTTGCTGAACGCGACGCCCTCCGCCGGCGCCGGTGCCACGGTCCAGGTGCCGACCCAATGCATGTCGTTTGTCATGTGCGTTGCCTCCCGCTTCGTTCATCCGGTGCGTTTTAGCCGGGCATCGATGCGGAATGAAGTTTCGACGACTCGCCACGCGTCGGCCAACGCATGACGCGGATTGAGCAATACGTTCCGTTCGTCGGTCTCGATCGTACCTGGTTGCAGCCGGGTCGCCACCAGTGTCGAGGGCACCACCAGTGCGGCCGATCGCCGCGATCCCGCCCATTCGTCGCCGTATCGGCGGCACGTCTCGGGATCGCCCGGCAGGACCGACTGCGCGGCAACCTCCACCGCGACATGGTCCGGCAGGTCGATCACGAAAGCCCGGAATGCATCAGGCAGATCCTCGGGGTCGACATGGACAAGCTGCTCGAGCAGCGCGAGCGAGATATGCGTTGCCGTATAGACGACCGGGACGCCAGGACTGTTCCAGCGACCGCCGTAGATGCGTGCGCCTTCGCCATCGACCTCGCGATACTGTCCGGCACCCAGGCGCCAGACCCGCATCTATTCGACGATCCCGTGCGCGATCCGTCCCAGCACGGCCTCGACCACCCGTCCGCCCTCTTCGGTATCGAGCAAGGCCAGCGGAATTTGGCCAGCAAGGGCGCCATTGGACTTGCGAAGCCAGCGGTGAGCTTTCCGTCGATCCCCAAACACGTCATCGGCCATCGCCTGGATGCGTGCCAGACGTACGACCAGTTCGCTCTGCTCTCGCGACAGGGTGCCTTTCTGCCGCCGCGCGTACAAGGTTCGCCGCGGGATGAAACGCGCTTCGACTTCCTGTTCTGTCACGGTGCCGCCCGCGATCAGGCGTTCGAGGGCGGCAACTGGCAGGCCATCGCGAACCGCGCTCGCCAGGGCGAGGTCCGAACCGACGCTCTCGCGGCGTCCAATGCGGCCCAGCACCTCGGCAACGGCGGAAGCTGTCACCATGGTTGGTTCCTGTGTTGTCTTGCCCAGAAGATTGGGCATATCTGCACGGATTGCAAGCAAGTTGACCTGCCGCGCTTGAGAAGACGGGGGCGTTCCCGGCGCGCCTCGCCGCTGGTGACAATGCCCGCCGTACCGTATCATGATAGCAACCATGTTCACCGGTGGCCCCCGGCTCGGCGCCCTGCGGAGCGTGAACGGGCTGGTCTGCCCCGTCATCCTGGCACGCTGCGACTGGGAACCGCTGGTCGGATCGCTCACCGCGGCAGAACCGGCGGCTGGTCCCCATCGCCCAATGGGTCCCGCATCGAAGAGGGCTACGACCGAGCCCGGGCGGAAATTTCGGCAGCGGTCCGGGGACACTTCAACCGCGTGCCCAGAATAACGAACTGGAACTGGTCCAGCCCGCTGTGCGACCTGCTGCAGGAACACCCTCGGTCTCGCGGACACGCACGTGCGCGACGTGACCCCGCTCGCGGACCTCACCGCCCTGCGAAACCTCGATATCAGGGGCACACGGGTAAACGACGTGACCGGGCTTCGTCGCAGACTACGAGGGCTGTATATATTACATGATTAGGCGGTGCTTCACCCCGCCGATCGGATGTTCCGCCGGAACTGCGGGCGGATGATCCTCACCGTCCTCTGGACTCAATTGCAAGGCCCCCCGCTGCCGTGACTCGTTCAAGCCTGAAATTCGCAATCCCCGGCGTGGGGATGCGCGATGGGGGGATGCTGACGGCCCCATCAGTTTTGCAGGGCGCACGGCATCGGATCTCCGGTGGGACAGTCACTCTGGCGGCACCGCAACCATTCGCGTAATCCGCGGGCCAGGAATTCGAGCGGTTGGCACCGCCAAACCTCGCGCACCCCAAAGGACCCGCCATGGCCAGGAAAGCCGCGACATCCGAATACATCACCAAACTGAAGGTGACTCTGACCGGCCTGAGTCCGCCGATTTGGCGCCGGCTCCTCGTTCCCGCCGGCATGACCCTGCGCGATCTGCACGAGGTCATCCAGACCAGCATGGGTTGGGGCGACGCGCACCTGCACGACTTCGACATCGCCGGCCACCGCTACGGCGATCCGAGCACCACCGATGAGGTGGAGAACGAGGCCCGCCTGACCCTCGCCGGCATCCGCAACCGAGGCGTCGTCCGCTTCAAATACACCTACGACTTCGGCGACGACTGGGAGCACCTGATCGTCATCGAGGGCACGGTCCCCCGCGTCGAGGGGCAGCACTACCCGGCCTGCATCGCCGGCAAGCGGGCCTGTCCGCCGGAGGACAGCGGCGGTCGCTACGGCTATCCGCACCTCCTTGAGGTCAGGGCCGACCCGACACATCCCGACCACGAGGAGATGTCCGAGTGGCTGGACGAAGACTTCGATCCCGAGGAATTTTCCGTCGAGGAGGTCGACGCGAGGCTCGCGGCGCAGTTCGGCCCCGCCACGCCAGCCAAACGTTGACCGGCCGCCCGCCGCGGGGCAAGGATGCTGCCGCGATGCTCCTGCTGATCGACAACTACGACAGCTTTACCTTCAACCTCTACCACTTCCTGGGCGATGTGGGCGGGCGCTGCGAGGTCGTGCGCAACGACAAGCTCACCGTCGCCGAGGCCCTGGCGCGCCAGCCGGAGGCGATCGTGCTGTCGCCCGGCCCGTGCACGCCCAACGAGGCCGGCATCTGCCTCGACCTGGTGGCCGCCGCGGCGGGAAAAATCCCCATCCTGGGAGTCTGCCTCGGCCTCCAGGCGATCGGCCAGGCGTTCGGCGGCGCCGTGGTGCGGGCGCCGGCGCCCATGCACGGCAAGACCAGCCGGATCTTCCATGCCGGCACCGATATCATGGAGGGCATCCCCACCCCCTTCACCGCCACCCGCTACCACAGCCTGATCGTCGATCGCGCCACGCTGCCGGCCGACCTCGTCGTCACCGCCTGGACCGAGGACGGGCTGATCATGGGCCTCCGCCACCGCACGCTCCCGGTCTTCGGCGTGCAGTTCCACCCGGAGAGCATCGCCTCGGAACATGGCCACAAACTGCTGGCCAACTTCCTGGCGCTCGCCCGCGGCAGCAACCAGCCCGCGCGCGCCGCCTGACCCCGGCCCGCGCGTGTCCAACAACCTGAAACCCATCCTCGCCCGCCTCGCCACCGGCGAGACGCTGTCCGCCGCCGACGCCGAGATCGCCTTCGACATCATCATGTCCGGCGAGGCCACCCCGGCCCAGATCGGCGCCCTGCTGATGGCCATGCGGGTGCGCGGCGAGACGGTGGCGGAACTGACCGGCGCCGTCCTCGCCATGCGCAACCGGATGACCGCGATCACCGCGCCCGACGGTGCGATCGATGTCTGCGGCACCGGCGGCGACAACGCCGGCACGCTGAACGTCTCCACCGCCGTCACCTTCGTGGTCGCCGGCGCCGGCGTCCCGGTGGCCAAGCACGGCAACCGCGCACTGTCCTCGCGCACCGGAGGCGCCGACGTGCTGGCCGCCCTCGGGGTGAACGTCGATGCACCGATGGCGCGGCTGCCCGATATCCTGCGCGCCGCCAACTGCGTGTTCCTGTTCGCGCCGCGCCACCACCCGTCGATGCGCCACGCTGCCGGCCCCCGGGTCGAACTCGGCACGCGCACCATCTTCAATCTGCTCGGTCCGCTGGCCAATCCGGCGCGGGTCCGCCGCCAGCTCACCGGGGTGTTCGCTCCCGAATGGGCGCGGCCGATGGCCGAAACGCTCGACGCGCTGGGCAGCGAGTCGGCCTGGATCGTGCACGGCCGCGGCCTGGACGAGCTGACCGTGGCCGGCGAGAACCAGGTGGTTGCGCTGCGCGACGGCAGCGTGACCGCCTTCACCGTCACCCCGGAAGACGCCGGCCTGCCGCGTGCCCCGATCGAGGCGATCGCCGGCGGCGACGCCGCGCTGAACGCCGCCAGCCTGGCCGCCCTGCTGGAAGGCGCGCAGGGCCCCTACCGCGACACCGTCGTGCTGAACGCCGCCGCCGCGCTGGTGGTCGCCGGCCGCGCCGGGGACTTGCGGGAAGGCGCCGGCATCGCCACCGATTCCATTGCATCCGGCGCCGCGCTGGCCGCGTTACAGGCGCTGCGCCGCGAGACCAGCCTGGGCGAAACCGCCGCGCGTTGAGACCGAACCTTGGGTAGCGGCTCCGGGGGATGGCGGCTCTGGGATGGCCGACGCTGCAATGGCGACGCTGGATAGCGACTTGGGATACCCAATGGGCGCCGAGGAGAGCGGATGCCGAACGACACAACGACGCCACCGGACGTGCTGGCACGCATTTGCGCCGACACCCAGGCCGAGGTCGCGCGCCGCAAGGCCGAGCGCGGCATCGAGCGGCTGCGCTACGAGATCGCCTCGCACGCCGACCCGACGCGGGGTTTCGGCCGGGCGCTGAAGCGCGCCGTCGCGGCGGGGCGCTATGGGCTGGTGGCGGAGATCAAGAAGGCCTCGCCGTCCGGTGGGCTGATCCGCCCGGACTTCGATCCGGCCGCACTGGCGCGGGCCTACCGCGACGGCGGCGCCACCTGCCTGTCGGTGCTGACGGACGCGCCGCACTTTCAGGGCAGCCCGGCGCACCTGATGGCAGCCCGCGCCGCGGTGGACCTGCCGGTGCTGCGCAAGGACTTCATCCTCGACCCCTGGCAGGTTTACGAGAGCAGGGCGATGGGGGCCGATTGTATCCTGCTGATCATGGCGGCGCTGGGGAACGGCCAGGCGCGTGAGCTGGAGGGTGTGGCTCGGGCGCTCGACATGGACGTGCTGGTCGAGGTGCATGACGAGCGGGAGCTGCAACGGGCGCTCGGGTTGGAGACCAATCTGTTCGGCATAAACAATCGTAATTTGAAGACGTTACAGACCGATCTTGCAATCACGGAGCAATTGGCCCCGCTGGTGCCGGCCGACCGTTTCATGGTGGCGGAGAGCGGCATCCGCTCGACTGACGACCTGCGGCGCCTGTCCGCGGCGGGCGCCCAGTGCTTCCTGGTGGGGGAAAGCCTGATGCGCCAGCCCGACGTGACGGCGGCGACAAGGGCGCTGCTGGGCGAGGGAGTTCCCCTCTCCCGCGCTGCGGGAGAGGCCGGGTGAGGGCGATGCCAACCGCACGCTGCACCCTCACCCAGCCTCTCCCGCTTCGCGGGAGAGGGGATGAACGCCGGTGACCGGCTTCACCCACTTCGATGCCGCCGGCAACGCCGCCATGGTGGATGTGTCCGCCAAGCCCGCAACCGACCGCAGCGCCACGGCGCGCGCCCGGGTGGCCATGCGCCCGGAAACCGCGGCAATGATCCGCGCGGGGACCGCAAGGAAGGGCGACGTGCTTGGCGTGGCGCGAATTGCGGGGATTATGGCCGCCAAGCGCACGGCGGAATTGATCCCGCTCTGCCACCCGTTGCCGATCAGCGCGGTGACGCTGGAGCTGACGGCTGGCGAGGCGGCGGTGGAGATCGCCGCCACGGTGCGCACCACCGGCCAGACGGGGGTGGAGATGGAGGCGCTGACCGCGGCCTCGGTGGCGGCGCTGACGGTCTACGACATGTGCAAGTCGGTGGACCGGGGGATGCGGATCGAGGCGGTGCGGGTGGTGCACAAGGCCGGTGGCAAGTCGGGCGAGTTTGTGCAGGACTGACCGGGAAGGGTCCGGCGCTCGCTGTCGCGGTGCCGGTTGCGCGGCGTGACCGGCGGTGTGGTGCGCTGACGGCCGGTCGTACAGGTGCATAGGGTTCTGCCGCTCCTGGCGCACCACCGGTCGCGCGACGCGACCGGTGGTGCGGTGCGCCAGCGGAAGGTCGTGCAGGCGCATCGGACGCTGCCTCGGCCGTGGGCGGTCAGCAGGGTGACACGGCAGGCGGCACGAGTTTTTCACCGCTGACGGCGTGCGCGACATGCGGCATGGTCTGGGCCGTTGCGGGCCCACGAGCGAGGCAGGATCACGTGCCGGCTGCGGCGGCAGCCAGGCAGGCGACCCCGGCGATGTCGCGGCGTGATGACTGGCGGCGCGTCACAGTCGTCTCGTAGTCTAGTGACCGTCTCAGAATCCCGTGCAAGGAACGCTATCCCAATAATGCCGCGCGGCGCCAGCAGCGCCTGCGCCTGCTCTGCTGGTGGGTCGGATTGCCGGGTTTGCCGCGGCGCTCCATCGTAGTAACATGGCGTTAGGGCTAGCACTAACAAGAGGACGCCTCGCCGAGGCAAGCAGCATGACCCGGTCAGACCGAAAGCGCTCCGATGGGAGCGAGCCAGCGGCGCAGCAACGTGACAGGAAAGCGCCGCATTCATATCGGGGTCGTGCCGGCCGAGTGAACAACGATTTCACCAGCGGGAATACGTCATGCAGGGTCAACCTTCAGTGCCGCGTCATTGGGACGTGGAAGCCGACGTTGTCGTGGTCGGATTCGGGGCGGCGGGCGTCGCCGCCGCGGTCACGGCGCACGACCTGGGAGCCAAGGTCGTCATCCTGGAAAAGGCGCCCGAAGGCCAGGAAGGCGGCAACACGCGGGTCGCCGGCCAGGGCTATCTGAACACCTCGTCGTCCGAGAAGGCCGCCGCCTATCTCACCGCCCTGTGCGGACCCCACACCGTGCCGGAGCCCATGGTACGGGTGTGGGCGGAGGAGATGGGCAAGAACAATGCATGGCTCGAAAGCCTCGGCGGCGACCCGCAAGAGCATCAACATCCGCCGGTCGGCATCGAGTTTCCCGACCTGCCTGGCTCGGACTGCGTGCACAAGTTCCACGATGGGCCGACCTACGGCTATTCCAATACCTGGAAACGGTTCGAAAGCCTGGTCAAGCAACGCCCGATCTCCATTCTGTATGAAACGCCGGGCAGACAACTCATCCAACACGACGTCACCAAGGAAATCCTGGGTGTCCGCGCCCAGCAGGGCAACAAGTCGATCGACGTCAAGGCCCGCAAGGCGGTGGTGCTGACTTGCGGAGGCTTCGAAAACAACCAGGAAATGATCCGCAATTACCTCCCTGGCGTCCCCTACTGCTACACCTCCGGCACGCCGTACAACGAAGGCGACGGCATTACGATGGCGATGTCGGTCGGGGCTGACCTGTGGCACATGAACAACTACGCTGGCCCTTCCATGGCCTTGAAGGTGCCGGAAATCCGGACCTCATTCTCGATGCAGGCGTTGCACTACAGCAAGAAAATACCCGGCGGCATGATCGTGGTGGGCCCGGATGCCAGGCGCTTCACCGATGAAAAGTATAAGACCCGGCACGGGAAAATCCCGGTGAATGGCTGCTGGCTCCCGCTGTCCACCCCATGCCCGATGTTTCTGATCCTCGACCACACCCTGTTTTCCTCCGGCCCACTTTACGACAAGCACCCCAGCCACGGCTGGACGCAAATAATCGAGCGCTACGATTGGAGCGAGGACAACAGCGCCGAACTCGCGAAGGGTTGGGTCAAAATCGGTGACAGCCTGGCGAAGCTTGCCGCGGTCGTGGGACTCGACCCCGCGACGCTGGCAGACACGGTCAGCCGGTGGAACCGCTATTGTGAAGCAAGGCACGACCCGGATTTCGGCCGAACCTTGATGATGGAGCCCATCGTCAACCCACCGTTTTATGCGGTTGAACTCTCGCCTTCGATGCTCAATACGCAAGGCGGCCCGAGACGCAATGAGAAGGGGCAGATTGTGCGGCCTGAAGGCACACCCATCGCAAGGCTGTACAGCGCGGGAGAACTGGGTTCGATCTATAGCTATTTGTATCAGGGTACCGGAAATATCGGGGAATGCCTGGCGTTTGGCCGCATTTCGGGGCGCAACGCCGCGGCTGAGACGCCTTGGGAGTAGCACCGGGCCATCTCCGGCGCTCCCCCGTCATGGCCGGGCTTGGCCCGGTCCTCTATGCAACCGCGGTGCCGCGATCGATGTCTGGGTCAAGGCCGGTCATGACGGTGGAGCGGGCGGTGCCGCAGGCGCTGACGATCACGACCGCACGCCTCGCCACGCGCGGCGTTATTTCTCGCCTACCGTCAGCACCAACGCACCGAGTAACGCCAGCGTACCACCGGCTAACATCAAGCGGACCAACCACCGCGCTGGGGGCCGCAGCCCGAGAACCAGGCAACCGACGACATAACACTCGGTAAAGGCCCGGAAATACGCATTCCGATCGACCCAGGGCCCACCGGCGGTCAGCAGGGACATCAAGGCAATGACCGGCAGCCAGCCGGCCGCCAGTGCCCCGGCACCTGCCAGACGCAGCACGACCGGTGTCCGCGCCGCGACAACAGCGCAAAACCCCAGCAACCATCCGGCGCTGACAACCACATAGGCCCGCACCGCAGCGTCCAGGATGGCACGGTTCGGTTGGACGAATTGTTTCGCGCCGGTCAGCGTATCGCGCAACATGATGACGGCACCGAGAAGCGGCCAGCCGAGATTATTTGTGCCTGCCTGCGATGCGTGGCTCCAGACCAGATGCAGCGCTGCCTGCCACAGCAGAAACGGGGCCAGGGCCAGGCCGCAGATCAGCACGCGATGCCAGCGCAAAGCGCCTCCCGCGGTCCTGATAGTCTGGATCGTCTCGAAACACAGGACCCCGGCGAGAACCAGGACACTGGTTTCACGCGTCAGCGTTGCCAACCCACCCAGCACGCAATAGACCAGCAGGCGTTTCGCGAAGTATGCATCGATCGCGCCCAGCAGAAGCGCTGCCGCGAGGATTTCCGTCGTGTCGTGGGTCAAGGCGATGATGAACCCCGGCCATAACATGATCGCAAGCGGTAGCTTGGCGGGAAGCTGCAAGCGGGCAGTCAGATGCATCGCGAACATCGCCATGGCGGCGAGTCCGAGCAGATTGACCAGATACATCGTGACGGGCACCGCAGCGGCATGCCCGAATGTTACCGCCCATACCAGAAGGGGATAGAAGATCCGCCGCGCGCGGTAGGCTGGATGGTCGAGTTCGACGCCGAATGCTGCCTGTTGCAATCGGAACGGCGAGAGTGCCATCCGGTAGTAGAATTCCCCATCGTATCCGCTCGAGTTCGGCTGGACGATGATCGGTGACGCCAGTTGCCGGGCGTCAACAAAATGGTCCCCGGCGATGATGAACGCCGACGGGTCGAAGCCGTGCCGCGCCAGGATCGGCAACGTTGCCAGACCGTATCCCAGCACAACCATCAGCGCGAACGCCCACGACCTGTGCTGCCAATGCCCCACGCTGGCGCAGGCGATACGTAGCCATGTGCTCG
>Ga0181530_10001120_pt1 | contig 34062 bp, 41 predicted proteins | sample PEATcosm2014_Bin_42_FD_119769 | JGI IMG/M metagenome (GOLD analysis project Ga0181530, IMG submission 119769) | Peatland microbial communities from MTU Mesocosm Facility, Houghton, MI, USA - PEATcosm2014_Bin10_60_metaG | ecosystem: Environmental > Terrestrial > Soil > Wetlands > Peat | place...
CGGCTTGGGGGAATACGTGCGCACGACCGTCCTTTGTAGAAGTCAACTCGTGGTGCTCACCCTGAGCATCCCGCGGCCACCGGTTAAAGGGCGCGAACCTCAAGCTCAGCGGGCAAGAGCCAGCGCTCCACGATAGAAGACGCCGGGTCCGACGGCAAGCCGGCCGCTCACCGGGGTGCGGCGGCCCAGTCGCCGCCACCGGGTTGCCAGGTCCCGCCCGGAACCAGGCTCTCGGGGTATCTCACCGCCACGAGGCACAGCCCCTGCGGGGGCGCGGGCTGGCCGGCGCGCGACCGGTCGCCACCACGGATGGTGGCAAGCATCTCGCCGGCCGGGATGCGTCCCTGCCCCACGCCCACGAGCGTCCCGACGATCGAGCGGACCATCTGGTGGCAGAAGGCGTTCGCCTCGATCTCGAAGCGCCACACGCGCTCGTCGCAGGGTGCCTGCGACCAGTCGACCGACAGCACCCGGCGGATGACAGGCGGCGACTCACCCGGCGGGAGCCGGCAGAACGCGGAGAAGTCGTGCTCGCCCAGGAAGGCGTCGGCCCCGACGCGCATGGCGGCCAGATCGAGCGGGCCGGGCACGTGCCACGAACAGTGTTGGAGCAGTGGATCGGGCCAGGGCGTGCGCAGCAGGCTGTAGCGGTAGCGCCGGGCGATGGCCGAGTGGCGGGCGTCGAAGCCCTCCGGCGCGACCCGGGCCTCGAGAACCGCGACGGCCGGGCCGAGCTGGCGGCTCAACGACCGCCCGAGCCGCTCCAGCACCGTCCCGGGCCCGGGCTGGCGTTTCGCCCCTTTCCGGACGACCGCCTCGTCCAGATCCGCGTGCACGACCTGCGCCGAAGCGTGCACGCCGGCGTCGGTCCGACCGGCGCAGGTCAGCGGCACGTCGCGGCCGGCCATCGCGCCCAGGGCCGCGCCCAATAAGCCCGCCACGGTGCGTTGGCCACCTTGAGGCGCGAAACCGTGAAAGGACGTCCCGTCATAGGCGACAAGGAGCATTACGCGACGAAGCGGCCCCGACGGGGCCGCTTCGCTCCCGGGCTCGAAGAGCCTCACACGAGCTCGACGCGCGCCATCGGGGCGTTGTCGCCCTGACGCGGTCCGAGTTTCAGGATCCGGATGTAGCCACCGGGCCGGTCCGCATAGCGCGGGCCGATCTCGGAGAACAGCTTGTGCGCCATGTCCTTGTCACGGATGAACGCCACAACTTGACGCTGATTGTGCACACCGCCCTTGCGGGCCTTGGTGATCAGCTTCTCGGCCACGGGCCGCATCGCCTTCGCCTTGGTCTCGGTCGTGACGATCCAGCGCGGGTCTGCCGCGATGAGCGAGGCGATCAGGTTGCCGAGCATGGCCTTCTGGTGAGCGGCGTCCCCACCGAGGCGGCGCCCCTTCTTCGGCGTGGCAGGCATCTCAGACGCCTGCTTCGCGCAGCGAGAGGCCCCGCTCGTCGAGGCGCTCGAGCACCTCGTCGAGCGACTTCTGACCGAAGTTGGTGATGGCGAGGAGGTCCTCGGCCGAGCGCTCGATGAGCTCGCCGACCGTGTTGATCTGCGCCCGCTTGAGGCAGTTGCGCGGCCGCTCCGGCAGGTCGAGGTCCTCGATGGGAAGGTCGAGGTCGGGAGATCCCGTGACAGCGATGCCGACCTCGCCGAGTTCCAGGCCCCGGCCCTCGCCGGCGAGCTGGGCGACGATCGAGAGGAGGCCCCGCAGTGTCTGGCCGGCCGAGGCGAGCGCCTCGCGGGGCGAGATCGAGCCGTCGGTCTCGATGTCCAACAAGACCCGGTCGAAGTCCGTCGAGACCTCGACACGCGTGGGCTCGACCACGAACGCCACCCGGCGGACCGGGGAGAAGATGGCATCGACGGGGATGACCCCGATGGTGGACGCCGCCTGCTTGCGCTCCGCGGGCGCGTACCCCTTGCCCTGCTCGACGGTGACGTCGATCGCGAGGCGCCCCTTGGCGTTCACCGTCGCGATGTGGACCCCGGGGTTGAGCACCCGGACATCGGATGTCGTGCGCAGGTCGGCACCGGTCACGTCGGCTGGACCGCGCACGTCGATGCGCATCGTGACCGGCGTCTCCGAGTCGCTTCTGAGCACGAGGTCCTTCAGGTTCAAGATGATGTCGCTCACGTCCTCTTTCACCCCGGGGAGGAACGTGAACTCGTGGAGAGCGTCGTCGAAACGCACCTGGGTGACCGCGGCGCCGGGGATCGAGGACAAAAGGGTGCGCCTGAGCGCGGCCCCGAGCGTGTGCCCGAAACCGGGGTCGAGCGGTCCGATCGCAAAGCGCTGGTGGAACTGGTCCGGTTCGCCGATCGGCTCGACGGTGGGACGCTGGATGATGAGCATGGGGTAGTGGGGCTCCTATGTGGGGGGCGCGCTGGCTACTTCGAGTACAGCTCGACGATGAGCTGCTCACGCACCTGGGTGTCGATCTGTTCCCTGAGCGGGAGCGACAGCACGCGGACGGCACTGCCCGAGTCCTCGACTTCGAGCCACGCGGGCGGACGGCGGTCGATGGTGTCGAGGTTGTGGCGGACCACGATGAACTCCCGCGCCTTCGCGCTGAGCTCGACCCCGTCGCCCTGGCGCACCCGGTAGCTCGGGATCGTGACGCGCTTGCCGCTCACGCGCACGTGGCCGTGGCGTACCAGCTGGCGCGCCTGGTTGCGGCTGGCTCCCCACCCGGCACGGAACACGACGTTGTCGAGGCGGGTCTCCAGCATCCGTAACAGGTTGTCGCCCGTGATCCCGGACTGGCGGCTCGCCTCCTCGTACAGGTTGCGGAACTGGGTCTCCAACACGCCGTAGATGCGGCGTGCCTTCTGTTTCTCGCGAAGCTGGGTGTTGTACTCCGAAGGCTGGCGCAGGCGGTCGCGCCCGTGTTCGCCCGGGGGGCTGGGCCGCCTCTCCATCGGGCAGCGGACTGTCTCGCACTTGGGGCCTTTCAGGAAGAGCTTGACCTTCTCACGCCGGCAGAGGCGGCAGACCGGTCCTGTGTATCGCGCCATCGTCGTCTCCCTACCTATACCCGGCGCCGCTTCTTCGGGCGGCACCCGTTGTGCGGAATCGGCGTGACGTCCTTGATACCGGTGACTTCGATGCCCGCACTCGAGAGCGAGCGGATCGCGGTCTCACGCCCTGAGCCTGGACCGCGGACAAGCACGTCGACGCGGCGCACGCCGTGCTCCATCGCCCGGCGGGCGCACTGCTCGGCCGCCATCTGGGCCGCGTAGGGCGTGGACTTGCGGGAGCCTTTGAAGCCGACGTTGCCCGCCGACGCCCAGGAGATGACGTTGCCCTCCTGGTCTGAGATCGAGACGATCGTGTTGTTGAACGAGCTCTTGATGTGGGCGACGCCGTAGGTGACGTTCTTGCGTTCCTTGCGGCGAGGACGGCGACCGCCGGGCTTTGTCGTCTTTGCCATCAGCCGTGGTCCGAGCCTGAGCGGGTGATCCTATGCGGGGCCATGGTTACTTGCGCACCTTCTTCTTTCCGGCGACGGTCTTCTTCGGTCCCTTGCGGGTGCGGGCGTTCGTGTGGGTACGCTGCCCGTGGACCGGCAGGCCCTTGCGGTGACGGATCCCCTGGTAACAGCCGATCTCCATCTTCCGTTTGATGTCCTGGGCGACGTCGCGCCGAAGATCGCCCTCGACTTTGAAGTTGGCGTCGATCCAGGTCCGGAGACGGGCGACCTCCTCGTCGGTGAGGTCACGAACCCGCGTGTCGGGGCTGATCCCCGTCTCGGCACAGGTCTGCTGGGCCCTCGTCAGGCCGATCCCGTAGATGTAGGTGAGCGCGATCTCAAGACGCTTCTCGCGCGGGATGTCGACGCCGGAAATGCGGGCCACGGGCTAACCCTGTCTCTGCTTGTGCCGCGGGTTGGTGCAAATGACCATCACGCGGCCGTGCCGGCGAATGATCTTGCACTTCTCGCACATCGTCTTGACACTCGGTCGAACCTTCACTGTCTCATGCTCCACTCGACGGGGTCGGCGCTGCCGACCCGCTCCCGCCTCGGCAGCGCTTGCTGCCTGGCTCCCAACAGCCGCCATCTCCCGGGCCCGGTTTTCGACCGGGGCCGGGCTCACTTGTAGCGATACGTGATCCGCCCTCGCGCGAGGTCGTAAGGCGTGATCTCGACCTGGACTCGATCACCCGGCAAGATGCGAATCCGGTGCATCCTCATCTTGCCCGAGGAGTGTGCGAGCACCTTGTGCCCGTTCTCGAGCTCGACTCGGAACATTGCGTTTGGGAGCGGTTCGACAACCGTTCCTTCCAGCACGATTGCATCTTCTTTGGGCTTGGGCAGGACAACCTCCTACAACTATTCCGACTTTTCCGACACCGACGCGACGGCCGCCGCGCAGTCGATCCTTGCGCCGGGCCCTCGCTTCGTGCCGCGTACTATCCACCGGCTCGTGGCGCAGAAAAGCATAGCCGCCGGCCACCGGACCCGAGGCGGCCCCATGATAGCCGCTCAGTCCTGGGTAAGCACTTCCGGGCCGTCCTCGGTGACGGCGATGGTGTGCTCGAAGTGCGCGGAGAGGCTCCCGTCCGCGGTCACGACGCTCCAGCCGTCCTCGAGCTCGATCGTGTCCGGCCCGCCCATGTTCACCATCGGCTCGATGGCGAAGACATTGCCCACCTTGATCCTCGGGCCGGGCGTCCCCGGCCAGTAGTTCGGCACCTGCGGGTCTTCGTGCATCGCGGTACCGATGGCGTGGCCCACGTACTTGCGCACGACCGAGTAGCCGGCCGCCTCGGCCACCTTCTGAACGGCGCGACCGACGTCGTGGAGGCGGTTGCCGTCCCGGAGCTGGTCGATGCCTGCCCACAGGCTCGCCTCGGTCACCTCCAACAGGCGCGCGGCCGCACCCGAGATCTCTCCGACCGGAGCGGTGTAGGCCGCATCGCCGTGGTAGCCCTCGATGATCGCTCCGCAGTCGATCGAGATGACGTCACCGTCCTCCAGCACGCGCCGGCCCGGGATGCCGTGCACGATCATGTCGTTCGGCGAGGTGCAGATCACAGCGGGAAAGCCGTGATAACCGAGGAAGTTCGACCTGGCGGCGCGGCGCTCGAGCACGTCGCGCGCCACGCGGTCGAGAGCGGCCGTCGTCACACCGGGGCGGATCCGGGCCCGTGTCTCGGCGAGCATCTCGGCGACCACCTTACCGGCCCGTCGCATCTTCGCGATCTCTTCGGGCGTACGCCTCACGCATGCTCCCGCGGCGTGGGCGGGAAGAACCTGCCCCCGTGCTGGTAGGCGTCGACGACGGCGTTCAGGTTGGCGGCCACCTCGCTCGGGCTGCCTTCGCCCGACACCTCGACGAGCTTGCCCAAGGCGGTGTAGCGCGCGATGAGCGGGGCGGTCGCGTAGTCGTACTGGGCGAGGCGGTTCTTGATCGCCTCCTCGGTGTCGTCCTCGCGCTGGACCACGTCGCCGCCGCAGAAGTCACAGGTCCAGTTGAACTTGGGTGGTGCGGACGTCGAGTAGATCGCACCGCAGTCCTCGCACACCCGCCGGCTCACGAGCCGCGCCAGCACGAGCCCGGTCGGCACGACGAGGTCGAGCACCAGGTCTATCGAGAACGGCTTCAGGATCTCGTCGAGACCGTCCGCCTGGGCGACGGTCCGCGGAAAGCCGTCGAGCAGGAAGCCGCGCGTCCTCGTGTCGTCCTGGTCGAGTCGGGCGGCGATCATGGCCAGCACGACGCGGTCGGGGATGAGGTCGCCGGCGTCGAGATAGCGCAGCGCCTCGAGGCCGAGCGGGGTGCGGGCCTTGACGGCCGCCCGCAGCATGTCGCCTGTGGAGATGTGCGGCAGCACGTAGCGACGTGACAGCCGCACGCACTGGGTGCCCTTCCCGGCCCCTTGCTTGCCGAGGACGATGAGCCTCGCGCCCGGTACCACTTACTGGAGGAATCCCTCGTAGTTACGCATCATCAACTGGCTGTCGATCTGCTTCATGGTCTCGAGCGCCACACCGACGCTGATGAGAAGCGTCGTGCCCGCGAACGGGATCGTGGTGATGCTCCACAGGTGCAGGAGGATCGACGGCGTCAGCGCCACCGCCGCCAGGAACAGGCTCCCGGGAAGGGTGATCCTGTTCAGGATCCGGGCCAGGTAGTGCTCGGTCGGCGCCCCGGGCCTGAAGCCGGGGATGTAACCACCCTGCTTGCGGATCGTGTCGGCCTGCTGGTAGGGGTCGAATGTCACATGGACGTAGAAGAAGGTGAAAAGGACGATGAACAGGCCGTAGAAGAGGATGTACCAGAGGTCGGTCGGGTTCAGCAGGTTGTGCTGGACCCAGTTGCGCAGCGACAACCAGGGCACGACGTTCGACAAGAGGACCGGGATGTACAAAAGGGAGCTCGCGAAGATGATCGGGATAACTCCGGCCTGGTTGACCTTGAGGGGTATGTAGGTGCTCTGGCCGCCGTACATGCGCCGTCCCTGCACCCGTTTCGCAAAAGTGACCGGTATGCGCCGCTGGCCCTGCTCGACGAAGACGATGGCGACGAGGAGGCCCAGGACCACGAAGATGATCACCCCGAGCCCGAACCAGCCCTTGTCGGCCTTGATCTGCTCCCCGTAGATCGGCATCGCCGCGACGACGTTGGAGAAGATCAGGATCGACATCCCGTTGCCGATGCCGCGTTGGGTGATGAGCTCCGCGAGCCACATCACAACCGCGGTCCCGGCCGTGAACACGAGGATTATGAACAACACCCTGGCCGCGGTGAAGTCCTTGATGAGGTCGATGTTGCTGCCGCTGCCGAAGAGCTGACCTGAGTGGAACAGGAACACCAGGCCCGAGCTCTGCATGACCGCCAAGGCCACGGTGAGGTAACGAGTGGCCTGGGTGAGCTTTCGCTGCCCGACCGCTCCCTGCTCGCGCCACTGCTCGAACTTCGGGATCACCGTCTGGAGCAGCTGGACGATGATCGAAGAGGTGATGTAGGGCATGATCCCGAGCCCGAAGATCGCGGCCCGGGCGAGCGCGCCACCCGAGAACAAGTTGAGGAAGCCGAGCACACCACCGGACTTCTCGGCGGCGCTGATGGACTGGATCTCGGCGAAGTTGACGCCGGGCACGACGATGTTGGCGCCCAGCAGGTAGACGGCGATGATCAGCAAGGTGAACAGGACCTTGTTGCGGAGGTCGGGAACCTTGAACATGTTCCGCAGGCTTGCGAGCATCAGATCCTTTCCTCACTAGCCGTGTTCGAAATAACGCTGTCGCCGGCGAAGCCCCGGCGCCGCCAAAGAACGCTAGCGGTTGGCGAGGGCATTTCCCTTGGCGGGTGGCCGCCGGTCACCGAACGGGGGTGGGACGACGGTCACGGACCCGCCCGCAGCCTCGATGGCAGCTACGGCCGAGCGCGAGAAGCCGTGCGCACTGACCTTCACAGACCGGTGCAGCTCGCCACGCCCGAGGATCTTGACGAGCCCCTTGTGGTGGACGATGCCCCCGGCTTCGAGGCTTTCGGGCGTCACTTCGTCGAGCCCCAGTTCCTCGAGGACATCGAGGTTGACGACGTTGTACTCGACCCGGAACGGGTTCGCGAAGCCGCGCAGCTTCGGGATCCGTTGCGTCAGCGGCAGCTGGCCGCCCTCGAATCCGGGCTTGATGTTGTTGCGGGCCTTTTGACCTTTGGTCCCCCGTCCCGCCGTCTTGCCGCCCTTTCCCCCCGTACCCCTGCCGACGCGGCGCTTGGGGCGGTTGGAACCGGGCGAAGGTGCGAGCTCGTGCAGCTTCATACGGTCTTTGCCTCCGAGACGGTGATCATGTGCGGGACGCGGGCAAGCATCCCGCGGATCTCCGGCCGGTCGGGGAGATCGTTCGACTGGCCGATCCGGCCGAGCCCGAGTGCCCGCAGAGTCCCGCGGTGCTTCGGCTTGGAGCCGATGGTGGAGCGGACCTGGGTGACGTGGAGACGCCCTTCGACCTTGGGCGCAGGCTCGGGAGCCTTCTTCGCGGAGCGAGCTGGCGCCGCCGCCTTGGGTGCAGGCGCGGGAGCTCTCTCCGCGCGGGGAGTCGCCGCCTCGGTCTCAGCTGCGGGTGCGGCCCTCTTCGCGCGGGGAGTTGCCGCCTCGGTCTCAGCTGCGGGTGCGGCCCTCTTCGCGCGGGGAGTTGCCGCCTCGGTCTCAGCTGGGGACTCGGCCGGCTTCGTGCGGGGAGCAGCCACCTCAGCTCACCTCCCCCGACACACGCCCGAGGCGGCGTCGTTCCTCGTAGGCGCGCAGCACGCCGGTCGGCGTCACCTCGTCGGCGTTCTTGCCCCTCAGGCGCGCGATCTCGTCGGGACGCCGGAGCTGGCTCAAGCCGTCGATGGTGGCGTGCGCGACGTTGATGGCGTTCGAGGTACCGAGCGACTTGGCGACGACGTCACGGATCCCTGCCATCTCGAAGATGGCCCGCGCCGCCCCCCCGGCGATGACGCCGGTGCCGGGCGCAGCCGGCTTCAGCATGATCCGGCCGGCGCCGGCGTGGCCGATCACCGGGTGGACGATCGTCGAGCCCGCGATCGGGACGTCGAACATGTTCTTGCGCGCCTCTTCGATCCCCTTTTGGACGGCGAGACCCGCTTCCTTCGCCTTGCCGTAGCCGAGACCGACACGGCCGTTGCCGTCGCCGATCACCATGAGCGCGGTGAACGAGAAGCGCCGCCCGCCCTTTACGACCTTGGCGACGCGGTTGACCTTGATCGTGCGCTCTTCGTACTGCGACTCGACCATTACAGCTCCAATCCGGCTTCACGCGCGGCCTCGGCGAGTGCCGCGACCCTACCGTGGTACCGGGACGCACCCCGGTCGAACACGACCTTCGTCACTCCTTTCGACAGAGCTCGGCTCGCCACGAGCTTGCCGATTTCGGTCGCAGCAGCGATGTTGCCTGTGGCGCCCCCGCGCAGGCCGTCCTCCAAGGTGGAGGCGGCCACCAGGGTGTGGCCGGCATTGTCGTCGATGATCTGGGCCACGATGTGCTTGTTCGAGCGGAACACGGTGAGGCGCGGCCGCTCGGCCGTGCCGATCACGTGCTTGCGGACACGCCGGTGACGCCGGAGCGCCAGCTCGTGGCTACGCAGTGTCTTGCTCATGGTTACTTCGCCGCCTTCCCGGCCTTGCGCTGCACGACTTCACCCGCGTACCTCACGCCCTTGCCCTTGTAGGGCTCGGGCTTTCGTACCCTGCGGATGTCGGCGGCGACCTGGCCGACCGCCTCTTTGTCGATGCCTTTCACGATGACGCGCAGCGGGGTGGGCACTTCGAAGGTGACGCCCTCGGGCGCGTCGATGAAGACCGGGTGGCTGAACCCGAGCGCCAGCTCGAGCTGCTTGGGGCTCTTCAGCGTCGCGCGGTAGCCGACACCCACGATCTCCAGCTCCTTGGAGAAACCGGCCGTGACGCCCGTCACCATGTTCTGGATGAGGCTGCGCGTCAGTCCGTGCAGTGCCCTGTTGGCCCGCTCGTCGTCAGGCCGCTCCACGAGAAGCTGGGCGTCGGACTGGCGGACCGTGATGGTGCCGGGCAGGTCGCGCTGCAGCTTGCCCTGGGGGCCGGACACCGCCACGCTTCCGTCGTGCAGCGTCACCTCGACACCGGCGGGCACCTGGATGGGGTTTCTTCCGACTCGGGACATCAGCTCTTCACCTTCGGGTCACCAGACATAACAGAGCACTTCACCACCGACACGCTGCTGGCGCGCCTCGCGGTCGGTCATGAGACCCTTGCTCGTCGACAGCACTGCGACCCCGAGCCCACCGAGGACACGCGGCAGCCCGTCGGCGCGGCAGTAGATCCTGAGCCCCGGCTTGGAGACGCGCTTCAGGCCGCCTATCACCCGGACCCGGTCCGACGTGTACTTGAGCGAGATCTCGAGCACGTCACCAGGATGGCCCTCCCTCGGGATCGTGGTGAAGCCCGCGATGTAGCCCTCGCGCTCGAGGATCTGTGCAAGGGCTTCTTTGACTCTCGAGCTGGGCATCCGGACCGTCTCGTGCATCGCCACGTTCGCGTTGCGGACGCGGGTCAGCATGTCCGCGATGGGGTCGGTCATTGTCATGGACGATCCCCTCCTCTCACCAGCTGGCCTTGGTCACGCCCGGCACCTCGCCGGCATGCACGAGCTCGCGCAAACAGATGCGGCAGAGCCCGAACTTGCGGTACACCGCCCGCGGGCGACCGCAGCGGCGGCATCGCGTGTAGCCGCGCACCTTGAACTTGGGCTTGGCCTGTTGCTTCTGTATCAATGCCTTCTTGGCCATGGGTCGGCTCTACTGCCCTTCACGTCGGAACGGGAACCCGAAGGCGTTGAGCAACGCCCTGCCTTCGGCATCGGTGCGGCCGGTCGTCACAATCGTGATGTCCATGCCTCTGGGGGAATCGACCTTGTCGTAGTCGATCTCGGGGAAGATCAGCTGCTCGGTGACGCCGAAGGTGTAGTTGCCGCGGCCGTCGAACGACTTCGGCGACAGGCCCCGGAAGTCACGGATGCGTGGGATGGCGAGGCTTATGAGGCGGTCGAAGAACTCCCACATACGATCGCCCCGCAACGTCACCATGCAACCGATCGACATGCCCTCGCGGAGCTTGAAGGCGGCGATCGAACGCCGCGCCTTGGTGATGACCGGCCTCTGGCCGGCGATCAGCTGGAGGTCACCGACGGCGCCTTCGAGCAGGGACTGCTGCTGGGTCGCCCTGCCGACGCCCATGTTGATGACGATCTTGGAGAGGCGCGGCACCTCCATCACGTTGGAAAGGCCAAGCTCGGCTGCAAGAGCCTGGCGGATCTCGCTGTCGTAGCGCTGGCGGAGACGCGGGCGCTCGATGACGGCCGGGCTCACAGGTCACCTCCGCACTTTCGACAGACGCGGATCTTGCGGCCCTGGTCGTCGATCCGGAACCCGATGCGCGTGGGCCCGCACTCCGCGCAGACCACCGCCACCGTCGAGGCGTGAACCGGCATGTCCTTGTCGATGATCCCGCCCTGCATGGTGCCGCGCTTGGCCTTGGTGGAACGCTTGGCGACGTTGACGCCGTCCACGATCACGCGGTTCTGGGCGGGGATGACGCGCATGACCTCACCGGTCTTGCCCCGGTCCTTGCCCGTGAGCACCCTGACACGGTCGCCCTTGTGGATACGCACCTAGATCACCTCCGGAGCAAGCGAGACGATGCGCATGAAGCGCTTCTCCCGCAGCTCGCGTCCCACGGGGCCGAAGATCCGGGTGCCGCGTGGCTGCAGCTGGTCGTTGATGAGAACCGCGGCGTTCTCGTCGAAGCGGATGTAGCTGCCGTCGGAGCGGCGGTTCTCCTTCTTCGTCCGCACGACGACGCAGCGCACCACGTCGCCCTTCTTGACCGCAGCCCCGGGCACGGCGTCTTTGACCGTGGCTATGAACACGTCACCGATGGACGCGTAGCGTCGGCGCGTCCCGCCCAGCACCTTGATGCAGAGAACCTCTTTGGCACCGGAGTTGTCGGCGACGCGCAGGCGAGATTCTTGCTGGATCACCGTGCACGCTCCAAGACCTCGACGAGACGCCAGCGCTTCAGCTTCGAGAACGGCCGCGTCTCGGCCACTCGGACACGGTCCCCGGTCGCGGCCTCGTTCTTCTCGTCGTGCACGTACAGGTGGCGCGTCCGCTGGACGGTCTTGGCGTACTTGGCGTGCCGGACGCGCTCCACGACCGCGACGACCGCGGTCTTGTCCATCCGGTTCTCGACGACGGTGCCCTCGCGGACCCTGCGCCTGTTTACGCGCCCTTGCTCGCCGGTTGGCGGCGTACCGATGGCGGCCGACGCCTCGGCCTCGTTCTCGGCCATCACTGCTCCTTCGTCCCTGCGCCGCCGCGACCCGCGACGACCTCCGCCGACTCCGCCAGCTCGATCTCATGGGCACGCTGCACGGTCAAAAGCCGCGCGATGTCCCTGCGGACCTCGCTGACACGGGCGTTGTTGTCCAAGCGGCCCGTGGCCGCTTGGAAGCGAAGGTTGAAGAGCTCCTTGCGGGCTTCGACGAGCTTGTTCTCGAGCTCGGTCTCGTCGAGCTCGCGCAGTTCTGCTGCGGTCGTCATCAGACCAGCACCTCCGCGTTGGAACCGAGACCGGGCCTTGCGATGACCCGCGCCTTCATGGGCAGCTTCTGGATCGCCCTTTCGAGGGCCGAATGGGCGAGGGCGTCGTCCACGCCGGCCAGCTCGAAGAGGATCCGCCCAGGTCGCACGACGGCGACCCAGTGCTCGGGGTTGCCCTTGCCGGAGCCCATGCGCGTCTCGGCGGGCTTCTGGGTGACCGGCTTGTCGGGGAAGACGCGGATCCAGACCTTGCCACCACGCTTGATGTGCCTTGTCATGGCAATTCGAGCGGCCTCGATCTGCCGGGCCGTGAGCCAGGCCGGCTCGAGCGCCTGAATCCCGAAGTCGCCGAAGTTGATGGTCTCGCCACCCTTGGTCATCCCGGACGTGCGGCCGCGCTGCTGCTTGCGGTGCTTGACCTTGCGGGGCATCAGCATGGTCAGTCAGCCTCCCGGCGGAAATGCGGGACGTCGTGATGCTGCTCGCGCGTCCGGCGCTCGATGTCTTCTTCCTCGGCGAGGAGCTTCTCGAGCGGGTCCTCGGTGACGACCGGTGCCACCGGCTCCACGGTCAGCTCTGGAACCACAGCCGCAACCTCCGCCTCGGGCTCGGCCTCGGCCGCGGCCTCGGGCAGGACCGAACCCGGCTCTCCGAGCTCGGGCCGGCGGCGCCCGCCGCCGGCGGTGACGATGCGCCGCGGACGTGCCTGGCCGGAGGTCTCCCCGACCGCCATGGCCGCCTCACGCGAGATCTTCTCTTCGGCCGAGGTCTTGTAGGGCAGGATGTCACCCTTGTAGATCCAGACCTTGATCCCGATCCGGCCGGTCGAGGTCTTCGCCTCGCGAAAGCCATAGTCGATGTCGGCCCGCAGCGTGTGCAGGGGGACCCGGCCCTCGCGGTAGGACTCCTTGCGGGCCATCTCAGAACCGCCCAGGCGGCCGGAGCATTGGACGCGCACGCCCTGGGCGCCCGCCTTCTGGACCGTCTGGATCGCACGCTTCATGGCGCGGCGGAAGCTGATCCTGCGCTGGAGCTGGTCGACGATGCCCTGGGCGATCAGAGCCGCGTCCAGCTCGGGCTGCTTGATCTCCTGGATGTTGAGCTGCACGTTGGCGTTGTGAGTGATGCGCGCGAGCTGGCGGCGCAGGCGGTCGGCCTCCGCCCCCCGGCGCCCGATCACGATGCCGGGCCGGGCCGTGTGCACGTCGATCCGCAGGCGGTCCCGAGTGCGCTCTATCTCGATTCGGCTGACAGCGGCGGCCTCGAGCTGGGTCATGAGGTAGTCGCGGACCTTCCAGTCCTCGACCACCGAGTCCTGATAGTTCCTGTCGTCGAACCAGCGTGACTTCCAGTCGGTCGTGACACCGAGGCGAAAACCGTATGGATTGACCTTCTGGCCCATCAGTCGCTCGTTTCCTCGTCGCCCAAAGCGGCATCCGCGCCCTCGGCTTGCTCGTCGTCTTCGCCCGAAGCGTCGTCCGCGCCCTCGGCTTGTTCGTTCTCTTCGCCGGCGAGCGCCTGCTCGACCGCGGCGTCGAGGTCCGTCGCGTCAGTGGCGTCGCCCGCCGCCACGATGCCCAGGACCTGCTCGTCGACGGCGGACGCCTCGGATGTCCCAGCCTTGGCGGCCGCGCTGGCGCGTCCTTGACGACGCGCCCCGGCCACGCGGCGCGCCCGGCGGTCGGCCTGCTCGGCCGCCACGCGGGCCCGGCGCCGGTTCAGCTCGTCCTCGGGCAGGCGCGAGACGATCACGGTGATGTGACAGGTGCGCTTGCGGATCCGAGTGGCGCGTCCGCGCGCCCGCGGACGCCACCGCTTGAGCGTCGTGCCCTCGTCTGCGTAGCAGGCGGACACGAACAGCTCCTCGGACTCGATGCCCCCGCCGTTGTGGAAGGCGTTCGCGGCGGCCGAGTGCAGTACCTTGCCGATGACCGTCGCCACTTCTCGGTCGCAGTACTCGAGGATCTCCGACGCCCGCTCGTAGTCCTTGCCACGGATGAGGTCGAGCACCTCGCGGGCCTTGTAGGCGGACACGCCCGAGTGCTTGAGGACGGCGCGGATGCCCGGCCGCTCGTTGGTCTTCACACCGGTCACGTCAGCGCCTCGCTGCTCGTTCTTGGCCCGCGTGGTAGCGGAACGTCCGCGTGGGGGCGAACTCTCCGAGCTTGTGGCCCACCATCGACTCGGTCACGTACACGGGCACGTGCTTGCGCCCGTCGTGCACGGCGATCGTGTGACCGACCATGTCGGGGATGATCGTCGAGCGACGCGACCAGGTCTTGATCACACGCTTCTCATTCGAAGCGTTGAGCGTGTCGACCTTGCGAAGCAGGTGATCGTCGACAAAGGGTCCCTTTTTCAGGCTACGAGGCATGATGGCTCCGCTCGGCGGTCAGCGGCGGGCGCCGCGGGTGCGGCGACGACGGATGATGAGCTGGTCAGACAGCTTGTGGCGCGGACGAGTCCGACCCTCGGCCTGGCCCCACGGCGACACCGGATGGCGGCCACCCGAAGTCTTCCCCTCGCCCCCGCCGAGGGGGTGGTCGACGGGGTTCATCGCAACCCCGCGGGTTTGGGGCCGGATGCCCTTCCAGCGGTTGCGTCCCGCTTTGCCGATGGAAACGAGCTCGGCCTCAGAGTTGCCGACCTCGCCGATCGTCCCGCGGCAGTCGATCGGGACGCGGCGCATTTCGGTCGAGGGGAGCCGCAAGGTGGCGTACATGCCCTCCTTCGCCACGAGCTGCACGCTCATGCCCGCACCCCGGGCGAGCTTGCCACCGCCACCCGGTCTCAGCTCCACGTTGTGGATCACCGAGCCCACGGGGATGTAACGCAGCGGCAGGGCGTTGCCCGGGCGGATCTCGGCGCCGGGCCCGGACTGCAGGAGGTCGCCGACCTCGACCCGCGCCGGTGCGATTATGTAGCGCTTCTCGCCGTCGAGGTAGTGCAGAAGGGCGATACGGGCGTTGCGGTTGGGGTCATATTCGATGGCCGCGACCTTGGCCGGGATGGAGTCCTTGTCCCGGCGGAAGTCGACCAGGCGGTACTGCTGCTTGTGGCCGGCGCCGCGATGGCGGGCGGTCTTGCGGCCGAGGTTGTTCCGGCCACCCGAGCCCGGCTGGGGCACGAGGAGCGACTTCTCGGGAGTCGTCTTCGTGATCTCGGAGAAGTCCGAGACAGACTGGAACCGCCGCCCCGGGCTGGTCGGCTTGCGCTTGCGGAGTGCCATGACGATGTCCCTCAGCCCTCGAACAGCTCGATACGGTCGTCACCGACCAGTCGCACGATGGCGCGCTTTTGGTCCGGTCGTTTCCCGTAGGTGGCGGCACGCCTTTGGCGCTTGCGCTTTCCCTTGCGCACCAGGGTGTTCACACTCAAGACGCGTACGCCGAAGGCGTCTTCCACCGCGGCGCGGATCTCGACCTTGCTCGCCCTCGGGTCGACGACGAACACGTATGTGTGCTCGTCCATGAGGGCGTAGGACTTCTCGGAGATCACGGGGCGCAACAGGATCGAACGGCCGGCGCTCACTTGTCCTCTTCCTCATCGTCGGTCTCGGCCGCTTCGTCGTCGGCAGCCTCGTCACCTGCAAGTTCGTCCGTCACCGGCTCCGCGCCGATCTCGGCGGCCTCCGGTTCGCCGGCCGCGGCGCTCTCCGCGATGATCTCGGGGGCGACCGGCCTCGAGGAGTTGGCGACGACAGAGCCCTCCGGTGCGTCGCTGACCTCGCCGGGCATCGTCTCGTCCGTGAACACGACCCAGTCGGACACGACCACGTCATAGGCGGTGAGCTGACCTGCCTCGACGATGTTCACATACGCCAAGTTCGAGAAAGAGCGCTCTGCGACCACGTCCTGGCCGCCGAGCACGACGAGCACGTTGCCGTCGACGCCGACGGCCGCCAGGGAGGCGACGGCATCCTTGGTCCTCGGCACTTCGAACGACCAGCGGTCGACGAGGCAGACCCGACCTTCCCTCGCCCGGTCCGAAAGGGCCGCCCGCAGCGCCTGGCGGACCATCTTGCGGGGCGTGGCCTGGGTGTAGTCACGCGGCTTGGGGCCGAAGGCGACGCCTCCGCCGGCGAACTGCGGCGCCCGGGTGGTGCCCTGGCGGGCACGGCCGGTGCCCTTCTGGCGATAAGGCTTGGCGCCGCCGCCCGAGACCTCGGCGCGCGTCTTGGTGCTGTGGGTGCCCGCGCGCTTGGCGGCGAGCTGCGCGGTCACAACCTGGTGCAGGAGGGGCACGCTGACGAGAGCGCCGAAGTACTCCGGGTCGAGCTGGACGACCCCGAGGAGCTCGCCGGCGTCGTTGCAGCGCTCCACGAACACCGACGGCCGGGTTTCCACCATGGTGTCGGTCATCACTTCCCGCCCTTCACGGTGTCGCGAATGAAGACCAGACCGCCTCGCGGTCCCGGCACGGCGCCCTTCACCAAGATGAGCTCACGCTCGGGGTCCGCCATCACGACCTCGAGGTTCAGCGTCGTCACACGCTCGGAGCCCATGTGGCCCGCCATCCTGGTCCCCTTGAACACGCGGGCCGGCGTGGCACAGGCGCCGACCGAACCCGGGGCCCGGTGCTTCTTATGGTTGCCGTGGGCGGCACCCTGGCCCTTGAAGTTGTGACGCTTCATGGCGCCGGCGAATCCCTTGCCCTTGCTCATGGCGGTGACGTCGATCTTGTCGCCGGCCGCCAGGATGCCGGCGTCGATCTCCTGGCCGACCGAGTAGCCGCTCGTGTCGTCGAGGCGCAGCTCGACGAGACGTACGCCCGGCTCCACGCCCGCCTTGGCGAAATGGCCGGCTTCCGGCTTGTTGAGCTTGCTCGCCGCCCGCACGCCGTAGGTCACCTGGAGGGCGGAATAGCCCTCCTGTTCGGGGGTCTTCACGCGTACCACGCGCACAGCCGCGACTTTGACCATGGTCACGGGTACGACGCGTTGCGCTTCGTCCCAGATCTGCGTCATGCCGACCTTCTCGCCGACGATCGCCTTCGTGGCCATGTGCTCTTTGCCTCTGCTCGTTTTCGCGCCGGGGCTCGCGGACAGAACGGATGGCGTCACCCGTTGTCGCCGTTCGCGCCCGACCGACTGTGGATGACAGTCCCTTGTCGTGCGGACGCTCCGCCCGGGCATCCGGAGCGGAGCGCACATCATGTCTTGCCGGAAGGTCCCCCACCCACTGGACTGGGGCGCTCCCGGACGTCGTACTAGTGGACGCGACGGACAAGGTGCCCGCCGAGTTCGAAAGCATAGCACTCGCTCGCCTGGCGGCCCAAGGCCGCAGGCGTTCGGGGCTAGGCCGTCTGGATCTTGATCTCGATGTCGACCCCCGCCGGAAGGTCGAGGCGCTGCAGCGAGTCCACGGTCTTCGGCGTGTGCTCGACGATGTCCACGAGGCGCTTGTGGATGCGCATCTCGAAATGCTCGCGGCTGTCCTTGTGCTTGTGCGGCGACCGGATCACCGTGTAGCGGTGCATCTCGGTGGGAAGCGGGACGGGACCGCGCACCTTTGCCTGGGTGCGCAACACCGTCTCGACGATCTTCTTCGTCGACTGGTCGATGATCTCGTGGTCGTATGCCTTGAGCCGGATGCGGATCCGCTGGCGGGGTCCCTCTGCCATGTCGCCCCGCCTACTTGAGAATCTTTGTCACGGCGCCGGCACCGACGGTGCGGCCGCCCTCGCGGATGGCGAAGCGGAGCCCCTCGTCCATCGCGATCGGCTTGCCCAGCTCGACCGTCATGACGGTGTTGTCACCCGGCATGACCATCTCGGTGCCCTCGGCGAGCTGGATGGTCCCGGTCACGTCCGTCGTGCGGAAGTAGAACTGCGGGCGGTAGTTGGAGAAGAACGGCTTGTGGCGTCCCCCTTCTGCCTTTGTGAGCACGTAGACGTTGGCCTCAAAGTTGGTGTGAGGCGTGATGGAGCCCGGCTTGCAGACGACCTGGCCGCGCTCCACGTCTTCCTTCTTCGTGCCACGAAGCAGAAGGCCGACGTTGTCTCCGGCCTGACCCTGGTCGAGAAGCTTGTGGAACATCTCGACACCGGTGCAGACGGTCTTCTGCGTCGGGCGCAACCCGACGATCTCGACATCGTCGCCGACCTTCACGACGCCCTGCTCGATGCGGCCCGTTACGACGGTGCCACGACCGGTGATGGTCATCACGTCCTCGACCGACATGAGGAACGGCTTGTCGGTCTCGCGGGCGGGCTCGGGGATGAAGTTGTCCACCGCGTCCATGAGGGCGAGGACTCCGGCGGTGGCGTCCGGGTCGTCGGTCTCGAGAGCCTGGAGGGCGCTGACACGCACGACCGGGGTGTCGTCGCCGGGGAAGCCGTACTCGGTGAGGAGCTCGCGTACCTCGAGCTCGACCAGGTCCAGCAGCTCCTCGTCGTCGACCATGTCGACCTTGTTGAGCGCGACCACGATCGAGGGCACGTTCACCTGGCGTGCCAAGAGCACGTGCTCACGAGTCTGGGGCATGGGACCGTCCGCCGCGGAGACGACGAGGACCGCGCCATCCACCTGTGCGGCACCGGTGATCATGTTCTTGATGTAGTCGGCGTGGCCGGGCATGTCGACGTGCGCGTAGTGGCGCTTGTCGGTCTCGTACTCGACATGCGCGATCGCGATCGTGATGCCGCGTGCCTTCTCCTCCGGGGCCTTGTCGATCTGGTCGAACGCCGTAAAGGCGACGTTCGGGTTCTTCGCGTGGAGAGCCTTGGTGATCGCCGCGGTGAGGGTCGTCTTACCGTGGTCGATGTGGCCCATCGTTCCGACATTGACGTGGGGCTTCGTCCGCTCGAACTTCTTCTTGGCCATTGTTGCCGACCGCTCCGTTTGATCTGGGCTGCGCCCGCTGGGCGCCTCCATGCTGGTGGACTGCGTTCTCGATGGTGCCGTGTTCGCTATTGCTCGGGTGGGGCCGGCGGACCGAGTCTCCCCGATCCGACGGCTCCGATGAGTGGATCACCTGGCGATTCGACTCGCTTTGGTGTTGACCCCTGGGCCGTTCACTCGCCGGTCACACGGGCGATTATCTCCCGGGAGACCGACTCCGGAACCTCCTGATAGGAGTCGAACTGCATCGTGTACGTCGCGCGACCCTGGGTGCGGGAACGCAGGTCGGTAGCGTAGCCGAACATATCGGACAGTGGGACTTGAGCCCTCACGACGTGGCTCGCGCCCCGCTGTTCCATGCCCTCGATCCGGCCGCGGCGCGACGACAGATCGCCGATCACGTCGCCGAGATTGTCCTCCGGCGTGACGACCTCGACCTGCATGATGGGCTCCAGTAGCGCCGGGCGTGCCGCCCGCACGGCCTTCTTGAAGGCCATGGAACCTGCGATCTTGAAGGCCATTTCCGACGAGTCGACGTCGTGGTAGGACCCGTAGACGAGCGCGACACGGACGTCGACAATCGGGAAGCCCGCGAGCACGCCCGAGTTCATGGCCTCCTGGATGCCTGCGTCGACCGCCGGGATGTACTCCTTCGGTATCACGCCACCGGTGATCTTGTCGACGAACTCGAATCCGCCCCCGGGACCGGTCGGCTCCAAGTCGATCACGACATGGCCGTACTGGCCCCGCCCACCGGTCTGGCGGATGTAACGCTCCTCGATCTTGTGGACCGAGTCGCGGATCGTCTCGCGGTAGGCGACCTGCGGCTTGCCGACGTTCGCGTCGACTTTGAACTCCCGCAGCATCCTGTCGACGAGGACCTCCAAGTGGAGCTCGCCCATGCCCGAGATGACGGTCTGACCGGTTTCCTGGTCCGAGCGGACCCTGAAGGTCGGGTCCTCCTCGCTGAGGGCGAACAGGGCGCGGGACAGCTTGTCCTGGTCCGCCTTGGTCTTGGGCTCTACCGCGACGTGGATCACGGGCTCGGGGAACTCGAGGGACTCGAGCACGATGGGGTGGGCCACGTCACAGAGGGTGTCGCCGGTGGTAGTCGACTTGAGGCCGACGACCGCGACGATGTCGCCGGTGTAGACGGCGTCGCGGTCTTCGCGGTGGTTGGCGTGCATCTGGAGGATCCGGCCGATGCGCTCCTTGCGGTCCCGGTTCGTGTTGAGCACCGTGGTGCCCTTCTCCAAGGTGCCGGAATAGACCCTCAGGTACGTGAGCTTGCCGACGAACGGGTCGCTCATGATCTTGAACGCCAGGGACGAGAACGACTCGTCGTCTCTGGGGTGCCGCTCGATCTCGTTTCCGGTCCTGGGCTCGATGCCCGTCGTGGGCGGCACGTCGAGCGGGCTCGGTAGGTAGTCGACGACCGCGTCGAGCATGGGCTGGACGGCCTTGTTCTTGAAGGCCGAGCCGCACAGCACCGGGACGATCTCGCTCGCGATGGTCGCGAGGCGGATTGCCTTGCGGAGATCTTCCGGGGTGATCTCCTGCTCGGCGACGTAACGCTCCATCACGTTGTCGTCGAAGTTGGAGACGACGTCGATCAGGGCGTGGCGACCCTCCTCGGCCGCACCGGCGAGATGGGCGGGTATGTCACGGGTCTCCCAGGTCTCGCCCATGCCCTCGCCCCACACGAGGGCCCTCATCTTCAAGAGGTCGATCACGCCCTCGAAGGAGCCCTCCGCTCCTATGGGGAGCTGCACGACCGCCGGCGTCGCCTCGAGGCGATCGCGGATCATGGCGACGGTGCGGTCGAAATCCGCGCCGACCCTGTCCATCTTGTTGACAAAGCACATGCGGGGCACGCGGTACTTGTTGGCCTGACGCCACACCGTCTCGGTCTGGGGCTCGACGCCGGCAACGGCGTCGAAGACGGCGACCGCCCCGTCGAGGACGCGCAGCGACCGTTCGACCTCGACGGTGAAGTCGACGTGGCCGGGAGTGTCGATGATGTTGATCCAGGTGTCGCGCCAACGACAGGTCGTCGCGGCCGAGGTGATGGTGATCCCCCGCTCTTGCTCCTGGATCATCCAGTCCATCACGGTGCCACCCTCATGGACCTCGCCGATCTTGTAGGTACGGCCCGTGTAGTACAAGATGCGTTCGGTGGTCGTGGTCTTGCCCGCGTCGATGTGGGCCATGATCCCGATGTTGCGGGTCTTGGCGAGGGGGAACTCTCGGATGGATGATGGGTGGGCCATCGCCTGGCTTCGTTTCTCTAGTCAGTTGTGGGCTGGCGTGTCTTGTCTGTAGCTGGTCGGCGGCTTGGGCGAGACGGGTTCCCACCGCGGGCGCGCTATCACGCTACGCCGGGCGCGTGAACATCCGGATATCACCGGGACAACGCCTGGCGGTCCGCAGGCAATTACCAGCGGTAATGAGCGAACGCCTTGTTCGACTCCGCCATCTTGTGGAGGTCCTCCTTGCGCTTGACGGTGGCGCCGACGCCATTGGAGGCGTCGAGGATCTCGTTGGCGAGCCGGAGCGCCATGGTGCGCTCCCGCCGCTGGCGCGAGTAGCCGACGAGCCAGCGGATCGACAGCGTCGTCGCCCGCCGTGGGCGCAGCTCGACGGGAACCTGGTAGGTCGCGCCGCCGACGCGGCGGCTGCGCACCTCGAGCTCGGGCCGGGCGTTGTCGAGCGCCCGCTTCAGCAGCTGGAGCGGGTCGCCACTCGTCTTCTCGCGCACGACCTCGAGCGCGTCGTACACGATGCGCTCGGCAAGAGACCGCTTGCCCCGAGAAAGGATCTTGTTGCACAGCTGGGTCACGAGCACCGACCGGTACACCGGGTCGGGGACCAGCTCGCGGCGGGGTGGGGGGCCGTTGCGGGGCAACTTAGGACTCCTTCTTGGCGCCGTAGCGGCTACGAGCCTGGGCACGGTCGCGCACGCCGGAGGTGTCCAGAGTGCCCCGCACGATCTTGTAACGCACGCCGGGGAGGTCCTTGACCCGGCCGCCTCGCACGAGGACGATCGAGTGCTCCTGCAGGTTGTGGCCCACCCCGGGAATGTACGCGGTTACTTCCGACCCGCTTGTCAGCCGGACACGCGCCACCTTGCGCAGCGCTGAGTTCGGCTTCTTCGGAGTCGTCGTGTAGACGCGCGTGCATACTCCCCGCCGCTGGGGCGCCCCCTTCAGCGCGGGGGTCTTCGTCTTCGACCGCTTGGATGACCGGCCCTTGCGGACGAGCTGGGCGATAGTGGGCACGCGAACCTCTCTGAAATTCCTGGTTGAAGAACCGTGGGCGCAGGCACGCGCCGACACGACGTGTGGATGATAGGAGCGCGAAGCGCTCCCCGGCAAGATTGTAGGCGCGATCAGGCAGAGCCTTCCTCGGCGGGCCCGAGGTCGCTGAGCGGGCCCTCCTCGGCCACCACGAGGTCATCGGTCGGCCCGAAACTCGCGTAGGCGCTGCCGGCGGTCGCGTACGGGTCCTCGTCCTCATACGGACTGGCGAAGGCGGTCCGTCCGACGTCGCGGAGCCACGAAGCCAGGTTGTCGGTGTTGACATCGCCCGCGTCGCCGACCTCGAGGTCCGAGGACCAGAAGGACATGCGCTCCGCGTCCGGCGTCGCCACCTCCACGCTGCGGTATCGGCTCATGCCGGTGCCGGCGGGGATGAGCTTGCCGATGATGATGTTCTCCTTGAGGCCGAACAGCTGGTCCGACTTGGACTCGATCGCAGCCTCCGTGAGTACGCGGGTGGTCTCCTGGAACGACGCCGCCGAGAGCCACGAGTCGGTCGCGAGCGACGCCTTCGTGATTCCCATCAGCTCCGGCCTGCCCTCCGCGGCCCTCTTGCCGGCCTGGACCAGCTCGCGGTTGACCGCGGCATAACGCTGGTTGTCGACGCGCTCGCCCGGCAGGAACGGTGCGTCTCCCGGCTCGGCCACGAGCACCCGGCGGAGCATCTGGCGCACTATCAGCTCGATGTGCTTGTCGTGGATCGACACGCCCTGGTCCCGGTAGACCTTCTGCACCTCTTCCACCAGGTACTGCTGCGTCTCGCGGATGCCCTTGATCTCGAGCAGCTCCTTGGGGTCCTTCGGGCCGTCCACGAGGGCGTCACCGGGGCTGACTTCCTGGCCCGCGACGACTTCGAGGTGGGCCCTCGCCGATACCGGGACGGCATCCTCGCCGCCGTCATCGGCGACGACCACCACGCGCCGACCGGTGTCGTCCTCGTCGATGCGGATCACGCCCGAGGTGCGCGCCAGCACCGCGGCGCCTTTCGGCGTGCGGGCCTCGAACAGCTCGACCACTCTCGGCAGACCGTGGGTGATGTCCTCGCCGACGATGCCGCCGGTGTGGAACGTGCGCATCGTGAGCTGTGTCCCCGGCTCACCGATGGACTGGGCGGCGATCACACCGACCGCTTCCCCGAGCTCGATGCTGCGGCCGGTGGCGAGCGACTGCCCATAGCAGGCAGCACAGACCCCGTGGTTGGCCTCGCACGTGAGCACCGACCGGGCACGCACACGATCGACCGTAGGGTCGGCGGACAACTGCTGGACCTCGAAGTCGCGGATGACGCGGCCGGCCTCGAGGACGGTGCCGTCCGACAGCTTCACGGGCTCGATCAGGACTCGACCATAAAGGCGCGTCTCGAGGTAGCTCCTCTTTCCCGCCTGGTCCTGATGGATCCCCTCGATCCAGATGCCGCGGGTGCTGCCACAGTCTGGCTCGCGGATGATGAGCTCCTGGGCCACGTCGACAAGACGCCGGGTCAGGTACCCGGAGTCCGCCGTGCGAAGCGCCGTGTCCGCGAGGCCCTTGCGGGCGCCGTGGGTGGAGATGAAGTACTCGAGGACCGACAGCCCTTCGCGGAAGGACGACTTGATAGGCCGCGGGATCATCTCGCCGCGGGGGTTGGACACGAGCCCCTTCATGCCGGCGATCTGGCGCACCTGCTGCGGGTTGCCCCTGGCGCCTGAGTCCACCATCATGTCGAGCGGGTTGAAGGCCATGGTCGCGAGCGTCTTCTCCATCGCGCGCCCGACCTCGGAGTTGGCCGAGGTCCAGATCTCGATCTCCTTCTGGCGCCGTTCGTCGTCGGTGATGATCCCGCGACGGAACTGGTTCTCGGCCTTCTCGGCCTCTTTCTCGTAGCGGTCGAGGATCTGCAGCTTGTCCGGCGGCGTCTTCACGTCGTCGATCGAGATGGTGAGCCCGGACCGGGTCGCGAAGCGGAAACCGAGGTCCTTGATGCGGTCGAGGCTCTCGGCCACGAGCACCTTCGAGTAGTGCGCCGCGATCTGCTCCACGATCGTCGCGATCGAGGTGGCGCGCTTTCCGATGACGTCGTTCACATACCCGAAGCCGGCCGGGAGGGCCTGGTTGAAGAACAGGCGCCCGACGGTCGTGACGAGCTCGTCAGGCTCCTCGGTCACCGGGGCGTCGCCGTGGCGGACTCCCCGGAGGGGGAACTCGAAACCGTCGGGACCGCGCCGCAGCCGGATCTTGGCGTGCAGGGCGACGTCCCCGTTCTCCCAGGCCTGCTCCGCATCGTACAAGCGGCGGAAAACGCGACCCTCACCCTTGGCGCCGTCGACCATGAGCGTCAGGTAGTAGACGCCGAAGACCATGTCCTGACCGGGCACGGTGATCGGCCGGCCCGTCGCAGGCGAGAGGATGTTGTTCGCGGAGAGCATCAACACCCGGGCCTCGGCCTGGGCCTCGGCCGACAGAGGGAGGTGCACCGCCATCTGGTCGCCGTCGAAGTCCGCGTTGAAGGCGGTGCAGACGAGCGGGTGGATCTGGATGGCCTTCCCCTCGACCAGGATCGGCTCGAAGGCCTGGATCCCGAGGCGGTGCAGGGTGGGCGCCCGGTTCAGAAAGACCGGGTGCTCCTTTATGACCTCGTCGAGAACGTCCCAGACCTGGATGCGCCGGCGCTCGACCATGCGTTTGGCCGACTTGATGTTCTGGGCGATCTCGGTGTCCACGAGTCGCTTCATGACGAAAGGCTTGAAGAGCTCAAGCGCCATGAGCTTGGGCAGGCCGCACTGGTGGAGCTTCAACGTGGGCCCGACGACGATGACCGAGCGGCCCGAATAGTCGACGCGCTTTCCGAGAAGGTTCTGGCGGAAACGGCCCTGCTTGCCCTTCAACATGTCCGAGAGGCTCTTGAGCGGCCTGTTGCCGGGGCCGGTCACCGGGCGGCCGCGCCGTCCGTTGTCGAACAGGGCGTCCACGGCCTCTTGAAGCATCCGCTTCTCGTTGTTGATGATGATCTCGGGCGCACCGAGGTCCAGGAGTCGCTTCAAGCGGTTGTTCCGGTTTATGACACGCCGATAAAGGTCGTTCAGGTCGGAGGTCGCGAAGCGTCCCCCGTCCAGCTGCACCATCGGCCGGAGGTCCGGCGGGATCACCGGCACCGCGTCGAGGATCATCGCCCGCGGGTCGTTGATGCGCCGGCCCGACTCGTCGCGACGGTTGAACGCGGAGACGATCTTCAGGCGTTTGATCGCCTTCTGCTTGCGCTGAGCCGACAACGGGCGGCGGCCGTCTGTGGGCTCGATGTTCTCGCGGAGCTTGAGTTCCTCCTCGTCGAGGTCGAGGCGGTCGATCAGCCGGGCGATCGCCTCGGCCCCCATCCCGCCCTCGAAGTAGTCGCCGTAGCGGCTGTGGAGCTCGCGCCACAAGAGCTCGTCCTCGATGATCTTGCGGCCGTGAAGACCCGAGAACTCTTCAAAGGCGCGGCGGGTGAGGGAAATGTCCTCGTTCGCCCGTTCGCGCACGCCGGTGATCTCCTTCTCGGCCGCCTTCTGACGGGCGCGGATCTCTGAATCCCTGGCACCTGCGGCCTCGAGCTCGGCGAGCTCGCGCTCGAGCTCGGAGAGGCGGCGTTCGGCCTCGAGATCGCGGGCGCGCTCTATCTCACCGATCTCGGTGTTGAGTTCGGCCTCGAGGTTCGGCAGATCGGCGTGACGGCGCTCCTCGTCCACGTGGGTGACGAGATAAGCGGCGAAGTAGATGACCTTCTCGAGCTGCTTGGCCTTCAGCTCCTCACGGGCTTCGGTGCCCATGAGCAGGTAGGCGAGCCAGGACCGCGTGCCACGGAGATACCAGATGTGCACGACCGAGGCGGCGAGCTCGATGTGGCCCATGCGCTCACGGCGCACCTTCGAACGCGTGACCTCTACGCCGCAACGCTCGCAGATGATGCCGCGGAAACGGACGCGCTTGTACTTGCCGCAGTAGCACTCCCAGTCCTTGGTCGGCCCGAAGATCTTCTCGCAGAACAGGCCGTCCTTTTCCGGGCGCAGCGTCCTGTAGTTAATCGTCTCCGGCTTGCGAACCTCTCCGTGCGACCACGTCCGGATGTCGTCCGCCGTGGCGAGCCCGATTCGAAGCTGATCGAAATCATTGACGTCGAGCACCTAGAAGCTCCTCTCCGCGGCGCGGCGCGCGTCCTCCTCGTCGGACCCCCGCTCGGGGCGACTGATGTCGATCCCGAGCTCCTCGGCAGTCCGGTAAACGTCCTCGTCCAACTCGCGCATCTCGATCTCCTCGCCTGTCGTCGAGAGCACCTCGACGTCCAAGCAGAGCGATTGCATCTCCTTGATCAGGACCTTGAAGCTCTCTGGGATGCCGGGCTCGGGAATGTTCTCGCCCTTGACGATGGCCTCGTAGACCTTCACACGGCCGAGCACGTCGTCGGACTTGATGGTGAGCAGCTCCTGCAACGCGTACGCCGCGCCATAGGCCTCGAGCGCCCAGACCTCCATCTCGCCGAAGCGCTGCCCGCCGAATTGGGCCTTGCCACCGAGGGGCTGCTGGGTGATCATCGAGTACGGGCCGGTCGACCGGGCGTGGATCTTGTCGTCGACGAGGTGAGCGAGCTTCAAGATGTAGACGTAGCCCACGCACACGGTGTTGTCGTAGGCCTCGCCGGTACGCCCGTTGTAGAGGATCACCTTGCCGTCTGTGCCGATCATCTTGGCCGCGCCGTCGACGGAGTCCGGGAGCAGCTTCTCGAACAGCTCCTGGATGGTCGGATGCCGGCCGGCCTCCTCCTTCTCGTCCCAGTGCGCACCGTCGAAGACCGGCGTCGACACCCAGACGGCCGGGTCGGTGCTCGGCCGGGTCTTGGTCTCGGTGCCGCGCACAATGTGATCCGAGAGCACCCGCTTGTCGGCGCCGTGCCAGCCCCACCGCGACGCATAGCCCAGGTGCGCCTCCAGCACCTGGCCGACGTTCATCCGGCTCGGAACGCCGAGCGGGTTCAAGATGATGTCGACCGGAGTGCCGTCGGCGAGGTGCGGCATGTCCTCGATCGGAAGGATCTTGGAGATGACGCCCTTGTTGCCGTGCCGTCCGGCGAGCTTGTCGCCTTCGGAGATCTTGCGTTTCTGGGCCACATAGACCCGCACGAGCTGGTTCACTCCCGGCGGCAGCTCGTGGGAGTCGTCGCGCGAGAACACCCGCACGTCGATGACCTTGCCGGACTCACCGTGGGGAACCTTGAGGCTCGTGTCGCGTACGTCGCGAGCCTTCTCACCGAAGATCGCCCTCAGCAGCCTCTCCTCGGGCGTGAGCTCCGTTTCGCCCTTGGGGGTGACCTTGCCCACAAGGATGTCGCCGGCGTCGACCTCGGCCCCGATGCGGATGATGCCGCGCTCGTCGAGGTCCGCCAGGATGTCGTCGGAGAGGTTCGGGATGTCGCGCGTGATCTCCTCGGCACCGAGCTTGGTGTCGCGGGCGTCGACCTCGTGCTCCTCGATGTGGATCGAGGTGAGGACGTCGTCGCGGACCAACCGCTCGGACAAGATGATGGCGTCCTCGTAGTTGTAGCCCTCCCACGGCATGAACGCGACGAGAAGGTTCTTCCCGAGCGCCAGCTCACCGTTGTGGGTCGAAGGGCCGTCTGCCAATACGTCCCCGAGGCGGACCTCCTGGCCCTCGGAGACGACGGGCTTCTGGTTGACGCACGTGTTCTGGTTCGAGCGCTGGAACTTCGCGATCGGGTAGACCTTCCGGCCAAGCTCCTGGCGTGTCCGGTCCTTCTCGCCTGGCTTGTACTCGACAATGACGTAGTCACCGGCGACGTCGACAACCTTGCCGGAGCCTTCGGCGAGGACGACCTCGCCGGCGTCGCGAGCGGCGCGGGCCTCGACACCAGTGCCGATGTAGGGCGCCTCGGGCACGAGCAGGGGAACCGCCTGCTTTTGCATGTTGGCGCCCATGAGGGCGCGGTTGGCGTCGTCGTGCTCGACGAAGGGGATGAGCGCGGTTGACACCGAGAGGATCTGCTTGGGAGAAACGTCCATCAGGTCGACTTCCGACGGTGGGACGTAGTCGACCTCGCTGGCGGTGCCGTACGAAGTGGACGTCGCGCCCACCCGCACGCCGGCACCTTGCGGGCCGCGGCGCACGAGGACCCTGTCGCCCACAAAGTGCCCCGTCGCGTCGAGCGCAGCCGACGCCTGGGCGATGACGTACTCCTCTTCCTCGTCAGCGGCGTAGTAGACGATCTCGTCGGTGACCCTGGCGTCGACCACCTTGCGGTAAGGCGTCTCTATGAAACCGTGGTCGTTGACGCGCGCGTAGCTGGCCAGGTGACCGATGAGGCCGATGTTCGGACCTTCGGGAGTTTCGATCGGGCACATCCGGCCGTAGTGAGACGTGTGGACGTCTCGGACCTCGAAGCCCGCGCGCTCGCGCGACAGGCCCCCCGGGCCGAGCGCCGACAGACGCCGCTTGTGCGCCAATCCCGACAGCGGATTGTGCTGGTCCATGAACTGCGACAGCTGGCTGGTACCGAAGAACTCCTTGATGGCCGCTACGACCGGGCGGATGTTGATCAAGGTCTGAGGCGTGATCGCCTCGACGTCCTGGGTCGTCATGCGCTCGCGCACGACACGTTCCATGCGCGACAACCCGATGCGGACCTGGTTCTGGATCAACTCGCCGACCGAACGGATGCGCCGGTTGGCGAAGTGGTCCTGGTCATCGAGGCGATAGCCGGCCTCGCCGTTGGCCAGGTGCAGCATGTACGTCGATGCCGCGAGCACTTCGCTCGGGCTGAGCACGCCGGAGTGCTCGTCCGGACGCTCGAGCGGGATGTCCAAGAGCTGGGAGATGCGCTCGATCTCCGGGCCGAGCTTGCGGTTCAGCTTGTAGCGGCCGACCCGGGTGAGGTCATATCGACGTGGGTTGAAAAAGGCGTTCTCGAAGTACACGCGGGCAGCATCGAGGGACAACGGCTCGCCCGGACGCGCCCGCTTGTAGATCTCGAGCAGGGCCTCGTCGCGGGTGGGGATGAGCTCGCGCTCGCGCTCCCACTGCGCCTCGAGGAAGTCGAAGTGGCGCACGAAGCGGCTAAGAAAAGCCTCGTCCTCGTACCCGAGGGCGCGCAACACGACAAAGAGGGAGAGGCGCCGCTTGCGGGCGACCCGCGCCCCGGCGCTCACGTCGCGGTTCGGCTTCGCCTCGACGTCGAACTCGATCCACTCGCCCCGGTAGGGGTGGATCGTCCCAGTGACGATCGTCTTCTGGTCTCGGCCCGGTTGGAAGATCACGCCCGGGGAACGGACGAGCTGGCTCACCACGACCCGCTCCGTGCCGTTGATGATGAAGGTCCCGCGTCCGGTCATCATGGGAAAGTCCCCCATGAAGACTGTCTGCTCCTTGATCTCGCCGGTCGAGCGGTTCATGAACGAGGCCCGGACGAAAATCGGTGCGGCGTAGGTGATGTCCTTCGCCTTGCATTCGTCGATCGAGAACTTGGGCGGCGGCCGCAGATCGGGGTCGGTCGGGTCGAAGTCGAGCTTCAGGCTCAACTGGTCGGTGAAGTCCGCGATGGGACTGATGTCGCCGAAGGTCTCGGCCAGTCCCTTCTCGAGGAACCACTCGAAGGAGTCGCGCTGAACGGAGATGAGGTCAGGAAGCGGCAGGACATCGTCGATGTTGGCGAACGAATAACGCTCCGGAGTGCGGGGACGTAAGGGCAAGGTCTACTCCTCGCGAATGCTGATCGACCGGAAAGGAATGAGCGGTGCGTGGGCGCGCGTCAAGGAACTTGAAGTGGAGCGGTCACTTGACAGGAGGGCACGGCAACCGTTCATGTTACACGCGCGAGGACGCGCAAACAAGCGGCACGCACCTGTCGCCGCGTGAAGGGTACGGGAACCGTGCCCCAAGGTCAAGATGTCTTTTGGCACTTTCGCCAACAGCACCCTTGCCCCCTGCCTGGGCGCGATCGCCCAGAAGGGGCACTACTTGAGCTCGACGGCGGCGCCGGCCTCCTCAAGCTGGGCTTTTGCCTTCTCGGCGTCCTCCTTGGACACCTTCTCGAGGACGGGCTTCGGAGCACTGTCCACGAGGTCCTTGGCCTCCTTGAGCCCCAGGCTGGTGAGGGCACGTACCTCCTTGATCACCTGGATCTTCTTCTCGCCGGCAGCGAGCAGGATGACGTCGAACTCGTCCTGCTCCTCTTCGACCGGCGCCGCTTCGGCGCCGCCGCCTGCGGCAACTGCCGCCACTGCCACCGGGGCCGCAGCTGTAACGCCGAACTTCTCCTCGAAGGCCTTCAACAGCTCGCTCAGCTCGAGCACGGTCATGCCCGCGATGCCGTCGAGGATCTCTTCCTTGGTTGCCATGTTTCCTCCTGTTGTGCGAATGGTTGTCTGCAGTGCTGGAAAAGTCGGTTGGGATGGACGCGACCGCTAGCCCTCGGTGGGCTCGGCGGTGACGCTCGCCTCGGTCGTGTCGTTCGCCCCAGCTGTGTCGCGCGCCTCGGTCGTGTCGGCCGGCTCAGCGCCTTCGGTTGCCGCGGCGGAGTCGCTGGACCGGGCCACCTCGGTCGCCTCGGCGGCGTCAGCCGGTTCGGCGCGGGCCGCTTCGGTGTTGACAGGTTCGGCCGCGTCGGTGGGCTCCACCAGCTCGGCCGGCGCGGCGGTGTCCGCCACGCCGCCGCGCTTGTCGATCAAGGCGGACAGCCCATAGGCGAAGCTTCTCGGCAGCGCTTGCAGCAATCCTGCGAACTGGCGCATCGGGGCAGCGATCGCGCCGGCTAGCTGGGCGAGCAGCGCATCGCGGGACGGAAGCTCGGCCAGGGCGCCCGCCCCATTGGCGTCGATCAGCTTGGTGCCTAGAAGCCCGCCCTTCACGATCAGCTGCGGATGCGCCCGGCCGAAGTCTCGAAGCACCTTCGCGACCGCCCCGACGTCGTCACGAACGAAGACGATCGCCGTCGGCCCGTGCAGGTACTCGTTGAGAGCCGCCTGATCGGTGTCCGCGGTCGCGCGCCGCACGAGGGTGTTCTTGAAGATCTTGTACTCCCCGCCCGCGCTTCGCAGCTGGCGGCGCAGGGTCGCGAGGTCCCCCACCTTGAGGCCGCGGTACTCGGTGAGGATGGCCGCGCTCGAGCTGCCGAGGTGTTCGCGCACCTCTTCCACGACGGCGACCTTCTCCGGTCTCGGTCCTGCCATGAGCGCTCCTTTGGTCACATGCCCCGGGCCGCCCGCGGGGCTAGGGCTCCGGAGGTTTGGTGGCGCGCGGGACGTGGGAAGCGCTTGGCACTTCGCCTCGTCGGGCGGGTCGCAAACCCTTTCAGCGCCTTTCGGCGCACCGGAGTTCTACGGCGAGTTATTCAGTTGTAGCCGAAGCGTAGCCGACCTCGCGGACGGCTTGTTCAGCCGAGGACGTTCGCCCCTCTCAGGCCGACGCCGCCAGCATCTCGTCGACGACGCGCGCCTTGACCGGATCGATCTTCACGCCCGGGCCCATCGTCGAGGACAAGGTGACGGACCGCAGGTAACGGCCCTTGGCAGCCGCGGGCTTGGCCCGGATGAGCTCGTCGATGGCCGAGCGGTAGTTCTCGAGCAGCTGGGCGCGCTCGAAGGATGCCTTGCCGATCGGGATGTGCACGTTGCCGACCCGGTCGGTCCTGTACTCAACCCGGCCCGCCTTGTACTCCGCAACCGCTTTTGCGATATCCGCGGTCACGGTCCCGGTCTTGGGGTTGGGCATCAGGCCGCGGGGCCCGAGCACGCGCCCGAGCCTTCCGACCTGAGCCATCAGGTCCGGCGTGGCGATGGCGACGTCGAAAGCGAGAAAGCCCTCTTTCTCGATGCGGAGCACGAGGTCGTCCGCGCCCACGATGTCTGCGCCGGCGGCACGCGCCTCGGCTGCCAGCTCGCCGGCCGCGAAGACCGCGACGCGCACGAGCCGCCCGGTGCCCGCCGGCAACGAGAGTGAGCCGCGCACGATCTGGTCGGCTCGACGCGGATCGACGCCGAGGCGCGTCGCCAGTTCGATGGTTTCGTCGAACCGGGCCTTCGCCAGGCTCTTGACAAGTTCGATCGCCTCGACGGGGGTGTAGAGGCGATCGCGGTCATAGCCCTTCACCGCTTCGGCGTACCGCTTTCCCCTGTTCACTTGCAAAGCTCCCTTCGGTGTGGCGCGCCGGGAAACTGCAGGACGGTCGTCACTTGCTGACCGCGATGCCCATGGAGCGGGCCGTGCCCGCGATCTGGTGCTTGGCAGCCGCGAGGTCGTTGGCGTTGAGGTCCGGCATCTTCTTTGCGGCAATCTCCGCGACCTGGTCGTCGTTGATAGAGCCGACGGACTCGCGCCCGGCGAGCTTGCTCCCCTTCTCGAGACCGGCCGCCTCCCTGATGAGGAACGTCGTCGGTGGCGTCTTCAAGACGAAGGTGAATGAGCGGTCCTCGTAGATGGTCACCTCGACGGGCACGATCGTGCCCCGCTGGCTCTCGGTCGCGGCGTTGTACTGCTTGCAGAACTCCATCGTCTGCACACCGTGCGGGCCGAGGGCCGTCCCGACCGGGGGCGCCGGCGTGGCGGCACCCGCGGGCAGTTGGATCTTTACGATGGCGGCGACGCGGCGACGTGCCATGAAGGTTCTTCCTCTTTCTTTCGCTGCCAGGCGCTAGAGCTTGGCGACCTGACTGAATTCGAGCTCGACCGGAGTCTCGCGACCAAAGATGTTAACGAGCACCTTGAGTTTCAGTTGATCCTCGTTTATCTCAGCGATCTGGCCTGAGAAGTCGGCGAACGGACCTTCCTTGACCCGAACCGTGTCACCGACCTGGTGCTCGAGACGGGGCTTGGAGCGGTGCTTCTGGCCCTCGATCCCCTCCGGTCGCACCTGGAGGATCGCCTCGACCTCGGCTCGTGGCAGAGGCGTCGGCTTGGTGCCCGGGCCGACGAAGCCCGTGACACCGGGTGTCTGCCGGATGACCGACCAGGAATCGTCGTCGAGGTCGCAACGACACAGCAGGTAGCCCGGGAAGACCTTCCGCTGCACGAAGACGCGCTTGCCGCCTTTGATCTCGGCGACTTCCTCCATCGGGATCACGACCTCGAAGATCCGGTCTTCCATGTTCATCGAGGAGATCCGGCTCTCGAGATTCGACTTCACCTTGTTCTCGTAGCCGGCGTAGGTGTGCACGACGTACCAGAGTCCCGGCCGGTCGAAAGGACTGGGCTCGCGGACGGCGATCTCGTCCTCGTCACCTTGTGAAGGCAGCTCGTACTCGAGCGCTTCGTGACCGCTCGCGCGCGAACCGGCCCCGATCGGCTCCTCGGGCACCGGAGCGTCCTCGGAGGAGGCGTCCTCGCTGTTCAGTTCTGGGTGAGTCGTGCTCACGTTGTCATCTCCGGGATTGTCTTGGTGCTCACGAGCCGAAGAGGAAGAGCACGCCTTTGGCGAACCCGTAGTCGAGGCCGAAGACGAGGCTGACCATGAACACGAGGGTCACGAACACGACGACGGTGTACTTGACAACCTCCTGGCGGTTCGGCCAGGCGACCTTGGCGAGCTCGTTGCGGACCTCACGCGCGAACTCGACGAACCTCTCGGGGAGGCCCGGTCGATCGGGAGAAGTTGGCCGCCGTTGCGCGCTCGGGGGTGGTCGACGTCCAGGCGCGGGCGCGCCCTCCTCGTCGATCTGGCCCTGTCTCTGCAGGAGACGCTTCGTTTGTCGGTTCACGCAACAATCCTCGGCTCGAAAGAGCAGTGAGCAGGGCAGGAGGGACTCGAACCCCCAACCGCCGGTTTTGGAGACCGGTGCTCTACCAATTGA
>Ga0181530_10001121_pt1 | contig 34053 bp, 23 predicted proteins | sample PEATcosm2014_Bin_42_FD_119769 | JGI IMG/M metagenome (GOLD analysis project Ga0181530, IMG submission 119769) | Peatland microbial communities from MTU Mesocosm Facility, Houghton, MI, USA - PEATcosm2014_Bin10_60_metaG | ecosystem: Environmental > Terrestrial > Soil > Wetlands > Peat | place...
GATGACGCCCTTGGTCAGGCCCGCACCGTTGTCCGCCTGGACACTGCCGGGATCGATGAATGCGTAGCCCCAGCCGTCGGCAATCAACTGTTCGGTCGCCAACGGATCGCCGCCCGTCATCGCAGCCAATCCGCCGCGCCCCGCCATCGTGCTGGCCATGCGACGGAAAAACTCCGCGCTGCCGAACATCATCATGACGGCGACCGGTTCCTTGGCATCGGCCGGTGTCACCAGTGTCATTTGGATCTCCACGTTGATCGATGGGTATGACGAATTGTCCACTCGGCCCACGAGTTGCCTCTCAATCGCGGGAATGGCACCAGCCGGGGTGTTGGCGGTGCTCGTGACCGTCCATGTCACTTGAGGTACGTCTCTGGGAACACGGCCAAGCACCTCGCGCTCAAAATCCTCGACGATTTCGGGCCGGCGCCTTTTCCACCACATCTTCGCCGTGGTCACTTTCTTGCCGTTCTTGAGCGTCAGGACGTCGGGCAGTTTCGGAAAAGGATTGGCTTTGGACTCGTCATAGTTGGCATGATTGGGTGCGCTCTCGTTCCCGCTCGGGCCCGCACGGAGCGCCTTGATCCCGAGCTGGTCCATCATGTTCCGATGGTCCTCGGCAGCGGTCCAGTTCTTAGGTTGTGGCGCAGTGGCGGCACTGGATTGCTTTGTCGGCTCAGGCGACGCCGTCGACTGTTGGCTCAGAACGGTGGAGGGAAAAACCGCCAGAAGCGCAGCGGCGAAAAAACAGGGGAAAGCGCCCCGCGCGAGCTTTGAAGCATTCATGTTTGACTCTCGAACAAAATGATATTCCATTGGCCGGCACTTGTCGACGGGAACCCTCGCATGGTCGAGGACTTGAGGCGGTCGAGGTACCATGTAAGGAACAACGGCTCCAAGATCGACTCTATGAAGTCCGTCCTGATCCCGATCGGCTGGTGAGCCACCTACTCACTCCTTCGGCGTCAGCGAAGAGTTGCTCCCTTGTCGGCCGGAATTCAGCAATCGGCATTCCCGCTCTTAGGCCGGTCAGCTAGCCGAGTCTTGCAGCGTTGTCGCGTCCGATACCCTATATCATCCGAAAAGCCCTACCAGGAAGCCGATAGCTGGAGGCGACGTCGAAAGGCATCGGCAGCGCCGCGGATCCACGAACGGCGAGAACCACGTCTGGCGTGATCATGATCTCCGAGACGATATCGTCTCGGCCCGCACAGAGCATGGTAAGTTCGAAGATCAGATTCGTGGTGGCTGGCCCGGTGGAGGTGGGATAGTCCCAAGGGTTGCAGGCGTCGCGATAATAGTGCGCCCACCCCCAATCTTCAACAGCATAGACGCCTCCCGCGCGCAACCTCGGCAGCAGCACGTTCAGAGATTGCCGGGTGTAGTCGCACTGGTGGGAAGCATCGTCCACCACCAGATCCAGAATCGACTCCCCATTGCCATCGGTGAAAAGGCGGTCAGCTAGAGCGGAAAGTCCAGCTTCATCTGTCTGGTTCAGACCGTACCGAAGTTCCAAAACCCTTCCGTCGGCCTTCACATCTGCCGCCAGCTCGTTCAGTGCCGGCCAGGGCTCCGTCGCAAAGTCTACCGCCGCGTGGACCCGGGGCCGCAGAAGGGCGTTGAAGAAAGCGCAGCTCCCACCTTTGAAGATTCCAAGTTCCAATACTCCTTCGATCCGCCGGCCGCCAAGCACACGATCGTAAAGCCGGACCATTTCGGCGCTCTTGAGCATCGGAAACCGGTGCCGCGTGGGAGGGCCCGAGAACATTGCCGCCGCGCTATCGAGATCCAGAACGACGTCCGCGACGCGAATTTCCGTCTCCGAGACGAACCGAACCGTCGACCCGCCGTTCTTTCCCGAAAGCATCCGCCCCAGTCTACGAGAGCGAGTTAATTTTCCCGAACTGGGCGGTGGAGGTTGGACTTGCCAGCGCGGTCGCACTCAGCAACGCGCTGACAATCTGAGCCTGAATCTTCAGCGCCGCTACCAACGAAGCAGAACTCCGCTGGGTCTTGTACAAGTTCAACGTCTGGTCCAGTTGCGCCTGCAAAGACGCAATCTGATTCCGCAGTTGGGAATTGATCGGTGAAGTCCCGCATATTGCCATGCGGCCCATTATAATGGGTGCCACGGCCTTGAGCAACCGCACTTCAGCCCGGTCGATCAGATATGCCGACGCTGGCCGGAAAGACTGGCTTCCGCGGTTCATCCGCCGCTACCGAGCGCGCACCCGCGCATCGAGGAACATGGCGATCTCGAGTGAGTCGCTGGCGGACCCCCTCAAGCCAGTCACTCTCGATCAAACGCTGAGGGCTATCTGCTATCCGCTCTTTGCCGCGCGCTGCGGGGGATCGCAATTCGAGGACGTGGACTCCAACCAATATGTGGACTTCTGCATGGGTTTCGGATCGGCTCTCTTCGGCCACGCTCCGCCATTCTTGAGGCGCGCGATTCGGGAACAAGCCGAGCGTGGGTTCATGGTCGGGCCCCAGAGTGAACTGGCGGGAGAGGTCGCCGACCTCATCGTCGGGATGACCGGGATGGACCGCGTCGTTTTTGCGTGCAGCGGCACGGAAGCGGTGATGCTGGCGATTCGCCTCGCCCGCACGGCAACCTTCCGGGAGCGGATCGCCTTTTTCACGGGCTCCTACCACGGGCAGTACGATGCGACGCTCGCCTGGCTCGATCCTACACAAGCTACCCCCCAAGCGGTGCCCATAGCGCCCGGCATCCCGCCTCGTTTGGTAGAGGGCGCACTCGTGCTCCCTTACGGAGCGGATGAGTCGCTGGCCGTCATCCGTCAACATCGTGATGAGCTCGCAGCGGTTTTGGTCGAACCACTGCAGTCCAGGCAGCCCGGCCTGAGCCCGCACGCGTTCCTGCAGGAACTCAGAAAGCTGACGGCGGATGCGGGCATCGCTCTTATCTTCGACGAAATGATCACAGGCTTCCGCCTGGCGCCGGGCGGGGCGCAAGCGTGGTTTGGCGTTCCGGCCGACCTCGCTATCTACGGAAAGGTCATGAGCGGCGGTCTGCCGCTGGCCGCGGTTGCAGGAAGGACGCTCTATATGAACGCGATCGACGGCGGCGCGTGGAAATTCGCCGAAAGCGACGCTGTTCCGCCGTTGTGCACATTCAGCTCAAGTAGCTTCGCGCGGAATCCGCTGGTATTGGCCGCCGCACGCGCGGTATTACTCCAACTGCGGCGGCGCGGCCCCCGATTGCAGAACGAACTCAATCGCCGCGCCAGCACGTTGACGGCACGAATCAACTCTTGCCTTGATGAAGAAGGCATTTCCCTGAGGTGGGCAAGCTCTGGCTCCTTCTTCGGGCCGGCGGGACCGAATGATAGCTGTTCGCCCGCTGTCCGCCTCCTCCACTACCTGCTCGCGGAGCGCGGGTTCTTCCTGTGGGGAGCAACCGGATTCCTCTCCGCCGCTCACTCCAGCAAGGAACTGGACAACTTCTGTTCTACCTTCCGGCAGACCATCCAGTGCCTAAAACGGGCGGGTATGATTCCCGCCGCATCGCTTGATTGAACGGACCCGGATTCGCTGCGGGTCGAAACCCACCCCACGAGTTCCACAGAACCCGCTCAAGGTCGAAGGCCTCAGGCGGTCGAGGTACCATGTAAGGAACAACGGCTCCAAGATCGACTCTATGAAGTCCGTCCTGATCCCGATCGCATCTGTCGCGTGCACATGGGCAGCGGCTGACGCCGGAGCTCTGGCCGAGGCTAATACCGGGCTTGGGCTGGCCCGCGAGGGCAAGTACGAACTGGCTATTCCGCACTACCGGGCAGCCGTCAAGGTGGATCCGCACCTGTCCGACATTTACCTGAACCTTGGCTTGGCTTATCTGAAGCTGGAGCGGTTCCCGGAAGCTGCCACTGCCTTCGAAAAAGCCGCGAAAGCCGACCGGACGCGATCAACGAGTTTCGAGCGCTGCTTGCCAAGGACCCGGATTCGGCGCCCGTCACAGGCCTTGACTTTTTTGGGCGACGCGGAGATGCACTTGGAAGCCGAAAAGGCCGCCGAGGAGCATCTGCGGCGGGCTTTGAGCCCGGATGCGAATATCAGGCTCGCGCAGCTGGATCTCGGCACTCTGCTGGCCGGCAGGAACGACTATGACGGCGCGGCCAGTCATTTTCGGGAGGCGATCCGGATGGATTCGAAAAAGCCGGACGCGCATTACCGGCTGGGCAGGCTGTTACGTTCCATGGGCTACGAGCAGGAAGCGGACGCGGAGTTCGCCAAGGTGGAAGATCTGGCAAAGGAAGAGCCGCAGGCGCCCCTCATCGCGTTGCCGGGAATCGAGAGGAAGCAGGTTCCGTGAGCGGCGTGCCGGTGCCGGGCCGCCTCGTCTTGGCGGCGGCCGGACTCTTGGCCGTGGTCTGGGCAATTGCCTCCGGCCAGAATGCCGCGGCGCTGATTCACTTCGTTTACCGCCCCATCGATTTCAGACTGGAGAGTTGCGAGACGCCGCAACGTCATGCGCCGGAAACCATGGCCGGCGGCGTTGCGGTGTTCGACTATAACAACGACGGCTACCCGGATATCTTCTTCACCAACGGGGCGGACATTCAGACCTTGCGGAAGACATCTCCCAAGTACTTCAACCGGCTCTTTGAAAACGACGGCAAGGGTAATTTCAAGGATGTCACCGCTAAAGCCGGCCTGGCGGGCACCGGGTTTGACACCGGCGTGGCGATCGGCGATTACGATAACGACGGTTACGAAGACATCTTCGTGGGCGGCGTTCACGGCAACCGGCTCTACCATAACAACGGCGACGGCACGTTCACGGATGTCACTGCGAAGGCAGGGCTCGACCGGCCGGACAGCCAGTACGGCCCTTTGTGGTCGGTCGGCGGGGCGTGGGTGGACGTGAACAACGACGGACTGCTGGACCTCTTCGTGGTGAACTATCTGGCCTGGGATATCAAGACTGAGCCGGCGTGCGAGGCGGGACCGGGCGTGCTCGACTACTGCCATCCGAAATTCTATAAGCCGACCGCGAATCAGTTATTCTTGAACAACGGTGACGGAACCTTCCGCGACATTTCGGCGGAATCCGGCATCCGCGCCCACCCCGGAAAGGGAATGGGAGTGGGAATTGCGGATTACGACCTGGATGGTCTGATGGATATCTTCGTCACCAACGACAAGATGGAAAATTCGCTCTTTCACAACAAGGGTGGCTCCAAATTCGAGGAGATTGCGTTCGATGCGGGTGTGGCGCTGGCGGAGGACGGGAAGTTCATTTCGGGAATGGGGGTGGACTTTCGAGACATCGATAACGATGGCTTACCGGATATTGCTTTCGTCGCGCTCGACCATGAGACCTTTCCGCTGTTCCGCAACCTGGGGAAGCGCGGCTTCGCCGACATCACCGGGATAAGCGGCATGGCACGGCTCAGCATGCCGATGGCGGGATACTCGCCGACGATTGCCGACTTCGACAACGATGGCTGGAAGGACATGTTTGTGACGCGCGGCCACGTTCAATCGCTGGGATACGCGTCGAGAGTGCAGGTGGAGCAGCCGAACACCGTGTTTCGGAACCTTGGCGGCGCCAGGTTTCAGGCTCTCACCGAGGAAGCCGGTTTGACTGCGCAGCCGCCCAGCCGGCATCGCGGCTCGGCGGTAGGTGACCTGAATGGCGACGGACGCCTGGACGTCGTGGTGACAGCCATTGGCGCGCCGGCCGAGATTTGGCTCAACGACAGCCCGGGCGGCAGGCACTGGATCGAGTTCCAGTTGCAGGGGACGACGAGCAACCGCGATGGCATCGGAGCGCGAATCAAAGTGACAGCCGGTGGGACCGTGCAGTACAATCACGTCTCCTTCGCCGCCGGATACGCCTCTTCGAGCGCCGGTCCCACGCACTTCGGCCTGGGCCCCAGTAAACTGGCCGATTTGGTGGAAATTCGCTGGCCTTCGGGGATCGTTCAGGAGCTCAGAAACGTAGCGGCCGATCGCGTGGTCAAGGTCAAGGAGCCACCGAAGTAAGGGCGAGGTTCATCGCGTTCAGTGTTCCCCAACAGAAACCCCGCCCGGGTGATGGGCAAAGAAATCTGGAAGCGGTTCCAGCCATGGGCGAACGCCTGGCCGATGGTCCGTATTGTGGGCAAAGAGGACGGCCGCCCGACCTTGGAAGCCATCCTGCGGCTCGCCGCCGTCCAGAAGGAAAACTCCGAGATGCAGTTGATCGCGAGTGACGCGCAGAACGACCTGGCTAACTTCTTTCCGCCACTCCAGAATCAGTGACGACCGTCAGTCGGGCGAGCCGAGCGAGCGTTTCGCGATAGCTCCAGGGCATCCGAATCTCACGGATAGAAGAACGCGCAGGCCCGATTAACGTCGCGTTCCCACCCCAGTGCGCTGCGCGGCGGGTGCTACGTGCAGTATAATTCCGGAATCGGGTATGGGCGAGAAAGCCGCACAGGGAGGGGTTCCGGAGAAGTTCAGCACTGCGCTGGAGACTCTGGTCGAGCAAGTCAAGCGCGACCGCTCCGTGCTGGCGGCCGTCCTGTGCGGCAGCCTGTCGCACGACACCGTCTGGGCGAAGTCCGATATCGACCTGGTGCTGGTGACCATCGACGACAAGAAGTCCGGCCATGAGTCGATCTCCCTTTACGCCGACGGCATCAACGTGCACGCGTCGCTGCTCCCGCGGACGGAGTTTCGCAAGATGGTCGAGGGCTCGATTCGCAACTCCTTCTCGCACTCGTTCCTCGCCAAGGGGCGCCTGCTTTACACCCACGACGAAACCATAGCCGATCTCTGCTCCCAACTGCACGCGATCGGCGAACGCGACTCGCAGTTGATGTTGTTGACGGCGGCTTGCGGCGCGTTGCCAGCCATCTATAAGGCGCACAAGTGGTTCCTTACGCGCGGGGACCTCGACTACACGGCTCTCTGGATGCTCCACGCGGCCACAGGCCTGGCGAAAATCGAAGTACTCGGTGCGCGCCTGGTGGCGGATCGGGAAGTGCTCCCGCAGGCGATGAAGCTGAACCCGGCCTTTTTCAAGATCGTCTACACCGATCTTCTGAACGCCAAAAAGACGGCGAAGAGCGTGCAGGCCGCCCTTTCCGCGATCGACGACTACCTGGCGAAGCGCGCGCCGGCTCTGTTCAGGACCGTCATCGACCACCTGCGCGAAGTGGGCGAGGCGCGTTCGGCGACGGAAATCGAAGACCACTTCCGCCGGAACTACGGCATCGAAGGCGTAACGGGCGCGTGTGAGTATCTGTCCGACCAGGGGCTGATCGGCAAGGCACATTTGCCCGTCCGGCTGACCAGGAAGAGCAACGTCGAGATGGAGGAATTGGCGTTCTTCCATGCCACGAGGACGGCCGATGGCTGGTAGGGCCAGGCCGGCGCCAGCCAAGCCGGAGCCGCGGACCACCATCGCGGTACACGGCGCGCGCGTGCACAACCTGAAGAACGTGTCGGTGGAACTGCCGCGCGACAGCCTGACAGTAATCACGGGCCTGTCCGGCTCCGGCAAATCGAGCCTGGCTTTCGACACCATTTACGCGGAGGGGCAGCGGCGTTACATGGAATCGCTATCGAGCTACGCGAAGCGGTTCGTGGCCCAGGCGACGAAGCCCGACGTGGACTTCGTCTTCGGACTGTCACCGGTAATCTCCATCGAGCAGAAGACCATCGGCAGCAATCCGCGCTCCACGGTGGGCACCATGACCGATATCGCCAGCTACCTGAACCTGCTCTTCGCGACGGTGGCGGAGGCGCATTGCCCCCGCACGGGCGAGCATGTGCACAGTCGAAGCGCGAACCAGATTCTTGAAGCGATCCTGTCTCTGCCCAAAGGCGCGCAGATCGAGCTGCGCGCGCCGGTGTTCCAGGTCTACGGCGAGGAGCTGGACTTCGTCTTCACGGAGATCCGCAAGAAAGGCTGCCGGGAACTCGTCGTCGACGGCACGCGGCTGGACACCTCCGCCGAGATCAGTTTGGACGAAGCGGAGGTCAAGGACATGGACACGGTGGTGGACCGCTTCGTAGTGGGCCCGCAGCACGAAAAAGCCATCAAAGCCGGGATAGCCGCGACGCTGCTGATCGGCGACGGCCTGATGCAGGTGCAGGTACTCAAGGGCGCCGGCAAAACCGAGACGGAGCGTTTCTACAACGGCCTGTGCAGCCGGACGCACCAGTTCGTCTATGGCGGGATCGAGCCGGAGTACTTCATGTTCAACAATCCGGAGAGCGCCTGCCGGACCTGCGGCGGGCTGGGCGTTCACAAGGTCACCCACCCGGAGTTGCTGGTGCCCGATCCGAAGCGCAGCATCCGCGGCGGATGTTTCGTGCGCGAGGCGTTCAAATACAACCCGGACACGTGGGATGGCCGGGTCATGTACAGCTTGGCGAGGGCCATGCGGTTCTCGCTGGATGAGCCTTGGGAGAAGCTGTCCGAGGCGGCACGCAACGCCATGCTCTACGGTCTGGAAGGCAAGAAACTGCGGACCACCGTGCCGCCCGAAGCCAAGGCGAAACGCGACGAGTTTGAGGGCCATGAGGTCGGTTTCGGCGGTATTGCGCGCCGCATCGAACGGAACTACCGCCGCTACCGGCAGCGCGGCGAAGCCAGCTCGGGCATGGAGGAGTGGCTGGACAAGGTGATGGTGGAGCGCGCCTGTCCCGACTGCGGAGGCGCCCGGCTGCGCGCTACCCGGTTGCTCTTCACTATCGCGGGCAAGACGATTCACGATGTGGGCGGTCTCCACTTCGACGAGCTTCACGCTTTCCTGGGCGGCGTCAAGCCGGCTGGCCGCGGGGCCGAAGCGGGGCGGCAGGTGCTGGCGGAGATTCGCGGGCGGGTGGAACTGCTGCTGGGCATCGGCCTGGATTATCTGAACCTCAACCGCCGCTCGGGGACGCTATCCGGAGGCGAGTCGCAACGGATTCGCCTCTCGACCCAAATCGGCTCGGGGCTGATGGGCATGCTGTATGTGCTCGACGAGCCGAGCATCGGTCTGCATCCTAAGGACAACGTGAAGATGATCGCCACGCTGGAAAGCCTGCGCGACATCGGCAACACGGTCATCGTGGTGGAGCACGATGAGGATACGATTCGCGCCGCGGATCACATTGTCGAGATGGGCCCCGGGCCCGGCGTTCACGGCGGGCGGGTGGTGGCGCAAGGGACGCTCGGCGACATCATGGCGTGCGCGGAGTCGCCGACCGGGCAGTTTTTCTCCCGCCAGAGGTCGATTCCAACGCCCAGGCGGCGCCGCACAGGCAACGGCAAAACGCTCACGGTGCGCGGCGCGCGAGAGAACAATTTGAAATCGGTGGACGTCGCGTTCCCCCTTGGCACGCTGGTGGCGATTTCGGGCGCCTCGAGTTCGGGCAAGAGCACGCTCGTCAACGAGATTTTGTACAAGGCGCTGTGGAAGCGCCTGGTCGACACGCGGATGCTGCCCGGCAGCCACGACTGCCTCGAAGGGGCCGAGCATGTGCACAAGGTGGTCAACATCGACCAATCGCCGATCGGCCGCAACAGCCGCTCCAACCCGGCCACGTACATCGGCTTCTACGACAACATCCGCGAACTGTTCACGCGGGCGCCGGTCTCCCTGGAGCGCGGCTACAAAGCGGGGCGTTTCAGTTTCAACGTCAAGGGAGGGCGCTGCGAGGAGTGCCAGGGTGGAGGCGTGATTGCCACCCAGCTCTACTTCATGCCGGACGTGGAGGTGACGTGCGGAGTGTGCAAGGGCGCGCGATTCAGCGCCGAGACGCTGGACGTAACGCTGCGCGGCAAGACCATCACCGACGTGCTCAATATGCCTGTGGAGGAAGGCGTGAAGTTCTTCGAAGCCGAGCCCGCGGTGAGCAGGAAGATCGAGGTGCTGAACGACCTGGGGCTGGGCTACCTGACGCTCGGACAATCGGCCACGACGCTGTCCGGCGGCGAGGCGCAGCGGATCAAGATCGCGGCCGAGTTGAGCAAGCTGCAACGGTCGAAGCACACGGTTTACATTCTCGACGAGCCGACCACAGGGCTGCACCTCGCCGACGTCGAGCGACTGCTGGAATGTTTGAAGCGCCTGGTGGACGCCGGCCACACGGTACTGGTGATCGAGCATCACCTCGACGTGATCAAGACGGCGGACCACGTGATCGATCTCGGACCGGAGGGTGGCCATGCCGGCGGCGAGGTGGTGGTGACAGGCACGCCCGAGGACGTCGCCGCTTGCAAGAAGTCGTATACCGGGCGCTTTCTGAAGCAGCGGCTGCGAGAATAGGGGCAGAGGAGGATTCCTGGCGCTCATAGCCCTACCAGCCAGCGGACGTGGCGGATGCGGGCGTCAACATCAAGGGAGACGGCGTAGGAGGCCGCCCCCTCATGACGCGTCGCAATGGCAAGGAATCCAGGCGCGCGGATTAAGGCACCAGGAAGTTGAGCCGGTTTTGCATCGCGTCTGGCGATGACGCGTACTCCGGGACATCCGAGAAGTCCGACTTGCCGAACCAATACGCCACGGTCGCGGCATACTGCGCGCTGGATATCGATGGCGTCCAGGTGCCGTTGCCGACGGCATCGTCGGCGCCACCCTTCTGCATCGACGGGAACTGGCCGTAAACCTGTCCTCCCAGCGCGGACATGCTCAATACCATCTGGTGCCCGCCCCACGCGTGATCGCTGCCGCCAAACTTGTTCGCGGCTAGTGTCCGGTTGAATTCCGTGTCTGTGTAGATGGCCGTGTTCTCGGCCAGGCCGAGATCTTTCAGGGCCTGATAAAAGGCCGCCAGTGCATCGTCCAGCTCCGCGAAGAGCGGAGCCTGCTGGTCCAGTTGGGAACTGCTGGTTTGATACCCGGCTTGCGGGGCCAGGAAGGCGCTCTGGCCGAATGTGCCGCTCTTGAGCACAGAAAGAACCACGCCCAACTGACGCCCTATTTGGCTGGACGGCAATTTGCCGAGCGGCGGCGCCGTAGCGGCGGCGTTCGCCAAGCCGCGGTGGCGAAAGGGGATGGCGGATGGGAAAACCACGGTCACGCCATGCGGTAGGCCTAGCCACGGTGTGCGCGCGCTGGTAGCCGCCCAGGGAATCGCCAGGTATCCCCCCGGCGCGTAACGGAGCTGCATCTCCCGGGTGTAATCGGCGGCGTCCTGGGTGATCTTGTGGTCGGGCGCCACGCGGCCTACATTAGCCACGACGGCAAGCGCATTTTGGTTGTACAGGTCCCGCAATCCCGCCAGGCTGGGGTGGAAACCATAATTTGCGGAACCACTGCGCACCGGCAGCAGAGAATCGCGGGAGAGCGCCAACGGCCCCCTGGTTCGCGCGTAGGCATCGTAGGCGGGCGAATCCAAAGGCACGATCATGTTGTTGCTATCGTTGCCGCCAACCATGTAGATGCAGACGACATTTCGATTACGCGAAGCCGCCCGCGAGACCGGGGACCAGGCTTCTGACAGGCCGACAGCAGCAACGGCTCCGGCTCCTACGTTGAGGAAAGATCTACGCGAAGTGTTTCCGGCTTGCTTCACAAGTCCCCCAGAGAAGTACGGTTATGGATAGAAGCGCTCAATGCACTCTAGCTCCCACAAGGGCCTATTGGCACGTTCGCAGTCTGCGCCCGGCAGACCCTGCGATCAGAAACGCCAGCGCCACGGGCAGAACCGTAGCGGGCTCCGGTATCGCCGAGGTGATCGTGATAGTCCCGTCTGTCAACGTGTCGACGTTGACGCCGCCGCTGCTGTTCGCGAGACTCGTCACCGCCGGGGTCGGACCCAGCGTAACGGCGAAGGACCCGGCCGTTGCTCCATTCGCCACATCGAACAGCACGTGCCCGAGCCCGACCGTGTCGCCCGAGCCAATCGATACGTCCCCGCCGCCGTTCGCGTCGGAGGGCTCGAATGTGAAGGTCTGACCGCTGTTGGCGCCGGTCAGGTCCGGTCCGAACAGGGATGATGGAAAAATGTAGGTTGCAACGACCGTCGCGGTGGTGACATCCGTGAAATCGATGGCGGTATTGAGCGTGCCGATGTTGAACGTGAAGCTTCCAACCGACACCGCGCTCGGCCCCGTGTTGGTCAGCGACACATCGAGCGAATCGTTGTTGGTGCCCGCGCCGACCGTTACCGACTGTATCGAGACGATCATGCTCCCGTGAGCGGGCAGCGCAGCTATCAGGCAAAGCCCCAGGCCCGCCAAAAGAACAAAAGTCCTGCGTAGGCCGTTGCGGTTCATGATTCCTCCTGTTTGTTTTCCATGCGCATCCATTGCCACCCAGTTATGGCAGCGTCGTTCCGGCACGCGATCGTACAACCTGCACGTCCGCGATACTGACCACTCCATCGCCGTTCATGTCCGCGAAGATATTGTACGCCTGCGAGATCGCACTATTCACCTGCAAGATGTCCGTCGCATTCACGTACCCATCATCGCTAAAATCGCCCCACAGAATCTTGAGATTCTGGGAGAACCCCACGCCGCCAGCCAGCGAATTGCCGGACGCGTCCTTCAGGGCGTTGGCCCCGCTGCCCGCCAGTTGCGTCGCGAAGGAGCCCAGACTCTCCGGGCTGATCGTCCAGGTCAGCGTATTGGTGCCCAGGCCCGCGAACGCGGTCACGGGAATCCCCGTGAGGCTATTGACGTTCCCGGTCGTAATCGGCTTCGAGAAGACCACCTGTATCCCCGTGATCTGCCATGGCAACCGATTGCGCACCGTTCCGATTACGTTGTAACTCTCGGTGCCCCACAGCACCGAGTAAGAAACCACCGTCGGCGAAACCGTATCGATGGCGATGTTCTTATTGGCGAAGAGCGAACCGCTGGTGGCGCCGATCGGCAGCGTCAGCACGGCGCTGGTTGCGCTCAAATCCGTGATGGTCCCTCCATTCAGCGTGAGAGCCGAGGACGAACTGGCGTCAAGATGGGCGCTGTTCTGCCCCGCGGCGACCACGTAGGTGAACGTCAACGTGGTGGTTCCGCTACCGGAGGTGTAGTTCGCGATCCCTCCCGAGTTGAGCGCGAGCTGGGGAGTTCCAGTCACGTTCACGGCTCCGCTGAAAGTCACTGTAATCGGGATGACGGCGCCGATTCCGTACGTTCCGTTGGCGACAGTTGACGACAAGATGGTCACAGTTGTCGGGGCCGGCCCTACCGTCACGCTCGCCGATGCCGTGTTGCCGGTTCCGCCGTTGGTCGAAGTCACGTTGCTCGTGGTGTTGTTCTTGATGCCGGCGGTTGTCCCCGTAACCGACACGCTGACCTGGCACTGCGAGTTGACGGCTATGGTGCCGCCCGTCAGGCTAACCGACGTCGCGCCCGCCGTGGCCGCCGCCGTCCCGCCGCAGGTGTTCGTCAGACCCGGACTGGAACTGACCACTAGGCCGGCCGGGAAGCTGTCGCTGAACGCCACTCCGGTTTCCGTTACCGTGTTCGCCGCTGGGCTGACGATCGTAAAAGTGAGCGTGGTGCTGCCGCTCAGCGCGATCGATCCAATGCCGAAGGCCTTCGCGATCGACGGCGGAGCGACCACCGTTACAGACGCCGACGCCGCGTTGCCCGTGCCGCCCTCGTTCGAGGTCACCGGGCTGGTCGTGTTGTTCTGCTGGCCGCCGGCGATTCCCGTCACACTTACCGAGAAGCTGCAGGATCCGCTCGCCGCCAAAGTCGCGCCGCTCAAGCTAATCGCGCCAGTGCCCGCTGCGGCGGTGATCGTTCCGCCGGCGCAGGAGCCCGACAGGCCGTTGGGCGTCGCAACCAGCAGCCCCGCCGGCAGAGTGTCGGTGAAGCCGATGCCGCTCAGCGACTGTGTCGCGTTGTTGTTCTGAATGGAGAAGGTCAGCAATGTCGATCCGTTCAGTGCGGTGCTCGACGCGCCGAAAGCTTTGCTCAGCGATGGCGGCGACACTACCGTGATGCTAGCGGTCGAGGTGTTGCCCGTGCCCGCATTGGTCGAAGTGACCTGCACGCTGTTGTTCTTCACGCCCGCTGGCGTGCCTTGCACGTTCAGGGAAACCGTGCACGAACCGCCCCCGGCAATCGTGCCGCCCGAGAGGCTCGCCGAGGTGGCGCCCGCCGTGGCCGTCGCCGTACCGCCGCAAGTGTTATTGAGATTCGGCGTGGAACCGACCGTCAATCCGCTCGGCATACTATCGGTAAACGCTACGCCGGTGAGCGAGAAGCTCGGGTTAGGGTTGGTGATCGCGAAAGTCAGGGTTGTCGTTCCGTTCAGGGGAATCGTCGATGCGCCGAATGCTTTCGTGATGCCCGGCGCCGAACCTACCGTCACGCTCGCCGATGCCGTGTTGCCGGTTCCGCCGTTGGTCGAAGTCACGCTCCCGGTGGTGTTGGTATAGCTGCCCGATGCGGCGCCGGTTACCGAGACGTTGAATGTACACGGAGTGCCCGTCGCGACGGTCGCGCCGGAAAGTGCGATGCTGACCGGTGCGGTTACCGTCAAGGTGCCGCCGCAAATCGAGCTGGTGGCGCTGGTCACGGTCAGCCCGGTGGGCAGCGTGTCGGTGAAGCCGACTCCGGTTAGGATCGTGGGATTGCCGGCCGGGTTGGTGATGGTGAAGCTCAAATTGGTCGACGCGTTCAGCCCGATGGCGCTGGCGCCGAACGATTTCGAAATCGAGGGCGGCGCTTCGACCGTCAGACTGGCGTTCGCCGTATTGCCCGTACCGCCGTTGCTCGAAGTCACGTTCCCGGTGGTGTTGGTATAGCTGCCCGCCGTGGCGCCGGTCACCGAGACGCTGAACTGACAAGGAGTGCCCGTCACAACGGTCGCGTTGGCAAGTTGGATGGCGCCCGGTGCGGTCACCGTAAGGGTTCCGCCGCAGACAGCACTGGTGGCGGTAGTTACGGTCAGCCCGGTAGGAAGCGTGTCGGTGAAGCCGACCCCTGTCAGGGTCGCCGGATTGCCGGCCGGATTGGTGATAGTAAACGTCAGGTTAGTGGATGCGTTCAAACCGATCGTAGCGGCGCCGAACGATTTCGAGATCGAGGGCGGTCCCTCTACCACCAGACTGGCGTTCGAAGTGTTTCCCGTGCCGGCGTTCGAGGAAGTGACCTGCACGCTGTTGTTTAATGTGCCCGTGATGATGCCCTGCACGCTGACCGAAACGGCGCACGATCCGCTGGCCGGAATCGAGCCGCTGGCGAGGCTCACGGAGCTGGCGCCGCCATTAGCCGTGACGGCGCCGCCGCATGTGTTGGTCGCACCGGGAGTCGACGCCACGACCATTCCGCTCGGTAAGGTATCCGTGAATGCCACTCCGCTCAGGGCCAGGCTGGAGTTGGGGTTTGTGACGTTGAACGTCAAGGTGCTCGTCCCGCCGACCGGAATCGAGTTCGGGCTGAAGCCCTTGGAAATCGACGGCGGGGACGCCACAGTCAGGTTGGCCGATGCCGTAGAGCCCGTGCCGCCGTCGCTGGAAGTCACGTTCCCGGTGGTGTTGGTATAGCTGCCCGCCGTGGCGCCGGTCACCGTGACGCTGAACGTACACGGAGTGCCCGTCGCGACGGTCGCGCCGGCGAGTGAGATGGTGACCGGTGCGGTTACCGTCAAGGTGCCGCCACACGTCGCAGTGGTGGCGCTGGTCACGGTCAGCCCGGTGGGCAGCGTGTCGGTGAAGCCGACACCGGTTAGGGAAGCGGGATTGCCGGCCGGGTTGGTGATCGTAAACGTCAGGTTAGTGGATGCGTTTAAACCGATCGTAGCGGCGCCGAACGATTTCGAGATCTGGGGCGGCGCTTCCACGTTGATGCTGGCCGATGCCGTATTGCCCGTGCCGCCCTCGTTCGACGTTACCGCCGAGGTGACGTTGTTTTGCGTTCCCGCCGCGGTGCCGGTGACATTGACCGAGAACGTGCAACTGCCGACGCTTGCCAACGTCGCGCCCGAAAGGCTGATCGAGCCGCTACCTGGGGTGGCTGTGATGGTGCCGCCGCCGCAGGATCCCGTCAGCCCGTTGGAGGGCGAGGCTATCTTGAGGCCGCTGGGCAGCGTATCGGTGAAGCCGATGCCGCTCAGCGTGGTGGTGCCGTTAGGGTTTGACAGGGTGAAGCTCAGGCTGGTGGTAGCGCCCAGTGCGATGCTCGACGCGCCGAACGACTTGCTGATGCTCGGCGGCGATGCTACCGTGATGCTGGCGGTCGAGGTGTTGCCCGCGCCCGCGTTGGATGAGGTGACAACCACGCTGTTGTTTTTGAGGCCCACTGTCGAGCCTTGCACGTTCAGGGAAACCGTGCACGAAGCCCCGGGAGCCAGCGTCGCCCCCGACAGGCTCGCCGAACTGGAGCCAGCCGTAGCAGTGGCCGTTCCGCTGCAGGTGCTGTTCAAATTGTTCGGTGTTGCCACGATCAGGCCGGACGGCAGATTATCCGTGAACGCAACCCCGTCCAGGGTCAGATTAACGTTGGCGCTGCTGATGGTAAAGGTCAGCAATGACGTGGCGCCGTAGGGAATCGTGGTCGGAGCGAAAGCTTTCAGGATACCGGGCGGTGCGATGACCGTCAGAGTTGCCGACGAGGTATTGCCGTTGCCCGCGTCCGTCGAATCGATGGTGACGCCGTTGGAGTAAGTATTGTCGACCGAGCTCTGTACGTTTACCTGAATCGTGCAGGTCCCGACGGGCAAAGTCGTGTTGCTGAAACTGATGCTGCCGGCTCCGGCAGTCGCCGTAACCGACCCTCCGCAGTTGTTGACCACGCTGGGCGTGGAGGCTACCACCAGGCTGCCTGGCGAGGTTCCCACGTTGGTGGGGAGATTATCGGCGAAGCTCGCATCGATGGGAACTACGTTTCCGTTGGTGATGCTGAATGTGATGGCGCTCGCAGTAGTCCCGCCCGCACCAGTCGTCGCCACGGTCGTCGGATAGAAGCTCTTGGCGATCGAGGGCGGCTGCAAGATGAGGATCCCCGCGTTGGCTAGACCGCCGCTCGAAGCCGCCAGGCCGGAAGCGCCGGCGGTATAAGTAAAGGTCGTGACGGTTGGAGTCGACGCCACGGCGACGAACTGTCCGGCGGACGTGTCGTACCCGCTTACGCCAACGCCGGAGATCTTTAGGTACTCACCGGCGCTGAACCCGTGCGCTCCAACCGTGGTGATCGTGGCGGTAGTCCCTGTTTCGGTCGCGCTGGCGATCAAATTCGAGTTCGCCGCGACCACGGCCTGATCCACTGTCGCGTGCGCCGAGCCAAATCCCGCGGTGTTGCCGGCGTTGAAAGTCGCCGTAGCCTGCGCTCCGGCGTTGAGGATTTCCGGCTGCGCCTGCGGAATGGTTCCCAACGTGGGGTTATCGAAAGTGACGGGGAGGCCAATGATTTCGTTCAGATTGCCCGACAGAGCCGCCCCACTGCCGTGATCGTCCAGGCTCATGTTGGCGGTAAGGGTGGTGCTCTGATTGATGTGAATCTTCTGCGGATTGGCGGTGTGCGTCAGGACGATGAAGGGATCGTAGGTGGTCGTGTTGCCGGACCCGAGCTCGAACGTGCCGAGCGGCGCATTGGTGCCCCACCAGTTGTCGGTTATGTTGATCGTTCCCGGCGTCGGTTGCACCGGGGTTGGCTGGCTGAAATTGCCTCCTGTGCCTGCGCCGCCAGTCGCGCTATTGCCTTCGATGCGGCTATATTGCATGGTAAAGGGCGCCAGATTGCCGCTCAGTATGTAGATTCCGCCGCCGTCTTTCGCGGAGTTCCCAGTGATCGAAACCTTGGACAGATTCCCTGCTTTGCCGCTGTTTGAGGTGAACCATATCCCGCCGCCTTCGCCGGTGGATGTGTTACCGCTGATAATCGTGCCTTGGTCGAGCGTCAGAGAGTTGCCGTCCGTGTATTCAATTCCGCCGCCCACCCCCGCTGTCGTGTTGCCGGAGACCGTGGTGCCGTGTAATGTCAGGTTGCCGAGTACTTCGAACGCGCCGCCATTCGGGTTGAACCCAGCGTTGGCCTTGGCCTGGTTGTTGATTACTTGTGAGGAGGTCATTACCACTGTGGCAGGCGCCGGAGTCGAAGTCGCCACATAGGCGCCGCCACCGTTCCCCACGTCGCCCGTTGAACTGGGCGCAGCCACATTGTTTTCCACAATGCAACTGTTGAACGTCGCCGTTCCCGCTCCGCCGTTTGTGTTGAAGACGGCGAATCCGCCGCCCTCTCCATCCGTCAGGGTGTTGTTATTTAAGGTGACATTCGTCAAGGTCAGACTGGAATTTCCGCTTTCTCCTGTATCGAAATCGAAAGCCCCACCCCAACCGTCGTAAAGGCTGGTATTGCCGCGGTTGTACCCATTCTGGATCGTCAGGTTGGAGATGCTCACCGTAGCATCGGTCATCGAAGCGATGTCCTGATTGAAGGAAAACACCTTGTCGACCCCGTTCGCCGGTCCCGGATTCACGCCGACCGTCCCGCCCTGAATGATCGTGGTGGCCTGCCCGTTGCCGATTATGTTTACCGAATCCGTAACGTCCAGAGTTCCGGTTCTGGCGTCGTAGACTGGATTGCCGGAGCGTGCAATCGTCAAGGTATAGGTGCCCGCCGGGATCATGATGGTGTCTGTTCCGGGCAACGCATTGGCTTCCATGATGGCCGCGCGCAGGCTGCAGTGACCGGTCGCGTCGGCGCAAACGCCATCACCGGGATTTGCATCCACCGTGTCGGCGGCGGTATTGACGGTAAACGTCGGATCCGGCAGCGGCATCATCGCGTGCGGCACCGTATCGCCGCGCGCCAGAAATACCACTCCTGGCCGCCCGTCGATATTCACCCGCGCCGGCAGCGCGGCCACGGCATCCACCCCAAGATCCGCGCGGCCGATTACAATGCCGCTCGCCGGATTTCGATCCGAATGCGCCACCACCGACATCCGCGCCGCGTTGAGCAGCAGGACATCGTCCGCGCCATTGCTCGAAATGCGGGTGCGGAACATCAGCGGAGCGCGGCCCGCGCTGTCGGGGGCTCCTACCTGTGGATAGCTTTCGATTTCCTGCCACACGACGGTGCGCTGCGCTTGCGGAACTCGCGGATTGCGGAGATTCGCTTGCCGCCGTGCCAGTATTTCGTCCGCCGTGTACGGCCGCTGATCGGGTACACCGTGCGCCAGCATCTGCAAGGTTCCGTCGGTCGCCAGCAGCGCGATCTGGGGCAGGGGATCGCGGTCGAAAACAAATCTTCCCACGTCCGCGGCCGCCACTTGGTACGGCACTTCCACGGAGTCGATCGTGCGGCTGCCGCCATGCAGAATCGAAACCTTCCCGCCCGCCAGAATCAACACATCGGGCAACCCGTCGCCATCCAGATCGCCGAATGCAAAAGAAGTCGCATCGGCGCTCAGGGGAAAAGCCGCCACCTGCGAAAGTCCGGCGGGCGACCCGCGATAGATGAATAATCGCGATCCGTTGTTATTGTGCGCGCCTACAAGCAAGTCGGCGTATTTCCCGTTTTGCAGCCGGTGCGCGCCGAGAGCCGTGATCGCGCCACCCACATCGATCGATTGCAGCAGCTCGGTACTTCCCGAGGCGCCGCGCGCCAGCACATACAAAGCCGACCCGCCCCGCGTGGCCGCAACCATGCCCGGTCCATCCAGCCCGAAGAAATCGCCGGCAACCAGGAAGTCTGGCCGGCCCGGGATCTGGACAAGCTGCGCATCCGGCAGATACGGGGACGGAAACTCGCCGCGCCCGATCGCCAGGAAGCTCGCTTCGCTCTGCGGAGCGAACGCGTCCAGATTTCCGCGATGGATCGCGATCGTCCCGCCCGCTGGTATCGCCAGTCCAACCGCCAGATCCTGGATGCCGTCGCCGTCGAAGTCTTCGGAGGCGAGTGAAAGCGGCGCCGCCAGGCGGGACAAACCTGCGCGATAGTGCGTGTCCACGCGCGTCTCGCGGGCAAGGTACAGCTTTGCCTGCTCGTCTTGAGCGAAGATCTGCACGGGGTGGCAGATGGTCAGCCATGCACCCAACGGAATCAATATCAGCAGCGGCGCAAGTTTGCGCATCCGAGTCCTGGCGAGTGTACCTTTGGCGTTTCTGGAATGGTCAGAATTCATACGGCTTCACTCCGATCAGGCGCTAAATCAGGATTTGCACCTTGCCATCCTGGCCCAGTGTCCGATTATACATCCCACCGCATTCTTCAGAGCTGTTTCTCCGATTTTCCCATCCCGAACGACTCCGGCGGCCCAGCAGGGATCGACGCTGGCTCTTCCGGGCACGGAAGAACCGCAAGCGCCTCATATTCAGGCAGTTGCTCAGACGCCCGTCCGCCCATTCCCTTCCTTTGCCCGCTTTGCTTCCCCTGCCGCAGGCTATCCGGTGGTACCGGCAGGACTGCGATGCGGCGCGCCATGTCCACGAACAACTGTCGTAAGAGGCGGCTCCCGGCATGGTGCGCCGGCTAAAGCGAAGATGTGCTCCGATGCGCCGCCGACATTGCGGATCGCATGGATCGATTCAGAATCTCCACCCCCGAGTAAGTTCGCTCGAGTTCCTCGCGATGCTCGGTAGCGAATGCCAAGGCGAGCGTGAGTGGTATGGTGTAGCGTTGGTGCCCCGAGACTTCGGCCGCTGCTTCCATACTCGCCGCGGCAAGCGAAGCTAGCATTGGCACGGTCTCGACGGGCAACTCCAGCGGATTCTCGCACAACTTCGGATCCGAAGTCACACAGTATTCGCGACAGACAAACGGGCGGTCTTGATAGATCCCACACGAATCGTCGTCTTCGAGAAAAGGGCAGGCGAGACGAAGATCGAGGTAGGCTTTCACGTTGGCCTGGGCGTCCTCTTGACTCCCGGCTCGGCGGCCTTCGAGATACGCGTCCGCGAGACCGGCCGACGTGAGCCGCGCTTGCCGCTCGGCAAATCGCGAAAGAATCCGCCCCCGGTTGGGCTCCGGCAGATCCTCCACTAACCGAAGCAGTCCGTAAGCCTCGGCGGGAGTCACAGGTACCGGCTGAATGCGGCAGCACGCCGAACATCCGCGGGCGCAGGACACGGGCCGGCCGTTGGCCCCAACGGCAATCGCCATTAACTGGTCGTCGAGCGCTCTCAGCGCGGGCAGCACTTCATCCAGACGCGCCATCGGCGGCAACGGTTCGATATCGATCAGAACCGGTCGGCCCAGCACCCGGAATTGCAGGACTGCCTTTTCCATGCAGCCTGATTGTAGCGGATTCCAGTATATTTGCCGGCCGCCCGCCGGCTTGCTACCCTCGTAGATCGCCCATGTCCGACCCGGTTCAACTCTCCGCGCGGCCGGTCTCGCCGGACGACCGGGATTTTCTGTGGAGAGTCTACGCGAGCACTCGCGAACAGGAAATCGCCGCGTTCAGATGGCCACCCGCGCAACAGGAAGCCTTCCTGCGAATGCAGTATCGCGCGCGATGCCAGTCGTACGCCGCTGCCTATGAACAGGCCGAACATTCGGTGCTCCTGGCCGGCGGCGTCCCCGCTGGTTTTATGATCGTGGCCCGAGGCCCGTCCGAAGTCCGCCTGATCGATATCGCCCTGTTGCCGGAGCATCGGGGCCACGGCTTGGGTACACAGGCAATCCTCGGCCTGATTCGTGAAACCAGCGCCCGTTCGGTTCCCTTGCGGCTCACCGTTCATCGTGGAAACCCGGCGATTCGCCTCTACCGCCGCCTGGGGTTCTCCGTCATTTCCGCCGACAGTGTGTATATTGAAATGGAGCGCCATGCCCGGCTTGGATGATTTGAACTGCCAGATTTTCCGCGACTTACTGAACGGCGTTTTCGAGGTGCAGGATGCCTTCGGCGCGCCGGTGGTTTTGAAGTTGATCGAAGTAAACGAAAAACGCGAGTCGCCGAGGCTCGAACAGTTCTCCCTCACCTTTCGCGGCCCCCGCGAGCCGGTGCTGGCGCAGCGCATCTGGCGCTTCGAACATCCCACCCTGGGCCCGCGCGATCTGTTCGCCGTTCCCCTCGGGCCGGACGGCGAGGGCATGCTGTACGAAGTGATTTTCAACCGCGTCCGCCGCGCCAGGCCATGAAACCTTGCGACATCACCCTACGCGATGCAGGTGACGCCGACCGGCCGTTTCTGCTGGCGTTGTACGCCGCCACGCGCGAGGCCGAGATGGCCATGGTTCCCTGGACGGCGTCGCAGAAACGGGCGTTTGTCGAGATGCAGTTCGCCGCGCAGTTGCGCGGTTACGCCGAAACGCACCCCGCTGCGGCGCACCAGATCATTTTGGTCGCCGATCGTCCCGCCGGCCGCATCTACCTCGATCGCGGCGAGCGCGAGATCCACATCCTTGATATCACCGTAGCCCCTGCCTGCCGGAATTCGGGCATCGGCTCGGCGGTGCTGCGCGAAGTCCTTACCGAGGCTGACCGGACGGGCAAAACCGTTGGCATATATGTCGAAGACTTCAACCCTTCCCGGCAACTGTTTGAGAGGCTGGGGTTTTGTGTCGCCGCACAGGATGGTTTTCAGCTTCTGCTGGAGCGCTCGCCCGGTGCAATGACGGTCAGCCAGTCATAGACTATTTGGCCTGCCTCAGCCTGTCGGAAAGCCAGGCCCAGCCCGGCCAAAACTGACGCCAAAACTGACGCTTGAGACTGTAGATGAGCCGGTGGTATACTGACTCGGACCATCGCGGGTCAGGAAACCTCATCGCGCGGCCCAAAAACCGGAATTGGGAGGAACAGACCATGTCTTCGCCGTATATCGGGGAGATTCGAATGTTCGGCGGTAATTTCGCGCCCGCTGGTTGGGCTTTCTGCGACGGCAGCGTCTTAGCTATCAGCGACTACACCGCCCTGTTTCAATTGATCGGCACAACCTACGGCGGCGACGGGCAGAGCACGTTCGCGCTGCCGAACCTGCAAAGCCGTGTTCCCATTCACGCAGGCTCGGGCTTCACATTGGCGCAGACCGGTGGAGCGGAGACCGTAGCCTTGACACCGTCGCAAATACCCAATCACTCTCACGTGCCACTGGCGTATGCCTCGAACGGCTCGCAGGCTAGCCCGGCAGGAAACGTCTGGGCGCAGTCTCCGCTCGACCAGTTTTCCAACGTCGCGCCAAACCTCGATATGGCGGCAGCCGCCATCGGTTCGGCCGGCGGGTCGCAGCCGCACGACAACATGATCCCTTTTCTGGCGGTGAGTTTCATCCTGTCGTTATTCGGCGTTTTCCCCTCACAATGAGATTTCAGGGAGAGAAACACAATGTCGGAACCGTTTTTGTCGGAGATTAAGATCATGTCGTTCAATTTTCCGCCCAAGGGGTGGGCGTTCTGCGATGGGCAGCTTATGGCTATTAATCAGAACCAGGCGCTTTTCGCGCTCGTGGGCACAACCTACGGCGGAGATGGGCAAGTGAACTTCAGATTGCCCAATCTTCAGGGGCTTGTGCCCGTGCACTTTGGCGGCGCGTTAGTTCTTGGCGAGATGGGCGGCGAGCAAGCCCACACTCTGATCATCAGCGAGGTGCCTGCGCACGCCCACACGCCGGTCGGAACCACTACCGCGGCGAGTTCCGCAACTCCGGCCAACAACTTGTGGTGCTCGAATCCCGCCAACCCGTTCAATGCAACTGCCGGTACGCCTATGACCGCAGCATCCATCGGCGCAACCGGTGGCAGCCAGCCACATCTGAACATGTCGCCATTCCTGGTGTTGAACTTCTGCATTGCGCTACAGGGTATCTTCCCAAGTCAGGATTGACGAGAAAGGATCTAGCGATATGGCCAACCCATTTGTAGCTGAAATTCGAATTTTCCCCTTCAACTTTCCCCCCACTGGCTGGGCCGTCTGCGACGGCCAGCTCATTCCTATCACCCAGAACACGGCGCTCTTTTCCCTTCTCGGAACCACCTACGGCGGCGACGGCAAAAGCAATTTCGGGCTTCCCAACTTCCAGGGATCGGCGCCGATGCATTGGGGACAAGGTCCCGGGCTCAGCCTGCGAGATCTTGGCGAGGCCGGCGGAGAGCAAACGGTCACCCTTCTCCAAACCGAGATGCCGGCGCACGCCCATACCGCGTTGGCCTCCGGATCCAGTGGCCTTGCCGGTCCCGGTGGCAACGCCTGGGGTGCGGCACTGAAGGGCCACGGTGTTCTATACGCTCCCTCGGGCACCCAAAACGTCGCAATGAGTCCCAACGCTCTTTCTATCGCGGGCAGCAGTTTTCCGCACAATAATCTGCAACCGTACCTGGCATTGAACTTCTGTATCGCCATGCAGGGAGTCTTCCCGTCGCGTTCTTAAGCTGGCGCGACTGAGGAGACCATGGAGTGAATCTGCTCCAGTATCTTGTCGTGCCGTTTGGCCCACCACGTCTCCCGCAGCCAGCACGGAGGCAATTAGAAGCTTCCGTAGAGTAAGTGCGGCATCCGCCACGGCGATTGATTCAGAGCCCGGTATTCGTGCCGCAGACGTTCACGGCGAGCCCGAGAGCCTGAAACATGGCGGCCTTGACGGCCAGCGCGTGACTCGCGCCCGCGGCATCGGGTCCATAGGCGACCTGGATGTGATTCGATTTGTGCTGCGCCATCAACTGATCGCGGCCCACACCGTACAGGACGGCATGCATCATTGGCCACTGCGGCGTGGTGATGTTCCAGCGGCGTTCGGTTTCTTCCTGCGGCAACTCCACCACACGGCCGCGGCCGATGTCCACCTTCAGGGCGCCGGCCTCGAGGTAAACACGGCTCCAGACGATTTCACCTGGCTTGCTCACGCCCTTGACGGTTCCTCCGCCGAGGCGGAAATACATGGCAGGCTGCCGCTCGCTCACCGCTCCGGCATAGCCGCCGATGAGGTGGGCGGGCGGCACGGCGCCGGAAATCTCGAACACCCAGACGAACTCGTTCCGGCCGTTGACCTGGAACTCTTCGCCATAGCGAACGTCGTGCAAAGTGGTCTCCGGAGCAAACCCCAGATGGCGCCACACGCGATTGGTGATCAGTGCATCCAGACCGGCGCACTCGTCCACCTCGTTGAAGTGCGGAAGCGGCTGGCCTTCCTGTAAGACCCGCCCGTTTCCGCGGGCGCGCACCGGCGGCCGGTCGGAGTTATTCAATAGACCTTCGGCTAAGTCGGAAGCCGGACACAGGTCCTTCAGTCCCTGCTGGTACTGGATGCCAATCGCGTCGCAGCCAAAATCGTCCGCGATGCGCAACGCAGAGATGTACATCTTGCACTGATCGAGAATCTGCGCGTCGGTCAGATCGGTCTCGGGATTGGAACCGGTCAGGAAACGCATTCCGCTCGAATCCAGCCAGGCGCGCACGGCCCGCGCCTCGGCATCCGGGGTGGCCAGCATCTCGGCATATAGCGCCGACTGGCTCAGTCTTTCTTTGCCAACGCCCAGCGGCAGCAGGAAGCAATCCTCGATGATGCCGTTGTACATTCCCATGCAGCCCTCGTCGAAGACGCCGAGGATGGCCTTCTGGCGGCGCAACTGGCCGGCCAGTTCCTCGCCCGCCTGGGCAGCCTTTTCCGGGAGCTGCAGATCCTTCAATGGGTGCACGTGGCTGAGATCATGAACCACGGTCTCGCCGGACAGCCACTTGCGCAGTCCACTCAGGAAGAACTCATCCTTGAAATCGAGGCTCCAAAGGGTGCTGAACGGAATACCGGCCTTCGTCATGCAAGCGTTCAGATTGAGCATGCCCACCAGCCCGGGCCATTCGCCGCTCCAGTTGGCGACGGTCAGAATCGGTCCTTTGTGCGACGCGAGTCCAATCAGAACCTGGTGGCTGTACTGCCACACAGCCTCGCAGACAATCAGGCTCGCCTGTGGCGGGATGTTCTGGAATACCTCGATCCCCTGCTTCTGGCTGCCAATAAAGCCATGCTTCAACCGAGGGTCGTACGGGTGGCCCCGCGTGACCTCCCGTCCCTCGGCCCGGACTGCGGCCATGACGGCCTCCTCGACCTTCTGTTGTGCGGCCCAGCAGTTCTGGTTTGCCGAGAGACGCAGATCGCCATTGGCGATCAGGTATATTTTTTCTGACATCGGTTCCCCTTTGAAGCCCGACTATAGCGCTACAATCAAGGTCTGTCAAGGTCAAGAGCGGTGTTGCCAAGAGCGGTGTTGCCGGCAACAAGTGCTAGCCTGGAAGATCTTACGTGTCCGTTCGAATGAAAGACATCGCCGCGGATCTCGGCGTCTCGCTGATGACGGTGTCCAAGGCGTTACGGAATCACAGTGACGTCGCCGAGGAAACGCGCCATCGGGTTCTGCGGCGCGCGCGAGAACTGAAGTACCAGCCGAATCTGACTGCGCGCGGCTTGGCCAGCCGCCGCACCTTCCTGATCGGATTGATTGTTCCCGACATGATGCACTCCTTTTTTGCGGAGGTTGCTAAAGGTGTCGGAGACGAACTGGAACCACAGGGATACCAGATCCTCATCTCGAACTCCGGTGAGCGTCTGGATAGGGAACTGCAGCAGATCCGGTCGCTCATTGGGCGTAGCGTCGACGGACTGATCATCGCGTCCGCCGCCGACCGGGCCAGCCCGCAGTTTATGGAGGCGCTGGCGGCCAGCGCACGGTACGTGCTGATTGACCGCACGATTGCAGGGCTGAATGCGAATTACGTTGGCGTCGACAACGAGGAAATCGGCTATCTGGCGACCTCGCATCTGATTGAGCAGGGATGCACGCGCGTTGCGCACATTCGGGGACCGGCTATCTCGACCGGAACGGGGCGATTGTGCGGGTATCGCCGCGCTCTGGAGAGCCATGGGCTCGCGGCTTCGACTGAATACACCAGCGGCGGCGAATATGAGGACTCCGCCGGATATAGCGCCATGCGGCGCTTGCTTGCGCTAGAACCTCGCCCGGACGGCGTTTTCTGCTACAACGACCCGGTGGCCGCCGGGGCGATTAAAGCCATTCTGGAAGCGGGTCTCAAGGTTCCGCAGGACGTCGCGGTGATCGGCGCCGGGAATGTGCACTATTCCGACCTCCTCCGGGTGCCGCTGTCCACCATCGACCAGAGCAGCAGCCTGATTGGCCAGACGGCCGCGGAGCTGCTGATGGATGCGATGAGGACGAAAGGGTCCATCGTGCCACGGCGTATTTTGTTTTCGCCACAACTGGTGGTGCGCGAATCCAGCCGGCGCAAAGCCTGAGTCAGCCGTTCGCACTCCCGCCGGCTGGTAGTCGCGTGCCATAGCTCTAGCGCTACATATAAGGGAGCTAGGCTTGATCGAGCCGGACATTCGATTGCGGCCGCGGTCTTTGGTTTCGCTTACTGTACCGATATAATGGTTCTCGTTGCGCGAAGCAGACCCGCGATGCGGATTCGACTGGCGCGCCGCTTCACGGGCGAGTACCATAAGGTCTTCCCACAGGTGGTGACATGGATCTGAGCGCCCTTCCCGAGACGAACCACGCCTTCGACGGCCAGCCGACCAGTCACAGGCTGTTCGCACGCGAGAATCTGGTGCCGTTCGTGCTGGTCACGGCGCTGTTTTTTTTCTGGGGAATCCCCAACAACCTCAACGATGTCCTCATCCGGCAGTTCATGAAGTCGTTCGAGATCACCCGCTTCAAGGCAGGCCTCGTGCAGTCGGCGTTTTACATGGGGTATTTCCTGCTGTCCATGCCCGCGGCGCTGGTGATGCGCCGCTTCGGTTACAAAACGGGACTGGTCACCGGCCTGTTTCTCTTTGCTTGCGGCACCTGGCTGTTCTGGCCGGCGGCGATCGTCGGACAGTATGGGTTCTTTCTGATGGCTCTGTTCGTGATCGCCAGCGGACTGGCCTTCCTGGAGACCGGCGCCAACTCGTTCGTCTCCCAGTTGGGCGACCCGGTAAGCTCGGAACGGCGGCTGAATTTCGCGCAGGCGTTCAACCCGTTCGGCGCGATTAGCGGCGCACTCATCGGCACCGTGTTCATTTTCTCGGGCATTGAACTGAAGCCGGCGCAGGTTGCGGTCATGAAGACGAGCGGCACATGGCAGCCGTACCTGCACCATGAAACGCTGCGCGTCATCACGCCATACCTGGTACTGGGGTCGGTTGTGTTCCTGTGGGCGCTCCTGATTATTCGCACCCGATTTCCGAAGGTGGCCGGGGAAACCACCTCGCATGCCGCGACGGAACATGGCCGGTTCCGCGACCTGTTCCGCCATCCGCATTTCGTCCTGGCCGTGATTGCGCAGTTTTTCTATGTCGGCGCGCAGGTGGGCACCTGGAGCTACTTCATCCAGTACGTGCAGGATTACACGCATCAACCGGAGAAGGTCGCCGGCTACTTCCTGAGCGGAACGCTGGTGGCTTTCGGCGTGGGGCGCTTCTCGGCGACCTGGTTCATGAAGTTCGTTCGTCCGAACGTGTTGATGGGCTCGTACAGCGTGATCAATGTGCTGCTGGTAGCCATCGGGGTCGAGTTTCCCGGGTGGATTGGACTCTGGGCCATCTTCCTGACCAGTTTCTTCATGTCGCTCATGTTCCCGACCATTTTCGCGCTAGGTCTCAAAGGCCTGGGGCCGAACACCAAGATCGGCGGCTCTTTGATCGTGATGGCGATCGTCGGCGGCGCCGTTTTCACGCCGTTGATGGGACTGGTGTCGCAGACAACCCATAGCATGGCGATGGCCATGCTGGTTCCGCTGGTCTGCTACGCATTCATCGCTTACTATGGCTTCGCCGGGTGCCGGATCGGCCTGGCCAGGCAGACTGAATAGATTCCTCGGTGGAAAATCACCGGGCCGGGTCAGCCACTCCAGCCGGAAATGAGAGTGCACAGAGAGGGCGTTCTGTAATCAGGCTCGCACGCGGCGGGGGAGAGACCGCCGGAACGCGTCCGCGCGAATCGCCGCGCGGCGGCGGTAAAAGGCATCCCGATCCACCCGCACGGCAATCTCGGCGGAACTGTATCGATCCGCGGCCAGGAAGCTTCTCTTCTGCCCGTCCGTGGCGTGGTCGATATCGAGCATCCAGCGCCAGCGCGGATAGGCCGCATGCTCGGTTTCCGCCGGGAATACGCTGGCGTTCCAGAGCGTGCGTTCGGCTTCGGGCGTGTCGCCGCTCCAGATTTCGGAATCCGGCGCGCCGGCGGCCCGCAGCCACGCCGCCAGCGGTTTGCCGCAAAACGTGGCTCCGCCCACTACGGAATCCTTGAAGGTGTCGTGGATGCCGTAGTACCGGACGAACCATGCCTTCCGGCCCTCCCGGTTCACGCCAGGCGACAGATCGAGACAGGCTCCTTCCGGGAGTGCAAACGGTTCGGACACGTCCACGCCGACTACCACGTTGCGGCGATCCAGGTGCAGTGCGGCGTGCAGACGGCAGCCCTCCACCCAGGAATCTGCGCCGTCGATCGCGGCGCCGTCGTCAGTCGCGGTCCCGATCGCCAAAACCGTGCCGGACGGCCGAGTGCCTGTATCGTGCTGAACCAGTTCCAGGCCGCTCGAAATCAACTGGCTGGTCGATCCGAAATGCAGGAAACTGCACTGGCGCAGCATCTGAAGATGGAATGGAATGGTGTGCAGTTCCGCGAACAGCTTGGCCAGCACGGGCTCTTCGAGCTTCGATCCACTCGACCGCACCGTGCGCAGGTATTCTTCAAACGTGGTGTCCGTGCCCAGGGCGCAGCAGATCTCGCGATACAGATCGATCCCGTGCGTGAGTACGATCTGCCAGCCCGATGGGGTCCATCCAATGGCGGCCGGGCCATCCATCGATTCCGCTCGAGCGGCGCAAAAGGAGCCAAGCAGTTTCACAGCGGCACCGGCGTCCAGACTCATGAGGCCGATGTCCAACGCGGATAGGCCATCCGCGCCAATCGCTCCGGCGTGGGCCTGCCGTTGCAGGTCCGGTTTCTGCAGGTAGAGGCGGACCGAGCCATCGCTGTTGGGACAGAGCACGCCGTGACGCGACGCCTCGGCGGGGGACGCCCGGGAACTGAGCGCCGTGATTCCCGCCCGAAGGGAGCCAACCTCGGAACGATCGAAAAGAATGAGCGCGTCTCCGGAGGCAACCACGATCTGTCCGGCGTCCGGCGGCCCGGCGGGAAGGCCGAGAAAAGCCGGGACCAGCCGGTCGAACAGAGTCGGCGTGAGCGCGGATTCGGGAGCGCCGGGGAGAGGAACGAAAATCTTACCGCAAGGCGAGTAGGCGGGCAGGCGCCGTGAGTCGCCTCCCGCGTGCACAATCAGAATCCGTAAGCCTCGAAGAACTCTCTCGGCGTCCTCGAAGTTGGCCGTGCTCCGGCCCGCTTCGGCTTCGCGGCGCAGCACTTCGAGGAGGCACTCGAGCGTGCTCCCGCCGCTGCCCACGCGGCGCCCGTGCGGATCGGCGACCACCAGCGTGTCCCGCACCTGGGTCAACTGGCCGGTCTCACGGCGCATACGGATCTGCGCTTCGTAGGCCGCCGCCTGATCGTCGTTTGCCGCGGTTAGTATGAGATAGTGCCAGAGCTCGGATGAGTTCGACATGCCTGCTTCATCGTCGCATTGTACCGGTCCGCCAGGGAGCCGAGACCGGCGCATGGTATCGATATCGCGTTTCAGTTAACGATAATAGCTAACGAAACCTGGTGTCAACCCCGCTGGGCCACGCAGTAATCGATAACTGTTGCGATCTTTTCGCGTCAGTGATACAGTCGGATGGTTGGGCGGTGAGGCCGGTTTCGAGGCAACCATCCGCACCCGCCACTGGTGAGATACAGGATGATACGGCTACACTTTTGGCTTGCACTTTCGGCAGCTCTCTGCGTGTCCGCGCAGACCCCGAATGCGGACGATGTGGCCTGGCAGACGGCCAACCGCAAATTCGACGAAAAACGAACCGCGCTCCTTCGGGAGGTGGACACGGCAGGCCGTACCGGGCCGTTCCAGCCAACCTGGGAATCGCTGAAGGGCTACAAGATTCCGGATTGGTATCAAGACGCAAAGTTCGGCATTTTCATCCACTGGGGCGTCTACTCCGTGCCGGCTTTTGGCAGCGAGTGGTATCCGCGTCTGATGTATTTGCAGGGCAGCCCGGAGTTCCAACATCACGTCGCCACATACGGCCCTCAGTCGAAGTTCGGGTACAAGGACCTCATTCCGCAGTTCAAGGCCGAGAAGTTCGACCCGCATGCCTGGGCGGAGTTATTCCGCAAATCGGGCGCCCGGTACGTGATCCCCGTGGCCGAGCATCACGATGGGTTCGCCATGTACCACTCCGATCTGTCCGACTGGTGTGCGGCGAAGATGGGTCCTCGTCGCGACGTGGTCGGCGAAATCGAGAAGGCTGTCCGAGCGGAAGGGCTGCACTTCGGCGCCTCCAGTCACCGGGCCGAACATTATTTCTTTATGAACGGAGGCAGGGAGTTCGACTCCGACGTCCGCGACCCGCGCTTCGCGTCATTCTACGGCCCGGCACACGCCGGTGTGACCAACAAGAACAACCCGGACTGGAATGGCCACCCCGACCCGGCATACCTGGATGACTGGCTGGCGCGCACCACTGAGATTGTCGACCGCTATCATCCGGAGGTCGTCTGGTTCGACTGGTGGATTCAGACCAAGGAGTTCGAGCCTTACCTGAAGCGCTTTGCGGCGTACTATTACAACGACGCCGCGCGCCGCGGCTCCACCGCCGCGATCAACTACAAGTTCAATGCGTACCCGGAGGGTGCGGCCGTCCTCGATATCGAGCGCGGCCAGATGGACAAGCCACGGCCGCTATTGTGGCAGACCGATACATCCATCAGCATCAAGTCCTGGGGATACATCGAGAACGACTCGTTCCGTTCTCCCGAGTCGCTGATTCGGCAATTGGTCGATATCGTCAGCAAGAACGGCGCTCTGCTGCTGAATGTCGGACCGAAGTCGGACGGCACGATTCCCGAACAGGCGCAGGCGATCCTGCTGGACATGGGGCGCTGGCTCTCCGTCAACGGCGAAGCCATTTATGGGACGCGCCCCTGGACGGTCTCCGGCGAGGGCCCCACCCAGGTAATTGGCGGCGCGTTCCACGACACGGCTACCCAACCCTACACGAGTCAGGATATTCGCTTCACAAAGAAAGGCGACGTGCTGTATGCCATCGCCCTCGGATGGCCGGCGGACGGAAAAATCACCATTCGATCGCTGGCGGACGATTCTACCGCCGGCGTCGGCGCCGTAACCAGCGTGCAACTATTGGGCTCCGGCACCAAACTGAAATGGAATCGCGACCACGATGGCCTGAAGATCGAGCTGCCCGGGCCGAAGACCGGAGAATACGCGTGGGTGTTCCGCATCGGGCGCTCCGCCCGGTAAACCGTCTGGTCTTGCATTGACGCAGGGCTTCATGCCTTCCAGCTCTGCACTTGGCGCACCAGATCCCACATCATCTGGTCCATCGCACTGCCGGTGTCTCGCGACGATTCACGCGTGTTGGCCAAGGCGGCCCAACAGAACCCACTGGCGGTCCGCACCATGATGCTGGTTGTGCCGGGCAAACTTCCCGCGTGCCACCAGTTGGGGACACGGTTCACCGCCCAGCCCTTCGCATAACCGGCGTTCGCCGAGCTCGCCGTAGTCATCTCCCGGATCGACTCGGGCTGCAGGATGTTGCGGCTTGCCGAATGCCCGTCGACATGGCTGGCGAACAGCGCCAGGTCCCGTGCCGTAGCCAGCCAGCCGCCGTGCGAATCCATGCGACGCACGTTCATGCCGTACGGATCCTGCCCTCCGGCGCCGTAATAGATCACTTCACCCGGCGCGCGATTAGCCAGCGTGTTGCCGGCGATGCGCATGCCCGTCGCGCCGCACCGCTTCAAAATCGCGTCACGCGCGTACTGCTCGTACGTCATCCCGGTCAGCCTCTCGATGACGCGTCCCAGGATGCAGAACCCGAAGTTGGAGTAGGCATAGCGTTCCCCCGGCGGATGTTCCAGCGCCACGTTCTTAATGGCCCACGCGATGAGCTGCTTGTGATTCATCTCGGGGTTGCGGAACATAGGGTCGGTGCCATCGTTCTGCCAACCGCCGCCGGTGTGCGTCAGCAGGTGTTTGATGCGGACGTCCTCCACCCAATGCCGGTATGGCGTCGTGCCGAAGCTGTTCTCCAGAATGCCCCTCGGGCCGAAGACGCTGTCCTCCAGGGTGAGGCGCCGGTCTTCCATGAGGCTGAACAGCGTCACGGATGTGATGGGCTTCGAGACGCTGGCGATGCGGAACAAGTGGGCCGGCGTCACCCTCTCATTCCTGTCCCGGTCGGCGAATCCGAAGCCGCGCTGGTAGACCGGCTCGCCGTCTCGCGCCACCGCCACCGACAGTCCTGGCACCGAATGCGCCCTCATGAAGACCGATGCCACCTCTTCCATGCCGGCGAGTTCCTGCGGCGACGGGGAGTCGTCAGCCAGCCCCCGATGTGCCGCGATGGCTCCGCCCGCAAGACGGAGAAAGGTTCTGCGCGATCCAGGCATAATTCTGCATCTTCGCATGGCGTGGAGGCGCGGTGAGTGACAAACGCCGAGCTTGCCAACCATCTGGGGTATGAGAAACACTTGCACCGGCGGGGAACCACAGCGGCAACTCGCGAAAGGGCGCCACCGGCAAAACGGTAAACAGCGAGTTTAGCGAGATCGTGGTGGAGACGCCGCGGGACCGCAACGTGGCCGGTAACCCGCCCCGCGCCTGAATGCGCGCCATCTTCTATAATGAGGTTTCTCCATCTGAAACCAACTTCTCTCTTAAGGAGCATTCATGCCCGCGAAGCGTATCGGTATCCTGACTGGCGGTGGCGACGTCCCCGGATTGAACTCGGTCATCAAATCGGTGGTTTACCGGTCCGGTGAAGCCGGATGGGAGGTGATCGGCATCCGGCGCGGCTGGGAAGGCCTGACTCACGTCGACCTGCAGGAGCCGGCCAGCCGCAGCCGCTACATTCAGCCGTTGAACCGCGAGAACACCCGCACCATCGACCGCACCGGCGGCACGTACCTGCACAGCTCGCGGACCAACCCGTCGAAGATGTCGAAGCTGCCGCCAGTGCTCGAACGCCGCACTTTCTCCTCCCGGGAGACCACCAAGAAGGGCGTCACTTCCACCGTGTACGATGTTACGCCGGCGGTGCTCGAGAACCTGGAAGCGCTGGGGATCGAGTACCTGGTCGCGA
>Ga0181530_10001122_pt1 | contig 34005 bp, 26 predicted proteins | sample PEATcosm2014_Bin_42_FD_119769 | JGI IMG/M metagenome (GOLD analysis project Ga0181530, IMG submission 119769) | Peatland microbial communities from MTU Mesocosm Facility, Houghton, MI, USA - PEATcosm2014_Bin10_60_metaG | ecosystem: Environmental > Terrestrial > Soil > Wetlands > Peat | place...
CCGTCGCGGCGCAGGATGCCAGGGCCAGTCGGCCCGTTCGCGGCCCCAAACGCTGAAAGTGATCGTCCCGCGGATTCCAAACAGATCCATCGGGTTATTAGCTTCGCACAGGCCCGAAGAACGGGCCTTCAGTCTGCTTTTATCGTGGGAGTGCAGCCTCTACAGGGGTGACTCATTCCGCCGATCATAACTACACGATCTCAACATTAGTGTTGATTACATGTATTAATGAATTAGCATTCAATTCATGTGGTCCGACCGTCAGGCCATCGAGCTATTTCATCTCATCTTCGTCGCCAATCTTGGGCGCCGCGTGGACAAGGCGTTCTTCGTGATCAAGGGGGGCAGCAACCTCCGTTTCTTCTGCCGAAGCATTCGCTATTCGGAGGACATTGATTTCGACGTTCGTACAATGGCGAAAGCGACGTTGGAGAACAATGTGGCCACAATCCTAAAATCAGCCGCCTTTGCGCAAGCTCTCCGAACAAAGCAGATCGAGGTTGAGCATGTCACCTCGGCCAAGCAGACAGACACGACCCAGCGTTGGAAATTTGGCATTCGCCTAGCAGGGGGACCCGCGATGCCTACCAAGGTGGAGTTCTCCCGCCGACACGGCCTTGACGACGACCAACTGCTGGAACCCGTGGATGCGGAACTGGTGCGCACCTACGAGCTTTATCCGATACTGGCGCAGCACTATTCGCGCGAAGCGGCTTTCCGCCAAAAGATCGGAGCTCTCAGTGGCCGGACGGTCACACAGGCTCGCGATATCTTCGACCTCAAACAGTTGCTCGACGGCGGCGCCGGACGGGAAAAGCTGTCGGCGGACACCGCAGCGAAAATCCCTCGGGCAATTGAAAACGCGATGACCGTCGGCTTCGACGAATTCTCCGGTCAGGTCCGCGCCTACCTAATGGCCGACTACCAGGAATACTACGGATCGCGTAAGGTGTGGGAGACATTGCAGCACGAGGTCGTCAACGCCCTAGAGCGACTCCAGTCATGAACCAGTCTGAAGCCTTGCAAAAAATCCAAAGGCTCGGCGTGCCTGCGTTCGAGACACGGGACATTTCGGCACTGCTGCGTGTAAGCCCGGCAAATGCATCGGCCCTGCTTTCGCGGCTCGCCGCACGCGGTTTCGTGCGCCGATTGACGCGCGGCCGGTGGTTCGCCGGGACGCAGCAGAACCGCGAACAGCTTGCCGAGCAGGTGGGCGCGCCTTCGCCCACTTACGTCTCCCTGCAATCGGCGCTTTTCCGACACGGCTTGATCGAACAGGTGCCGGAAGTGCTCTATGCCGTCACACTCGGGCGAGCCCGTCGGGTTCGAACACCGCTGGGCACTGTGTCATTGCACCGAATGCCGCCCGAATTGTACGGCGGATATGAGACCTCCGATGGTGGAACGAGAATTGCGACGGCCGAGAAGGCGCTCTTCGATCTTCTCTACCTTAGCCCCACCCGATCGAGGCTGTTCGCCAGCCTGCCGGAGATGGAGCTCCCCCGCTCGTTTCGCTGGGCCGAAGTCTCCAGATGGACGAACAAAATTGCCGGAAAGAGCCGCCGCGCGTTCGTCAAACGAAAGGTGGCGTCTTTGAGAGCGGCGTGCGCGGTGTGATTTCAATCTAAGACTGTTAATCACTTGGTCGCTGGTTCGACCCCAGCCCGGGCAGCCATTGAAAGGCAATGGATTAAGAAATATCGCCCGATTAATAAGAATCAGGTGTCCCCCCTTTCTTGTTCTCTATTCTTCGTCCAACTGTCCTTGTTCGCCTGATACCTGCCTGTTCTCAGGCGCGGAACACGGGAACGAGCGGAAGACAGGATCCTTGGTATTATCAGTGGAATTGGATGGCCGGAGTGCCGGTTACATCAGATGACCGCGGATTCACCGTAATATGTCGGGTTTCGAGGCGTACGCGCTACAATTCATGGATGAAATATATCAAGGGCTCACTGAAAAAAGCCGCAATTAGACCTTCAATCATTGGCGTAAGCCATGAACTGATTTCCGAGCGTGCCTATACCCTCTGGCTGCATCAGGGTCGCCCCGAAAACCGGGAGGTCGAGAACTGGCTGCAGGCCGAAGCACAAGTCTTAGCAGCAAGAGACTCCAAATAGCACGTTGGTTTGAGCGGCTTGTTCTCAATGGCCGTCGCAATTGCTGGCAAGCTCCCGTTACAGCGGGCGCTGGGTTGCGCCCCGCCACCCCTGGTACTCCTGGGGCGAGTTCTCGCGTTCTGCGGTCCGGTGCCGTGAATTGCGGACTACACTTCCCCGCGGTTGCGGATTATAACTCTCCTTAGGGCGAGGGAGAAAAGGGCCGCGACCGGTTCGCGTGCCAGGAAGGCTTGGGCCCCACAAGGAGCCCATGATCACCGAACACCGATACCGGAGACTGATGAACGAGTATCAGAAGAGCGGCCAATCAGGCTTGGCGGTGCTGAAGGCGTCGATGGACAGGAAGACGGCGGCGCATTACCTGGCGACGGGGCATGGGCCGGAGGTGCGCGGAGCGATGGTGGCGGACGCGGGCGGATCCGCTGATGCCAACATGGCCGGAGGCGGAGGCGTGGCTTCGTCGGGCGCCGGCACGGCCAGGAATGGGGCTTTCAACCCATTTGCCGCATGCGCACCCCGGGTATAATGGACCGTGCGCCCAGCCCCCCTTGCGGGCGCAAGCTGAATCAGTAATCCCGCAGAAAGTCTCGTCTATGAAAACCGACACGTTCCCGTCCAAACACCGCACCCCGATCGCGCTCCTCTGCGCCATCCTCGGCGGATCTCTTGGGTTGCTCGCAACCCGCACCAGCGGCCAGTCCACTGAACCACCCCCCACACCCCCGACCGGGGATGTGGTAGCTGCCCCCGAAGCCGCTGTCCCAGCCCCCGAGGACAACTACGCCTACTTCCACGACCAACTCTCCCCCTACGGGCAGTGGGTGGACGTCCAGGGATACGGGCCCTGCTGGTATCCGAACCAGGCCATCGCCGAGAACTCCGACTGGCGCCCGTACTACGACATGGGCCACTGGGTAAACACCGAAAACGGACTGTTCTGGGTCTCCGACTACCCCTGGGGCGAGATTCCCTTCCACTACGGCCGCTGGGTCAAGACCGCGGAATACCCCTGGCTGTGGGTGCCGGACTACACCTGGGGACCCGCCTGGGTATTCTGGCGGCATGACGTGACTGGCGGCATGGTCGGCTGGGCACCCCTGCCCTTCGGGGCCGTCTGGGTCAACGGCGGCTTCGAGTTTCAGGGCCGCCGGATCACCGACCTCAACTTCGACTTCGGCCTGGGCGAGAACGCCTTCGTATTTGTCAGCCACGACCACTTCATGGACGCCCGGTTTGTCCGGACGCCAGGGCATACCGCAGACTTTGAGGTGGCGCGCGACAAGGCCCATACCGCCTACGGTCGAAGCGTCCCCAGAAACGACTTCGGCAAGGATGCGAACGGGCGCATCGTCAACGGTGGAGCGGTCCGCGGACGCGTCGAGCAGGCGACGGGACGCAAGGTCGAAACGAAAAACTTCGAGGAACGGCGCCCAGCCGTTGTGAGCGCAAGGGCAGAGCCAGCCGCCCGCGCGGGGGAACCCGCCCGGGTCGCCAGCCCAGTCATACGGCAAGCGCCGGCAGCCGGCAAGGTGTTCCGCCCGGCCGCAGTCGCCCGTCCGGCCGCGCCAGCCCAGCAGGCCGCCAAGCCCGAGGAACGGAATAAGAGGGAGTAGCCCTCCGCCAGGCCGCCTCGACAGCCAACCGCAGGCCACCAGCGCCTGCGATCTTCGCCGCTTCTGAACTTTGGACGCACGCTAGGCGGCACTGGCTGCCGCCCAAGCGCCATCCTCGACGTCCGCCCGACTCGAAGCCGTCCCAAAACAGTCGCCAAACACGCCCCAGAAGCCAGCGTCCATCTATGCTGGAGGGGACACGGAACCAACGGGTTTGTCCGTCACCAAGCCGCACCGGCGCCGGAGCCGGGGCGGTGACAGCCTGGGCCTGAAAACAGGCCGCGCTGCGCACCTACGGCTGGCGCGGCGGCTGCCCCGCTGCCGGCGTGACAGCCATAAGCGTCGGATCTGGTGAGTGGTTCGACATTTCGCTTTCTAGCAAATCCCCTCCGCCCAAGGCGGGCCATCCTGGGGGCGGGCCGAACTCACTTGGTTTCGCTCGGGAAGGCCAGTCTTCTGTTCAGGTCCGCCTGATAATCCCCTGCCAGCAAGCCCCGGGCTTTGGTCTGGTCAGGGTCCGGTGGTCTCTCTAGCGTCGGCACGGAGCCACGCTCGATGCCAGACAGCCTCCCAGCCGGGCCCAAAGGGGCGGTCTTCCTCAGCTATGCCTCGCAGGATGCCGAGGCGGCGAAGCGTATCTGCGAGGCACTGCGCAAGGCCGGAATCGAGGTCTGGTTCGACCAGAGCCAGCTCCGGGGCGGAGATGCGTGGGACCAGAGCATCCGCAGACAGATCAAGGAGTGCGCGCTGTTCATGCCGGTAGTCTCACAGCACACGCAGGAGCGGCTTGAGGGCTATTTCCGGCGCGAGTGGAACCTCGCCACGCAACGGCTTCTAGACATGGCGCACGACGCCGCCTTCGTGGTGCCGGTGGTGATCGACGGGACGCGTGACGCCGAGGCGCGGGTGCCTGACGAGTTCTTGCGTTTTCAATGGACGCGGCTTCCAGAAGGCGAGACACCCGCGGTTTTTGGCGAGCGTGTGAAGAAGCTGTTGAGTGGATCAGGTGCGGAACAAGGGCGCGCCAGCCCTGCAGCCAGCGGCTCCGCCTCGGCCCCGCACCCAGCCAAGACCTCACGCCCATGGGTCATTCCGTCCGTGATCGGCTTGGTCGCCATCCTTCTGATCGTTTTCATGCTGAGGCCGCGGCGTTCTCCAAAGGAGGTGGCTGATCTTGTCGCTATGGCGCAAAGATTCTCCGAGCCTAGTCCCGCACCTGTATCCGAGGCCCGGCAGCTCATGCAACGCGCCGGAGCCATATGGGAGAACAAGATCGACAAGACCAGTGACATGTTGGAGGCAGCTGAAGAACTCTATACCCGTGCGCTCGCGCTTGATCCCTCAGACGCTGAGATTTGGGCGGCAGCCGCCCGGCTCGACACCGCAATGGTTTCCTACGCCTACGACCAATCAAACGAGCGGCGGCAAAAAGCGCAGAAGGAAGCTGCTCGTGCAGCGGCGTTGGCACCCGGTTCGTTTGCAACCCGCCACGCCCAGGCCTGCGTCCTTTCGCAAGTCGGCGGAACTCCCGCCATGCTCGCCGAGGCCGAGAACATGTATCGCAAGTTGTTGCTCGAAAAGCCAAGCGACCACTTGTTGATCGCGGAGTTCGGCGTCGTTCTAACCGCCGAGCACAAGAACGACGAGGCTGCCGCTCTGTTAGAGAAAAGCGGCCGCACCCTGAACGACATGGGCTTCATTCAGGAGGCAGGCTGGAACTTTGAGGAGGCCGGCAAATTCGGCGAAGCCAGAAGGATCGCGGACTACATGCTTTCACAACAACGCACATGGGGTGCCTTGGCCCTTAAGAGCTACGTGGAGGGATGGGGCTTCGAGGACCTGACGGCTGCGCAAGCGGCTATCAGCCAATTCACCCCGGAGGAACTATTGTTGGATGGCCCGGCATATGGTGCCGTCGTAATTGCCCTGTTCCGTCGCGAACCCGATGAGGCCATCCGCCTGCTGAATGAATTTCCCCGAGAGAATTTCTCCACCCACGAATACTCGGGACCCAAACGGGCGTTTTCTGGTGTGGCGCACCAATTAGCTGGTCGCCCGGAAGCGGCCCAGGCGGAATGGCGGGTCGCGTTGCAACAGGTGCAGGACCTGTTGAAGGCAAAAGCAAACGATCCGAACTTCATTGCCATTGAGGCGTACCTGCTGGCCTGCCTCGGCGAAGCCGAGGAGGCAGGGCGCGTTCTGAAGCTCTACGAGAGTCTCTCTAGGCTCGGTCCCAATTCCCCGTTCAACTTTGCGCAGGCGACAATTCTATTACGGCTGGGCCGAAAGGAGGAGGTACTGGCAAGGCTTTCAACAGCACTGAAAACAAAAGATTTTCCTTGGCTGCACCCCTACGTTCGCTTCGCTCCTGATTTTGATCCGCTTCGAGGCGACCCTCGGTTCGAGAAGCTGCTCCGCGACACGCTGCCGCCGGGCGCGAAGCCGTTCGACGAGCCCGTCGGCAAGGCCGCATCTGCGCCGGAGTCGGGTCGGTAGCCCCCGGCTTTGGTCTGGCCAGCGCCCTGCTACCTCGCCAGCGTCGGTTTAGAGCTACGCTGCATGCCGGACAGCTTCCCGGCCAATCCGATAAGCTTTCCTGCCAGCAAGTTGTGTGGTGCAAGGACTACTAAGGCGAATGATGAAGTGCCTCTCCCCCTCCGTTAGGCTGCGGCTCTCTCTGCTCGTAACTTTGGCCTTGGGCACCGCCCTTTCCCCCGGATGCGGGCGCAAAACGCGGGTCGAATCCGGTTCGCGAGACGGTGTCTTGCATATCGCCATTCGGGGGGAGCCCCCCGATCTCGACCCCGATACCAATATCGACTGGGACACAAGCCATGTGCTGAACGCGCTGTTTGAAGGCTTAGTGAGGTTGTCGAACGACGGCCACGCCGTGCTGCCGGGCGCGGCGGACCGATGGGAGGTGTCCGCTGACGGCCTGATCTACACCTTCCATATCCGGCCTGACGCCCGCTGGTCGAACGGAGCCGCGCTGACATCCGATGATTTTGTGTTCTCGTTCCGACGCGCCATCGACCCAATCTTGCCTGCGAGGAGTCGAGCTTTGGTTTCGCGATCGCGGGTGCGGAAGCCTACGCGGAAGGCCGGGCGAAAGACCCTTCGACGCTGGGGTTGGATGCACCCGATGCGCATACGTTCGTCATACGGCTCGCGACCCCGGCGCCGTATTTTCTCAGCTTGCTTGGCACCGGTACCCTTTTCCTGCCGGTGAATCGCGCCTCCCTGGAGCGCTTCGGCGGCGTCCACCAGCGCGGCGCAGCATGGACCCGCGAAGGGAACCTTGTTTGCAACGGCCCGTTCGTCCTTACCCGATGGGCGCAAAACCAGGTCATCGAGGTCCGGCGGAATCCCCTGTACTGGGACGCCGCCAACGTGAGGCTCGCCGGAGTCAATTTCTACCCGGTCGAGGATTTCTCAGCCCAGGAACGGGGATACAGGGCCGGCGAGTTCCACGTCACGACCGCCTTTCCCATCTACAAGGCATCGGCCTACGAGACGGAGAAACCGAGCGTCCTGCACATGTCCCCAATCCTTCGCACGGAGTTTCTGACGTTCAACGTCGCGATCACCCCCTTCACGGATGCAAGGGTCCGGCAGGCGCTTTCGCTGGCGGTGGACCGCGACCGGCTCGCCTCGGCGGTGTACCACTCTTTCGCGGAACCGGCCCACGCCCTTGTGCGTCCTGGGACGGGAGGCTACACGCCGCCCGCCTCACCCTCGTGCCGGTTTGATCCCGATGCGGCGCGCCGACTGCTTGCAGAGGCGGGTTATCCGGGCGGACACGGTTTCCCGGTCGTTGAGCTCATGCTGGTCGGCAACGATTCCCACACAATCAGCACGGGCGAGGTGCTCCAGGCAACGTGGCAAAGCGTCCTCGGCATAGGGACCAGCCTATTGCCGACCGAGGCGAAGGTGTACTTCGATGCCGAGCGGACCAAGCACTACCATGTGATACTCGATATTTGGATCAGTCCTTGGGACGATCCATCCTCCACTTTCCAAATAGCCCAGTCGGGCAATCCCAACAACGACTCGGGTTGGTCGGACTCGGGCTTCGACCGCGCATACCACAATGCTGAGATTGCCCTCGACCCCAAGGCGCGCGCCCGGGCGTTCGACGTGCAGGAGGCCCGCCTCGCCGCCGGGGTGCCGTACGCGCCAATCTTCTTTACGAACCAGCCGCAACTCGTCCACCCGGCGGTGCGCGGTTAGCGCGATAATTCGCTCAATTATATCGAATGGAAGGAACTCTCGCTCGCACCGTGAACAATGCTAGTCGCTGGAGTTACCGCCGCCAAAGCCGCATCTGCGCCGGGGCCGGGTCGATGAGAGCTTTTTCGCTTGCAGTGTGAAGGAGACCAGCAGCTGAGGGTTGCCGGTGCCGAGCCTGCCTCCGGGCAGCGCCTCGGTGGGGCTGCTTTCTTTCGCCGTTCTCTCCCGAGCCATTAGCGGATTTCGACGGCCCGGTTGTCATAGTCTTGGGGCCAGTGCCAAGTATTGCCCATGATACAGAAGCCCTGTTGTGACTTAGCAGCAGCGGCGGACACGAGCGCACGAACCAACCTTACCATGAACCTCAGAAAGATCCTGATCTTGCTCGTCCTGTTGTTCGCCAAGTGTGTCACGCCTAGCTTCGGCCAGACCTTTTGGAGCAACTACAGCCCGTCCGGGGTCACCGACGATATATGGTGCGTAACCTATGCTAATGGCACTTTTGCAGCCGTAACTTCTCAGGGGAACCTCTTGACCTCGGCCGACGGGCTCAACTGGAGCAGGCAATCCCTTGATCCGGGCGTATGGCTCGTTTCAATCGCCTACGGAAACGGCACCTGGGTGGTTGTCGGCGACAAGGGCACGATCCTCGTCTCGTCGGACCTCAAGACGTGGGTGAACGCCAGGTCCGCCACCTCGAGCAAGCTGAATGGCGTCGCCTACAATGGGAGCCTTTTCCTAGCCGTAGGGGACAACGCCACGGTCGTCACCTCGCCCGACGCGATCAATTGGACGCTTCAGGTCGTCCCGGCCTCCTTGAACATAACAGGATTCCTGCACGGCATAACGCTCGTCCCAGACGTCCCGCATTTTACAGCCACAGATTTCTTGGTCTGCGGGGCGCAAGCGACGGGGGCCGTTGATGTCGGGGTGCTGCTAGAAGTGTTATACGATGGCAGTGCCATCACCACCGCGAATCTGACGTTCGCCAACAATCAGCCGCTCGATGCGAATGGAAACCTGGAGGCGGTCGTCTTTTCGGGCACTTCCGACAAGGCGGTGGCCGTCGGTTGGAATGGAGCGATCATCTTTGATACGATTGACCCCAAATTTGTCCCTTATGTCTTTTTCAACAACTGGGAATACGCATCCACCGCTCTGCCAAACGTCATCTTTAGGGGGCTAGCCGCTGGGAACGGGTATTTTGTCGCCGCCGGAGAACAAGGAACGATCTTCACCTCAACGAATGGCAATTCTTGGACGCAGCGCTTAACCGGTGACAGCCCTTCCACGGTCAGCACGGCAACGCTTCTGAGCGCCGCCTATTCGGAGCCGCTGCAGCGTTTCGTTGTTACCGGCACCGGCGGGACGATCCTCGTTTCCAATCCGCCGCCCACCGTGTTTGGAAACGTGTCAACCCGTGGTTACGTCAGCAGCACACAGACGTTTATCGGTGGCTTCGTGATCGAGGGCACCGCACCACGAACGGTCTTGATCCGGGGCGACGGTCCGGTGCTCGGCTCCTTCGGCGTGTCAAACCCCCTGCCCGATCCGGTGCTGACGGTCTACAACAGCAGCGGGGCCGTGATCGCAACGAACACCGGCTGGACGACCAATACGAGCCCCACGGCCATCTCCACGGCGGCACTTGAGGTGGGAGCCTTTGCCCTGCCGAATCCTAGCCCGGACTCGGCGCTGCTGCTGACGCTCCAGCCCGGAGCCTACACGGCGCAGATCACCTCGGCGAAGAACAATTCGGGCATAGGCTTGTTCGAGGCGTACACCGACTAGCCGCTAAAGCCGCACCTGCGCTTGAGCCCGGGGGACGGTGACTGATCAGGCGAGATAATCCCGAGATTGACTTCTGTGGCATCCTAAAGCCGGCGGGCGCCGTATGTTTTTCAGCCAAGATATGTTAAACACTTGGTCGTTGGTTTGACCCCAACCCGGGCAGCCATTTATGACCAATGGCTTAGGTGATGATCGCCGATCACTAATAAAATACGCTTGGCAGTTACTTGGCCACTTTAGAGGTTCTCAAAGCACCCGCATAAAACGGTCTCACAGGGTGAATTTGTGGATCCTGGGGTCGCGGGTTCGATTGCCGTTGGCCGCGCCACAGCGTCTAGCCAAGCGCGCCCTCCATCGTCGGCAATGCTGTAACGGACGAGGCGGCGTCCGCGAACCGTTGCCACGTTTTCGCATTTAGCATTCTGCATACGAGCCCCGCGAAGGCGCCTTGCGCCATGTTTGTTGCCACAGTGAGCCGGCCGCCCTAAACCCATGGAACGATCTGTGAGGACTTTCCGCCATCGCCCCATGAGGGGGCCTAGCCATGCGTGTCGCGCGGGCCTCGCCCGTTTCGGAAGCCGGCTGGCAATCGCCGCCCTCTTGTACCCATGGCCCGGCCCCGCCGTTGCGCAATCCTTGCCGGGCCAGTCGACAGGCACCTGGGATGTCCGCACATTCGGTGCTGTCGGCGATGGACGCCGACTTGATACCGCCTCCATTAACGCGGCAATTCGATCGTGTTCGCGTTCGGGGGGAGGGATCATCGAGCTTGGCCCCGGTACCTACCGGGTTGGGACCATCGAACTCCTAAGCAACGTAACCCTTGACCTGCGAAAAGGGGCGACCGTCCTCGCCAGCTCGGACCTGCGAGATTACCGCTCGATCAGCCGCTCCTCCGAGGGCCGCTCGTCGGCGCTCATCCTCGCCGAAGGCCAGGAGAATGTCGCCATCGTCGGCGAGGGTACGATCGACGGAAACGGGCGCTCTTTCGTCGTTCAGCCGCTGGAGCCGCATCCGGCGGGCTTCTTCGACGCGGCGGCGACCCGCCAGGGGGCGCGCTTCTACGAGAGAAATCAGGAGAACCGGGATGGTCCCGACCGGATGCGGGACCGACCCGGGATCCTCGCGCTGTTCCTCGAGTGCAGGAACGTCACCCTGCGCGGCGTCACGGTCGTCGATGCGCCCAACTGGTGCCTTCACCTGGCCTGCTCCAGATCAGTGGAGTTGTCTCGTCTCACCGTCCGCAATAGCCTGCGCATACCCAACGCCGACGCGATCGACCTTGGCGCATGCAGCGACGTTCGGGTGACCGATTGCAACCTCGAGGCCGGCGATGACGGAATCGCGATTAGTCCGTGCTCGGATGGATTCCGAAGCGGCGTGGCCGAGAACATCCAGGTGAGCCGTTGCATGATCGCGAGCCGCTCCGCCGCGGTTCGTCTCGGCTGGGCGGCGAAGGACATACGCAATGTGAGGTTCGAGCACCTCACGATCGTCAACAGCAACCGAGCCATCGGCATCTTTGTGCGCGGCCCGGAGTCCATAGAGGACATTTCTTTCTCCGACGTTTCGATCCAAACGCACCTCGTGGACGGAGCCTGGTGGGGGCTTGGTGAGCCAGTTCATATCTCGGTCGTCCCGTATCATTTCAAGGGCTCACTGGGGCACGTGGCCGGTGTGCACTTCGAGGGTGTGACCGCCTCGAGTGAGGCGCCGATTGTCCTGTACAGCCGCGAACGGGGCGGCATCCGGGATGTCACGTTTCGCGGCTGCAGCTTGAGTCTTAAGCGGAGCCCGCTCGACCGCTACTACGGCGGCAATCTGGACCTGAGGCCTGTGACCCCAGACTCTCAAGGCATCGCCAAGCGCGACCTCGCGGGACTGCTCGCTGTCAATGTCGACAGCCTGACGCTCAAGGATTTCCGTATCGCGTGGATCGGCAAACCCTCGGCGTTCTTCTTTGCGGGGATGGAAGCCGACGGATGCGGTGCGATAACCGCCGAAACGTTACGGAGCCCCGGGCCACATCGAGGGGAGCCTTCGATCCTCGAGGATGGCCGCGTGGTTGAGCCCTGAGGGGTTGGCCGACGGCGCGCACGTGCTTCTGGTCGTCATTCTTGTTTGAGCCCCAAGGGTGCGCTGACCCTTCGTTATATAAGGTCCAGGGCAATTGCTCGAAGCCAGGCTTGCCGCGTCCATGCGCAATGAAGAGTGCCGCCCAATAGAACCTTTGGAATTGAACGGAGGAATAATGGGGTGCATCACGGGATGCGAGTGACCCTCAGCGCGGCCCAAACGCCCACCACCACCAGTGGATCGACGGAAGAGAGAAGCAAATCCGACCGGGCTGGGCAGCACCCGTTAAACGGGCCTTGTGCTCCAGCCACGGGTTGCCCGCTTGCAGTTCGAAACCCGAACCGTCAGCGTTATACAACGGCCGGGGACACCGATACCGCGGACCCGACGCCAATCCACATTAGCCATATGAAAACCCACGGAGCAGGCGGTCTAGGGAAGTGGTGGTTGTGCCTGCTACTCGGCGCTGGGATGCCGGCCGTGGTTCACGCTGACCGGATTTCCACCGCGAGCGACCCGGTGGCGCGGAGCGTGCAATTCAATTCGCAGGCGCTGGCCGACAAGCACCCGTTTGGCGCGGTGCCCGCGGGAACAGCCGTCGATTTTGTGCTGCACGCCCAATCCGGCGTCACCAGCGCCACCCTGGTGGTCGAGAAACGGCGCCTAGAAGGCGACCAGACCTTGCTCGAATACACCGAGGCCGCCCGCGTGCCCTTGCAGGCGTCGCCCGATGGCACACTCCAACAATGGCGTGGGCGCTACAACTTTAACGAGATCAGCGTGTACGGCTACTATTTCGAGCTGACCATCGGCGGCACCCGGTATGTCTACCAAAACAACGACCGGATGGTCTATTGGGGCCGCGAGAAGGGCGACAACGGCCTGGGCGAGATCGACCTGTACCCGAGCTCGCCGAAGCAGATTAGGCGCTACAGGCACACGGTTTACCTGCCCGACTTCAGGGTCCCGGACTGGGCGCCCGACGTCGTGTACTACTACATCTTCCCGGAGCGCTTCCGCAACGGCGACCCGTCCCACATCCCCAATCCGGCCGTGGACACCTATCGCGGGCACCCGATCGAGCTTCACCGCAACTGGCTGGACAGGCCCTGGAAGCCGCACAGCGGCGATGGCTCCGACGACATAGCCTGCAACGATTTCTTCGGCGGCGACATCGCGGGGATCATCGAGAAGCTCGACTACATCGCCTCGCTTGGGGCAAACGCCCTCTACATCAACCCGATGTTCAGGGCGCCCAGTAACCACAAGTACGACACCGCCGACTACACGCAGATTGACCCGCACTTCGGAACCAACGCCGACTTTGTCCGGCTGTGCGCCGAGGCCGCCAAGCGGGGGATCCGCGTGCTGCCGGACACCTCGATCAACCACACGGGAAGCGAGTCGGTGTACTTCGACCGCTACGGCAACTACGGCGGCAAGGGCGCGTTCTCAGGCGGGAAGATCAACCCCTCCTCGCCCTATGCCGACTGGTACACCTTTATTCCCGGCCAAGCCGACCCGGACAAGCAGTACAAGAGCTGGCTCAATATCGAGAGCCTGCCCGAGGTCAACAAGGCCTCGCCCAGCTTTCGCGCCTTCATCTATGGCAACAAGGATGGCGTGATGGAGCAGTGGCTGGACCGCGGCGCGGCCGGCTGGCGCATGGATGTCGCGCCGTGGGTTCCGGATGACTTCTGGCGCGAATGGCGCCAGGCCGTGAAGCACCACAGGCCCGATGCGCTGACCGTGGCCGAGACCTGGTTCGACGCCAGCAAGTTCTTCCTAGGCGACGAGTTCGATTCGACCATGAACTACATTTTCCGAAGCGCCGTGCTCGACTACGCCAAGGGCGACAAGGCCACCAAGGCCTACAGGTCTCTGGAATACATGCGCGAGGTCTATCCCCCACAGGTGTTGTTCGCGCTCATGAACGTGCTTTCAAGCCACGATGTTGAGCGCAGTCTTTACACCTTCGGCTTCAAGGACGAAACCACGCCTGCGGCCCGGGTGCGGGAGGCCAAGCAACGCCTTCTTCTAGCCACGTTTTTCCAGATGACGTACCCGGGCTCGCCGACGATCTACTACGGCGACGAGGTCGGTGTCACGGGCGCGAACGACCCGTACGACCGTGGTACGTATCCGTGGCCCGACCTTGGTGGAAAGCCGGACAACGCCCTTTTGGCGGATTTCAAGGCGCTGGTTAGGCTGCGCAGGGACAATCCGGTGCTGCGGCGCGGAAGCCTGCAGGCGCCGCTGCTGATAAACGATCACCTGATAGTTCAGGCCCGGCAGCTCGGCCCCACCTGGGCGATCATCGCCAGCAAAAACGACCTCGGCGCCCAATCAGTCACGGTGGCGTTGCCGGACGGCTGCGCCGCGACCACCTTTGTGGACGCCCTTTCGCACCAGACCGTGAAGACGGACGGTAACAAGCTCACGCTGGTCGTGCCATCGTTGTTTGGGACCGCTCTGGTCGGCAAATGACCGTCGCGCAGGCTCCTAGACATTATAGCTGCGCGAAGGGCCGCTAAAGTAAAACAGTGTGCTTGTCCCCGTTTACGCGGGCTATCTCACGGGCGTGGGGCCTATCCGCATGGATGTGGAGGTTAACCAGTCATCCAAAACCCGAGGGCAAGCACACGGGTTCAGTTGCCTCTTCCAGCGATACAACTCCGAGGTGCCTATACCCAGCTCACGAGCTATCCCCTCGGCCGACTTGCAACTGCTCTTCCAGAGCCGCATCGCCTCGCGCTTAAACGATACATCAAAATGCCGACGCGTTGCGCTTGGCTGTCTCTCATGCTTCATTGTCAATAATGGAAACCTATATGAAAGGCGTTGAAACAAGAAAAGAACTGACGCCGGCGCAACGCGAGGAATTCCTCGGGGCGTTGAAAGCCCGTTTCGAGAAAAACATGAACCGCCACAAAGGTCTCGAATGGGCTAAAGTAAAAGCCAAACTGGAAGCTAATGGCGAAAAACTATGGTCACTCAATGAAATGGAAAGAACCGGCGGTGAGCCGGATGTTGCTGGTCACGACAAAAAGATGGGCGAATACATCTTTGTTGATTGTTCAGCAGAAAGTCCTAAAGGCCGCACAGGGTTTTGTTATGATCGTGAAGGGCTGGATTCGCGGAAAGAACATAAACCGAAAAATAACGTTATTGATGTGGCAGCGGCCATGGGCGTTGAGCTCTTAACCGAAGAACAATATCGCGAACTTCAGAAACTTGGAGAATTCGATAAAAAGACGTCCAGTTGGGTGAAGACACCTGATGATATTAGAAAACTCGGCGGCGCCCTCTTTTGTGATCGCCGCTTCGGCCATGTCTTTGTGTATCACAACAGCGCGCAGTCTTACTACAGCGCCAGGGCGTTCCGTGGCTCCCTAAGGGTCTAAACTTCCCTACGCGGCGAGCGATGGGATTGACCTGCCCCCCATGGTCGCATCGCACCCGCCTATTGTGCCGTCACCATTGTTTGCCGCAAACAGGTCGTTTTCCAATACTGCGGCCGGCTAGGATGGGGCCCTTGAGCCGGTCTGCTGTGCGCATCAGAGCTGCTGGGTTCGCGCCCTCATTGTTCCGTATTGGAAACGGATCGTGAACCGCGCAAAACCCATCGATCGTCCCGATACCGGGCACAACCAAGCTGGAACACCTGAAAGGAACCCTGCTATCGGCAGACTTGGAACTTACGCTCGAAGTATTGCGCGAGCTCCGGCGCCCCGTCTCGAGCATTGGATTACAGGGTGATCGGTTTCCCGCAGATCAGGCAAAGCTGGTAGGACGTTGAAAAGCGGGGAACATCGTAGCACAAACCCAGGAAACAAATATGAACATCACGAAAATCGGTTCACAGGCATCCGCAAAAGGACCCGCCGACTGGTTCAGCGGCACGGTGCGGATCGATCCTCTCTTCCCGGCCAATGCTCCGGCCCGTGCAGCGGGCGCGAGTGTCACGTTCGAGCCCGGCGCTCGCACGGCATGGCACACGCACCCGCTCGGTCAGACCCTAATCGTGACGTCCGGCTGCGGACGGGTGCAGCGATGGGGAGGGCCTATCGAGGAAATTCGCCCGGGCGACGTGGTCTGGTTTCCACCGGGCGAGAAGCATTGGCACGGCGCCGCGCCGACCACGGCGATGACCCATATCGCGATCCAGGAGCAGCTCGAGGGAAAGGTCGTCGAATGGATGGAGAAGGTCAGCGACGAACAGTACGCCAAGTAATCTCTGTCCTCATGGGCCCCGGCCGCGCGATGGATGACGAAAGGAGAAAGCTATGCCTCACATCGTCGCAAAACTCGCACCCGGCCGGTGAGAACAGCTGAAGGTGCGACTTGCCGGCCAAATCGTCAAAGACGCGGCTTCGATTCTCCAAGCCGGCGAAGAGTCGATTTCGCTGGCGACTGATGAAGTCGAACCAACGGATTGGGACGACAAGGTCTCTCGGACGGAGATTCTCAACAATCCGAAGCTGTACAAGAAACCAGGGTGCAACCCATTCGGCTGGGATGGCTAGGAGAGGCCGCCAGCCGGTAGCCACTTTCTGTGTTCCTGACCGGTGCCGTCGGACAATCTCTTCCCCATTGGTAATCGCATGGCCGCTGGCTCGGCCCAAATCAATTCAAGCAATTGGATTATAATTACTTGCAGCTCTATGCCTTCTATCAGAGAAACGAAATTCCGGTTACATCCCGGTATTTCGGGTTCTCCCTGGCAACTGTTCCCCGGCCCGTTATGCGCCCTTACGCCCGGCTGTTGGCAGGCGGGGGCCTAGACTCGAATTCTACCCCGGTTCATCTTGCCGGAACGGGCGGCGACGTGAGCTCGTAGAATCGGTCATAGTCGGCCATTGCGCCGCGGGTGTCACCTTTCGCCCGCTTTGCCTTGGCGCGCGCCTCAAAGGCCTGGGAACGCCGGGGATCCAATTCAATGACTCGGTCGAGATTGATGATTGCCTCATCCAGGCGGCGCTGGTCCAGCAATGACACCGCCAGTCCAAAACAGGCGTCGGCAGAGCGCGGGTTAAGGCTTATGGCGAACCGGTAGTCAGCCTCCGCGCCGGCGAAGTCGCTATTCTGGCCCCGGGCGCCGCCCCTTCCGAGATAGGCTTCCACGGAGGAGGGGTTGATCTCGATGGCCCGCGAGCAGTCGGCAATCGCCGCGGCAAAAGACCGGTTGGAAATATGGATCGCGGCCCGGTTGAGATAGGCAACGGCCAGCCCGGAATCGAGCTCGATTGCTTCATTGCAGTCGGCCATCGCGCCGTTGCGATCCCCTAGCTTGAATCGTGCGTCCGCCCGATTCGCGTGGGCGAGGGCTTGCCTGGGTTCAATCTCCAGCGACCGGCTCCAGTCAGCAACGGCGCCCGCAGCGTCCCCCTTGGCCATCTTGGCGTTGCCGCGATACAGGAATGCGGGGGCGTAATTTGCCTTGATGGAAATGGCATGGTCGCAGTCTGCGATTGCGGCGGCGCTGTCACCCATGCCGAGCTCCGCATTGGCGCGGCTGACCAGCGTCGAGCAGGACCGGGGATCGAGCTCAAGTGCGCGTTGAAAGCCGGCGAGGGCCTCCTTTCGCTGTCCCAAGACTGCGAGAACCACGCCGCGATTGGCCCAAGCCAAGACGAACTGCGGATCGATCTCCACCGCACGGCGATAGTCAGCGAGGGCTCCCTGCGGGTCGCCCAAGGTCAATTTCGTATGGCCGCGGTCGGCGAGACTGCGCGCGTGGCTTGGGTTGATCTGCAGGGCCAGGTCATAATCGGCCAGCGCAGCTTTGTAGTCGTGTTTCCCGTCGCGCGCTCCGCCCCGCAGGTTGAGCGCCTCGGCCGACTTCGGATCGAGCAGCAGTGCGCGGTTGCAATCGGCGATCGCACTGTCGAAGTCTCCCTTGTTGAAGCGTGCCGCGGCACGCTGAATGAAGGCGGCCGGGTTGCTGGCGTCGGTCTCGATCACGCGGTCGCAGAGGGCAATGGAGGCGTCGTATTCGTCCGCCTGCCTCAGTGCCTCGGCTCGGCGGAGGCGATCGACGGATCCATCGGCTTCCATGGCCAGGGTCGTGGCGGATACAAGAAGCGAGATCGCTGCAAGGAAGACAGGATGCGGTGATGCTCTCATGTGGCCGGCTGGCGCTCGGGGTATGGCCGTGCGCCTACCCGCTCCGCGACGACCGACGCGGCTGTCACGAGCCCCGCGGCGACGAGATCGCAGATGGCGCAGATGACGAGCACGACGGAGGCGGTTGACAGGGCGGGATTCTGCGAACGAATGCCACTGGAGAAGGCGTACAACAATGCCAAGAGCAGCGCCATGACGGCTGGAACGCCGAGATACCCTCCAGAACAACGATCGCGCGGGCGCAGGGCGAAAAAGGCAATGAGCGCGGCAACGAGAAGGTTCAGCGCGGCGGCCACTCCAAGCACTTCGGCGGCCAAACGAGGCCTGAAACCGGTGGTGTAGGTGAGGTCGGCCAAGAGCGGAGGAACAACTCCGAGGGCAACCAGCGGGGCCGCCGCGACCAAGAGGACGGCACCGGCCAACAGGAGACGGCGACAGCTCCTGACGCGGCCGAGCCCGTCTGTCGATGGAGACTCAAAGAGCGGCCGGGTGCCGACCCGCCCCGCGACGACCGCCCCGAGGAGACTGCCGACGCAGCCAGACACCGCCATGGGGAATCCCTGCGGCAGAATCGCGCCACGATCGACGAACGGCAGGATCGCGAACAGCGGTGCAACCATGGCGGCTAACGCCGGCCATTTCGCCCTGGGCCCGCGAATGCCCTTTGGCGCGACCCAGAATTGGCAGAACGCCAGATAAGGGGCCCCAAAAATGCAGCCCGCAACGGTCTCCCGGAGAGTCGAGTTCGCCCCGCGGACCTCAAACGCTGATGCCGCCACGAAAAAGACAATGAGCGCCGTCATTCCGAGAACAAGGGAAACGACAATCCTTAGGGCTGCGGCCAGGGGGTTTTCGTGGGGTGTCTTCATGGTGGAAGCTTACCGCATGCGCCGCCACTGGCGGTAATCGATAATGGATATGCGGGCCATTGACTAGGCCAATGGCGGGACCCCTTCCCCTGCAAAACGCGGGACAATCTCGGAGCGAAATCCTTTGGGTGGGCTGGGAGCCATCACCCCGTCATCCCCTCCGTCCCGCCACACTTGGTACGATCAGGCCAATAGCTCGCGTCCCAACGGACCCCTCCACAAGGGGCGGACCATTCGGGGGCCTGGCCCGCCGCGCCGCGAGTCACCTCGACGCTGTTGGACGTCCACCGCGACTCGTTCTGGCGCGCCGTAGCACTCTCGAAGTCGAACTCAAATACCCGGCTCTCTGGAGCACGTCGTGGACCAGGATTCCAAAGCCGACAACGATCAGGATTAGAGGGGTGATGAGTCGGATTATCATGGGTATCGGCTTTCCTTTGCCTAGAGCTTTGTAACTGAAGCCTTGTTGAAACTTCCCTCGAAGCGCCCGTCAGCGTTGTCCAAACCGTGCGAGATTTAAATAGGTGGGACTACGTATGCGCCGTATCCAGCGGCGGGTGATTCCCGGCCTGCCAATCCCTTCAAAGGCAGCCCTGGCGTCGACCACTCAATCATCGCGTCCGTCAGCTATTCAGGCTCGCCTGGCAATCCCCCAAGAAGCAGACATTGCGACGCAAATAGCCCCGGCTGGCGTCCGCTCCTGACCAAGGGCCTTGGTCTTGGCCAGAGCTTGTGGCCCCGTCAGCGCCGGCCGTGCGCCGGATTCATGCCTGACAGCCCCCTGCTCGAAAGCCCTCAAGGGGCGGTCTTTTTGAGCCATGCCTCGCATGGCGCGGCGGCAACCAAGCCCCTCCGCAGGAACCAGCGGGAGGGACCGTGGCGATCCTCTCGCCGACCTAGCAGAGCGGTGCGGGCAAGGATGTCTAAGATTGCGATAGAATGGACCTGCCGTTAGGTTCCGCCCGTGAGCTTTGACGAATCTGACGAATTGGTCGTGCGGCGCCTGCTCAAGTCCCTGAAGGATAACCCTGGGGTCGCCAGCATCCATTTCAACGAGGGACCGGACAGCGAGACGGTCTGGCCTGTCACCGTGACCGTGTTCGCCAAGGGACACGGCGTCGGGTTCGCAGAAGCGGTGTTGCATGCCATTTCCGTCGGTCATCCCAAATTCAAGCCCCTTTTTGAGGGCGCATATCAAACGGGCCCCCATCGCGGATTCGCCCTGCGCTTCCCCTTCAAGTCCGCGAACGGGCGAAAGATCTTCATGGACGGCGCGAAGACCGACGGCCTCAGGTGAGCCGACGGGGAGGCCGATCCCCAGGCTGGCGCGTCGCGGTCCCCCGCTTGCGCTCGGATCCCGGCAGGAATGGGGCTCCCTCGTGCACAAGGCGCCATGCCTGACCACGGCCTTTCGGGGCTTGGCCTTGCCTGTTGCGGAGCGGCCGTTTAGGCCGCAGGCATGACCCTGCACCGTATTCCAGAAATCCCCCACCGCTTAACATGAACAGGCGACAGTTTCTCAAGCTTCCATTGGCGGCCGCCGCGTTCACCCTTGATGCGAGGGCCGAAGGGGTGGAGAGGCCCCGGAAGGGTTTCAGCGTTGGATCGCATGAGGACCGCTATGCCGAGGAACTCCTGATCATGGGAGGCCGCTTCGACTGCAAGGTCTCGGGCAAGGACACCGGAGGGGACCTGTGCATCTACGACACGGTCAGGGAGAGCAAGGGAGGCCCCGCGCTGCACCTGCATCATTATCAGGACGAATGGTTCTATGTCATGCGGGGGGAGTTCATCGTGAAGGTGGGCGAGGACACGCTGAGCCTGCGCCCCGGCGATTCCGCATTCGCGCCGAGGAAGATCCCGCATGCGTTTGCCAAGATAAGCGAGGCGGAGGGCCAGCTGCTGATCGTGTTTCAACCGGCCGGAAGAATGGAGGACTTCTTCAAGCAGATGGCCAAGTTTGGCAGCGCCATCCCCAAGAACCAGGAAGTGGTCATGAAAGAGCTCTGGCAGAAGTACGGGATGGAGGTCCTGGGGCCGCCGCTTAAGTTCTAGGGCCGGCTCACGGTGGGGCACCGGCGAGGCGGCCCCGATCGAAAAGGCCCCCGCCACGAGCTCCAGAAGTTCGCGAGGCCAACCCCTATTCGCCTCTTGGCCGCCCGGGAACCGGATCCCGTCACTGGGACATGCGGCAAATGACGCGCAAGTCCCGGCGCCATCACACAGGAAATCCCGGCCCCAGCCCGGGCAGCCATTTGGTCGCATCCGCCCACAATTCCTTGGCTATTCACCAAAAAGACTACATCCCGGTTACATTCGGGCCCCCGCTTCGTTAATCAGGCGGCCCCTCCAGCACCTCATGAAAATCTCCCTGGTTGGCATCGCCAGCGTTCCGTTGGGAAAGCACTCGGTCAAGGACCCGCGACTGGACCAGGCCGACAAGCTGGTCGAGGCGGACAAGAAGGTCTACGCCCACGTGGATGTCGTTGGCGAGGGCGAGACCTTGACGGCCGATGCGATAGTGGCGTCGCCGGAGGGCCGCCTCGATCTGATCATCCGGGACCTGGAGTTCGCGGAGACCCGCCTGGGGCGGAATCCGCCCGACGCGGAAAAGGCGGCGTTTCAAAAAATCAAGGCGTGCCTGGAGGCCGATCGAGTCGTCTCAAGGGCCGGATTGACTCCGGAGGAATCGCAGGCCGTCGACGCGCACGCCTTCTTCACGGCGAAGCCGCTTGTCGTGGCCGAGGCGCCGGATCTGGAGAAATTCGACCATTTCCTCGTCCGTGTCGTGAGCGAGGCGGGCTACATCAGCTTCCTTACCGTGGGCGGGCCGGAGAACCGGGCGTGGCTGGTCAGGAAGGGCGCGGCGGCGCCCGAGGCCGGGGGCGCGATCCACACCGACATCCAGAAGGGCTTTATCCGCGCCGAGATCATCGGCTTTGCCGATTTCATCGCGGCCGGAGGTGAAACCCAGGCGAAACGCGCGAACAAGCTGCGCATCGAGGCTAAGACCTACGTGATGCAGGACTACGACCTTGTGAATTTCCGCTTCAACAAGTGACCCGTCGGCGGGCGCGGGTTCTAGTCCTTCTATTCGGTCGCAGAACGATCCGGTACGGGAGTCAGGCAGGGCACCGGGAGGTCGAGGAACCGGGCGTACACTTGTTACGCGGAGTCAAAGAAACGCTGAATCCGCCGTGGGTTTCCGGCCGGGCCGAAGCCCGGCCCAGGCGAGCCATGCCCCGCTTTGGCGCCCGCGGAGGCGCGGCGCCGACGCGCGAACCCTTTACGGCCGGACCCCGTCTTGCTCCAATGCCCCCCGCCCGTTCTGCCATGAACACACCCCCCGCAACCCCGTGCGCCATTGCGGTCCTGATCGGATTGCTCGTGTCCGCGGGTGCGGGCGCTGCGGAGACCGTCAACGGCGTCACCGCCGTGTCTTCAAGGGTGAGCAGCGACTACGCCCGCAGGCGGCTTCCTGACGGCTCGTTCCAGCCCGAATTGTATGCGTTCGGGAAAGGGGGCATTTGGGGGGGCGAGATAAGCGACGCCACCTTCGACAAGCTCCAATTCATCGATGTGGCGCGGGTCATCGCCGGACCTCTGGCGAGCCGGAACTACATTCCGGCAACGGACCCGGCCAAGACAAAGCTCCTGATCATGGTCTATTGGGGCACCACCGCGGTTCCCGGGCCGACCTCCGACTCGGTCGCACTGGACCAGTTCAGCATGGCCCAGGCCTCCCTAAGCCAGGCCATGAACCGCTTCAACCCGGCGCCGTCGCAGGTGCAGGACGCCGCCATGTCGCAATGGTCGGAGGCCATGACGCTTGTCGACATGGAGAACCACCAGCGGGACAGCCTCGATCTCAAGAACGCCAGGATGCTGGGGTACGACTCCGAGGGGCTGATTGGAACCGACTACGGGAACAACATCAGGGGAACGGCGTTTGCATCGAAGCGCACCGAGCTGATCGAGGAGATCGAGGAGAATAGGTACTTCGTTGTCCTGATGGCCTATGATTTCCAGCTCATGTGGAAGCAGAAGAAGCATAAGCTTCTTTGGGAGACGCGCTTCAGCATCAGCGAGCGCCGGAACGCCTTTGACAGGGCGCTGCCTGTGATGGCGCAGTATGCGTCGCCGTATTTCGGCCAGGACAGCAAGGGGCTGTTGAGGACGCGGGTCCTGGAGGGGCAGGTCACCGTGGGCGAACCGAGGTCACTGGGCGAAGTCGACGCACCCCAGAAATGACCCGCCGGTCTCCCGTCCCGGCCAAACGGGAAATGCGGCCAGGTTCCCCGGCGCTCAGAAGGCTGCATTGCCCGGTGTCCGGGCAAATGGAATCACGTCGCGGATATTCGAGACGCCCGTGGCGAACATGAGCAGCCGCTCGAACCCGAGGCCGAAGCCCGCGTGGGGCACGGTGCCCCACCGGCGCAGGTCCAGGTACCACCGGTAGGCCTCCGGATCGAGGCCGTGCCGCCGGATGCCTGCCTCGAGATAATCCGCCCGTTCCTCGCGCTGGCTGCCGCCCACGATCTCCCCGATCCCGGGCACCAGGACGTCCATCGCGGTCACCGTCCTTTCGTCGTCATTGAGCCTCATGTAGAAGGGCTTGATCTCCTTCGGGTAGTTGAAGACGGTCACGGGGCACTTGAACACGGTCTCGGTCAGGTACCGCTCGTGCTCCGACTGGAGGTTGGCCCCGTAGGCGACCGGGTGCTCGAAGCTCTGCCCGCTTTCAACGAGCAGCTTGACGGCCTCCGTGTAGCTCACCCGCTGGAACGGCCGCTCCAGGACGAAGTCAAGGCGCGGGACCAGGTCCTTGTCCACGAACTTTGCGAAGAGCTCGAGGTCTTCGGCGCCCCCTGTCCGGGCCTCACGGATGAGCGCCTTGACGAACTCCTCCGCCAGGTCCATGTCCCCGGCCAGGTCGCAGAAAGCCATCTCCGGCTCGATCATCCAGAACTCGCTCGCATGGCGCGAGGTGTTTGAGTTCTCGGCGCGGAAGGTGGGTCCGAAGGTGTAGACCCTGGACAGTGCGCACGCGAAGGCCTCGGCCTCCAGCTGCCCGCTCACGGTCAGGTACGTTGGGCGGCCGAAGAAGTCCCGGGAGAAGTCGACCGTGCCGTCGGGCCCCTTGGGCGGGGCCGCGGGATCGATCGTCGTCACCCGGAACATCTCCCCCGCCCCCTCGCAGTCGCTGCCCGTGATGATCGGGGCGTGCAGGTATACGAACCCCCTCTCGTTGAAGAAGCGGTGGACCGCGAACGCGAGGCGGCTGCGCATGCGGAAGACGGCGCCGAAAAGGTTCGAGCGCGGCCGCAGATGGGCGATTTCCCGCAGGAACTCCGGCGTGTGCCCCTTCTTCTGCAGGGGGTAGCCGGCATCCGAGGGGCCGACGATCGTCACCTCCTCGGCGCTGAGTTCCCACTTCTGCCCCTGGCCCTGCGACGCCACCAGCCGCCCGCGCACCGCGACGGAAGCCCCGGTGATGAGATGCTGCACCTCGGCATAGTTGCCCAGGGTCGCGGGGGCTATCACCTGCAGGTTGCGCAGGCAGGAGCCGTCATTGACCTCCAGGAAGGAGAAGGTCTTGGCGTCCCGCCGCGTTCGCACCCAGCCTTGGACCAGCGCGCTATCCCTCGGGGCCGCGCTGGCGAGCGCCTCATGGACGGTGATTGGCTTTTGCATGGTCTCATGCAACGCCCGCGCGACTCAGCTGAAAAGGAAATTTCGGCTGTCGCGAGCCGATGTCGGCCGCACCAGCCGGCGCGGAACGCGGCACCGGCCCGCGCCTGACGACCTCATTCCCGCCCGCTGGCGCGTCCTCGGGAATCAAGCTGATCCCGATCCCTCCCCTCCCGCCTCAATGCAGGCCGCCGAGGAACGCGTTCATCTCGCGCAGGACATCCGCCTCGTTCGACATGAAGATGACATGGCTGGCGTGCGCTATCCGGACGACGCGCGCGGAGGGCACCCCGCGCGCGAAGGCATCTGCCTGGGGACCAACGTAGGCTATGTCGCCGGCCTCGGCCTTGGCCCGGGCCGCGGGATCGTCCTTGAAGGCGCCTCCGAAATCGTGGGGCATCGCATAGATGGCCAGCACGGGGACACGGATGTCCGTGTATTCCTGCTGCCCCGCGACGATCCCTTGAATGGCAACCGGCACCGCGGGGCGCGGCTCGTTCGGGGACGGCCTCGGCGGGTCGGTGTAGTCCTTCAATTCCTCCTGCCGCGCCTTCAGATCCTTTTCGATCCGCGCGACCGACCGCAGGAGCTCCTCGGTCAGCTTCTTCTGGTCGGGGCGCCCCTTCCCCGGAAGCAGGCCCTCAAGCTCGGCCCGCAGCTCAAGCGAGTCGATCGTCAGGTCGCCAACCGCGGGGTCATAGAATGCGTAGGGATAAGCGGCCTCGAGGTAGATCAGGCCGGCGACCTTCTCGGGACGCCGAGACCCCACGGAGCTCAGCTCCTCGCCGGCCATCGAGTGACCCACGAGCACCGGACGGTCTAGCTTCAGGGAATCGATGACCGCAAGAACATCGTCCCCAAGCCTGTCGGCCGAATAACCCGACGCGGGAACGCTCGACGCGCCAAACCCGCGCCTCGTGATGCCATAGACGTGGCACGTGCCCGTGAGCTTCGGCGCGAATTTGTCATAGATATGCGCATCGGCCCCAAGCGCAGCCAGCAGGATCAGCGGCCGGCCCGAGCCGCCCCAGTCGACCACCTCCAGCTTTACGCCCTCTTCCACCGTCACGAACTGCACGGTTGGCTTGGCCTTGCCGGCGGTGGCCTGCGCCCCTTGCGCGGCCGGCGGCGCGGCGGGCTGAGGCTCGCCGGCGCAGATCGCACATGCCGGAAGGAATAGGCAGAGCCTGGCGGCGGTCAGCGTCTTGGTGCCCATTGTCGCGGGGTTGGGAATCGAGTGTCGGAGCGGCCCGATTCGGGGTCAATCCAGACCCCCCGCAGAATCGGCATCCTCCGGCGCCAGCTTCTCCAGCGCGCAGAGGACGCCGCCGCTCGGCGACTCGCCTTCGGCCGAGCCGGCCGGTGCGCCGTCTCCTCGCTTGGGCGTGCCTGGGCGCCGGCGGCCGACGCGCCCCCCGAATGATGCCGGCACGACGCGGCGGATTCCGCGGTGGGGGATCATTGCCCGCCCACCGGAGCCTCCCGCCGGCCCAATCCCGCTGGCGGCGATCAATGGCGAGTGATGATGCCGACGATCGCGCTGTTGTAGTGCTGCGAGCGGCTCATGGTGCCCCGGAACCACAGCAGCGCCGTATTGCCGGCATCCCAGATCGCCACCGTCGGGCGCAGATTGTCCACCGGAGAGTCCCACGTGATCGGCGTCCACTTCCATGTCGCCCCGCCGTCGGACGTGACGCCCTTGAAGATCTCGTGGACCTTCAGGGCCGCGCCGTCGCGCGGATCAATGGTCGAGGAGGCATAGACCTCGTCGAGGTTGCCCGGATTGAGCGCAGCCAGGCCGGTGTAATCCTGTTCCGCCCGCCAGAGGCACGCGCCGGCCTTGGCCAGCTGGTGCACCCGCCAGCCCGAGCCGTCGAACCGCGCGTAGAAGAAGCGATGGTCGCTGAAATTGGTGTTGTCGGGTTCGTCGTTGGCCCGGCAGGAAAACAGGCCGGCCGGCCTGCCGGAGGCGTCCACATGCAGGTCCATTGTCCAGGCGTGGGTCATCGTCTCGCCGTTCCACACGCTGCCGGCGGAGAAGACCTTGGTCAGTTCCGCCTGCCGCGCCCCGCCGCCGTCGAAGACATTGCCGTGAGCCAAGGTCCCGTCGGACCTGTGCAGCCTCCCGTTCCTCACGTAGCCGTGATAGATGCTGTTGTTGAAATCCCGCGGATGATGCTCGGTCGTGATGAAATCGACGCGGTCAATCCCGTTTGAGGCGTACTTCGCGTAGCCGTTGACGTAGCCGAGCCTGGGCTCGGTCAGGAGCTTTCCGCCGTAGGACCAGCTGTCGCCCTGGTCGGCGGAGACAAGGATGGACGGGTCGCGGTTCACGGCGCGCGCGAAATCGTAGACGCGGCTCTCCGCAGAGAGATAGAAGAGGTTGGAATAGGTCACATTGTCGGAGGCGTCTGCGGTCGCCAGATGCGGCGCCCAGTCAAACGTTCGCTCCGGCAGCCAGTCGCTGGCGTCGTGCGGCCGGACGGACACCCGCCAGTACGTGAGCTTCTCCGAGTTGTGCCTCGAATACACGGCCAGATAGCGCCCATCGGGCCGGATCAAGAGGGCCGGCGTGTTGTGGTCATCCTGCGTCAGCAGGTGGTGGTGCAGCACGAAACGCGATGTCCTGCCGGATGCCAGGTCATACGAGGCAACGTCCACGTCCCCGTTGCGCTCGCTTCCGTCGACGCCTTCCCCGGCGGCAACGGAGGCGGCCAGGAGGGTGCCGCTGGCCTTGTCCACGATCACGCGCTCGTCCTGATACCAGCACCAGGCCCCGTTGTCGTTGAAGACGATGAGGTCGCCCGCCACGCCCCCGGCCGCGCCGGCGGCCTGGACTCCCGCGGCCAGGACCCCCGCCGCGGCCGCCGGCCACATCCATCGCATGGCCATCATCCTTTCAGCATGGCGTCCGGTTTGCACAGCGCGCAGCGTCCATTCATGGAAGGCGTCGGACCAGCGCCGGAGCCGCCCTATCGCAGCGCCGCCCGGATCCATTCGGCCTCCTGCGGGTCGAGGTCACGCGGATTGAGCGAATCAAACACTTCCCTTGCGTGTTGGGCGTGTAGCCGGACGCCGTGACCACCGACGGATTGATCACGTAGGCCGCGCCCTCGTACGCCGTGCTGGCCGAGCTGCCGCCGTTTGTCGAGGCGTACGTGACCGACCAGTTGGCGTCCTGCTGGCCGCCTGCCTGGAGCGCGCCGGTGGACGCGAGACCGGTATTGTAGAGGCCCGTGATTTTGGTGGCCGTGCCATGCGCCTGGGCACGCGCCCCGGCAATGACTGCCGCCAGCGCGGCGATTGCCGGGCCGAAGAAGCGGGGAAGCCTGGCGAGGGAGCGGGTCACGGCTGTTGCAGGATCAGGGTCGCGCTCCCATGGGCCATTCTCAACCGAGATAACTACGCAATCCTGAATCGCGATTCTAGGCATTGACGCTCAATGCCTTGCCGCAGGCTCCCGGCGCCCGCTGCCGGAGCCGAAGCGGGCCGCGCCCCGGCCTACTTCCCCAACTGCGCGAGAAGAAGGCCAACCGAGCGCTTCTCGTCGATAAGGTGGCGCCGGCCGTCCGCCGATGCTGTCGCCCCCCGCTTGATGAAGTCGATGGCCTGCTCGGGCGTGAGCGCCGGATCGAGGGCAAACAGCTTTGCGGCGAGATTGACGACGTTCGGGGAGGCCATGGATGTGCCGGAAAGCTTGAGCCTCGCGCCTCCGGGAACAAAGCTCTCGACGTCATAGCCGTCGGCGTGGACGGCGACGGAATCGCCGTAGCTTGTGAAGCTCGTCTCATCACCGGCCTGGTTGACCGCGCCAACCGCAATCAGGTTGGGCAGGCGGAGCGAGGAAGGCACGTCCTCCGTGAAACCGGTATTGCTGTCGCTGTTTCCGGCGGCGGTTATGAACAACGTGTTGGGAGCGCCGCGTATCGCAGTTTCGACGGCCTCGCGCCAGATGGAGAAGAGCTCGTCGGCGCGCTTCTTCCGTTCCACGGGATCGGCCCCGCCTCCGGTCTTGGACAGCCAAGCCTCAAACTCCTGGCGATCGTCACCCCAGCTCATGTTCACGACGCGGACGTTGCGCGTGCGGAAGTAGTCCGACATCTGGCGGAAGTCGGCGCCCATGCGGCGGGCCCATTCCACGGTCGGGGGAAAGGGAAGGTCAGGCAGCTGGTCGTTGAAGCGGGCCACGACGAGGCGCGCGGCCGGGTTGCCCCGCACCGCGATGCCGGCGCAGTGGGTCCCGTGCATATAGTGGTCCACGGCCTTCTCGATCTCGTCGAGCTGGTGCAGCTGGTCCGGCGACAGCGTCTTCAGCTTCTTCTCCAGCGCCACGGCCTCGGGCGAGTCGTTGCCCTCCTCGATGTCGAGCCTTCCCTTTATGTCGTCGCGGGTCTCCGGGTAGGTCCTCTGCTGCTCGGGCGTCAGCGGGTGGAGCCAGGACGTCGATGGCCCGCCGTAGTCGTCAAACGCGAGCCCGTGGGTCCCGCTGGCCGTCGGAATCGGATCGTCGAAGAGCTGGCCGGGGAAGAGGGTCACGTCGATGCCGGAATCCCATATCCCGACCAATACCGGCGTCAGCGCCTGGCCATTGGTCAGGGTGGCCTCGCGGGCCGCCCAGATGTCAGGCTTGGTCGAGTTGTGCGCAGCGATGTACTGCCTTAGAACCCTGGCTTGGATCGGGGCGAGCGGGACGAGGTATTCCACGTTGGCCCGCATGAGGACCAGGGCCTCCGCCTCCGAATCGCCCAGGGCGTGCGATTTCAGAACGGCGGGATCGAGTTCCGTCATCACATGCGCGAGGTAGACCGCGCGCGCGGCGAGCCGTGCGCGCGCGTAGGCGGTCCTGGCCCAGTCCTGCACCACGTCCCAAGGGAGCGGGGCGATCTCCTCGCCATACCGAAGCTCAAACTCCCTGTCGAAGTCCCGGCCAGCTGTGCTCCGTGTCGCGATCGCAGCCTTCAGGAACGCGCGGCTCACGAGCCCGGTGGTCAGCTTGGGCGACGGCTTCTCCTCAAGGGCCCGCAGGGCCTCGACCGTCTGAAGCGCGGCCTGGTATTCGCCGGCGATCTCCTGGAGATTCAGCTTGGTAGTGAGCAGGCCCCTCAGGGTCGACCGGTCCTCGATGTCGTAGTCGCGGAGTTCGGCGTCGATGTCGGCCCGGACCCTCGATGCGAATGCGCCGAAGGCGGCATTGTCCGCCTGAACGAGCTCGGACGCCAGGCCCGCAACAGGATAGCTGTGGCGGGGCAGGTCGGCCTGGCTCGCCACTTTCCTTTTGGCGACCGGTTGCGAGTAGGAAAGTGGCACCGCTAAAAGGAGGAGCCACGGAATAAGCCGCGCGAGCAGGACACGATGCTTTGGCATAGGGTGCACCAGACACGATAGGTGGCGGCTGGGCATGTCAAATCCGTGAAGGATAGCCGCGAAGCCCGACGCTGGTGCTCCTCCGCCGCTGAGAAGCCCACGCGTCGTCCTTCTGCACGGCGCACGCGCGGCCGTGGGCTGGAGGGTGGCGACGGATTCGAGGGACGCCTCCGCCAACCCACCCCCAAGGGGACAACCTCGTGGAACCCGACGTTAAGGCGTTTCCCGTCGCCGGCTGAATCGGCGCCTCCCGGCGTATGAGCGCCTTTCGGGGCAACGCCCAGGCTCAACATGCGCTCCCCTTCACGGCGGAGGCACGTCCAGGCAATGCAACAAGGGATGCACGACGTTTGGCTTCAACACCTTGCCACATAAGCCGTCGGCTGCGGTCATTGTCCAAACTGGCCTTAGGCTCCGGCAGCGAAACCGGCAGAAAAAATGTAACGTTATGCTGTTCAGCAATCCCGATCATATCACGCAGCCCGGGCGCCATTGCGATTGCCCGCGCCAGGAGGGAGCCATAAAAGGGGATAACCCCATACCCATGAAACTGATATTCGCTATCATTAAGCCGTTCAAGCTTGAGGAGGTGAAGTCGGCCCTTTCCGAGATCGGAGTCGGGGGCATGACCGTCACCGAAGTCAAAGGCTTCGGCCGTCAGAAAGGCCACACGGAGATCTATCGCGGAAGTGAATACACCGTCGATTTCCTCCCGAAGGCGCAAATCGAGATCGCCGTCCCCGACGACCTCGTCGGACGGGCGATAGACGCCATAGTGAAATCCGCGAAGACGGGCAAGATCGGCGACGGGAAGATCTTCGTGATGCCGGTCGAGGCAGCCGTCCGCATCCGCACGGAGGAAAGCGGCGACGCCGCCCTCCTTTGATCGGCCCCGCCTCAACCGTCCCCTCAACGCCCAATCTTAATCCATAAAGCCATGTCCCAGGATTTAACCCAATTCCTCGCGCAGCTGAAAGCGCGCTATCCCGCCGAGACCGAATTCCACCAGGCCGTGACGGAAGTGACCAAGTCCGTGTGGCCCTTCATCGAGAAGAACCCGAAGTTCCGGAAGGCGAAGATCATCGAGCGCATCGTCGAGCCGGAGCGCGTGATCATGTTCCGCGTCAACTGGATCGACCGCAACGGGGAGGTCCAGGTCAACCGCGGCTACCGCGTGCAGATGAACAGCGCGATCGGGCCCTACAAGGGTGGCCTGCGCTTCCACCCGTCCGTCACGCTAGGAATGCTCAAGTTCCTCGCCTTCGAGCAGGTTTTCAAGAACGCGCTCACGACGCTGCCCATGGGCGGCGGCAAGGGCGGCTCGGACTTCGACCCGAAGGGCAAGACGGACGAGGAGGTCATGCGCTTCTGCCAGGCCTTCATGAGCGAGCTGTTCCGCCACATCGGCCCCGACACGGATGTACCGGCTGGCGACATCGGCGTGGGCGGCCGCGAGATCGGCTACCTTTTCGGGTACTACAAGAAGCTGCGCAACGAGTTCACCGGAGTCCTCACCGGCAAGGGCATCAACTGGAGCGGCAGCCGGATCCGCGAGGAGGCCACCGGCTACGGCCTGGTGTACTTCGTCGAGGAGATGCTCCACACGCGCGGCAACAGCATGAGCAACAAGGTCGTGACGATCTCCGGCTCGGGCAACGTCGCCCAGTTCGCGGCGGAAAAGGCGATGCTGATGGGCAGCAAGGTCGTGACGTTCTCCGATTCCGACGGGTTTGTCTACGACCCGGAGGGTGTCACCGCCGAGAAGCTTGCATTCGTGAAGGAGCTGAAGAACGTGCGCCGCGGACGCATCGCGGAGTACGCCAAGCAGTTCAAGTGCGAGTACCACGCCGGCAAGCGCCCCTGGGGCGTCAAATGCAACGTCGCGCTGCCCTGCGCCACCCAGAACGAGCTGAATGAGGAGGAGGCCAAGACCCTCGTCCAGAACGGCTGCATCTGCGTCGGCGAGGGGGCCAACATGCCGTCGACCCCGGAGGCGGTCGAGGTCTTCCTCGGCAACAAGATCCTGTTCGGCCCAGGCAAGGCTGCGAACGCCGGTGGCGTGTCCGTCAGCGGGCTCGAAATGAGCCAGAACAGCATCCGCCTCCAATGGACGAGCAACGAGGTGGACAAGCGGCTGAGCGACATCATGAAGGCGATCCACAACCAGTGCGTCCGCTTTGGCGAGCAGGACCGCTGGGTCAACTACGTGGACGGCGCCAACATCGGCGGCTTCCGCAAAGTCGCGGAGGCCATGGTGGACCAGGGCCTCACCTGAAAACTCCGGCGCCGCCGCTGCGCGCGGCGGCGCCCGGCCCGGGCAGGCGTTTTCTGCCGCGGCTTGCGCGGGCCGTAGCCAGCCAAGCCGCGGCAGAAACGGCGCACGTGCCTCCCTGAGATCCGGGGACACATCCCGGAATCCCGAGCGAGAATGCAGTCTCGGCGGATTGGAAATCTGAGGCGTTCCGGTTTCTGGATGGCTGCCTGAGCACGCGCCGCGCTGCCGGAACTGACGAGCGAAAGCCAAAGATCGAGGGGTTCCGCTGGCTGGCTGCACTTCCGATCATTCCTGCCTCCGCCGGCCATCAGGGACGGGATTGCGCCCGGCAAACCCGTGGATTTCAGGGGTTTTTTGCAGATGCGACCTGAAATTACAATTCTTTGACAGAGAGCAATATATTACAATTCCTTGACTGAGAATTCTGTTGAACCGCGGCGCCTGTTGCAATGCAACTGCGAGAGTTCAAACGGCAACCACAGGGAGCCGCGCCTCATGAAACCCGCGCTAAAGCTGATCCCCTTCACTTGGCAGCACCATGAGTGTCTTGATTGAAATTCAACGTCGCCCCGGCCTTCGCGGCCGCGCCTTAACGGCGTGCGCCGCGCGGCGGGCGACGTTCCGAAACAGCCCTTCCTGGAGCGGGATCGCCGCGACGGCTTTTCCATGAAACAGGCGGAGAACAGGCACGAGCGGGGCGGGGACGCGGCGGCCGCGGGGAAGCCGACGCATGGGATGACGCTGGTCGAGATGGCCGTGGCGCTCGGCCTCGCATGCCTCCTGATGGTCGCCGTCGTGGCCTTCCTTGTGAACGGCGTCGTCAGCGCGACAAAGACGACCGCAATCAACGACACGACCCTCAGGGGCCGATACGTGTTCGAACACATTTCAAAGGAGCTGGCCCAGGCCAACGACCTTTATAACACCAACTTCACGACGGTTAACCCGAACAACCCCGCGGCGTATTCAGGATTCACCTACCGCATCAACCTTGGCGGCACTCCGACTGTCACGACCTCGGTTTACTTTTCTTCGAGCACCGTGGATGTCACCTTCAACGTGCCGGGCTATCTTCCTCCCGTGCGGGGCGATTTCCTGCAGTTGCCCTTCCCCATTCTCGGCACCGAGGGCACAATCATTACCGACGTCCAGCCGGAAGGGCCGAACGAATACCTGCTGACCCTCTCGGACACGCTGGCAAACCTTTCCGGCAGCCCGTCCTCTTATCAGGTCAACCAGAACGAGGTCGCGACAATCCAGCGGCAGCGCTCCTACACGATCGACCCAATTACGGGGACCACGCTTCTTTGGTACCCGAACAACAATGACCACGGGCCGGCCTCCCTTGTAATCGCAAATTCGCTGCCCCCGGATCCCCAAAGCCACACGTCTCAATATCCGTTTGTGCCGCAGCTCAAAGTCCCTGGAGGGACAACCTACTATGTCGGCGTCCAGCTGGCGCTCGCAGCCCCGCGGTCCGAGGCCGTGCAGGTCCTGCCCGGCCAGTCGAGCTTCTACACGAACAACACGTTGAACGCCGTGTTCGCGAACAAGTCCGGCCTTTCGTATAACCTCGAGTATCTGCCGACCCCGACGCCGACGCCCTCTCCGACGCCTACGCCGTCGCCCACTGCTTCGCCCACGCCTTCGCCGTCGCCGACTCCTTCGCCGTCGCCGACGCCGTCACCGACGCCTTCGCCCACGCCTTCGCCGACGCATACCCCGTCGCCCACCCCGTCGCCCACGCACACCCCGTCGCCTTCGCCGTCGCCAACGCCCACACCTTCGCCCACGCCCTCACCTTCGCCCACGCCTTCTCCATCGCCGACGCATACACCGTCGCCCACTCC